>Ga0302325_10018141_pt1 | contig 14837 bp, 17 predicted proteins | sample Palsa_T0_2_FD_201948 | JGI IMG/M metagenome (GOLD analysis project Ga0302325, IMG submission 201948) | Peat permafrost microbial communities from Stordalen Mire near Abisko, Sweden - Palsa_T0_2 | ecosystem: Environmental > Terrestrial > Soil > Palsa > Peat permafrost | place: Sweden: Abisko... | reverse complement strand
CGGTATTACGCGATTTCCCATCGGTAAGCAGCGTAACGGCGCCCGTCGCGGTGTCGTAACGATAGAGCTGATAAAATTCGCCACCTCCGGTGTCCTTGCTGAAAACAAAAAAGTCTCCGCCCTTCGGTGGATAATGCGCGGAGGTTACATTGTCGCGATAAAAAGTAAGCTGGGTTCGCGCGGCTCCCGGCGATTTCACCTCGTGAATCTGGAACGTATCGCCGAAACGCGTGGAGATCAGCATCTCGCGCCGCGTAGGGTGCCAACTCGCGACTGTAGCCGACCGGAAATTGGTGTAGCGGTCCGCTTTCTCCGCCAGCGACGCGGGAATCGGCGGAACGCCTTCGACCACGAGATTTTCGTTGGGCGCCACTACAGCCTCCTGAGCGGGCTTGGACTGCTTGATCGGTGCCGGGCCTTGAGCGGACGCACGCGGCGCAAATACTGCCGCGAACGTCGCGGCTACCAACACTACAAACATCAGCGCAACAGATGTTAGCACTGAGGCTGCGCGGGCTTTGCGCTTCCGCACGCGCGGGCCAACAAATTCGATACGGGCGAATTGCATCGAAGCTCTCCTCAACACTCGACGGAAAATTAAGTAGAATTTGCTCCGAAACCGGCGCTAGCAAGTTACTCTACGCGTGCAAATCGTGTCAACGCGGAGTTCCTCGGAGGTGAGCGGTGAAAAACTTTTCGAATCCTCGTTTTCTGGTTATTTATTCGGCTGTGGTGACCGTGGCGTTTGCGGTGACGCTGCTTTGCGGGTTCGCGGCGGGGCGGAATCAGACCTTTGACGTGCTTACCGTCCATCGCATCGACTTCGTCGAGCCCGATGGCACGCCGCGCCTGATTATTTCCAATCGCGAGCAATTCCCCGGCGCGTTCATGCGCAAAAAGGAATACCCGCGCCCGGACCGCCGCGACGCCGCCGGAATGATTTTTGTAAACGACGAAGGCTCGGAAATGGGAGGCCTGATCTTCGGCGGGCTAAAAGATAAAGACGGCAAAGTCCAGAATCACGGGCACCTGAGTTTCGATCAGTACGAGCAGGACCAGATTTTCGCCATCGATTCCGGCCGCGAGGACCAGGAGAAATTCTCGGCGATCCGCATCGGCGAGCGCGGCGATTATCCCATCCAGGAAGCGTACGACGAAAGTCTGCGCATCGACAAACTCCCCAAAGACCAGCAGGACGCAGAGTGGAAGAAATTCTTCTCGACCCACACCGGCGATGCGAACCGCATTTACTTGGGCCGCTCCCCGGACAAATCCGCGTCGCTACGCATCAAGGACGCTGATGGCCACGAGCGACTGGTAATGCGCGTGGAGGCGAATGGTGATCCGGTAATCCAGTTTCTCGACGCGGCCGGCAAAATCACCAACGAATTCAGCGCCGCAAAACACTAAGCGCGGTTGGAGTTCTACCGCGTCAAACAAATGCGACAGTATTTTCGCGCCTCGCGTCGACAACCAGATTGCGCGGCGCGCTTTTTTGGAGTGCGGCGGCTTGCCGCCGCTTTTGAAGCGTCCGCCACACCACCACAACGTTCCGGAAGCTGCGAGGCGTAACATGCCCCGAGGATCGAGAACCATCGACGCCCCTTTGTGCCACCTCGAACACTGCTTCGTCCGTTAAAGAGGCGGCGAGCCGCCGCACTCCAAACCAAGCGCGCAACGCCGCATCGTGCTGGCTCACCAACCATCGCTGCTGTTGAGAATCCTTACCCAAAGTTCGCGGTTGATTCACAATCATCCGCCATTCATCTGTATTGTTTATGATTTCTATGGCGCGCGCTGGCGTATCATCATCGCGGATTCATTTTTGTTGGGAGGCACGCATGGCTAAAACATCCCCATCGCACGCAAGGAAGCCCGCTGGGCCCGCAAAATCAGGCGGCGCAACGGAATCCCCGACGCCGGCCGCGATGCCCGCGCCGATCACGCCGAATCCCGCGGTCACGCCCAAACCCGCCGCCGCGAATGAGCCGCTATCCCGCGACGAGCTGCGCAAAATGAATGCCTACTGGCGTGCCGCAAACTATTTGAGCGTCGGGCAAATTTATCTTTGCGGCAATCCCATGCTGCGCGAGCCGCTGGCGCTGCATAACATCAAGTCGCGCCTGCTGGGGCATTGGGGCACCACGCCCGGCCAGAATTTCATTTACGTGCACATGAATCGCGCGATCAAAATGCGCGATCTGAACGCGATTTACATTGCCGGCCCCGGCCACGGCGGCCCGGCGCTCGTCGCCAACACCTATTTAGAAGGAACGTACAGCGACATTTACCCGAACATCCCGGAAACCGAAGAAGGGATGCAAAAACTTTTCAAGCAATTTTCGTTTCCCGGCGGGATTCCCAGCCACGTCTCGCCGGAATGTCCCGGGTCGATTCACGAAGGCGGCGAGCTGGGCTATTCGATCAATCACGCCTACGGCGCGGCTTTCGATAATCCCGATTTGCTGGTGTGTTGCTGCGTCGGCGACGGCGAATCCGAAACCGGCCCGCTGGCAGGCAGTTGGCATTCGAATAAATTTCTAAATCCCGCGCGCGATGGCGCCGTGCTGCCGATTCTGCATCTCAATGGCTACAAAATCGCGAATCCCACGATTCCCGGGCGCATGAGCGACGAAGACCTCATCAAGCTCTACACTGGCTACGGCTACAAACCATATTTCGTCGAGGGCCACGAGCCGGAACAAGCGCATCAACTGATGGCCTACATGCTCGACACCGTGCTCGATGAAATTAAGCAGATTCAAAATGACGCGCGCGTGGGGCTCAACGGAAAGAAATCAGCCGGCATGCCGCGCTGGCCGATCATTATCATGCGCACGCCAAAAGGCTGGACGGGTCCGAAAGTCGTGGACGGAAAACCGGTGGAAGGAACGTGGCGCGCGCACCAGGTGCCGGTGACCGATTTTGAAAATCCCGCGCACTTGAAAATTCTGGAAGACTGGATGCGCAGCTACAAGGCGGAAGAATTATTCGATGAGCATGGAACGCTGCGGCCGGAGTTGAAGGAACTCGCGCCGAAGGGCCTGCGCAGGATGGGCTCAAACCCCCACGCCAACGGCGGGATTCTGCTGCGCGATTTGGTGATGCCGGATTTCCGCGAGTACGCCGTCGAAGTTCCTCAGCCGGGCAGCGAGAACGCCGAAGCCACGCGCGTCCTGGGAACATTCTTGCGCGACGTGATGAAGGCCAATCTGGCCTCGGGCAATTTCCGCGTCATGGGCCCGGATGAGACGGCTTCGAATCGCCTCGACGCGCTTTACCAGGCGTCGCCGAAAATCTTCATGGAGCCGATTCTCCCGGTCGATGAAAATCTCAGCGAAGACGGCCGCGTGATGGAGGCTCTGAGCGAGCATATGTGCCAGGGCTGGCTGGAAGGCTACCTGTTGACGGGTCGCCACGGATTTTTTTCGTGCTACGAAGCGTTCGTGCACATCGTGGATTCCATGGTCAACCAGCACGCCAAATGGCTGAAAGTGACCCGCGATATTCCCTGGCGCCGGCCGATTGCTTCGCTGACGTACCTGCTTACCTCGCATGTCTGGCGGCAGGATCACAATGGATTCACGCACCAGGATCCCGGTTTCATCGATCACGTGGTGAATAAAAAAGCGGACGTGGTGCGCGTATATCTTCCGCCCGACGCCAATACGCTGCTCTCCGTGGCCGATCATTGCCTGCGCAGCCGCAACTACGTGAACGTGATCGTCGCGGGGAAACAGCCGGCGCCGCAGTATCTCGATATGAACGCAGCCGTGGAGCACTGCACCTCCGGAATCGGCATGTGGCCGTGGGCTTGCACCGACGCCGGCACCGAGCCGGATGTGGTGATGGCCTGCGCGGGCGATGTGCCCACGCTCGAAACGCTCGCTGCGGTGGATTTATTGCGGCAACATTTTCCGGACATCAAGATTCGCTTTGTGAATGTCGTCGACTTGATGACCCTGCAGACTCCCAGCGAACATCCCCACGGCATCAGCGACCGCGATTTCGATTCCCTTTTCACCCTCGACAAGCCGGTGATTTTTGCGTTTCACGGGTATCCTTCCCTCGTGCACCGGCTCACCTACCGCCGCAAAAATCACGGCGGCTTGCACGTGCACGGCTACAAAGAGGAAGGCACCATCACCACGCCATTCGATATGACCGTGCTGAACGAACTCGACCGTTTCCATCTCGCCGGCGACGCGGTGGATCGCATCCCGCGCCTGCAGAAAATCAGCGCGCATTTCCAGCAGCACCTGCGCAATCGCCTGTTCGAGCACAAACAATATATCTACGCCAACGGCGACGACATGCCCGACATAAAGAATTGGAAGTGGCCGTATGCGGTGACGGGAGACTAGGCGACCAAGGATTTTGTATCGAAAACGGGTGATCCGGGTTCCGTTCTCGTTGTCATCCCGACAGAGGCGCGGCGCCAGCAAGATTTCGACGCCGGGGCCAAATCGCCTTTGGCCGTCATCCTGAGGAGCGCCTGTCGCGACGAAGGATCTCTCCTCGATGCTGAGTGCTTGGCATCGCTGCAATCGAAGAGAGATCCTTCGCTGCGCTCAGGATGACAGCCAAGTGCAGATCGCGATCAAGTAGAAGGAAGCGACCCCGGACCGAGCTGCGCCGGGTGAAGAAAACGACGTGGCAGTTAAATGAAAATACTCGTACTCAATTCGGGGTCGAGCAGCCAGAAGAGCTCGCTATACGACTTGCGCGCACCGCTGCCGGCGCTCGCGCCGAACCCGCTATGGCAAGGCGAAATCGAGTGGAGCGGCGATGACGCGGAAATTAAAATTCAAACTTCCACGAGCGCGAACTCCAAGCAAAAACTAAAAGTTTCGTCGCGCGCCGAAGCCACCCGGCAACTTCTCGCGACGCTGTGGACTGGCGCGATGCGCGTCGTCGCGTCAGCGAAAGAGATCAACGTCGTCGGGCATCGCGTGGTGAATGGCGGACCGGATTACCGCGAGCCAGCCCTCGTCGACGCCCCGGTGAAAGCGGCGATCGAAGCGGCGGCGGCATTCGCCCCGCTGCACAATCGCGCCGAACTCGACGGCATGGCCGTCATCGAAAAAGAAATTCCCGGTGTGCCGCAGGTCGCCGTATTCGATACGGGATTCCATCGCCACTTGTCCGCAGCCGCCTACGTGTATCCCGGCCCCTACGAGTGGCTCGCCAAAGGAATTCGTCGCTACGGATTTCACGGCATCAATCACCAATACTGCGCGGAACGCGCCACACAAATTCTGCAACGCGGCGCTCGTGGCTTGCGCATCGTGAGCTGCCATTTGGGCAATGGCTGCTCGCTGGCCGCAATTCAGGATGGCCGCAGCGTGGACACGACCATGGGATTTACACCGCTGGAAGGTTTGATGATGGGAACGCGCTCGGGTTCAGTGGATCCTGGGATTCTCACCTATCTGATGCGCCAGGAAAAGCCAACCGGCGAACAGCTCGACGACCTGTTGAACAAAAAATCGGGCCTGCTGGGGATTTCCGGATTCTCCGGCGACATGCGCGAAATTATCGACGCGATGAAAAACTCTTCGGACGCGAAGGCTCAGGCAGCGGGAAATTCGAAGTCAGAATATGCGACAACCGCAGGCCGCGCGAAACTCGCCTTCGACATATTCATCCACCGCCTGCGCCGCGAAATTGGCGCGATGATCGCGGTTCTCGGCGGTCTCGACGTGCTGGTCTTCACCGCCGGCATCGGCGAAAAATCAGGAGAAGTTCGCGTGGCGGCCTGCGAAGCGTTCGGCTTCGCGGGAGTTCAACTCGACGCCGCAAAAAACACCGAGTCCCCTGCCGACGCTGACATTTCCACCACGGGCTCCGCAGTCCGGGTCCTAATCATAAAAGCCCAGGAAGACTGGGCCATCGCCCGCGACTGCTTCCGCATTGGCTGGTCCCAACCGTCGAGTTAAACAGCCGGAAGCAATTCGCGCCGAATAGCGTTTCCGATTATCCTCGGGGTGCCTTTTTTCCAGAATCGATGCACGCCGCGGAAATACATTTCCCAATAATCTCGCGCTGACTCGCCCTACGCGCACTTCAGGAGATCAAAAAATGAGCACAATCAGGACGAAAGACGGAACCGAGATTTATTACAAAGATTGGGGAACGGGCCAACCACTTTTCTTCCAGCACGGATGGCCGCTTTCCGCCGACGACTGGGACACTCAGATGATGTTCTTCCTGGCGCGTGGGTATCGCGTCATCGCCCACGACCGCCGCGGGCATGGGCGATCTTCGCAGACGGCGACCGGCAACGATATGGATACGTATGCGGCCGATGTCGCTGAAGTTGTCCAGGCGCTGGACCTGAAAAACTCCGTGCACATCGGGCATTCGACGGGCGGAGGCGAAGTGATTCGCTATGTCGCGAAACACGGAAAAGGCCGCGTGGCCAAAGCCGTGCTCATCAGTTCGATTCCTCCGATGTTGCTCAAGTCGGACAAGAATCCCGACGGCCCGCCGATGGCGGTTTTCGACCAGCTTCGTGACGGCACGGGCTTCCACCGCGCGCAGTTCTACCAGGACATCACCATGCCGTTCTACGGTTTCAACCGGCCCGGCGCCAAAATTTCGCAGGGCATTCGCGACAACTGGTGGCGCCAGGGAATGATGGGAGGGATCAAGGCGCAATACGATTGCGTCAAGTCTTTGTCCGAATCCGAGTTTTTCGATGACCTGAAGAGCGTCGACATCCCCGTGCTGGTGATGCACGGCTTGGACGATCAAATCTGCCCGTTTGAAGCCAGTGGCGCAAAGGCGGTGAAGCTGCTGAAACACGGCACACTGAAGACCTATCCCGGTTTTCCCCACGGCATGCCCGCCACCAACGCCGAGCAAATCAACGAAGACCTGCTCGCATTCATCAAGTCGTGAAAGCAATCCACCCCTTGCGAGGCTGGAAGAAGTTCGCCTGAATGCCGCAGGCAAAAAAAAGGGCGCCGGAAACCGGCGCCCTTTCGTTGCATAAGTTTTTGTGGGGTCCGCGACGCGACGCAGATTCCCTGGCTTAGATCACAGCCAGGTACATCCACTCGCCGTCGACGGCCTTCAGCTGGTGCACGCGGCCATCATCGGCGTGGAGGAAGTAGCTGCCATCCGGAATCGGGTGGTGGTGCGCCGCACGGATCGAGCAACGGGTCCAGCGGCCGCCACGCGCCGCTCCCCAGCCGCCGCCGTGTTCGCGGGCTTCTTCGCTAAGCTCAATGCCGTACTTCACTTTGTACTCGACGCCGGTAAGCCGGGTGGGTACCAAACGCCCATTTCCCTTCAGTTGTTCTTTGCTCATGATCTATTCGACGCATAAACCAGGCGAAAGGTTCACCCGGAAAGCGCCGACCCCCCAGTCGGGTTAATATGATTTTTGGTACGTAAGTGCCTATCTGCCACTACGACTATACCACGAAAAACGCTCGCTGCCAAGAGCCGCTTCCAGACCGGCCAACCTGCGAGGCTCAGGCAAAGGGCCGCCTTGCGCAGTCGCTCCCCCAAAAGTTTCCTCTGGAAGACAGGACCATCAGCGAACTCGCGGATAGTAGCTGAGCTGTAAGGCATTGGAAATACAGGGAATCCTGTAATTATCGAGACGAAGGACCATATGCGCTCTTCGGTAGATGATGACCCACCGGCTCAAAATGCCGAGGCGCCAGATTGCTGACCCCTCGGTATCCGTCCCGACCGCTGAAGTGCGGCCAAGGCAAGCAATTCCCCGGGGCCCAGCGGAGATGGGCGCCTCTAACCAGCGTCGGATCCGAATCTAGACCGCGCCGCGATCCATCAAGGCCCAAATGATCAAAATGATGAGCAACAGGCCCAGGCCGCCGCTAGGGTAGTAACCCCAGCCCGAACTGTACGGAAAAAGGGGCAAACTTCCCAAGAGCGCCAGTACGACAATGATCAGCAGGATCGTTCGAAGCATCGGGTAACCTCGCGACGCCAAGCTACAGAGCTGCGTTGCAATCGTCCATACGGCGTTCCCGGTATCCCGCGTCCAAAGGACATTGAGTTCCCGCGTTGCCGAGTGGCCGAACCGGCGGTCCGGCCGGTATCTCGGCTGTCTTCCCTCCTGTGATCTGCGCCGCCGAAAAATGTAAATCCCGCGATGCTCTCGTCGATCGCGGGCGGCGCGACCCAAATCACTGCGGAGCGGTTTGTGGTGTTGTTTACTACAGCGCTGACTGTCATGCTGGACCCAATTCAGGGACTGGGATGATCGACCGATCGCGGCCACTGTTGAGGCGGTTCAATCCAAGATGACTTCGCAGGCTGATCTCGAAGAATATTGCCGCGACTTGTATGTGCGTGCCGACCAGAAGTGGGACCAAATCAGACACGAGTTCGTTACCGGACACCTGGCTTTCGGAATTCTTTACGGTCCTCCCAGACTTAACCCGCCACTTCTTATAGTGCGTACGAATCCGGGATACGATGAAGACGACGATTCGCAGACATGGCCAAGCGAAAATCTTTTCTCTATTTATCCCCCGCCTCAACGCGACAAACGTCGCTGGCGGCTCGCGCAAGAGCTGATAAAGTATTTTGAACATATCGGCCAAGAAACCGTACTAAAGGAGAGCGTACCCACGAACTTACTGTTCTTCAAAAGCAGAGGAATGGAGAAAAACATTAAGGATCGTTTGGGCTGGAAGAACAATCCGTTAGCGGCCCGCCAAAGTCTTGAGAAGTGGTGCTACGACGAAGTGAGGAAACTTACAGTCAAGATAAACCCGTCTCGAATTCTCGTCGTGGGAATCACTCCATATAAAAGGCTTGCCGAGGATACTCGTCCGGAATCTCGAGGCGCAAAGCGCGCGCTATATCGCAGGGGAACAGTCTTCAACAAGCCGGCCACGGGCCCTATCCACCTAACCGGTCGTGCCCGTCCCCCGTTGACACCGGAAGAGCGTCTACAGATTGAGCAGGGGCTAGCGAGATTTCTAGCCGGCGAATAATCCGAGCGCTGGATATCCTCTCAGCCTGAGTGCGCGCGGGATGACCGGAGTCAGACAATCCTTCGACCATGAGGCACAGCCGAGCCGGGGCGTAGCTTTTCCCGCTCTTGTCTAACGCCAAAGCCAACCGAAAGTGCTAAAGCAACGATCCAGCCTGTCTACGGTGTTCCCCGTATGTTCGGGCGTGGGTTGAAACCTGTAGCATCTTCACGGAACAAATGATTTGAAGAAGCAGGCAGTTTTTTGCTTCGTGTTCGTTTGCCGCAGTGAACTGCAGTCGGGGAAAAACAAATGGTGATCTCCGCTCTCATTTTGGTGTGTCTCATTGCGGTGGCCGGCGTTCTTCCCGGATGGCCCAAGGCCACGGAACTGAAACGAAACCCCATGATGTCAGGTGTTGGGTTAATCGTGGTGGTGACGCTGATTCTTGTCGTCGTACTGGGCAAGTAGCTGGCGCGGGACAACGCGATAATAGCTCGCGAAGCTTGCGAGTTTCTTCGCGATCGGTATCGAGTGTATTTTTTTCTCGCGCGGGTTGAGTCTTCAAATTACAAATACAGGAGAATTCATGGCCACGGAACACGAGCATAGCCTTCTCACCGATGTCGCGCGTTCGATCGGCTCGACGCTGGGAACGGTCGCGGCAACACTCGAAAGCGTTACGCACAGCGCGCCGAAGCGCCGCAGCCACAAGCCCACGCGCAGCGCGTCGCTAAAATCCCGGGTTCGTCGTGCGGAGGCGGCCGCGAAGCGCAAGGCGAAGTCCGTGAGCCGCAAAGTCAACTCGTCGACCAGCGCGGCGCGGAAGAAGCTGAAGGGCGCGAAGGCCAAAAGCAAGCGCGCGACGCGCCGCGTGACCGCCAAGAAAGCATCCGGAAGAAAGCGATCGAGCCGCCGCTAATCGCGGCCGCACACAAGTTTGCATCACGAAGCCGAGCGCGGTTGACCATTCGCCGCGCTCGCACCATTTTCTGTTCGGTTGCGTCCATTCTAGAGTTGATCTTTCCGCGGCTTGCCTCATGCTCAACTTCACAGTAAGATTTTTTCCCGGAGTCTAATCTGTGGTTCGGCATCCACGTCAGCGGGAGGACAAATGTTTCGCTGGGCTGTCGTCTTTCTGGTCGTGACCTTCATCGCCGGAATCTTTGCGTTTGCCGGGTTGGTTTTGGCGGCAGCGGCGCTCGCCAAGCTCATCTTCTATCTATTCCTCGTACTATTCTTGCTGGCTCTCATCGCCGGCCTGCTTCGCAAAGCGCGGCCGAGCCGGCCGGAGTAATCAGCCGACCTGCGTCGTACGCACATTCCCGCGCGAGTCTACTGCCTGTACCCAAGGACAGGGTAACGCCGCGGATGCACCCCGCCTCAGCGAACTCACGCGCCGCCCCGCGCGCCGTTAAGATACGAGCATGAGCAGTGAGTTCAATCCGGACCAGACGGCACGCAGCGGCAGCTTGCCGAAGGACGCGCGCGAATCCGGGAGCGATCCGTCCCCCACCCCCGTGCAAAATCCCGAAGCGCGCCAGGCCCAGTCCACCGTAGCTAAACCAGCGACGGCTGCGACCGCGAAGATTCCCTGGCCCGCGCCGCCCACGGCCGAACAGAAATCCGCCGCCACATACAAATGCCCCAAATGCGGCACGGACGCGCGCGACATAGCTCGATTTTGCCCGCGTTGCCACACCACCCTGCGCTTTGAGTGCCCTTCCTGTGGCAATCGCCAGCGCGCCGGCGGTAAATGCGAAAAATGCGGCATTGATTTCATCAAATACATCGGCGCGGTCGTCGCCGCCAAAAAAGCGGAAGCCGACGCCGTCCACGACCGCCTGGAGAGCCGCTCGAGCTTCCTGCGGGCCCTGCTGTTGCTGCCGGTCAACGGCGGCGTCTCCTTGATCCGCTATTTCTTCCTCAAGCGCGATCGGAACTGAGCGTCCGGCGCGGCTTCGTCCAGCCCTTACCTTTGAGAGTGTCGCGCTGGCCTGTTTTGTTCGCATGCTCCACCCCATCGCGGTTTGAACCTCACGCCTGAAAATATTTGGAAGGCGGAAACAATTTGCATTGCGACAATTCCCTGCCAACCGCGCGTTTCACTTCCTGCAGCCAGTAATCGAAAGTTCCTTCCGCCACGCCCACCAACTTGATGGCTTCGCGATATTCCATCGAGTGTAAAAAATAAATCTCGAATAGCTTCAGTCTCCCCTTCCACTGCGGACGCCGCAGGGCTTGCCTGCCAATGCGTTCAAAATCCGCCACGAACTCGCAGGCTCGCGAGCGCGAAGGCCGCCACTGATAGCCCGACGACGGCGATTCCAGATTCACCGCGCGTACTTTGCCGGTCGACTCCTCGAGCCATTCATGCAAGCTGCGGTATCGTCCGTGGCACGCGTCGAAGACTTCGCTCGCTTTCATACTCGCTCCCGCGGCGCGGCCCTCTGGCCCGGCGCCAACTTCGCAAGTTGCCTGCACTAATTCTCCGAACCGGGCGGTCTGGTGCTGTCCGGAAAAAACGCGCTGATGTCCCACGCCTGCTCCGCGCCTGAAATTTCTTCTTCCACGGCGGTCAGACACGTTTGAAAACATTCGCGCCAGCCCGACAAATATCCGCGCGCGTATTCTTCCGCCAGGCGCTCGCGCTCCTTGTGCGTGCGCTGCATCTGGAAAACTTCCTCATGCTCGATTCCCGGCGCGCGCACCGCGAGCCGCGCGCGGTGCAGCAGTTCGCGCGTGAATCGTAACAGCCAGTGCAGCGGCGCTGGCGTACCATGCCAGCCGCCAGCCCGCCGGAATCACGCCGCCGTGGCTCAATTCCTTACGCAAGTGTTTTACGATCTTCATGGGTGTCGCACCTCCGGACCGCTTCCCACCGACAATTCGCGCCGCACCGCTTCGTCGCGCTCAGCACGCATCCAGCGCATGCGTTCGCGCAGGTCCCAGGAAAAGTTTTGTTGGGTGGCTGCCTTTTCGCTTTCGCGCTGCGCTGGCCAATGGCCGGGCGAGTTTGGTTTTTGTTCTGGCCAGGAATCTTTTGGAATTTCTCTCCTGGATGCTTTTGAATGGTTGCCTGGTGCGGCGACCGAGCGGGTTGGCGCTTCCGCGGATTCGCCGGTGAAGTTTTCCGCGCTTTCCACAGCCTCGCAATTCGCCGCAGGCTCTCGTGTATTTATTCTTACTAAGGATGAACTACCTATCCCGCCGCTAAACCTTTGACGCGATTGCTTTTCGTTCGTAACTGCTACGCATTTTTGCGGGTCGCTCCCCGCAACTTCGCGTACGCTCCCCGCAACCTTGCGTACACCCCTGCTTTCCGGGCTTCGCGGCAAATGCTTCTTCGCCTTGAGAATCTTGACCGTGATCCCGCTGTCGGTCACCGCGGTTTCGATGTACTTCTGCCGCCGCAGCACTTTCATCCAGCGCTCGAGCGTGCGCCGGTTGAATCCGGTTTCCTCTTCGATCTCCCGATAGTGAATCGGCGCGCCTCCCAGCACCCAACCGATCGCCCCGGTCTGATGCGTTTGGCGCAGGATGAGCCAGCCATACAGCCACACTGCGGGCCCCATCCGAGCGTAGTGCTCCGCGTCGAACAAGACGCCGCCCAAACCCGTGTTGTAATTGTTCTCACGCAACGGTCCGTGCTCCTACCTGGTCCTCAGTTGACGCGCGTCCAACACCCCATGAAACTTTCGCACCTGTCTCTAAGTCAATTCCCCACCACACGGGTCAACACAAACCGCAATACGCGATGCGCATTTGTACGTAACCGCTCCGCGCCCCCGCGCACGGCCGCAGCCTCGTGATTACCTCGACGGCATCCCGCTTCCTGCAGATCGAGCACCTGCGGCGAATCCCGATGGGCCCCGTTTCTCCGGTGACCACGGCTCGAACCGATCGTCCTGCCCTGGGTTTTCGTGTTTATGTTCGCGCCGCCACTTTTCGAAGGCGCGAAAGGCTGGGTCTTGACGCCGCTGCCTCATATTTTCGCGGTTCCTTATCCTCCGCCGCCGCGCCTCTTCCGCGCTCAACGTTCGCCGTCTTCGCTGCGGTAAAGCGACTTCAGCCTCCGCCGTTCGTTCGAGCGCGTTGCCTCCGCCTTCTACGTACTACCCCCTCGTAACTCACCGCGATGCTTAGCGATCCGCGCTGTTCTGGCCTTGCAGGCTGCGCACAATCCCGCAGCCGTCGCATGGTGACTCCGCTTCCCCTCTAAAAATGGCGGGCGTTTGGCCCAAAAATGAAGTACAGTCCCGGCCTCGCGCTGTTTCGCGGAACCTCGAATTTCCTCAGGTACTCGCCGATGGGTACCATCCGATGTGTTTAATTAGTTGTTATTTTACCTGTCCGTTAATACTCTATACACGAACCCGCAGGTCCGCGAATGGGTCCAGGCCGAAGTCGCCGGACGGCTCGCGCGACTGCTTCTGGAAGGCCACCGCGCCGGTTCTCACGACCCCGGCGATTCGCCTGCCCGTGCTCCAAGCGTGTGCAGCCTGCTACCCACCAGCTCGTCGCCCACGTCCTCGCCGCAGCTGGCGACCATTTCTGCCCCTCGACTAGATGTCGCTCGTCGACCAGCACCAAAACGGCGTGACGATGCGGCCCTTTGCCAGGTTGGCCCGGAGAGCTCCCCTGCGGTCCCGGCTGCTTCTCGATTGGCGCCAGCAGAGCGCACGCCTCGCCGGCCAAATGCGGTCGCGGCGAATGCTTCTGCGCGCTCCGAGCAAATTCGGCGAAGGTCATCTCCAGGAAGCAATCGGCAACTGCATTTGTTCGTGGACGGCTCAACCTCAACTCCTTCTGGCGCATTTGATTCCACGCACAACGGAACCGCGTGCTCCGCGGCGGGCGCGGCCGCGCGAATCTGGCTTTCGGAACAGGGCTGGACCTTTCCAGTGCCTGGGAGTCGTTCACCGCGACGCCGGCATCATCGCAATGCCGCCAACGAGCGAGGCTCGGCCGTTCCCCTTCACGCCTGGCCGTCCCCTCTGCCTGTCGGCGCTTCTTCACAAGCGGAGGATGCGGAACGGTGCGAGTGCCCTCACGGGGCAAAACGCGCACACTCCCAAAAATCGCTTCGCGTTTCCAAATCGCATGTAGCCGACCCGTTTCACCGCTCTGCGGCGGTACCGGTCGCGAGTCCCCGCAATCCGCTGACTGCTTTTCACATGCCGCTTCTGATTTGCCTCTCAAAGCCTCTCGATCATGGCTCGTCCTCGCGATCGATTTCGGCCGGCACCGCGGAGAGTCGTGAAGCATCGTCTTTGCTACAGGACGGCATAAATTCAACCCGCCATGGACTCCGCTTCGCTTCCCGAATCTCGCGAGTCTTTCGCTCCACGGATCGGCCGAGTCTTGAACGTACCCATCGACCTCGTGCCAGCCTCGAATTTGCGGACTTGCGAGATTTGTCATCTTTTCGCTACCCAGCTTCCACTTCCTGCAATTCCTTAAATTAAACCCCGCTCCGCTTGTGCCAAGGCCAAATGACCTCTTCTACCAACCGCTTTCCGTTCAGAGAGAAAGTCGACATGCGCGTGTACTCACCAGCGAGAGTGGAATCCATTTCGCACCTCAAATCAAAGCTTCCCGCAATCGCGCGCGCGCAAAACCCAAAATCGGATCCGAGCGTTCGCGCCCCGCCTCGCCTCCACTTCGCGCCGGCTCACTGCCCGCAGTCCGGAATGGGCCGCGAGCTAGGTCCGAGTCCCGGAACGCTTCTGTGGTGCAACTTCGGTGACCCGATTCCCAGTGCGTCCGCGGCACAAGTGCGGTCACCCAAGTCCAGGGTGCATCTGTGCTGCGACAACGATGACCGAGTTCCGGTACGCACCTCGGGTTCACGTGGCCCGGCCCAAATCCCAAAACGCA
>Ga0302325_10018137_pt1 | contig 14838 bp, 13 predicted proteins | sample Palsa_T0_2_FD_201948 | JGI IMG/M metagenome (GOLD analysis project Ga0302325, IMG submission 201948) | Peat permafrost microbial communities from Stordalen Mire near Abisko, Sweden - Palsa_T0_2 | ecosystem: Environmental > Terrestrial > Soil > Palsa > Peat permafrost | place: Sweden: Abisko... | reverse complement strand
TGGCCGATCTGACCGCGGGCAATCGCAGCACCAGCGGCCCGATCGATCTGCTGAGCGGCGATCCCAATGCAGCCGAGAAGAACTTCGTCAACGGCCAGCTGGCCTTCTACTACAAGGGCCTGGTCAGGGGGCAGTGGCTGCTGACCGCGGCGGCCGATACCCAGGATCAGCCGCTGAAGAACCTGTTCAGCAATTTTGCCGCCAAGAATCCCCAGGATCTGCTGCAGCGGATCGATCCGAACCGCTACTACCCGGTGTATGGCGATGACAGCACCACGGTGCAGGATGCCCCGACCTCGGGCAAGTTCTTCATCCGCCTGGAGAAGGGTGATACCTCGATCCTGTGGGGGGATTTCCAGACCCAGCTGACCGGCACCGAGTTCATCCAGTACGCGCGCACGCTCTATGGCCTGGACCTGCGCTACCGCTCGCCCGAGACGACTTCCTATGGCGAGAAGCAGCGCACCCTCGATGCCTTCTGGGCCGAGCCCGGGACGCTCGAATCACGCCAGGATTTTCTGGGCACCGGTGGCTCGCTCTACTACCTGCAGAACCAGGACGTGTCGGTCGGCTCCGAGCAGGTGTGGGTGCAGGTGCGCGATCGCGACTCGGGAATCGTCGTCTCGCAAACCGCGCTCGTGCCCACCCAGGACTACGACATCAATTACATGGAAGGGCGCATCCTGCTGCATTCACCACTCTCGACCACCGCGGACAGCGCCACGATCGTACGCACCGGCGGCCTCGATGGCGATCCGCAGTACCTGGTCGTGAGCTACGAATACGTACCCGATTTTACCAACCCCAATTCGATCGCGGTCGGGGGCCATGTCAGCCAGTGGTTCGGCGATCACCTGCAGCTTGGGCTCTCGAGCTTCCACCAGGGTGATCCGGGCGAGGAACAGGACCTGCGCGGCATCGATGGCACCTGGCGCTATTCGGCCGGGACCTACATCAAATCCGAATACGCGCATTCCGATGGGCCGGGCAGCACGAGCTTAAGCTCGATCACCGGTGGCCTGACCTTCGATCCGATCGCAAGCAATGGCAGTGGCGCGAGCGCCGAGAAGCTCGAGGCCGCGGTCGATCTGTCCGAGGTGACCGATTCGATGAGTGGTCGGGCCAATGTCTACTACCAGGATCGCGATGCGAACTTCTCCGGTCCCGGGCAGATCACACCGGGCGTCGGTGTGCATCAGGAGGGCGGAGCGCTCAGCGTGCCGCTGAACGCCGCCACCCAGATCGTTGGGAAAATCGATAATCTCGATTCCTCGACCACGACCGTGCTCTCGGGCGAAGTCGCAGTCGATCACAAGCTCGATGATCACTGGCACGTGCAGGTCGGTGCGCGCACCGATGAGCGGGAAAATGCCACGCCCAATGCGAGCCCGATCCTGTCGCAGAATGGCGCACGCACCGATGTGGCCGTGACCCTGGGTTATCAGAGTGTGGCCGGCTCGGGCCACCCGGGTGATCTCGTGCCCGTGGATCCGAGCGCGGCGACGCCGCCGGGCACGGCGCCCACAACGAGCGCCAACGGTACCGCGACGGCGGCACACAGCGGCTGGGATGCCTATGGCTTCGTGCAGGAGACGGCCTATCGCACCGATACCCGCAGCAATAATGATCGCGTCGGCTTAGGGGGCGGTGATCAGATCACGAGCCTGCTGCATGTGGGCGCCGAGGCCTCCGAAGGGAGCCTGGGCTTTGGTGGCAAGCTGAGTACGGATTATCACATCGATGATCGCAGCAACCTGTACGTCAATTACTCACTGGCCGCCGATCAGCCCGATGCCCTCAACACGGGGCGCGAAGGCATGCTCACTTCCGGTACGCGTTATCGCTACGATGATGCCACCAGCGTCTATGGCGAGGAGCGCATGCAGACCGGCACCGGCGATGACAGCCTCTCGCACGCCTATGGGATCGATTTCGCACCCTCCAAGCAGTGGACCTACGGCCTGAAGTTCGAAAACGGCACGGTCTCGGATCCGATCGCCGGCGATCAGTCGGTGACTTCGGTGGCCGCGAGCGTCAACTACACCGATAAATTGCTCAAGTACGGCGGTGCCATCGAGTGGCGCGCCAATGACTCCTCGCTCCTCGGGGGCTCGCACACCACGCTGACGCGCAACAGCCTGACTTACCAGGTGGATCCGGACTGGCGGCTGCTGGCCAAGCTCAACTGGTCACAGACCGAAGCTGCCGCCGGCTCCGCACTCAATGCCGAATACCACGAGATCGTGGTGGGCGCGGCTTGGCGCCCCATCAGCAACGATCGCTGGAATACGCTCTTCAAGTTCACGATCCTCAACGATGAGCCCTCGAGCGCCCAGGTGAGTGCCGGGGGCAGCTCGGTGGATTATGCGCAGCAAAGCCGCGTCATCGACATGGATGCCAACTACCAGTTCAACAGCTGGCTGTCCCTGGGCGGCAAGTACGCCCTGCGCACTGGCGAACTGCGGGTCGATCAGACCAGTGGCGCCTGGTATGCGAGTCAGGCCCAGCTGCTGATCGCGCGCGCCGATGTGCTGGTGGTGCATCAGTGGGATGGGATGCTTGAGCTGCGGCAGCTGGCGATCCACGAGACCGGCGATCAGCGCAACGGCGTCCTCGTGGGCTGCTATCGCCACTTTGGCCAGAATCTGAAGATCGGTGTGGGCTACAACTTCACCAACTACTCCGACAGCCTGACCGATGTCAGCTACAAGAGCCACGGCTTCTTCTTAAATACCGTCGGCAAGTTCTAACGCGCCACTGGCCAAAAAGCAGCCGCCCAGGCGAGCGACTTGGCGCCGGCCGGGACGCGCCGGGCGCGCGTAAGCGTGGTGGAATGAACTAGAAGCGCCAGGCGGCTGACAGCCACAGGGCGTTGGAGTTGTGGTAGTCCTGAAGATTCAGCACCTGATACTCACCGCGCACGTTCAGGTGATTGAACAGCGTCAGCCCAAGGCCGCCACCGTAGAGAAAGTCACTGCGGCTGTGCGAGGACTCGACCGTCTCGCTGCCGGGCGCGGTGTAGTTGGCGGTCAGGTTCACGTTGTAGAACAGGTAACCGGCTTCGGCGAACACTTCCATCGGGCCCAGCGGCAGGATGCCGATCGCGGTCGGTGAGAAGCCATCCATGTGGACGTGGTAGTTGCCATTGGAACCGCTGGTCGTGAAATTGCTGCCCGGATTGCCCAGATCCACGTACGCGCCCTCAAGGGCGAAATACGGGCTCAGGCGCCAGCCGGCGAAGTACTTGCGGGCATCAGCATCGGAATGGGCGATCGAGGTCACGGCCTGCCCGAGATCATGCAGATTGTCGATGTCGAGGTTGAACTGTCCGAAGCTGCCACCGACGTACGGGCCGCTCGGGTTATCGGCGAAGGCGGGCACTGCTGCAGCGAGCAGCAAGACCCCTCCAATCGTCACTAACTTGTTCATGTCGACTCCCGAACCTTACTTTGGCAGACGCTGCGCGTCCCAGTGGGGCGTACTTTGCGCTGGCGCGCTCGAGCTCGTGATCGGCGCGAAACGCTGGCCCCCGTAGGAAGCAACCGACAGAGCTGTGACCGGGCGGCCACAGGAGCCACCATGTCGGCTCAGCGCGACAGGAATGCACTCTCGTGTGCGCGCATTTACCTTAAGTTGCGATGAGGCGACGGTTCTACTCAGTGATTACGCTGCGTTGCCGCCGAGCGAGGATCATGGCTCATCCTTGCCAAGCGCGATGTGCGGTGACCAACTTAGCCAGTCCTTTTCAGCCGCGTCGCTGAGCTGGAACTGCGTGCCGCTGTGAACGTTGGTGCCGGGCGAGGCATCGGGCGTTGCGAACTCGATGCCGCCGGTGATCAGCGTGGGGAGCGATTCGAGCTTGAGCTCGATCCCCTTGAAGATGCCGCCGGTCAGTTCGGCTCCGCTGACGCTCCAGAAGCGCGAGCCGCTGCGCACCAGCGGCGCGAAATGCTGCGAGAGGAACACCTCGATGTTGACCTCGGTGCTATCAGCGCTCAGTTGCGTGGCCTGCACCGTGCCGACCTCGACGCCGCGATAGAACACCGGCGAGTGGGGCTTGAGAAACCCGAGGCGCGCCGTGTGCAGGATCACCACGAGCCCCTTGCGATCGGGTGCTGCGGGCGGCGTGTCGAGCCCGATGAATTCCTTCGCCGGCTTGTCCTTCGCGCTCGCCGGGCCCGGCAGCATCTGGATCTCGGGGCCGGTCACGACGGTCGAGAGGCCGCTGATCGAGCTTAAGCCCACTTCCGGGCGCACGACCCAGAATATTGCCCCTTCGCGAGCCATCGCGGCAGCGGAGCGATGCAGGCGCACGCGCACTTCGACGTAGTTAAGATCCTGGCTGAGAACCGCCGCGGTGACTTCGCCGACCGCGACCCCGCGATACTGCACCTGCGTCGTGCCGGCGCGCACTCCGCTCCCGTCATGAAATTTGATCGTGATGCGTGGGCCTGCCTCCTGCAGGCGCTCGAAGACGAGGTAGCCGGCAATCAGCGCGGCCACCACCGGCACGGCCCACACCAGCGCCGGCGCGAAGTGGCGCGTCTTGACGATCGCCTGCGCGCCAGGTTCGGCGAGCTCGCCTGGGTCGTTCTTCTTTGTCATGCAGCGGCCTTCGCAGGTTGCCAGATGGAGTGTGGATCGAAGCTCGCCGAGGCGAGAATGGTCAGTACGACCAGCGCCGTGAAGGCCACCAGGCCGCGCCCGGGCAGCACCGTGACAAACTGGCCGAGCTTCACCGAGGCCACCAGAATCGCCATGATGAAGACATCGAGCATGGCCCAGGGGCCGATGCGCTCGATGCAGCGATGGACCCACGCGCGCTGGCGCCGCGCACGGAGCTCAGCCGCGCCGCCGGTGGCGGTAAGGTAGAGCAGTCCCAGCAGCTTGAGCAGCGGCACCAGGATGCTGGCCAGAAACACTACCGCCGCGACCGGCCACTGGCCATTCCGGAACAGGCTCACACAGCCATCCCAGAGATTGCTCTCTGAATAAGCGCCATAGTAGGTCAGGCGCATGATCGGATAGATGTTGGCCGGAATGTAGAGGATCAGCGCCGCGAGCGTCAGGGCCAGCGCCAGAGTGCGTGAGGCCCGGGGGTGGCGTGCGATCGTGGCCCCGCAACGGCAACACTTCGCAATCGCGCCCGGCGGCAACGCCCCGAGGCGCTGTGCGAGTCCGCAGCTGCTGCATTGGACTGTGGGATCCACCGGGCATCTTTTAAAAGGACTGATCCGGCCCTGAGGCCAGATCAATCATTTCAGTGCGGACTTGGGTTCGGGGCGGGTATGGCGCCACTTCCAGTAGTCGTTCTGCTCGCTCTTGCTCATGCTGCGGAACTCACGATGAGGAAGATTCCTTTCGGTTAAGTACACCTGGAAGGTGCTCTCCTCATCGTTGTTCCAGTAGTGGTAATCGCCATAGACCGGATCGTAGATCCGGCCCGAGGCTGTCGCGACGCAGGCAGTGCCACTGAGTGCAAGGCCCGAGAGCAGGATCCAGGCCGCGGCACTGGCTGATCGTGACAGCTGGCGCATTACTTGATACTCCGCAAGAGCTTCAATCAGTTGTGAATCTGGCTGATCTTCGAGCCTTCGAGCGACAGATCGCCGATCAGGCCGTGTTCACCCATGACAATGCTGATCACCGGACGGCGCAGCGTAGCGCTGTCGTACTGCACTTCAGCGCCCGTGGTCGGCAGTGCGGCACCGGCTTCGGCATCCATGGTCCAGCCGTGGCTGCGCTCGAACTTGTCGCGCGCTTCCGGGGTCATGAACAGGATGATTTCCGAGTGCTCGGAAATGCCCAGCGAAGCACCGATCGAGGCGCCGCTCACGGCATAGCGGTTCACAATCTTGCCGTTCACCAGCAGCTCGCCATCACCGTGCCGGCCACCCACGCCGACCGCGGCCTTGGTCACGTTCGGGAACACGAGCACGCCCGCAGCCTTGTTCAGCAGTTCGCTGTTACCCGGGGCACGCTGACTGAATGACTGCAGCGTGGCTTGCGTGTTGGCATCGACCTCGGCATCACTGCGCGCGGCGGCGGCGCCGGCCCAGCTGAGCGTCAGGGCGACCAGCACGCCACCCATTACATTGCTTGCATATGAATTCATGGTCATGGTCTCCTGTGGAAGAAATCCAATGTCGCCAAATCCTAGACTTCGCCGCTGCGCCGCCGTATCGGCCGGCGGTGTAAGCCACCCTAGGAATGCGCCTACACCCGCATTGCAAAGCACCTAAAGGAAACCCAGGCCATGGGGTTCTTGTAGCTCAATGTGCAAAGGCTGCACTGCGCCAGGCTGGCCGGGGCTTGCCCTGAGCTGCGGCAGCGCGCAGCGAAGGAGGTGAGCCTGAAGGCCCGAGGGCTTATGATCTTGGGACTTCAGTGCACGCCGGGTGGGATACAGGAGCCTTGCTAGAGATGCTTGGATTTGATCGCCGCTATGTGCTGATCCCGATACTGCTCTCGATTGTATTGCTGGTCAGTGCCTTCGTGATGGATCTGGATGCGCAGCGGCGCCTGGCCGCCAGTACGCAACGCGTGCAGGCGCAACTCGAGCGGGCCGCACTACTCAATAATCTGATGCAGATGCTGGTCGAGGCCGAGAGCGGCCAGCGCGGCTACCTGCTCACCAGCGATCCGAGTTTCCTCGTACCCTATCGCAGCGCGCTCGCGCAGCGCGAGCAGGCGCTGGCCGATCTGCAGCGGGTCTATGCCTCGGAGGACCCGGAATTTGCCGATCCGCTGCAGAGCATTGAGCAGCTGAGCGCCGATGAACTCAATCAGCTCGAGATTGGCCTGAAGCTTAAGCAGAAGGCGGGCAATGCGGCGGTGGAATTTACCCGCACCGGCATCGGCCGCTCGACGATGATGCGCCTGCGCGAGGCGGTGATGACGATGCGCAACCTCGAGCAGGCGACGCTACCGGCGCTGATCGATGCCCAGCATCGCGACCTGCTGCTGACCCGCGGCATTACCGCGGCGGGGCTGCTGCTGAATGTGATGCTGGTGCTGCTGGCCGGTCTGCTGGTGAGCCGGCAGATTCGCCGGCGCCTGGTCGATGCGCAGCGCGTGCTCGAGGAGCGCAATGCCCTGGAGAGCCTGGTCGATGCGCGCACCGCAGACCTCTCTGCGCTCTCGAGTCATCTGCAGGTCGTGACCGAGCAGGAAAAAGGCGCGCTCGCGCGCGAGCTGCACGATGAGCTCGGGAGCCTGCTGGTGGCCGCCAAAATGGATGTCACGTGGCTGCGCCGCCAGGTGAAGATGGAGGATGAGGATTGCCGGATCCGCTGGCAGCGCATCCTGGCAGCGCTGGACTCGGGCGTTGATCTGAAGCGTCGCGTCGTCGAGCAGCTGCGGCCCACGCTGCTCGATAACATGGGGCTGCTCACGGCCCTGCGCTGGCAACTGCAGGAATCATGCGGACGCGCGGGCCTGCGTTGCATCGAGCATCTGCCGGAGTCGGAGCCGCAGCTGAGCAGCGCCGCGGCCATCGCCATCTTCCGTGTCGCGCAGGAGGCGATGACGAATGTGATCAAGCACGCCAAGGCCACCGAGGTCGAGCTGGCAGTCGTCTTTGATTCGCAGCAGCTGACATTGACGCTGACCGATAATGGCGTCGGGGTGGCGCCCGGGCGGCTCAAGGCCTCCGGCTCGCACGGCTTGCTGGGGATGCGTCATCGGGTACAGGCCCTGGGCGGCAGCTGGTCGCTGGCGCCGGGAGCGACGGGACAGGGAACCGAGGTGCGGGTGCAGATCCCGTTGAGCCGCATCCAGGCACCGGTGGTGGTAGAGCTGATGCTGGATGATCCGCCCTCATAGCTCGCGGGTGGCCTGGATCGCATCGGAGCGGAGCGTCCCCAGCCAGGCGCTCCCCTCAGGCTGCCGTGGCGTCGGCCACTTCACGCAGCACATCGGCGATCCGATCGAACTCCCGCGCCTTGTCGAGGAAGTAGCGCACGCCGAGTGCGCTGGCTTCGCGCTGATACTGGGGCAGGGCGAAATTCGTCAGTACGACGGCGACCGCGCGGTTGGGCAGGTCAGCCGTGGCGCGCAGGACACCAAAGCCGGTGCCCTGCTTCAAATGCAGATCAAGGAGCAGGACATCGATGCGGATCGAGCGCAGCAGCGTCACCGCGGCGTGTTCGCTGTCCACGATCGCGATCAGATCAATGCCCGGGACGTGATCGAGCAGTTCGCGCAGCCGCTCCTGGAGGACCGCGGAGTCCTCCACCAGCAGCACCTTCAATGGCGGATTGGCGCTCATCGTGGGTAGCGCTGCAGGGGTGAGTGGCGCCGGAACATAGGTGAGGCTAAGTCTGCCACATCACCCGGGCCAGGAATATCGGAGCCGTCCTACAGCCAGCCTGAGCGGGCTATTGGATCAGTCCGGTGCGCAAGGCGTAGGCGGTCAGGTCCGCATTGGTCTTGAGGTTCATCTTCTCGAGAATGCGGCTGCGATAGGTGCTGACCGTCTTGACGCTGATGGCGAGCTCGCGCCCGATCTCAGAGACCGCATGACCGGCAGCGAGTTTGCACATGATCTGGAACTCGCGCTCCGAGAGGCGCGCATGCAGTGGCTGGTCGGAATCGGCATCCATGTCCGTGATCAGCAGATCCGCCAGCGTGCCGCTGACATAGCGATGGCCGCTCAGTACCGTGCGCACGGCCTTGAGCAGTTCCTCGGCGGCGCTGTCCTTGGGCAGAAAGCCACTGGCACCGGCGCGCAGCACATTGACGGCGTACTGCCGCTCCGGCAGGCCACTCAACATCAGTACCCGGGTCTCTGGGTGCCTCGCGCGCGCATGGCGCAGGATGTCGAGCCCGTTGCGATCAGGCATGTTGATATCAAGCAGCAGCAGGTTCCACTCACCCTCGTTCAGCTGCTCCAGGGTCTCGCGTCCGGAGCCGGCCTCGCCAATATGGCGAATGCTTTGGTCCGTCTCCAGAAACTGGCGCAGCCCGGCCCGCACCACCGCATGATCGTCGGCGATCAGCACTCGGGTCATCGAAGCGCTCTCCCGCATCTCTTACAGCTCGGCGAAGTGCCCCGGCTGATTATAGCTGCTCAGCCGGTTGTAGAGCGTGCGCAGGCTGCAGCCCAGGGCGGTCGCCGCCCGGCGCTTGTTGCCATCGAAGTGGCTCAGGGTGGCCTCGATCAGCGTACGCTCGACGGTCTCGAGCTTGGAACCGACCGCAATCCTCAAGCTGGCGCCCTGCCCATCGCGCTCGAGCTGCGGCTCATTCTGCGCAGCGGTGCTGATCGGCGCCGGCTCCACCTGCGTATCGCAAAGGATGAAGGCGCGCTCAATGGCGTTGTGCAGTTCACGGACATTGCCCGGCCAGCGATGGTGCGCGAGGCGTTGCAGCGCGCCCGGGCCAAAGCGCTTGTGCGTGCCCGAGGCGGCATTGAGTTCCGCGAGAAAATGTTCAGCCAGCAGCTGCAGGTCGCTGCCGCGCTCGCGCAGCGGCGCCACCTGGATCGGGAACACCGCCAGGCGATACAGCAGGTCCTCGCGCAGCTGCCCGATCTCGACCGCATGCAGCGGGTCGCGGTTGCTCGCGGCCACGATGCGCACATCGACGGCAATCTCGCGCGTCCCTCCGACGCGGAAAAAGGCCGAAGACTCGAGCACGCGCAGCAGCCGGGTCTGCAGCTCGGCCGGCATCTCGGTAATCTCATCGAGAAACAGCGTGCCCCCATCGGCGCGCTCGAACACACCCGCGTGGGTGCGCAGCGCGCCGGTGAAGCTGCCTTTCTCGTAGCCGAACATTTCGGCCTCGATCAGCGAGTCGGGGATGGCACCGCAGTTGATGGCGATGAAGGGGCCATCGGCGCGGCTACTGGCGGCGTGGATCGAGCGGGCGACAAGCTCCTTGCCACAGCCGCTCTCACCGGTGATCAGTACGCTGGCGTTGGTCGGTGCGACCCGCTCGATCTGGTTGTAGAGCACGCGCATCGGTCCTGACTGCCCGAGCAGATTCGGCGGCGCCACTGCTGGCGGGGCTCGGAATACGGGTGAGGTGATGGTGACCAGCGGCTCGTGATTCATCGGCGTAGACCCCTGTCGGTGTGATTGCAACTCCTGCAGTGCCTTTGTATCCAAGTGCAGCAAAGTGCAATAGCGGATTGCACCGCAGCGTTCATCGGACAATTGAACCTCGCCTGTAAGACTCCTCCTACAGATGTTCTCAACTGGTTGATCAGCCGCTGACTGGCGGACGGGCACCGGCTGCGCGCCTCGCACCTCGGGCATCAGCGCGGTGTCAGAGGCGCCATGGCATGGCGATTGCTTGTGACGATGGATCAGGCGCATGCAACGATGCGCCGCCGGGCACCGGCGCGACTAGACCAGCAGCGGCTGGGGTTCTACCGGCGCCGCCGCCGCGCGCGTGGCTTCCTGTAGAAAATCGATAATGATCTGGCTGGCTTCGGGGCCCGCCGCTTCAAAGTAATCGTGCCTTGCATCGCCGCCGCTCCAGGCATGCCCCAGCGCATCCAGGCGCATGCTTCGCACCAGCAGGCGCTCTCCGGCCCGGTAGTCGCGCGTGCGACAGGCGCCGCGTGCGGTGTGCGATTCACTCTCGGCACCTGCGCTGACGGTGAGGCCGCTCTGCTCATCCAGTGCGCACAACTGCGCCACGATCTGATCTGAGTTGGTCGGATTGACCACCTCATCGATCGTACCGCACAGGACGAGTGTGGGCACCGGCACCAGGCTTGAAGCGAGTTCCTGGGCGAGCGCCCGCGCAATCTCGGTCGGGTCGGCGCTCGAGCCACTGCGCATCACCTTGAGCGCCTGGATCGCATTGTCGGCCGCGCGGTACATCAGGCCCGAATAGAGCGCGCAGGCCGCGAAGCGGCCACTGAAGCGCGCCGCGAGCACCGCCGCCATGGCAGCGCCGGCCGAAAAGCCGCACAGGTAAACTTTCTCGGCATCGAGCGGATGCTTGCTGAGGATCTGATCGAGCACGCGGATGAGCAGCGCCGCTTCGCCGTCGCCGGCCATCACCTCCGGATCAAACCAGTTCCAGCAGCGCAGCGCATTGGCGCGCTTGCGCTGCTCGGGATACAGCACCGCAAAACCGGCAGCCGCAGCCAGTGCGTTCATGCGCGTGCCTTCGGCGAATTGCAGCGCGCTTTGCGTACAGCCGTGCAGCATCACCAGCAGCGGCAAGCGCTCGCTCAGTTCATCGCGGGCCGGCAGGAACAGCCGATAGGAGAGTTCGCGGTGCAGGCTGCGGCCAAGGAAACCGCGCGCGCGCGGCTCCGAGAATTCGCCGCTCGACCACGCCGGGCCCTGCGGCTTGCCGCGCACCCGTTGCAGCAGGGCCTGGATCGGCTTGTTGTGCGGAAAAAGACGCTGCAGCCAGCGCGCCATGGTGTGCAGCCTCCGGTGGGAAGCGGGCAGCTTACACGGACATACGTGCATCATCGGCCGGATGAACGCATCGCCCGGGGGCCCCGGCGAGCCCGATTGAGGCTTCAATCGGTGCCTCGTGGAGGCCCTAAGTGTCTAACTTATTGATTGTTATAAATCCCTGCATTTGCAATGAACGCCTTGACAATAAATGCCTAGGCAGTAGAATGGCTCGCAACAGGAGAATTCGAGCATGGCCGCAACCGCACAGATCTACGACGCCAACACCTTCCAGCCGGCGAAGGCCGTTGGCCAGCTGATGTGTCGCGTGCGTGCGGCCTACATCGCGGCGCTGGATGAAGCGCTGGCGCGGGAGCCGGAGATTGCTGATCTTGAGATCAGCGCGGCCCAGTACACGATCCTGAATGTGCTCGAGCAGCGCGGCGTGGATTCAGCGGCGCAGCTGTGCAAGGACATTTCCTACGATGGTGGCGCGATGACGCGCATGGTGGATCGGCTCGAGGCCAAAGGCCTCGTCAGTCGCCGGCGCTCGGAAGATGATCGCCGCCTGATTTATCTTGAGCTGACCGAGGAGGGCCGGCAGGCGGTGCCGAAGCTGCGGGCCTGTTCGGCTCATGTGCTCAATTACCTGCTGCGCGGCTTCAGTGCCAACGAAGTGCGCCAGTTCGAAGGTTTCCTGGCCCGGATGCTCCAGAACTGCTGACCTTTTTTAACCACATACTTGCCTAGGCATTGACAGCTTTTGCAGTCTTATACAGATGAAACATATGCATATCACGACTCATTCATGGTTCCAGCGCGCGCGCCAGTCGCTGCAGCAGCTGGGCCCCTATGCGGTGCTGTTCGCCCTGCCGGGCGGCACTCTTCTGGCCCCGGCCCTGTGGGTGTATCGGCACTGGCCAGTGCATGGAGAGCGCAAATGAATCTCACCCGCGCCCAGGTGTTCCTCTCGCTGCTGCTCTTGATCACCGGGTGTGCCAGCACGCACGGACTCAAGCCCGCCTCGACGCTGAATACCCCAGAGCATCTGGCAGCCTCGCAGAGCTTCGCTGCTGCCAAAGTGCGCGCCGATGCGTGGCCGAGTGCCGCGTGGTGGCTGACATTGTCCGACCCGCAGCTCGATCAGCTGATCCGCGAGGGCCTGAGTGACAGCCCGAGTCTGGCGGTAGCGGCTGCGCGCACGCGCGCCGCGCTTGCCGAAGCCGGCTTCAGCGATGCCTCGCGCATACCGCAGCTCTCGGGACTGGCCGATGTAACCCGCGCCCATTTCTCAGCCGACGGATTCGTACCGCCCCCGTACGCCGGCGCCACTGCGAATCTGAGTACGCTGCAGGCATCGCTCAGCTGGGAAGTGGATTTCTGGGGCGAGCAGCGTGCGGCCTACCAGAGCGCACTCGGCCTCGCGCAGGCCAGTGCCGTCGATGCCGAGGCGGCGAAGCTCGCGCTCTCGAGCAGCATTGCCTCAGCCTACATTGAACTGCAGCACAACTACCTGCTGCTCGATGTCGCCAGGGACACGCTCGCACAGCGCGAGCAGGTGACCTCGCTGACGCGTGATCGGAACGCGGCCGGCCTCGACTCACGCCTGGAACTGAAGCAGACCGAGCAGACGCTGCCAGCGACGCGCGAAGTCGTGATCCAGCTGGAAGAGAATATCGAACGCACGCGCCACGAGCTCGCAGCGCTGCTCGGTGCCGGGCCGGATCGCGGTCTGGCCATCACGCGGCCGAGCGCCACCGCGCTGGTGGATCCGGCGCTGCCGAGTCAACTGCCCTCAGAACTGCTCGGTCGACGCCCCGATCTGCAGGCCCAGCGTCTGCGCGTCGGCGCGGCGGCTGAAGCGATCAAGGTGCGCCAGGCCGCCTTCTTCCCGAATGTCGATCTGATCGCCTTTGCCGGTTTCCAGCGGCTGGGCCCTGGCGCGCTGCTCAGCGCCGGCGAGCGCCAGATCGGTGCCGGGCCGGCCCTGACGCTGCCGCTCTTTGATGCCGGCCGCCGTCGGGCGCAGCTCTCGAGCGCCGATGCTGCCTACGATGTCGCGGTCGAGCAGTACAACCAGGCGCTCGCGGATGCCCTGCGCGATGTCGCAGATCAGCTCAGTGCCACGCGCAGCATCGCTGCGCAGCGCGTTGAGCAGCAGCAGGCACTGGCCACGGCCCAGGAGGCCTATGACCTCGCGGTACTGCGCTATCGCGAAGGCGTTGGCAATTACCTGCAGGTGCTGGTGACCGAGGATCCGTTGCTCACGCAGCGGCAGCTGGCCGCCGATCTGCAGGCCCGCAGCCTCCAGGTGGCTGTCAGCCTGGCACGCGCGCTCGGCGGTGGCACCACGCCGGCGCCGTCACGCGTCGCGAAGATCCCTTAAGTACACGTTCATTGCCTTCGAGGAGATTGTCCATGGACACATCCAACACAACCCCTACCGCCACGCGCCGGCAGCGCACCCTGTGGCTCGGCTTTGGCCTCGGCGGCTTCGCGCTGCTCGGTGTGCTCTACGGTGCCTACTGGGCGCACACGCTGCGCTATGAGCAGTCGACCGATGATGCCTACGTGAGTGGCAACATCGTGCAGATCACGCCGCAAATCGCCGGGACGGTGGTTGGTATCGGTGTCGATGACACGCAGTTTGTGGCAGCGGGCAGCACGCTGGTCAAGCTCGATCAGGCCGATGCCAAGGTCGCGCTCGATCAGGCGGAGGCCGAGCTGGCGCGCACCGTGCGTGAAGTGCGCACGCTCTACGCGACCTCCTCGCAGCTGCAGGCGCAGGTGAGCCAGCGCGAATCGGATCTGGCACTCGCGCAGCAGGATCTGGCGCGTCGCGAGCGGCTCGGCAGCTCCGGTGCGATCTCGAATGAGGAGCTGCAGCATGCCCGCGATGCCGAGCGCGGCGCCGAGGCGGCACTGAGCTCGGCGCAGCAGCAGCTGCGTGCCGGCCGCGCGCGCACCGATGGCACGACGATCGAGGAGCATCCGGAGGTGCGCAATGCCGCCGCCCAGGTGCGCAGTGCCTATCTGAGCTTCGCACGCACCACGCTGCCAGCCCCGGTCGCGGGCTTCATCGCCAAGCGCAATGTGCAGCTGGGGCAGCGGGTCAGCCCGGGCCTGACCCTGATGGCGATCGTGCCACTGGATCAGGTGTGGGTGGATGCCAATTTCAAGGAGCCGCAGCTGGCCGCGATGCGCGTCGGGCAGGCGGTGACGCTGAGTGCCGATCTGTACGGCACCAGCATCGTGTATCACGGCAAGGTCGCCGGCTTTGGCGCCGGCACCGGCTCGGTGTTCTCGCTGTTGCCGGCCCAGAATGCCACCGGCAACTGGATCAAGATCATCCAGCGCGTGCCGGTGCGCGTGGCCCTGGATGCCAAGGAGCTTGCTGCGCACCCGTTGCAGATCGGGCTCTCGATGCGTGCCGAAGTGGACACCCACGATCGCAACGGACCGCGCCTGCCGCAAC
>Ga0302325_10018136_pt1 | contig 14839 bp, 14 predicted proteins | sample Palsa_T0_2_FD_201948 | JGI IMG/M metagenome (GOLD analysis project Ga0302325, IMG submission 201948) | Peat permafrost microbial communities from Stordalen Mire near Abisko, Sweden - Palsa_T0_2 | ecosystem: Environmental > Terrestrial > Soil > Palsa > Peat permafrost | place: Sweden: Abisko... | reverse complement strand
AGTTTTATGATCGTGGAGGCAAGGCCGTTTGTGAGAGTGCGGTGAAAGTTATGTCCGAGGGCGCAAAGAGTGGAGGGAGATTTCGAATTCTCAGCCAGTTGGTATGGCTTTCGGATGCAGGAAGGCGTATCATCTGAGATGCAGGAGAAAGGGTGTTCGCCAGTTACCAAATTTTTTCTAAAGCTTCTAGTCAGTTACATCTATCGGGCAAGAATTGCCTCTCACCTCGAAGGAATAGTACTAGGCTTGAGCTCTCCAGAACCAAGAGCCTAAAGGTTGCCGCTCGTGTTCCAAGGCGAGGCTGGGGCGTTCCCATTTTGTGATGGCTGTAGTTGCAAAGATGCAAACATCTCCGCAGACATCGAACTTCGAGTCCGCTTCCCTGGAGCAAAGGCATTGAATCTTTACAAAGCAAATGAATGCACACCTACCCTAAGTCAAACTAAGGCAAAGCAAATGTTCAAAGCAGCGATGGGAGCTAATGTCAAGTGGTCATATCTGTTATCGATTGGAAAGCCTCGTCAATACAATAACCACGTGGGTGCACGATCACAACAGGAATCAAATCTCAACCTCCGCGTCATGGCTAAATTTTCCTTTCCAACACAACAACAACTTTCATCGAACCTCGCACAATAGCACATCTTGTGCATTTAGCCAACTGCAGTTGGCTCCATCTCCTCTTGTTTGAAGGAGGACGTATTTGGTGAGCCCCTTCATCTTTGTTCACTTGATCGGTTGGTTGGTTGCTGTGGGGCTGTCTCAGGGGTGAGCGATCTGTTGGCCTCATTGAGGAATGGTATCCCCCTTGTCCTTCCTTGATCTACACCTTCATAACTTCATGTTCATTCCCTAATCCTTAAAGATTTTCCTGTGGCAGCACATTGCTCTGGGGAAGGTGTTGGACGCGTTGGGTTCGAGTTGAGTGGAGCATTCCAAACAGTGTGTCAGTTTCAAGACATTGGAAACCTCCCTAGTCCATTTATCCTTCTATCCTCTTTATCCATGCCAACAAAAGCCTCCTACGTGCTCTGGACATGCTACCACTGGGTTTTGTTCGCGTTTATGGTGGATTGAGTGTGAGGCAGTGCCAATACCCCTTTCCCCGGACTCTGGCCTCCAGATTTCGAGGTCAGAGTGGTGTTACCATCAGTGGTGGTGTTCTCCTCCCAACGCTGTCGCACTGAGCTGTTCCTCTATCACTTTTTTGTCATTCAGCACAAGAGCACAAAAAAGACTGATTGCAGTCTATTATTTTATTTTTTTAAGTTCGGCTAGCATTGTATGAAAACTTGCAAGAGCCTAACGAGAAAGCAGAATACAGAACAGCTTACAAATCGCAAACCTGCAACCAGCATTGGCTAGCCAAACAATGTCAAGGAATACAAGCCCTAGCCCTGACCCTGGTACTACCACGGTTCCTAACTCAAACCCGAGTAACTCTACTTGGGGATTGAGTGTGCCTGGCAGACCGGCAACCCCATCAGAAGGCTTTGCGCAGGTAAGGAGCCAGACCCAAGAATCTATCAGGGAACTGATCGTTGCAATGTAGGCATATTCTCGTGTTGGACCTGCCGATAACCAGAAGACCCGGAAGTTCGAGAACGGTACATGCCTTACCTTTGGCCCTAATGTAAGGAATTCAAACACCCTTAGTCTCTGCCATAGCTAACAGATTGCTAGGATCCTGTTGATGAGTTCGATGGCAACGCTGGTCACCCATTCATAAACCAAATCGCCCTTGTCGACAAAGCGATCCAAGATATTAGGGTCACTCGACAAAGATACGAAGGTGTAGCTCGAGTTCAGACAAGACTCAACGGTGACGATACAGCGAGTGTTAGCAGTGGAGAGACCATGTTGCCCGATCCGTTCGACAACTTCCGCACTCAAAAGCTGAACTCGGCCAACATTACAGCAGTAACGCTCGAGTCGGGTACTTATGCTCAAGTCCCATCGAGGTTCGCTAAAGTTGGAAATCTCGTTTCCGTGTACTCGACCGTCAACAAATCGGAGTGGCCTGGAGAGAAACATCCTGGATATTCTGTTGATAATCGATTCGGCAACGCGAACAGAATCAATGGCTTCTATGGCGAGACGCCGCAACACCAGCTGCGTATCCAAGCATTGAAAGAGGAGTTGAACGAGTTGGAGCTGCAGCAGATTCGAGCAACTTACAAGCCACGATCTGGCCGTCATTTGCCAAGCACAGCACGTCTTCCACGCGGCCGCGGCGGAGGTTACAGAGGCCAATTTCAGGGCAAGGGCCACCATCATAAGAACAATGGCAACCACTTGCAGAAAGGTAATTACCAAGGCAAGACTGAGTTTCACATGAATCCCAGCCGTGGCGGAGAGAAGCCCGGCGAGAAATTTGGCAAGATCAATCCATCAACTCATCCGAGCTCAGTTGTTCTGGTCGGTAATTCAAACTTCTCTGAAGGCCCGAAGTTTGACGGCTTCCCACCGGACACCAGCATCCCTTTCCCGAAGTATGACGGCAGGCCACCAGACAGCGAAATCCCCATCCCTCTCCCTGCAGCCCAGGAGCACGCCAATAGGATGTATGCTGCGCAGGTCCAGCAGGAACGTGAACTTAGGGAGTTCAGAGCAAATTTCGTTGAAAGTGACCAAATCGACAAGGCAAAGGCCGTTGATTATAGCCAAATTCCTGGTTCTCTGGCCGCTCGGGCTGCTCAGATAGTCCCCGCTCCAGGAAATCTGGTGGGTGCTCCTGCTGGTAATAGCCACCGAGGCACGCAAAACGCTCATGGTCCTCAGCCATTCATTTACCAATGTCAAGGCAAGGAGCCTGACATTCTTGCCCGAGCAATGGGCCAGCCTACGTTCAAGGAGATGCTTTCGCAGAAAGCTGCTCAGAGACTGCCGAGTATTGACGAAATGCTTGCTGGACTTGCTGCAGAAGACGCCTATCTGGCTCGCAACTCTGGTGACGCCCAAATCAATCGTAATCCTGGTAGCGACCAGTTTTCAAATCCGGTTCTGCAGTACATTGATGGCCACCAGGTGGTGTACTATCCTACAACGGCTCTTCCTCCTCGAGATATGCTTCCACATTTGACCAACCCAACGGCCTTGGGAAGTAGCCATGCTCGCCAGGACCTCGCCAGTCTCCAGGGGAGTCTTGCTGGTCTAAATGTTGAGGATTCGTCTAGTGGTCAGGACATGCTTGCCTCCCAAAGCAATAATCAGAAGAAGACTCGACGGGGACAGCGCAACAATCGTGGTCTTGCCCAGAAGGCCGATTCCGAGTACGCTCGTTATATGGACGAGCTGAACGAGGAGTCCCGTCTCCGAGGGGATACAATGCTGGGTGGAGATGCCATGAGCGGCCATGTTCGAGCTCAGGTCCGTTTCAGTATCCAACCACCGTCACCAATGAGGCCGATGAGCGGCGAGGGCGAAGTGGAATATGCCGACGTCAAAGGAAAGAAGAATGTTCAGCCGGACGAGCAAGAAGCCTGGTCTGATCTGATGACTAGTCCCAATCGGCTGTTACCTTCACACCATCTCAATCCTGCCGTATTCGATGGATCTACCGGTTCGTTCGTTGTCCCTCCAAAGCAGATTCCACACCTACTCGCCGTCTCCAGACCAGCAACCGAGTCTCCTAGTGTTCCTACAGGTCGCGCTTCTGCTCCTATCCGCAGTCGCCCATCTCTTCTGTCGCCTATCGATGTCCTGCCGCGCCAAGATGGCAACGGTGTCCCTGTGGATTCTGGAGCTCTTCGGAAGCAATTCGAGGTGGAGAGCAACCTGATATTTGGTGAGAAGCCTGGCAGCATTAGCTCCAGAGACACAAGCCCGGCTGGTACATCGAGAAGAAGTACATCAGGTCGCCGCTTGTACGAAAAATGATTCGTCCGATGAGGTTTGTGTGTTATATTGGGGCTGGCATGTACTCGTGTAAAACCTTCTTCATAGTTGTAGTGCAATTGAGATAAATCAAATAATAGTATCCTAACATGGAATGGAGAGAGAAGTGATGAAGTGAAGTTCGAGGAACGTTGAAATTGCATTTCACGCTAACCTGAACCAGAAGCGGGGTACAAGGGTACCTACGCGCTACACGTCTCCCAACTTTCCTGTCTACGAAGTTTCCCTCTCCAATCATGAGGTTCAAGACTTCGATACGAAATATCCAGACTTTCTCGAGTATTGAATTCTTCTCGAATCTTGAAACATCGACTGACCAGCTTCGACAGAGCTCACGGCTTCGCTATCGTCCTTGGGAAAAGTAGCATGGGTTCGCCTTGACGATGATGCTGTCCGCTTCACGATCATCCCAGAAACGGGCACTCAAGTATGGGCGTATGTCCTTGCCGCCCTCTGGTCGATCATTTCTCTGACATGTTGCAGCTTCTTGTCAATAGAGTCTATCTTTGAAGACTACACCATCCAATCCGCCGCTCCGAACAATACTATCAACCTCGAACTTCCCCTCCCACCCCTCCACCGCGCCCTGAAATCTGCCATTAATGCAACCTCTGCCTCGATCCGACTCACAAAGAAAGATGGCGCCCCAGTCCTCTCCCTCACCATCATCACAAACACAATCAGCAGCGGGAACAGCGCAAATGGGGTTTTGAACGGAGCAAATGCAAATCCATTTGGCGACAACGCCTTTCAGGAGGAAGCCCTTGATGCGAACATGAGAGACAGAGAGACAGTTGTTACGCAAGATATTCCCATTCGAGTGCTCACTGCTGTAAGCGTCGAAGGCATTCACGAGCCTCGAGTCCGAGAACCAGATGCGCACATCATTCTACCATCCCTTATCCAACTCAAAGCTATCTCTGACCGTTTCACCAAACTCGCATTAGCTACAGCTACAGGTACCAAAAGTGGCGGTTCCAATGCTGCTACTCCGAAACTGGAGTTGGCTGCTAATATGCACGGGAGTCTTAAGCTTAGTATTGCTACGGATTCTCTGAATATCTCGAGCGTTTGGACTGGCCTTACGAATCCGGAGTTGGACCCTAAACAGATTGAGGATGGGGATATAGAGAATCTTCCCAGTGCGAAATTGAAAGCCGCTGGTCCTCATGCTTGGTCGACCGTTAGGATCGATGGCAGGGATTGGGGAAAGGTGTTAAGCGTTGGAAGACTGGGTGGGAGAGTTATTGCTTGTTTTGCTGATGAACATGCTTTGATTCTTTACGTCTACCTCTCAAACTACGATGATGGCGCGGATGAGTCTGTCCTGACAGTAAGTCCGCTACCGTCTTTGGCTTCAGAGCCTGCTAACATTCCGTAGTACTACATCTCCTCGTTCAGTATTTGAGGGCGGCTATTGACACAGAAAACTAGCATTGGCGATGGCGTTCGGAAATGATACCAGATTTATTTTTGTAACATGTATAAGGGGACTGGGGAATTTTGCTGTCAAAGATATTTTGTTGTCACTTAAGAAACTTGACCTAATTGAGAAGTCGGATATTTGAGGTATCCTTTCGTTTTAGGAAGGACCACCGGAACGAGGAAGTAGAAGAAGAAAGGTCCGACACCTGAAAGTGTTTCAAGCTCCGCCACAGAGCTGTTTGATTTATTTCATGCAGGTTCCGTGTCGACCAAGTCTTGCTATCAGGCTGATAGCATTCGAGTCTCGAGTCACTGCTACTGTTATACAAATTTACTTCACAAATTTGGGTTGTCAAGAATGCTCGAATTGATATCGTTCGATTCCTTTACCAACGAAAGGATCTCCGTCCTGAATTGGCCAAGCGCGATTAAATTTGCTATCTGTGAGTCAGTAGGTTGTGGCCTTAGGAAAAGCGGAGCGAAGGCGTAATTGAGATTGTCGTTGGCAGAGCAACGAGCAGCATCTTACGTTCTAGTACCTTAACTCACCCCTCCTTACCTACTCTACGCGCAGGCATTTCCTCACCCGGTTCTGGCCAGCTCGCGTTGTATGACAAGTCGGCCCGAGGGTGCGAGGAAATGCCGACGAGTACCGGTAGTACCTAATACGCCAAAGTTGAATACCCGATTTTTTTTTAATACCTGATGACTCACAGGAGCTGGATAGGATATATCTTCGGCCCTCGAAGTCGAGTCTAACTCAACCAACTATGTGAAACACTACCATGGTATAATGGAGCCAGTGTGATTTCCTCATTCCTTTTGCTTAACTCTCCATCGTCCCACTCTGTCACGTATATCGGACGGTTTGGACCCTACTCTTTCTCAACATTTTCCTTGTTCTTAATCTTCATCCCATCGGCTTTGTTTTTTTGACAACAAATCTCGAGCTGACAACGCGCAAATTCGTATCAGCAACTAAGACCTGCCCAAGTATCCGCGAATAACACATTCCCAAGTACAGTATCCAACAAAGTTCAAAATATAAATCCGACGGTTTCTGATAACCCGTCCCAAGAGCCGGTTTTTCGTTATTTATAGAGTATAATCTTCATCCCATGGCCTTCGTTTTTTTTTTTTTTTTGACAACAAATCTCGAGCTGACAACGCACAAAACCGTATTAGCAACTAAGACCTGTCCAAGCATCCGGGAACAACATATCCCCAATCGCAGTATTCAACCAGGTTCACAATATAAATCCGACGGTTTCTAATGTCCCGTCCCAGGGGTCAGCTTTTCGCTGTTTATACACTTCACGAAGGAGAATGTCCTTCGCCTTAATCCCGTCCCAGGAGCCGGCTTTTCGCTGTTTATAGATTTCACAAAGAAGAACGTCCTTCGCCGTGATCCCGTCCCAGGAGCCGGCTTTTTCGCTGTTTATAGAGTTCACAAAGAAGAATGTCTTTCGCCCTAACTCTTTACATTAGTAAAAGACTTTATATAAACATGTTACCCTCTACATAACAATGGTGAAGCAATTCACCAGCTGCTCACATCATCTCACATCATTGATGTATAGAAAATCCGTTCCCATATCTCTTTCTATGCGCAGCCCCCCTTCTTTGCTGTTTATTGCTGAGGAGATAGAGTCCTTTCGCTCCCCCTTTTAACCCCCTTCTGCATCCCCACTTCCTCTATCTCCTTTCGCTCACTTTAAATGTTCTACAATATCCTATACATCCACAACTTTCTCCTCCACCTTCCTTTGCCACAACTCTCTCTGATTGCTTTTGCGGTGGATAAATGGAATTCATCCGGTCGACATGCAACAAAACCTTCCTCCCTTTTTTGCCCCCTATCATGCGCAGCTTTCTGTCCCTGACTAGAAGAGTGGGGGTGACATTTCGATGCATCAGGAAGGTGTCAAGGCATGAATTGCGTAAGTGGCGGGGATGCCGTCATGTGGAGGCGGAGGGTAATATAAATCGGAGGGGGGAATATGTTTATCCATTTTAAGCGAGGATATAAAAAGATTGGCTGTGGCTATAAGAGTCAGGTAAGACGGGTAAATAGGAAGGCCACGGCTATAGTGTGCGAAAGGAGAGCACTGAGGGTGAAAGCTTGCTTTAGCAAATGATTGGTTGATGGTGGGCTGCGAGGTTGGTAGCCCTTATGAACTCGTGCCCAATCCAAGTGACATATTCAAGCGCGATTGTTGCTCATGTTCTCGTTCATTCCAAACTTAAGTGACTACTAATCCACAATCATTACAGAACTATTATTGCATTCATCTGGAAGTGTCCCGTACGAGGCATGCATGCTACGGCTTATTCCCTCGCACTGGAACTGACTACCGGAAACTGCCTCTCACTCATACCAATCTACAGCCTCAAGCGGCGTCTAAATTCCAATGGCACCTTCTCCTTCATTTGCTATAACAATGTTATCTTGCTCCAGTCACAACCGCTTCGCACCTTGCCAGCGTTGCAAAGCAAGTCAGCATTTTGCAGCAGGCCTTCGCGCCATGTCTCTCATATCGCCTTCCTTTTAGACAGCTGGTCAAGTGTGCGCAAATTCACAAATCCAACTGAAAGTTCAGATTAATCAAATGAGGCCGCTCCTCTTCGCTCCATCTACTTGTCCTTGTTTGGCACACTACCACTACCCAAGAGCAGCCCCCTACGGCACAGGCGAGGATATCCAATCTTGTTCGCTATGGAGCAGACATATCGCTTCAGACTCCACAGCATCTCTGGGCACCTATCTTCTGCGCTGCGTGTTACGACAATGCCGAGACTTTCAGGCACTTCTGAAGCTCGAGACCAAGAAAGGTAAGAATGGCGCTCCACCTGCCGCGATTATCAGCCAGGTGTACAGTACATAGATGGTTGGACGCTGCTCCACCTCCACGTCGCGGTGTGCTATGGAAGCTCCGGCGTGATCTCGCTCTTCCTCCAAGCTGCAGCACCCCCACACGCGCAGAGCATCGCGGCCACGAACGAGTTGATGTGCGGCGAAGTGGTGTAGTGGTGTAGCGACCAATCGTCCACTCCACCTCACTCCTCTGGATCCGTAAAAGCTCACCATGGCACCTCGGGCTTGATCCCACTTCTTCCCCAACTCAAGAAAATCGTCTTCCTGACCTGTAACTTATTATACTAGGGAGAAATCTTCTGGGATGTAATGTAAAATGGGGTAGTGCCATAGTAATTATTAATTGCCTGAATGACCCCAACTCCGGATATGGAATGGGCGTGCTTGATTCGACGACATGAGCCATTATGAGCGCACTTACATTAGAACCCTAACGATGAAGGTAGACAGAGAGTTGATCATACTAAGTACCACGCGCGACAAAATCCCTTCAAAAGAGGCACATTCTCAAGCGTTAGATCTTGAGGCCGATGCTCGGTACATTCAAACAGGACTCTGCAAAAGTGAAAATGGATACTTGACATTTTGATTTGCGAGGACTACCAAGCAGATAGCTGGTTGTACTGCGAACTTGCTTCAAATATGAGACGAATATAAGCTACACTTTGCAATCAAAGATCTACTCACACAGAGCTTGGAAAGTGCAAAAATTGAAGTAGTAAGGACGCTCCATCAACTCAAAGATCAAGAACGAAAAGATATTTGAATAAAACGCCAGGACTGCCAGCTAATAACTGCGAATGTGTATTCTTTGAAACTCCCGTTGAGCTGGGTATATAAACTACACTCCTCCGTTCTGGAATCAAGATCTACTCTCGCAAATAACAATAGAACTCCGCAAAGTGAGTGGTATCCAACTCCCAACGCCATCCCAGTCATCATTACAATCATCTAACACACTCCAGCAAAGGCTTCAAAGGAAGCCGCCTTCGCTGCCGAAAACCCCGACGCTGCCCCGCCATCCACACCGCTTGTCGCGCTCGCTTCTATTCTCGCCTTCCCTGCTCATCAATCCGCCTCCTCTCAAACCAAGCTTGTCTTCTGCGCGCCCTTCTTCAACACCATACTCGCTGCTGCCACGTCGACTTCCATCTCGCCCACTGCTACTGCTAGCGTTGGTCTGGACAAGCAGCAGACTACTCGTTGAACTCAATCTCTTAGCGAATTCCGAGAAGCTCAATCTCTTGACACTCGTGCTGCTTCGTCTCTTGATATTCGTTTCTGTACCGGTTTGCAGCGAATTATTGTCCCTTAAACTCGGCACCGCGGTCGTGGAGATTGATCTAGAGGGAAGCGCCATGGAACTCGGACGCGAGCCGCCGGTTCGAGATGAGGTGGTGCCAGTTCGAGGTCGGAGAGAAGTGGGTGGAGGATTACCGTGGAACGCGTCCATAGCCTGGGTATTCAAGAACGGGATCGGTGGACTTCTTGGAGGAGACAGCGTTCGTTGAGGCGGGGGAATCCTCCCAGAGATGTAATCCAGTGCTCTCTGCGCAGGTGTCGGGATCACAATTTCCTGATCTGACATCTCGAGTCCATCGGCATCGTCGTCTTCCTCGTCTATCTCACCGGTATCAGACTCCCCCGATTCTTCGTCCAGATCCCATCCCTTTCCTTCCCTCGGAGATTGAGTTGCGAGTTTCGCCTGCTTGCGCTGGTCGTGTTCGGCCATGAGCGCTTCGAAGCGGGCGATGCTGCTTATTTTCTCGTCGTCCGTGGAGGCTACGCGCTCGCTGCCGGGGATATAGCGCATTTGGAAGGCGCGGTCCAGAATCGTTTCTCTTGGGCCTGGAGGCGTAGAGCCGATTGAGCCGGGGAAGGCAGGGCTTACGGCAGAGGCGATGCTGTTGCTTCCTCTTGTGTGCGAGGATAAGGCGGAGGAGCGGCCTTGCGCGGATGTCCAACCTTCGATAAATTGGGTTTCGTAGCCGGAGGTTGAAGCTGGAGAGGGTAGATCGTGGGGGAGTGTGCCGTAGGATTGAGGGTGCGAGGAGGTGAAGCCCATGGGTGGGTGTACGGAGCTGGATTGGGAGGAGAGATCTGAGCGTCTTGAACGGAGACTTGGAGAGGGGGAAATTAAAGCAGAAGGCCTTTCTCGTGGCGGCGGTGCATGGGGGTACGAATTCTGGTGCTGCGTACTTGGTCGAACTTGAAAGTCTACCCTGCTATTCGAATTCGAAGTTCCTCTGCTGCTACCAAAAGGATTGGTAAACAATGGGGCACTTGGACTCAGAGGAGTCTCTTCCGGCTCATCAGGCGTTAGCAGCGGCTTTACCCTTTGTTGCCATGAATAGATATTGTGCTGTTCCTCCGTGACAGTTCGAAACAAGAGTATATTTCCCCATGGATCTTTCGATGTAAGTCCTGGCGTTCTGCTCGATCTTCGTTTGCGCTGTTTATCAGACGGCGAATCCGGCTTCAGCTCAAGCATGAGCGTTGGAAGAGAAGGACTCTGTTTTCGATGCTGTACAGCTCGAATTTCGCATGATTTGAATGCAGAAACTGGAAACTGCGATAAGTGTTCGCAATCGCCCTAAAAGGTCAGACATGGAATGTGCGAGGCTGAAGAAATTTCCTACCTTCGCTTTGTAGATCGAGATGTACAGCCTCCTGTCTTCCGCGCCTAGCTGTGCGACATCGACGAGACTCGGTTTCGACGCAGTTGCCTTCAGACCTTTGCGCGAGGAGCTCTTGACTGGATTGTCATTATTGTTGGCAGCTGCCTCCTGCGCCTTCAAAGCTGCTCCAGTTCCGAGGACGACATATCGAGGCTGAGGGTTGTTAGACAAAGCGCAACAGAGTCGGCCGACCAGCGACTGACCTTCCAAATGGCCCTGCCAATGATGGTCCCACGCTCTGGTGGCACCAGCATCATTCCCTCCATAAGAATCATTGCGCCAGGTGTGCGACTCGTTTCGCCTGGCAGAGTCTATCTCTACCTGCCCCGCTCGGGAAGCCGGAAGCGGACGAGCACACGAAAGATGAGAGAGCGGCAGGTTGATTAAAACATAATACACGAAAGCAATATTCTCCGGACTGCGTCGCACGAAGAATTGAAGTCGAAGGAGGGCGAGAAGGGAGGAAGGAGCGTGGTGACCGGCGGTCAGATTGTTGGTGCAAGACGAGGGAGGACGAGAAGGAGGAGGAGGACAAAGAGAGGAGAAGAGTGAAATCTTGGCCTTCTCATGGGTAGAACCTAGCGTAGCGTGGGTAGAGGCGTTGGCGTGCAATACTGTAGCTAAAGCCGCCGTCGATCCCTGCTCCATCCAACATCACTAATTGACTAAACCTGTGTTTGCTATCCGGCTAGCCGAACGCAGAACAAATGGAAACAAATCAGAACACCAAGTGCTGCAGCAGAAGCAGATCCCGATCCTGCGCCTCGAAGGCGAGCGAGGCGACGGTCTGTGGCCTGCAGCAAGTGAAGGTTGAGCGGTTGAGCGGTCTGCTTGATGCATCATGCAGCAGCCACGCAGCCTACCAGCCGGCGCTTTGTGTGGTTGTCGGGTGCGCTGCCCATTCCTGATCCTGTCCCTCGCAGCAGCGGCCAAAACCGACGGGCGGGTTTCTGGTTTCTGTGTGTTCCTGGATTGGAGCCCATTGCCAATGCCATGTCCTGGCTCCTAAGCAGGAGGTCGTACAGTCTCAGATGCAGACTAACACCGCCAGCGACCAGAACGTGGCGTTTGCACGCAGTTCTGCACGTAATATCAGCGATTCATGCACAGCTGCACACAGCGGATTGCATTTGCTGCGTGCTTAAATCGCATTTCATGCCTCATCTCCCATTTATACAAATCGCGTTCAATTGGATCTATTTGGCGAGCACCCCCTATCTTTTCCTCCTCCGTGTATCGAGGATCTGCATCGGTAGAAGCCGAAGGCGGGATGGGCGTGAAAAGCGATTAGTGGTGGAAAGGTTTTGGTTGTGGGGTTGTATTTGCATAGGGGCATAAAATCACTTTTGTTTTGTTTCTTATGCACATTTGCTGAGTTTAGTTCAATTTAGTTTTAAACACCTTTTTCTTGAGATATCTTGGTTGTGAGGTGGGGAATCTGAATGTGGGGGATAGACGGTGAGAGTTTGAGAGGCGTGAGTTTGACTCGTGTCCCTTTCCTGAGTTATGTCACAAGGTAGAGGTTAGGCAGTAGAGCGATCTGTGTGTGAGCTGCTGGAGGGATGGCCCTGGGACTTTAGGAGGATATGAGATGTTAATCGGGTTCGTGTATCTGAGTTTAGGCCCCTCCCCTCCAACTCCACTTTCTGGCGCGGCCCGGGTCGCGAATTTGCTAATCGATACTATCGAATTGAGACGCAAAAGCTTGAAGGTTTGGGGCTAGGATGCAAGTGGCAACTGGACCGAGGAATTTTGCGATTACTATGCATTCATGAGTTTCGATCTTTTATTGAGGGAGAGCATTCGTCATGGCATTTTCCATTTTCGGGTTACCAGATTGGGTTCTCCTGAACGGGTGGTGCACGGGAAATGGGACCTAGATTCCGAAAATCTGGATAATTGCAGTTTATGAGACGAAAGGCATCGCATAAGGTTAACCCAAAAGAGCGGAAGTCATATTCATGCTTGGGGGCCATGCAGTGGCATGCTTGGCTAAAGGCATTTCTTTGAGCCTGAACGACCTATGTTGCGGCTTCTGCCGTCTTAGGTCGTGGCTGCAGATCAACTGATTCATGAGATGGATCTAACACTCTTATCCCTGATGTGTCGTTGGCTCGATAATGAGCATGATTTAGAGACCAGCACTAATGCAGGGGAGGATTCAAAGTATTCAGAAAGGTGGGGTTGATGTATCCTCACTATCGATGGTGGGGATGCTGATAGGAGAAGATACGAGGGATAGTCGGAGAAAGTGGGATTTGAGTCTCTGACGGTGAAGTTTGTGAAGATCTTGTGTGGAGAGGGGAAGGAAAAAAAAGAAATGGATGGTCGAACGTTGAGACATTCAGGGGAAGCAAAGCATACAACCCACCAAACGCCACTTGAGCGGAGCAAATTCTTAATCAGGCGCGAAACCCGCTGTCAGTTACAATCGGGTGATTGTTATGCCGGCTCTGTTCTCGCAATGTTCCTTAAAATATTCTTCTCCATCACGAATCGATTATTTCATCAATGGTTCATTTCCTGCATCTCTTTCAGGAGTATGGAACGCGGGCTGAAGAATTACTTGTAGATCGCGGAGAGAAACAATGGAGCGAGGGAGATTGGTGATTTTGGGCGGTTAAGTAAAATGGCAGTCCGCCCGCTGCCACCACCCTCTGCATTTCTGCCAACATACCTTCGTACTGTACAACCATATGCAAATATACCTTCCTTTTTTATTCTCTCCTGCGTACGATCTCGATCCTCCACAAACGTTTCTTTTTCCGCCCGTTTGCTGAAGATCGCCACGCCGATTACGGCAGGGCTTCTCTGTGGTAGTGGTGGCTGAAAGAGGCGTTGGATGGTAAGCAACGGCTTACGAAAAATGAAATGTGATGTGATGTGATGTGTCGGATTTCTCAATTTCGCACAGTGGTAAGAGATGGAATAGGAAGGTATAAGAAGGTATTATGAGAATAGAGAACTTTTTTTTTTTTTCAAGTGTGGGGGAAGTTGTGGGGTCGTTTGAGTGCCGAGATGGATTCAGGGGAAATGAATCTTTTGTCGGGGAAGAGCGAGAGGGGTGGTCATGTGACTTGGCACTTGGGTATCTCATTGAAAGCAAAGACATGTATGTCAAAAGTCTAATGCACTGACAAGCGGAACATGATCTCTTCAATAGATCTGTACTTAATTGAGTTGATGAAAAGGAGTGAAGTTAGGAACTGGAATCTTATATACGTGATAAAAGGTGCAATACACAAGTACTAGAAGGAAGGCAGCTTAGAAACAAGGGCATGGATGCCATGGAAGGACCGTTTTGCTATTTTTATGAGGGCTTGACCGGGATAATAAACAGAGACACATTATCTATTAATATGTCAGCTTTGAGCTTGGGTACCATCTATCCACACTTCCTCATAAGGGCTACCCTTTTCTTCACAAATCGCAAAGGCATGTGACAAACGTCTCTCTCTAAGCCCTTTCTAGCTTAGTCTATAGAAGTTCGTCTGATCCTCCGTCCGAAAGATAGCTAGCAAATGATAGTCGTTGATGCATTGGCAGCGACAGGAAGAACGGACGAGGGGCACAGAAACAAAGTTCACTCAAAACAGTTTGGCTAGATTGAGAAGAGCACTGCAAGCTGAAGAGACTCTTGATTTTTGAAGGAACTTGAAAAAAGCTCAAGTCCATGTCAGCCAGCCTTGGAGGACTAGAAAGAGGATGCAAAGTGTGCTCGTCTGGATGTGCAGGGCAAAATGGCTCTTCTATGGGCTTTGCCTCCAGCTTAGCGAGATGCAAAATTGAAGAAGGGAATGATGAGAGCCAGTTGATTTAAAGAGAGAGGGAAGGAGCGATGCAAGGCGAGGGGGACTGGTGTAAAGGGAGAGATTTATTACTTAAAAAGAAGTTCAAACTCCTTCCATGAACACCTGCTTTTCAGATTATGCAACGCAGTGAACCCCGCCTTGTCTTGCACGTT
>Ga0302325_10018135_pt1 | contig 14839 bp, 13 predicted proteins | sample Palsa_T0_2_FD_201948 | JGI IMG/M metagenome (GOLD analysis project Ga0302325, IMG submission 201948) | Peat permafrost microbial communities from Stordalen Mire near Abisko, Sweden - Palsa_T0_2 | ecosystem: Environmental > Terrestrial > Soil > Palsa > Peat permafrost | place: Sweden: Abisko... | reverse complement strand
GCTATGCGCGGCCGCTCTCCCTCCTCATCTTCGACGTCGACCATTTCAAGCTCACCAATGACCAGTTCGGCCACGTCGCAGGCGACGCGCTGTTGCGGCAGCTCGCGCTGATCGTGAAACCGCGCCTGAGGCGCGAGGACGTGCTCTCGCGCGTTGGGGGCGAGGAGTTCGCGGCCATCCTTCCCGAGGTGGGGCGCGAAGGCGCGCTCGTCACGGCCGAGAAGGTGCGCGAGGCTGTGGCGGCGGCGCCGATTGTGTTCGAGGAGTCCGTGATGCCCTGCACCGTGAGCGTCGGGGTCGCCGAGCTCGCCGTCGATGCGGACGAGCCCAAGGACCTCTACGCTCGAGCAGATGCCGCCCTCTACCGGGCGAAGTCGACCGGGCGTAACCGCATCTGCGAGTGACTCATTGACTCTTTTTTGAATGCCTCGTACAGGGCCACCGTCTCTAACCCAAACGGAGGAACCCATGAACGTCTGGAAACCCATCGCCATCGTCGCGACCGCAGGTCTCGCCCTTTCCCTCGGCGTGCAAATCGCTTCCGCCCACAGCACCATCGAGCAGTCCAACATCGGCAACTGCCACAACCAACCCAACATGCTCTCTGCCGCCCGCAGCCTTTACGCAGCGCGCGACGCTCTGGCCCGTGCCGAGCACGACAAGGGTGGCTGGCGCGGCCGCGCTCAGAGCGCAGCCCAAAACGCCATCCACGAGACCGAGAACGGCTGCGCCTACGCCGACACGCACTAGCCGAAGGCAGAGGGGGCGAGCAGCCCCCTTATGGTTGAACTGGGCAGGTCGTGCAGTCGTCCACTTCGGCGCCTTCGGCGATCCAGAGGCGGATACGTTCCATCTCGTCGATGGTGAGCGGCGTGTGGCCCCACGGCATTCGTCTGCCTGGGATCAAGTCCGAGAGACGCGTGGCTTCGGCGGTCGACGCGAAACCCGACGGGCCGTAGTCGAACGGGGGCGTGGTCAGGTTACACGCGTTGTAAACGACGGTTGCGCCGCTCGCGTCGGGTACGCCGTCGTCGTACTTGAGCAGCTTGTACATCAAGTAGCTGTTGCCCGGATTGCCTGGGTCGATGATGGGCATTCCGGTGGGAAACGCGATCTGGGGCGCGAGCGGGCTCGTGAGCGCGCTCGTCGCGGTCTCTTCGGCGAGGACGCCGATGGCGGTGTGGCGAATGCCGTCTTCCGTATCGAGCACGAGGCCCTGCGCAGTCGTCAGCGTGTTGTTTGGGATGCCGTGGCAAGACGCCGTGCCGCACGCACCCTCGATGAGGGTTGCAGTCGGCGCTCGGAAGATCGGCATGACGTCGGAGCAGAAGTCGATGGTCGGAGGCAACGGCGGCGGGCTCCCGGGCGCGGCTGCGACGTTGAACCCAAGAGTTTGCGTGCTCGCGAACGCGAGGGGGGCGACTGGGTCCATGCTCGCCCCGTCGATGGCGAGTAGCCCGAGCGAGCCCGCCTCCGTCGTGGCTACCGGAAAGACGATTTCGTACGGCTGGCCGACGGTGAGCCAGGTCTGCCCCGGATTCGGGTTCGACAGCACGGCGACGCGCGTGACGGGATCGTACTGGACGATGGGCGAGTCCGGAGCGTTGCCGAACAAGTCGCGCAGTCCCACGCCCTGGCGATTCACCGTCGCCGGATTCAAGAAGCGGTCAAAGGCGATCTCGATGCTGCCCTCGACGATCGTGACGCCGTCCGACGCGGTGTAGGCGAGCAGCGGCGTGTCGACGCCCACGTTCGCCGCGACCACGTGCACGAACGGCGGTGGTGGCTGCGGCTCGTCCTTCTGATCGAGCACGTCGCACGAAGCGAGCGCGCCCAGAAAGACGATCAGCTCTCGGCGTACGTAGCGAGCTGCTCGCGCATCACTTCTTCGTGGATGCCCGTGCGCAGGTGATCCTTCAGACAGTCGGCCAGGGTGATCAAGAGATCGTCCACGCCCTTGTCCTCGATCAGCTTCGCCAGCATTTGCTTGGCTTCCCGGCTCTCGTCGCCGCGCAAGAACTGCCGCACCGTGTCGAGCGAGATCTCCCCCTGGAAGTCCAGGTACAGATTGTCCAGCAGGTATGCGACCAGCTCCTTCACGTGCGGCCTCCTTGGTGTCAGCGGATAACGCGACGCACTGCGTATAGCTTCGCGAGGACCAGCGGCGCAAGCTCCATTGCGGTTTCATTGGCACTTCGGCGCGATTTCGCTTGGTTGATGGCAAACGAAGCAGGGGCGCGGGTTTCGGCGCATTTGCATCCCGCAGCTCGACAGGAAGCCCGCGGGATGGATGTTGTACCCGGCGCCCGTCCCCGACCCACCGTGGCACGCCACGCAATCGCGCTCGATGTGGCACGACACGCAGGCGTTCATGTTGCGCTGGGCCTCGAACGCATGATGGCCAGGCATGCGGATGGGGCCGCTCCACACCGACTGCGGGGGATGAAATCGGTTGGTGCTCTTCACCCCCGAAGGGCTGCTCTCCCCTACCCCCACCCGCAAGTGGCAGTCGACGCAGAAGCTCTGCTCGCGGTGGCAGCTCGTGCAGCGCTCGCTCGCCATGCGGGCGTCGACCGGGTGCATGTTGAGGTAGTCGTTCGGATGGATGCGGCGCGGACGCACGCGCCCGTCATGACAGTCGGTGCAGAAGTCTTCCTTGTGGCAGTTGGCGCAGAACTCCGAGTCGCCCCCCGCGACGCGGCGATGCCGCTCGATGAAGTCGGGGCCGTGCTCCGCGTTGTGGAGCCACCTCGGTGGCTGGAGCGTGCCCTGCGCGAACATCGTTCGGATGACGTTCCCCTCGCGCGGACCGCCGCGGAGGTGGCAGGTGTCGCACGCGCCCTTGGCGTCGCCCCGCGCGACCGCGTCAGGTTGCTGGTGGCAGCCGAAGCACCCGCGCATGCGAGGGAGCTGATCGCGCGTGGCGAGCTCGAGCTCCTCGACGTTGCCGTGGCACTGGCCGCAGTTGATGTTTCGCGCCGTGTGCTTCTGGTGCGAAAAGACCATGTTCGCGCGCGGGATGACGAAGTCCGCGACCTTGTTGCCGTCGCCGTCCTTGTAGCCGACGTGGCAAAACGCGCATTTGCCCATCTCGTCGCCGCCTGGCTCCACTTTCGCGAGGTTCGTGTGGTCGGAGAGATGGCAGTTGTCGCAGACGAGCCCCTTCGGCGTGAGCTCGTCGGCGGTGGAGTTGCTCGTGTAGGCCCCAGGGTGGCAGTTTTTGCACTGCCTGTGCTGCTCGCCGATGTGGAGCTTGTGGTTGAAGCGGATGGTGAGCTCCTGCGCGGGGAAGATGACGTCGCTCGGTCCCGGGTCGTCGTCGAACGAGCCGGGCGGCATGAACCGCGTCGGCACACGCGCGTCGTTCGGCATCGGGGTGAGCCCCCCGAGGGTGGTGGGCGCCGTCGCGCTGGCGATCGTCACCGAGAAGACGAGCGCGCACGCGAGGAGCAGCCACGCCCAGCGGTCCCTCATTTGGTGACCGCGAGGCGGAGGTAGGCGAGCACGCGGATGCGCCAGCCGACGAGCTGATTGATGTCGTTCTCCCACTCGACGCCCACTTGCGAGCGGGGAAAGAAGCGATAAGCGCCGCCGAGCACCGCGCCGAACGAGAGCGCGCTGCGATCGGGCCTGAGGTTGTCCTCCCAGTGCCAGAGCCCCACGCGGCCGCTGACGACGTAGTGCGTCTCGATCGTGCGCTCCCCGGTCACGTCGCCGCCCACACGGTCGCCTTCCGTCCCGACGTTCGCGCTCGCGTTCATGGCGAGGAGCGTGTCCCTCCGGCGGTAGCGCGCGCTGAGCGTGCCGCCGCCGTTGAACGTGTATTGCGGGATCACGCCCTGGATGGCGTCCACGCTGCGAATGGTGCTCGGCGTCCCCAGTGCAATGTCCGTCTGCGTCTGCTCCTCGAACGCCCGCACGTGGCCGCCTGCGGTGACGGAGAGCTTCGGCGTGACGTCCCAGAGGATGCGCGCGCCGACGTCGTTCATCGGGTACATCGCGAAGAAGTTCCAGATGGAGTCCGCGTCGTACGTCGGCCGGAAGTAGTCGTAGTCGAGGCTGGCGATGACTTTCTTGCCGACATAGACGTCGGCCGTCGCCCACACGTTCGCGGTCGTGTTCGAATAGAAGTCGTAGACGAAGCCCATATTGGCGCCGCCCACCTTTCCGAAGTTCACGCTCGCGGCGTAGCCGAGCTTCTCTTGTGAGATGCGGGTCCCCGAGTACGTCACGGGCGAGAGATCGCCGTTCGCGAACTGCGAGACGATCGAATCGCCGGTGTTGTAGACGCGCCGGTACGTGAGCCTGCCGTGAAGCCACGTCACGCCGGTGGTCTCGAGCGCGAAGCCCATCGCGGGCGCGACATCGGCCTGCTGAAACGATGGGTACTGCGTCGGGTCCATCCCCGAGCGATCACCGCGCCACACGCCGTCGGCCTCCCACCGCCCGAGGGAGCCCGAGAGGGGCATGCCGCCGCGAACTTCGAGGCCGCCGTAGCCTTCGAGCGCGAAGAACGCCGGCGTCGTGATGCGCAGGAGCCCGCCGTCGAACGACCACCAGCCAAGCGCGTCCGTCACGTATTGGCGACCGATCTTGAAGCCGATCACACCCTTCACGAAGCGCCGCCCCTCGACGTACGCGTACATGAGATCGACGGCGCCCCGCGAGAAGCCCGGGACGAAGCGATCCGTGGACGTCGGCGTCTCCTCGTTGGGGTCGGCGCCGTAGTCGGCGTCGTAGCGCATGCGCGCTCGGAAGGTGAGATCGGGCTGGAGCTCTTGGCCTGGCTCCGCCGTGCGGTCGATCAGATCATACGCGGCGATGCCGAGCGTCGTCGTCAGCCGCGTGCGCATGAGGATCGGCGTGCCGTTCGGGCTCCGCACGTCGTAGAACTGCGTCGTCGTGTCGCTCGTGATCTCGCCGTCGACCGCCCACGCACGCCCCGCACACGCGAAGACGCAAGCACCGAGCGCGAGGCGTTTCACCGCCACCGTTCACTTGTCGGAAGCGCGCTTGCCGCCAAACTCTTTGACGAGTCGATCGTCGTACGTATCGGCGACCGCCGAGAGATGGCGAACCATCTGCTCGACTTCACCGGGGTCGAGGTTCTCCGCGGGTCGCTCCGACACGGCGACCACCTTGTCGTTGAGGAGCGCGAAAGCCGCGTTCGCGAGGCCGCTCGCGTTGAGCTCGAGCAGACGCTTGTAGAGCGCTTCGCGATTGCCCTCGGCTGGAACCATCACGGGCGAAGCGACGCGCAAGAACACGGCCTTCTGCTCGACGCGATGCACAACGGTGACGAGCACGGCCGCGCTCCCACGGAGGAGCGTGTACGTCGCCTGATTGTCGACGTCCTTGACGATCGCCTGCTTGGGATCGAGCCCGAGCTTCGTCAGCGTCGCCTCGACCGTCTCTTTCGTCTTCGAAAAGAGCTCCACGGGCGGAGAGCATCGCCTCCGCCCGTGGTGAAGTCAACGTTGAGTGTTTGCGACGTCCCGCCTACGGCGGATCCGTCGACGCTACTCCCAGCGGGCTTCGATCCAGACCTGGCGATTGCCGCGGCGTTCCCAACGAGCGCCGCGCCAGACTGCGCGAGCATGCGGCCGGCGGTCCCAGTGACCACCCACCCACACGTAACGGCCGCCGTACCAGCGGTGGTAGCCGCCCACCCAGAAGAACTCGGCGCCGGGGGATACGGTTTGCACTTCGACGATGGGTGGAGGCGGCGCAGGCGGGGTTTCCGCTTGGATTTCGACGGTGGGCGTCGTCGCCTGAACTTCGACGCCGCCGCCGCCGCAGCCCGCCGCGAGGGGCGTTACAACCAAACAAGCGAGGAGAAACACATTTCGAGTCACGTTGGGACCTCCATCGAGAGAGTGGATGTGCCGTTGGACGTGGGAACGACGCGGATATGCAACCCTCCTTGACCCCACAGGGTCAGGATATACCATCGGCGCGAAGGCCAAATAGAGGATGACGGATCAACAGCAACGGTATCGCGTCATCGAGAAGCTCGAATCGGGCGGCATGGCTGAAGTCTTCCTCGCCGAGAGCGAGGGGCTCCAGGGGTTTCGCAAGCAGGTCGCCATCAAGCGCGTCCTGCCGCACCTTTCGGAGAAGAAGAAGTTCATCTCGATGTTCCTCGACGAGGCGCGCCTATCGGCGCAGCTCTCGCACTCGAACTGCGTGCAGGTGTTCGACATCGGCGTAGGCGACAACGCGTACTTCATCGTCATGGAGTACGTCGACGGCGCGAACCTCAAGGCCGTCGCCGAGATGATGAAGAAGACCAACACGCAGTTCCCACTGCCTGCTGCGGTCTACCTGGCGATCGAGATCTGCAAGGGCCTCGCGTACGCGCACGAGATGAGGGACCCGAACACCGGCGAGGCGATGAACATCGTCCACCGAGACATGTCTCCCCCGAACGTGCTCCTCACGAAGTACGGCGAGGTGAAGATCGTGGACTTCGGCCTCGCGAAGGCCAACTCGCAGCTCGAACGGAGCGAGCCCGGCATCATCAAGGGAAAGTTTTCGTACCTCTCGCCCGAGGCCGCGATGGGCCAGGAGGTCGATGGGCGCACCGACATCTTCGCGGTGGGCATCATCTTGTGGGAGCTCCTCGCAGGCCAGCGTCTGTTTCTCGGGGAGACCGACTTTCAGACCGTGAAGAAGGTGCAGCAGGCGGTCATTCCGTCTTTGGCGGGTCTGAATCCGAAGGTCACACCCGACCTCGAGAAGATCATCAACAAGTCGCTCGCGCGCGATCCTGCGCAGCGCTACTCGAGCGCCCGCGATCTCGCGCGCGACTTGACCACGTACCTCTTCAAGGCTGGCCAGGCCGTGAGCGCGTTCGACGTCGCGGCCCTCGTCATCGGCGCGATGAAGGACCGCGCGAAGAAGAAGCCGCAGCAAGGGTCGATCATCGACAAGCTGATCGAGGAAGCGCTCTTCGAGTTCACGTCGCTCGGCGAAAACGAGCAACAGGGGGGCAAGTCGAGCCCCGACGGCTCGCAGGCGCAGGCGCCGCTCAACCTCGGCGACTTCGTCGACCCCAAGGGGTGGCTCGACGAGATGAACCTCGACATGCCCAAGGCCCAGCCCACGAGCGACTCGCCGCTCAAGGCCATCCCGTTGAACCTCACCGGGAACTTGTCGGCGCTCGAGGACGACGAGCTCGCAGGCAAGAAGCTCCCGATTCCAGCCGTGCAGCGTCCGCCGACACCGCCCCCGATCCCCGTGATGCAACGCCCTCCGACGCCGCCAGGCCCCATCGCCGGTCCGATCTCGACGCCCAGTCCCATTTCAGCGGCAGCGCAGCTGGCACCTCAGTCCAAAGGGTCGGGCGCGATGATTGGTATTCTCGTGGTCGTGCTCGCCGTGGCCGGCTTGGGCATCGCGTGGGCGATGCACGTCATCCCGCACTGACACTACCGAGCTTGATGCGAAAGCACGCACCGCTCTCCGAAGGAGCGAGGCTTATCTCACCACCGTGAGCGTGGGCGACGCGGCGGGCGAGCGCGAGGCCGAGGCCGGTTCCGCCTTTCTTCGTCGTCACGAGCGGATCGAACAACGTCTCGCGGCAAGCGCTCGGGATGCCGGGGCCGTCGTCGCGGACATCGATGACCACCGACGCGCCCTCGACGCGAGCCTTCGTCCACGCGTGCGTTGCGCCTGCCTGAGTCGCGTTCTCGTAGAGCACACGAAACATTCGCGAGAGGAGGATCTCACTGCCACGAACGGAGATGGCGTCACCGACCTCATCCGCGTAGGCGAGCGCCGCGGGCACATCACGGCGGGCCTCGGCGATGGCATGCACGATCGACACCGGTTCGCCATGCACCTCGTCGCCGCGCGCCAAGGCCATGAGCGCGTCGAGGACGCCTTGCGCCATGCGTGCGTTGCGATGGATCTTGGCGACGAGGGACGCGCGCTGGGCGTCATCAGCCGAACGCAAGAGCTCGCTGCTCGCCGCGATCACGGCGAGGGCATTTCGCAGCTCGTGGGCTGCCTCTGCGGCAATCTCACCGATCACCCACAGCTCTTCGCGCGGAGCCTGCACAGACTCGAGGTAGCACCGAAAGCGGGCCACGCGAGGGGGAAAACCAGCTACCCTCGTAGGCTGTCGCGGCACGCGCCGCGGAGCAAATAACGTGGCGTCCATCAGACCCGTCCCCAACGAGTCGAAGATTCCGGTCGGGGCTCTGCTCGCCGGAAAATACAAGATCATCCGCGAAATCGGGCGCGGTGGGATGGCTGCGGTCTACGAGGCCGAGCAGGTCGCGCTGGGCAAGCGCGTGGCGCTCAAGGTCCTCGCTCAAGAGCTGACGCACTCGAACATCGTCATCGAGCGGTTCTTCCGCGAAGCCCGCGCGGCAGCGAGCGTCCAGAGCCCCTACATCGTCGACGTCTACGACTCGGGGCGGCTCGAGGATGGGCGGCCGTTCATCGCGATGGAGTACCTCGACGGCGAGTCTCTCTACGACCGCATGGCGCGCATCCGGCTCATCGACGCAACGACGACGTGCCGCATCATCAGCCACTGCGCCAAAGGCCTGATGAAGGCGCACGCCGCCGGTATCGTGCACCGCGATCTCAAGCCCGAGAACATCTTCATCGTGAAGAGCGAGGACGGCGAAGAGATCTCGAAGCTCCTCGACTTCGGCCTCGCCAAGTTCTACGCGCCGGTGAAGACGGACGAAAAGACCGCGCGCCTCACGCGCGAGGGCGCGGTCTTCGGAACGCCCGCGTACATGTCGCCCGAGCAGGTGAAGGGTCAGGGCAACGTCGATCATCGCGCCGATTTGTGGGCGCTTGGTTGTATGGCCTACGAGTGTCTCATCGGTCGGCCCGTGTGGAACACCGATCAGGGCGTCGCGATGACGTTCGCGGCGATCGCGACGCAGCCCATCCCCGTGCCGTCGAAGATTCGCTCGGATCTCCCGGTCGCCTTCGACGAGTGGTTCAAGCACTCGCTCGAGCGCGATCCCGCCAAGCGTTTTCAGAGCGCCAAGGAGCTCGCCGACGCGTTGAAGGAATCGCTGCTCGGCCCCGCGGCAGGCCCCGTGTCGTACGTGAACATCTCGAGCCTCGACTCCATCGAAGCCGGTGACGACGCGACCCAAAAGGTCAGCGCCGTCTTTACGAACCTCACGCCCCCGACGTCGGCGGACCCAGCACCGGAAGCTCCCCCGCCCACTCCTCCGCCGTGGCCACCGAATCAGAGCCTAACGGAGATGCCACCGACGGCGAGCACGCCGTCGAAGCGCTCTTCGCGCACGTCGGTGTTTCGCTGGGTCCTCTCGGCCGTCCTGCTCGTCACAGGAGGCGTCGCGATCGGCTGGGTGTGGGTCAAGCAGCTCAAAGTGCAGGTGCTCGCGCCGCTCGTCGTATCGAGCGCAACGACGGTCACGACGTCAGACTCGGCGAACGTCACACCCACGGGGCCGGCGATCGACGAGCCCAAGTGGGGCTCCCTCATCGCGGACGGCCAGCAGCTCTTTGCATCCGGAGACTTCGCGTCCGCGCAGAAGAAGTTCAAGGACGCGGAAGCCGCAGGTGGAGGCTCCGTTGCGCGGGCGTACCTCGATCAGACGAAGACTGCGTCGTCGAGCGTCGGCCCCTGCAAGATGACGGCGTTCGTGCGCCCGCGCTACGACATGAAGAGCAACGCAGCTCGTCCCGCCATCGTGCAGGCGCTCCACGCGCCGGTGATGGTTTGGACGGACGATCACGAACAGAAGGAGCACGATCACGTCTACTCGATCGAGCTCGACGAATACGGGCGCGCGACCTCGGCCCCACGCGACGTCACACCAGAAGCATCCGACGCGCAGAAACCGTCCCTCATCACGGCGGGTGATCGCATCGCGATGCTCTACTCGGATCGCGGTGGTAACGAGGCCGGCGTTCGGGCTCGGTGGCTCGATGCGCACGGACGCATTGCGGGAGCGTCGAGCGCCGTGGGAGCGCTGCGGCCGGGGCACTTCTGGCCGGCCTTCGAGAAGTCACCCGAAGGCTTCGTCGTCGTGTGGCCAGACGACCGCGACCACGAGAACAACGACCTTTTCTTCCGCAAGCTGAACGGCGAGCTCGAGCCACAAGGGCAAGAGGTGCGTCTCACCGACTACGCCGGCCCCATTCCGTCCAAGGCGCCACAAGTGCGTGTGCCGAGCGTAGCCGTCGCGAGCAACGCCGTGCTCATCGCGTACAAGCTCGAGCGTGACACGCAGCACACGATCGAGCGCTTGCGCGTCGCGCTCGACGACCCGGCGATTCAGAAGGGGCTCGACGAGCAACCGCCCGTGGCCGGCAAGATCAAGAAAGACCGCATGCTCGGCGACGTGAAGATGATCAACGAGGACAAGCTGCCCACCGACGCTCCCATCATCGCGTGCGGGAGCGAGGGCTGCTTCATCGCGTGGCACAGCGAACAAGGCGGCAGCAACGTGGCGCTCGTGGAGCCGGCGCAAGGCAAAGTGCTCTGGCGCAAGAAAGTGTCGCAGAGCGGCGGGCACCCTTCGCTCGGGGTCGGTGAAGGCGGTCAGATGATGATCGCGTGGTTCGAAAAAGGGTTCGTACGCATCGCAACGGTCACGCGTGACGGCGTTGGCAAGGAAAGCGCGTTCGCGCACGTGTCGGGCGAGCCACCGCGGCCGTGGATCTCGGCGGGCAAGAACAAGAACGAGTGGCTCGTTGCATGGGAAGACTTCGATGGCAGCCGCTCGGAGGTCGAAGCCGCGAAGGTGGTGTGCGGGTTTTGATCAAGAAGGGCTTTGTCGAGGCGCTCCTCGCTTCGGCGCTGGTCACGGCTACGGTCGGGGTGGGCGCGCTCGTCTTGCCGAAGAGACACATCGCGACGTTCGTCGGATTCGTTTTCCTCGCGGCGGTCTGGCGGCTCGTGTGGAAAAAGGACGATGCGGAGGTAAGGCACTTCGGCCTGCAGCTCGGTGGCCTCCTGCTCCACGAGCGCTTCAGCATCCCAACCGTAGTGCGCGAGGGAGCGCGTGCGCTCGCCTGGGCTGCTGCTGTGTCCGTGTTGGTGTTCGGGCCGTACTATTTCGGCTGGCGACGTTGGTGGCAACCCCACCATGCGTTTTCCCTCGAGCTGAGACCCGCCGAAACTCTCAACGACACCCTCGGGCAACTCCTTCTCGTGGCACTTCCCGAAGAGGCCTTCTATCGCGGATACCTTCAGACGCGTCTCGATGATGCGCTCCCGGGGCGCATTCGAGTGCTTGGAGCACCCATCGGGTGGGGCCTGCTCGTATCGTCCCTCATCTTTGCCATTGGGCACTTCGTCACGGTGCCGGTGCCGGCGCGTTTTGCGGTGTTCTTTCCGTCGCTCCTCTTCGGGTGGCTCCGCGCGCGGACGGGAGGCATCGGGGCGTCGCTGACGTTCCACGCTTTCTGCAACGTCTTCTCGGAGACGCTCGGGCGTGCGTACGGCGTGTACTAATGCGCGCCGCGCTATTCGATCTCGACCGCACGCTCGTCCGCAAGGAGACGGCGACGCTCTACGTGAAGTGGCAGCGCGAGGTGGGCCTCGCGACGACGCGTGATCTCGCACGCGTGATGTACTGGGTCCTCAAGTACACGCTCGGCATCCTCGACGCCGACGCCGTCGCAAAACGCGCCATCGGCACGCTCGCCGGCAAGCCCGAACGCGCGATGATCGAGGAGTGCGACGCGTGGTTTGCGAGCCACGTTCTTCCACACGTCGCGAGCATGGGCAGGCGCAAAGTCGAGGAGCACCTCCGTGCCGGCGATCTCGTCGCCATCGTGACCGGTGCAATGCCGTACGTCGCGCGGCCCCTCGCGCGGCTGCTCGGCATTGCACACGTCGTCGCGAGCGAGCTCGAGGTCGACGAGCGTGGCGTCTTCACGGGCCGGCCGGTCGAACCGCTTTGTTACGGCGAGGGCAAGGTGGTCCGCACCGAACGGCTCGCGGCCGCGCACGGCTTCGATCTCGGTGAGGCCGTGTTCTACTCCGACTCCCTCACCGACTTACCGCTCCTGTCACGCGTTGGCGAGCCCATCGCCGTGAACCCCGATCCAAGGCTTCGTCGTCACGCCAAGAAACGAGGGTGGCGCATCGAGGCATGGTGAGGATCCGCCGCAGGCGGGACGACAGCCCGAGGGGCACTCACGTGAGGATCCGCGACGTTGTGCGGCGATGCACAGCGCGTATCGTGCAAGGCGATGCCTCCGGCCGAGAAGACGATGTGGCGGCGACCACTCGAGAACGCGCTCGACACCGAGCTGCGGCGCATCGAGCGGTTCATCGCGTACACCTGGGCCGCGCTTTGCGCCATCGGAACGGTGGGAGCGCTCGTCGTCGCGGCTACGATCTCCGCGCCCCTCGGGCTAACGATGGCGTCGATATGTGTGCCGACGCTGCTCTTCTTCTTGGTCGCGGCGCGCTGGGTCGAGCGGCGGCCGATCAGCAAACGGACGCCGTTCATCGTCACGGCGTTCGAGGCGATGATGCCGTGGGCGTTCTTTGCCGCGCTCTTCTTCACACAAGGTGCCGCGTACGCGCTCTCGTCGTGGATCCCTCCGCTGCTCTTCGCGTCGTTGGTCGTCTCGTGGGTCGCGCGCCTCCAACCCATGCCACCACTCGTCGTGGCGCTGGTGGGAGCAGCGGCCTATCTCGTCATCTACTTCGTCTTCGTTCATCCGAACGTGCCTCGCGGCGCCGCCCATCTATTTCTGCATGATCCTCCGATGCAGCTGTCTCGCGCATGCTCCATAGTCATTGCGGGTGCAGCCGGAGCGCTCGTGGCGCGCGAGGTCCGCCGCGCAATCATCCGCGCGGATACGACCGTGCATCGAGAGGAACTCTTCGGAAAGTATCGCCTCCTTCGAAAGATCGGCGCAGGCTCGGGCGGCTCGGTGCACGAGGCGCTCTACTGCCCCGAAGGTGGCTTCGAGCGTCGTGTCGCCATCAAGCAGCTTCACCCGGGATTGATCTCGGAGCCGGCGTTCGTGGCGGGGTTTCGCACCGAAGCCGAGCTGGGGGCGCGTCTCGCTCACCCGAACGTCGTCACGATCCACGACTTTGGGCGGCATCAAGAGACCTTCTTCATGGCGATGGAGCTCGTGGACGGGCTCCCACTCTCGAAGCTCGCGGCACGCGCGCGCGCACGGGGCATCGTGTTCGAGCCGGACGTCGTCGCGCACATTGGTCGCTCGGTGCTCTATGGCCTCGATCACGCCCATGTTGGGGTCCACGACGCGCAGGGTCACCCCATCCACATTCTTCATCGCGACGTGTGCCCACAGAACCTGCTGGTGTCACGCATCGGAGAGGTGAAGGTGACCGACTTCGGGATCGCGCGAGTCCTCAGCCAGCCCGGCGAAACGGCCAGCACGCGTACGATCGCGGGCCACGAAGCGTACATGGCGCCCGAGCAGATCGAGGGGCGGCAGCTTCTCGTGAGCGATCTCTTCGCCGTGGGGGTTGTCCTCTGGGAGCTTCTTTCGGGCAAGCGCCTCTTCGCGCGTGACAATCCCGCAGCGACGCTGCTCGCGGTGATGGCGGCGAGCGTTCCACACGTGTCATCGCTGCGTGAGAACATCGACGCGAGCTGGGATGCGTTTCTCACGCGGGCGCTCGCGCGCGACTGCGATCAGCGGTTTGGGTCGGCGCGCGAGATGCTTGCCGCGCTCGATGCCATCCCAGGTGCTCGACGCGACGACGCTGCGGCGAAGCTCGGCGCACTCGTGGCGGAGCTCATGACCGAGCCGGCCGCGGGCCGCGACCCACTCGACGCCGAAGGCCAAGAGACCGTGCGGGAAGTGAGCGCGACGCCCTAACGGCGGCGCGTCAGCGCGCGGCGGTACATGCTGCGACGGGGAAGACCCATCGACCGACGTGACACGACGCGGCTCCCACGCGGGCAAAGACCTCAGCCTCGGCGGCCGCGTGAGGGTGGGTCTCACGCAGATGCTCCGCGCTCTCGTCTTCCTCGAGTGTGCGCACGCGAACCGGAACGCCACTCTGGCCGAGCGACCAGAGCTCGTGATTGTCGGTGTCGACGAGGTACCCCGTACCGTCGGCAGCGGCGGAGAGGCTGGCTCGTCCCTTCCAGACCGTCGCCATCGACGGAACACTCGCGACGAGCACGGACCCATCCGACGTCGCGATGACGAGCGCATGGGCGGCATCGACGAACGTCGGCTGCGTGTCTTGAAGATCGTCGTCGACGCCGGCAGACGGGCGCACCTCTGCCGAGCACGCGACGAGGCTCATCTGCGGTACGGTGAGCAGGCACGCCTTCCGCAGATCACCGACCGCAAGCCACTTGCCGCCGAACGCGAAGCCGGATGGATAGTGCGATGCATGAGACGTCGCGACGACCTTGTGCTGCTTCGTGTCGTGGAGGAAGGTCGTGCCGACGGTCGGCCATTTTTCCAGGTTGGCCGTGCCGTACGCAATGAAGCGTCCATCGGCGGAGAATGCCGGCATTGCGTTCGCGCCCATGTGACTATTGAACTTCACGACGACGGCGCCGGTCGCGAGGTCCCAAACGAAGCCGTGGTCACCATCGCGTCCGGCAATCGAGCGCGCATCGTCGTGGAGCTCGACCATCATCAATGCCGCGAGCGACGCCTCCGTCAGCGTGCGCGTGCGGCTCCGGGTGGGCGCGTCCCAGAGGTCGATGAACACTCCCGTGTCGCCGAGCCCGTAGACGGCAAACGTGGTCTTTCTGCCCGTCACGTTTTGCGCATGCGGGATGCGTTCGACGATCGTCGCGCTCCCAGGGTCGAGTAGCACCGCACCGTCGGTGGTGAGCGCTGCGACGAGGCCGCTGCCCAAAGACTCGAGCGAGTACAC
>Ga0302325_10018134_pt1 | contig 14839 bp, 9 predicted proteins | sample Palsa_T0_2_FD_201948 | JGI IMG/M metagenome (GOLD analysis project Ga0302325, IMG submission 201948) | Peat permafrost microbial communities from Stordalen Mire near Abisko, Sweden - Palsa_T0_2 | ecosystem: Environmental > Terrestrial > Soil > Palsa > Peat permafrost | place: Sweden: Abisko... | reverse complement strand
GCTTCCAGAAGCGCTTCGGGATCGTGTTCGTCGACTTTGAGACGCAGCGGCGGATCCCGAAGAACAGCGCGCACTTCTACTCCGAGATCGTCCGCGCGAACGCGGTCCCGCTCCTGCCGGCTAGCTGAGCTGGCCCTAACGGCCGGACAAGCGCGCAGCAGCCGCCAGGCGGCGGTCCACAGGTTCGCTCAGTAGCGCGGCCATCCGTCCGGCGGCGCGGCTGTGGCCGCACCGCCGGCCAGCGACATCGCGGGCGGTTACTGGTGCGGCGTGAACGAGGTAGAGCACGTGCCCTTGCGGCCGGCCTTGCTCACATAGACCTTGACCAGAACGCGGTATCCGGGGGTTGCCCCGCTGATGTAGTACGGGACAGTCGCCTTGCCAGCCGCACTCGCGTGGCGGTGGTACTTGCGGCTCACGGTCCGGTAATGAGCGACGGTTGTCACGTAACTGTGCGCCGTCGTCCTGACCCTTACGTCGGTCGTGGTGTAGTCGGCCGGGTGGTTATTGCTCATCGAGGCATGGCAGGCAAGTGCCGCAGCCGGTGCCGCTGATGCAGCCGTACTCGGCAGCGCGAGGCTGACTGGTGCGGCGGCCGCCGCGGTGATAACGGCCGCCGCGGATAGGCGTGCGATCGGGTTCATGTTAAATCTGTCCTTTGCGTCGTCGTGATGAGGCGCAGCCCAGCATGAACCTGGCCAGGAGCCAGCCAAAGCGACGCGGCCGGCTGCCAGCCGCGCAGTGCAGAGCAGTGCGGGACACCGCGGTCGAGATCGGTCCGTACCGGGCGGGCGGGCGCTAGTCCGCGCAGTGCCGCGCGATCGTCTCGATGACGAGCTTGGGCTCGCGCACCGTCGGGTAGTGGTCGACACCCGGCATGCGGATCAGCTCGCAGCCAGGGATGCGCGAAGCTGCCGACTCGTTGCTTGCGATCAGGCCGGGGTCATCCTTGTCACCAACCATCAGCACTACCGGCACGCGTATCTCACCGAGGCGGTCGTAGGTGGGCTCGCCTTCCTGCTCGAAGCGCTCCTCGTTCTCCCAGGCGCGCAGCGCGGAGCGCATCAGCTCGGTAATCAGCGGATCCGGCCCGGCCGCTCCCCACTGCTCCAGGCCGAGGCGGAGCAGCCCGTCCTCGTCTCCCGCCGCTGCCAGCGCCTCGTACTGTGCCTCGAGTTCAGGCCGGTCGGGATAGGGATAGCCGCCGATGCCGGGACACAGCAGCACCAGGCTCTGCACCCGGTCAGGCTCGGCGAGCGCCAGCTCGAGCGCGGTGAGGCCGCCCATGCTGCAGCCCGCGATATGCGCGCTGGCGACGCCGAAGTGATCAAGCACGGCGCGGGCGTCGCCGAGCAGGGTGTACTCCTCCGTGGCCGCCGGCGACCGGCCGAACCCCCGGACGTCGTAGCGGATCACGCGAAAGCGCGCGGTCAGCTCCTCCCACACCGGATCCCACATCCGCGAATCACCGACACCCTCATGGAGCAGGAGGAGAACGGGCCCGTCCCCGCCCGAGTCCTCCGCCCAGATCGTGTCGGCGCCGGCTGTCACCATGCTCTGCATACCCCGACCGTAATGCCGCCCCGGTCCCGCGGCATCCGGATAAAGGGCTGGTGCAGCGCGTCGGCCCGCCGTCATACTGCGCCGATGCAGGAGATCGACGGCCCGCTGGCCGAGCTGAACCGGCAGGGCCTGGCCGCCGCGACCGCGCTGGCCAGGCGGCTCGGACTGCCCGCGGGCGACCCGGTGGTCCTGTCCGGCCGCGGCAACCTGCTCGTGCGGCTCGCGCCCGCGCCGGTCGTCGCCCGCGTTGCGACCGGAAGCGCCTGGTCGCGCGCCGACCCGTTCGCGTGGCTGACCAGGGAGGTCGCGGTCGCCCGGTACATCGCGGACCGGGGCGGGCCGGTCGTCGCGCCGACGACGGCGGCTGAGCCCGGCCCGCACAGGCAGGACGGATTCGCGATCAGCCTGTGGGAGTGCGCCCGGCCGTCCGGCCGCCAGCCCGGCCCCGCTGAGACCGGGGCCGCTCTGGCCGCGCTGCACGAGGCCGCCCGCGACTGCCCGGCTGAGCTTGGCGAGCTGTCCACCGCCCGTGAGCAGGTCAGCGAGGGGATCGACGCGCTGGACCGCACTGCGATCGCCGACCCGGAGACGGTCGCGGCGCTGCGGGCCGCGCACGCCCGCGTGCTCGCGGGCCTCGCTGGCGCCGGGAGCGCGCCTGTCGTGCTGCACGGCGACGCGCACGCCGGGAATCTGCTCTGGACGGCGGCGCGCGGCTTTGTATGGACTGATCTTGAGGAGACCTGCCGGGGTCCGGTCGAGTGGGACCTGGCCACGCTGAGCAGGGCCTACCAGGACCCTGATGCCGGGCAGGCCGCGCTGCGAGGGTATGCGGCCAGGGCGGGCGGGCACGTTCCCGGTGTCATGACGCTTGTGCCTTTCGTGCGGGCCCGTGAGCTCGAGGGCGCCGTCTGGTCGCTGTGCATGGCGCACCTGTACCCGGCGCGATACCGCGAGGTCGCGGCGCAGCTGCTCGCCATGGTGCTGGCGGGGCCCGGTGCTCAGGGCCGGTGATCTAGGCTCGGGATAGCGGCCCCGGCCGCTTCATGCATACCTGCCGGCGGCACGGGCAGCCGCTGGTGACGCTGGGATCGTGCCAGCACCACGCGCCAGCGCGATCGCGCTGGCCGTTGACGCCCGTTATCTAGCCGGGCCGCGCCGCGCGCGGGCTGCGGCCGGCGGGCAGGGAGGATGACCCGCATGAGCGAGAACGCTTCGGCAGCAGGAACGATCAGCATCGGCGGAGACCTCACGGTGAACCGGATGGGGTACGGCGCCATGCGGATTACCGGGGACGGTATCTGGGGGCCGCCGTCGAACCGGGAGACCGCCAGGACGGCACTGCGGACCGCGGTGGAGCGGGGCGTGAACTTCATCGACACCGCCGATTCCTACGGGCCGGAAGTCAGCGAGGAACTGATCGCCGAGACGCTGTACCCGTACCCCGACGATCTGGTGATCGCGTCGAAGGGCGGCCTCGTCCGGCCCGGTCCCGGGCGCTGGGATAGTGACGGGCGTCCCGAGCATCTGCGGGCGGCGTGCGAGGGCAGCCTGCGCCGGCTGAGGCTGGAGCAGATCCCGCTGTACCAGTTCCACCGGCCTGACCCGAAGGTACCGGTGGCGGAGTCGATCGGCGCGCTGGTCGAGCTCCGCGACGAGGGCAAGATCCGGCACATCGGCGTCTCGAATGTGTCGGAGGACCAGCTCCGCGAGATGCAGAAGCTGACCCCGGTGGTGTCGGTGCAGAACCGCTACAACCTCGGCGACAGGTCATCGGAGGCGATGGTCGACCTGTGTGACGCCGAGTCCATCGTGTTCCTGCCGTGGGCGCCGATCCAGGGAGCCGATGAGCTGCCGCCGGTTCTCAACGCGGCGCACCGGCTCGGCGTGACCACCCGGCAGATCGCGCTGGCCTGGCTGCTCGGCAGGTCGCGGCAGATCCTCCCGATCCCTGGCTCGGGCTCGCCCGGCCACGTCGCGGAGAACATCGCGGCCGCGTCGCTGCAGCTGACCAGTGCCGAGTCCAACGCGATCCTGGAACTCGCGCAGTAACGCCGGCTGCGCTCTCGCTCGCGCGCTCATTCGCTCGCTCACGGTGGAAGCCGGGCTGGTGGGGTTATGGCACCACTAACCCGGCGTCGATGACGCGCTACCCGGCTAGCTGGTGTGGATCGTGGCGGCGATCTTCTCGAACTGCGGGAAGAACGTCGCCGGCCGGTCCGTGGTGAACGTGGTGTAGCAGACCTGGCCGCTGCTGGTCAGGTCGACGTACTGAAGCTCGTGCGCGGTTATGCCACTCGCGCTCTGCAGGTCCACCTCGATCTTGACGATCACCGCGGCGGAGGTGTCGGTGATGGCGTGCATGGAGATGACACGCCCGCCGATCTTGGTGTACTCGGTCTTGATGCCCGACTCGATGGCGCTGGCTGCCCCCGGCCCCGGCTTGATCGGAGCCGTCGCGCAGAACGTGTTGATGTTCGTCGCGAACTTGTTCGGCGAGGTGGCGACCGACGCGGTGTCCATCACCATGAGCGCGTGGTCCTGCTTGAGGTTCTGGATGTCTGCGCGGAGCTGGGCGGCGGAGCTCCCCTTGAGCTTGACGCGGTCCATCGCCTGCTGCACCGACAGCGAGTTGAGGTTGAGTACGACCCAGGAATCCGGCACTGCCAGCCAGATGTGCTGGGCGGTGATGCCAACCCACTGGTAGCCGGCTGGCGGGGCCGCGGCGGGCTCGCCGCTGGCTGTCGTCGCGGCGGTGGGCGACGCCGCGGCGGAACTGGCTGGTGCGCTGCTGGCGCTAGCGCCAGCCGAGTTCGTGCTGCTGGCAGCGGAGCTGCCGCCGCAGCCGGCGAGGGCGAGCGTGGCGGCGGCGAGGGCCGCGACGGGCACGGAAGAGAGCACTAACTTGCCTGGCTGCAGCGCCATAAGGTCCCCCGGTCGGTGGATCGCGAAGGCCGCAGCATATCAGCGTCAGTCATGTCAGATCATGATGATTAGCGCATAAGGCCCAGCTGCCGGGACTGCGGTCTGTATCGAATTTAGTTTCGATGCTGTGGGCAGAATGTCAGAGCGGGTCGTTACGATGATCGAGTGAGGTGAACGGCCGAGGGCCGGGCAAGCGGCAGCAGGGGAGGGCATCGGCATGGGATGGGATAACCCGCCAGTGCCATGGCGGGAGTTCGAGCGCCGCCTGTCCTGGGGCACGGGCAGCAGCCGGGGGACGGCTGGCCGGGATGCCGGCGCCGCGGCGGATCAGGCTGCGACGGAGGGGGAGGATGCCGGGCGGGATGAGCCGCGGCGGCCGGTAACCCGCCTGCCCGTCCTGTCTGCGGGAGCACTGTCTGCGGGAGCACTGTCTGCGGGAGCACTGTCTGCGGCGGCACTGTCTGCGGAAGCACCGCCCTGGGCGGAGCTGCACTGCCACTCGTCCTACAGCTTCCTTGACGGCGCGTCGAGTCCGGCGGACCTGGTGTGCGAGGCGGCGGCGCGCGGCCTGTCCGCGCTGGCGATCACCGATCACGACGGCATGTACGGGGTGCCGCAGTTCGCCCAGGCGGCGGCGCGGCTGAGGGACAGCGGCATCGCGCTCGGCACGGTGTTCGGCGCTGAGCTCAGTCTCGACCTGGCCCGCAAGGCGCCGGGCGGCACGGCCCGGCGCCGGGGCGCGGTGCCGCAGACGGCGTCAGGACGGGTGGCCGGGACGGTGCGCGCGGGCGTTCCCGACCCGGCGGGGCGGCACCTGCTCGTCCTCGCCCGCGATCCGGAGGGCTACCGCCGGCTCTGCCAGATCATCAGCACGGCGCAGCTGGCCGGCGGCGAGAAGGGGCTGCCGCTCTACGACGAGGCCGCGCTCGCCGGCGCGCACGACGGGCACTGGGTCATCCTGACTGGCTGCCGCAAGGGTGCGGTCCCGGCTGCGCTCGCGGCCGGCGGCCCCGAGGCCGCGGCGCGCGAGCTGACCAGGCTGACCAGCGCGTTCGGACACGACAACGTCAAGGTCGAGCTCACCGTCGGCAACCAGCCGGCTGATGACGAGCGCAACGATGCGCTGGCCGCGCTGGCGGCGGCGGCCGGCCTGGACACCATCGCCACCGGGAACGTCCACTACGCCGCGCCCCAGGACGCCAGGCTGGCGCAGGCGCTGGCAGCTATCAGGGCCCGGTTCAGCCTGACTGAGATGGACGGCTGGCTGGCCGCGTCCGGCGGCGGCTACCTGCGCTCGGGCGACGAGATGGCCGCCCGGCTCCGCCGCTATCCCGGCGCGGCCGAGCGGACGGCCGAGCTGGCCGCCGCCTGCGCGTTCGACTTCCATGTCATCGCGCCGAGACTGCCGGACTTCGGAGTCCCGGACGGTCACACCGAGGCCAGCTGGCTGCGGGAGCTGGTGACCAGGAAGGCGCCCGGCCGCTACGGGACACCGGAGGCCGAGCGCGTCGGCGGCGCGTACGCGCAGATCTCCCGCGAGCTGAGCGTGATCGAGCAGCTGGGCTTCCCCGGTTACTTCCTGATCGTGCACGAGATCGTGGAGTTCTGCGAGAACGCGGGCATCCTGTGCCAGGGCCGCGGCTCAGCGGCCAACTCGGCAGTCTGCTACGCGCTCGGGATCACCAGCGTGGACCCGGTCCAGCACGGGCTGCTGTTCGAGCGGTTCCTGTCCGAGGGCCGGGACGGTCCTCCCGACATTGACCTGGACATCGAGCACCGGCGTCGGGAGGAGGCCATCCAGCACGTCTACCAGCGCTACGGACGGGAGAACGCCGCCCAGGTAGCCAACGTGATCAGCTACCGGCCGCGGATGGCCATCCGGGATGCCGGGCGGGCGCTCGGCTACGAGCCGGAGCAGCAGAACGAGTGGTCCCGGCAGGTAGGGCCGCGCCAGTACGGGCCCGGCCAGCCGGTTCCGCCGGACGCCGGCGTGCCCGATGCGGTGGTCGACCTGGCCGGGCGGATGCAGCGGCTGCCGCGGCACCTCGGCATCCACTCCGGGGGGATGGTGATCTGCGACCGGCCGGTGGGGGAGGTGTGCCCGGTGGAGTGGGCGCGGATGCCGAACCGCAGCGTGCTGCAGTGGGACAAGGACGACTGCGCCTACGCCGGGCTGGTCAAGTTCGACCTGCTCGGGCTCGGCATGCTGACCGCGCTGCGGGACTGCTTTGAGCTGGTGGAGCAAGCGCACGGGGCGCGCTGGACGCTGGCCTCGATCCCGCAGGAGGATCCCGGCGTCTACGCGATGCTGCAGAAGGCCGACACCGTCGGGGTGTTCCAGGTCGAGTCGCGGGCGCAGATGGCGACACTGCCGCGACTGCGGCCGGAGAAGTTCTACGACCTGGTCGTGGAGGTGGCGCTGATCCGGCCCGGCCCGATCCAGGGTGGCTCGGTGCACCCCTACATGCGGCGGCGGCACGGTGATGAGCAGCCTGACCTGCCGCATCCGCTGATGGAGCATGCGCTGGGCAAGACGCTCGGCGTCCCGCTGTTCCAGGAGCAGATGATGCAGATCGCCATCGACTGTGCCGGGTTCAGCCCGACCGAGGCTGACCGGCTGCGCCAGGCGATGAGCTCCAAGCGCGCCCCGGAGCGGATTGAGGAGCTGCGCGAGCGGCTGCTGGCCGGGATGACTGAGCGCGGCATCTCGCTGGAAGTCGCCGAGGATATCTACGTCAAGATCCTGGCGTTCTCCAGCTACGGCTTCCCGGAGTCGCACGCGATCAGCTTTGCCTACCTGGTCTACGCCAGCGCCTGGCTGAAGTGCTACTACCCGGCGGCCTTCACCGCGGCGCTGCTGCGGGCCCAGCCGATGGGCTTCTACGCGCCCGCCAGCCTGATCGGGGACGTGCGCCGGCACGGCGTCACGGTACGCGGCGTGGACGTGAATGCCAGCGGCGTGCTGGCGACCCTGGAGAAGAACGAGGATGCCGTCGCCGGCGCGACCGTCACACTCGATCCGCCCGCCGGGGGACTGCCGGTGGCAGGCCAGCCGGTCATCCGGCTGGGACTGTCCGAGGTGCGCAATCTCGGCACCCGGGCCGCCGAGGAGATCGTCGCCGGTCAGCCCTACGCGGACCTGGAGGACTTTGCCCGGCGTACCACCGTCCCGGTGGCCGCGCTGGAGGCGCTGGCGCTGGGCGGCGCCTTCGGCTGCTTCGGCGTGACCAGGCGCGAGGCGCTGTGGGCGGCCGGCGCCGCGGCCACCATCAGGGCTGACCAGCTGCCGGGCACGACGCTGGGCATGACGGCGCCGCCGCTGCCGGCAATGACGGCCGCGGAGGAGACGTTCGCCGATCTGTGGGCGACCGGCACGTACGGAACGCACCCGATCGAGCACATCAGGGCGCTGCTCGACGAGCGCGGGGTCCTGCCCGCCGATCGGCTGACCTCGGCGGAGAATGGCAGGAACGTGCTCGTCGGCGGCCTGGTCACGCACCGCCAGCAGCCGGGAACCGCGCGCGGCGTGGTCTTTCTCAGCCTGGAGGACGAGAGCGGGATGGCCAACATCATCTGCCCGCCGGATGTGTGGCAGCGCTTCCGCAGGATCGGCGTGGACGCCAACGCGCTGCTCATCCACGGCAGAGTCGAGCGGCTGGACGGGGCGGTGAGCCTGCTGGCCACGCGGCTGGAGCGGCTCAGGGTGGTCGCCGCCGCCCGCAGCCGGGACTTCCACTAGCCGTCCGCAGGGCCGGCGATCCTTCCCTTACATGTTCATCTGGCCTTCGCCAGGCCGCGTGCCGCGGTGATAATCGGGGGGTGGGGGAACTGCCCGGCGGGACGATCACGATGCTCTTCAGCGACATCGAGGGGTCGACCACGCTGCTGAACCGGCTCGGTGACCGGTACGGGGAAGCCTTGTCTGCTCAGCGAGCGATCATGCGCGAAGCCATCAGCGGTTGCCGCGGCCGGGAGCTGGGGACCGAGGGGGACAGCTTCTTCGTGGTGTTCGAGTCCGCCGGCAACGCGGCTAGCTGCTGCGTCGAGGCGCAGCGGGCGCTGCTCGGCCACGACTGGCCCGAGGGCGTGCCGGTCCGGGTCCGGATGGGCCTGCACTCCGGGGAGCCGACCCGGCACGAGGACGGTTATGTCGGCCTGGACGTGCACCGGGCGGCGCGGATTGCGGCGGCCGCGCACGGTGGCCAGGTGGTGCTCTCGGATGCGACCTGGCAGCTGGCGCAGTCGCGGCTGCCGGCCGGGGTGTCGGCGCGGGATCTGGGCTGGCACCGGCTTAAGGACATCGAGGCGCCGGAACGGATCTACCAGCTCCTGGTTCCGGGCCTGCCGGAGCTGTTCGCGCCGTTGAAGAGCCTGGGCGCCCGGTCCCGGCTGCCGGTGCCGCTGACACCGCTGGTCGGCCGCGAACGCGACCTGGAGCAGGTCCGCGCTGCGCTCACCCGGCCGGAAGTCCGGGTGGTGACGCTTACCGGCCCCGGCGGGGTCGGCAAAACACGGCTGGCACTCGCGGCCGCCGCGTCGCTGGATCAGGCGTTCGCGCACGGCGTGTTCTTCGTCCCGCTGGCGACAGTCCGCGACGGCGAGGTGATGTGGAAGGCAATCGCCGAGAGCCTCGACGTCGGCGCCCACGGGCCAGACGCCGTGACCGGCTATCTGAGTGACCGGCGGGCGCTGCTCGTGCTGGACAACCTGGAGCAGTTGCACGGTGCGGCCGGGGTAGTGGCCGCGCTGTGTGCGGCGGCCCCCGGCGTCGTGGTGCTGGCCTCCTCCCGGCGGCCGCTGCACCTGGCGGGTGAGCGTGAGCTGCCGGTGCCGCCGCTGCGGGTTCCCGCGGAGGCGGGGGTGGAGGAAGTGGCGGGCTGCGGTGCGGCCCGGCTGTTCGTCCAGCAGGCCGGCCTGGTCCGGCCGGGCTTCAGCGTCAGCGAGGGCAATGCTGCTGATATCGCTGCCATCTGCCGGCGCCTGGACGGGCTGCCGCTGGCGATTGAGCTGGCCGCGTCCCGGCTCCGGCTCCTGTCGCCCCACGCTCTGCTGGCCCGCCTGGGCCGCACCCTCGACCTGGCCGCCGTCGACACCGGCCAGCCATCGCGGCAGCAGAGACTGCGAACCACCATCGCCTGGAGCTACGACCTGCTGGAGCCCGAACTGGCCGTCGCATTTCGCCGCGCCGGGGTGTTCGCCGGGGGCTGCGACCTGGACGCGCTGGCGGCGGTCGTCGCAGCCGGGCCCGGCGAGTCGACCGGGGCCGATCCGCTGGAGCTGGTCTCCGGACTGCTGGACGTCAGTCTGATCACGGTGACTGATGGCGCCGACGGCGAGCCGCGGGTGAGCATGCTGGAGACGATCCGCGACTACGCCCTGGAGCGCCTGCAGGAGGCCGGGGACCTGGACGACGCCGGCCGCCGTCATGCCCGGCATTACGCGGGTGTCGCGGAGCGGGCGGACGAGCAGATGCGCGGCTCGGGCCCGGCGCACCTGGCGGCGCTGGACTGGCTGGAAGCCGAGCATGACAACCTGCGCGCGGCGCTGGCCTGGTCGCTGGGCACCACGGCCGCCGACCCGGCGCCCCCGGACCGCGAGCGGGCGGCTATCGGGCGGCGGCTGGTCCAGGCGCTGGCCTATTTCTGGTACCGGCATGGCTACGCTGCCGAGGGTCGGCGGTGGCTGGAGCGGGCCGTCGACCTGGCCGCCGAGGACGGTGGGGCGCCGCTGGCCCAGCTAGCGCACTGGCTCGGCGTGCTGCTGCAGCAGCAGGGCGAGCCGCAGACCTCGGTGCGGCTGCTGGAGCGCAGCCTGGCGATCTGGCGCGACCTGGGCGACCGGGACCAGCAGGCGCGAGAACTCAACAGCCTCGGCATCACCCATCATTATCTCGGCGACCCGGACGGCGCACGAGCCCTGCTGGAGGACAGCGCCGCCATCGCCCGCGAGGTCGGCAGCGACATGCGGCTCGCCGCGGCCCTGACGAACCTTGGCCAGCTGGAAAGCGATGAGGGCAACTTCGACCGCGCCACGGACGTGCTGCAGGAGGCGCTCGCGATCGACCGGAGGCAGGGAGACATGCTGGGCGTGGCGCTAGACCAGCAATCACTGGCAGGGGTCAGCCTCAGGGCGGGCCGTGCCCGCCAGGCTCGAGAACTGCTGGCCGATATGTCCGACTACGTTGCCAGCTGCGGCGACCCCGAATTGCTGGCCACAACCCTGGAACTGTCGGCCGCCGCCGAAGCGCAGCTCAACGAGGGCTTGCGTGCGGCCCGCCGGGTCGGCGCCGCCGAAGCCATCCGGGAGAAGACCGGCATACCGCTAAAGCAGGCTGACCTGCTCGAGCGGTTCCTCGCTCCCGCCCGCGCGGCCATCGCACCCGAGGAGTGGGACGCCGAGCTGGCCGCCGGCCGCGCGCTCAGCCAGCAGCAGGCGGCCACCCTCCTCGGATCATCCGCGCCCCCCGGCACGATGCGCTCAGGCGACCCGCAGCCGGACGCTGAGCTTGATATGGGCGGCAGCTAAGCCGGAGGAAGGCGCCCCGTCCGCACCCGGCAGCGGGTCTTACTTCGGCCAGTTGCGGGGTCAATTTGTATCCGCGTGCGCGAAGATGGTCGACTACGGGGGCGGTTTATCACTGGTGACACACCTGGTGACAATCGATAAAGAGCGATTCAGCGCGAGGAGAAGCATGCCCTTCGATGTTGCCCGCACGTTCGCGGAGCGGTCCGGGGAGAACTTCGCCCTGCACGAGCGGTACATGAACCCCCAGCTCGCCAGGACGATCAGGACTCTCGGGTTCGACCGTAACTACGTCCGCGGCGAGGGCAGTTACCTTTACGACGACGCCGGGAAGCAGTACCTCGACTTTCTGTCCGGATTCGGGGTTTATGCCCTCGGCCGCAGCCACCCGGCGGTCAAGGCGGCCCTGCACCAGGCACTCGACCTGGACCTGCCCAACATGGTCCAGATGGACTGCGCGCTGCTCCCCGGCCTGCTGGCCGAGCAGCTCGTCGCCCGTACTCACCCGGGCATCAGCCGGGTCTTCTTCTGCAACTCCGGCGCGGAGTCCGTCGAGGCTGCCATCAAGTTCGCGCGGCACTCGACCCGGCGCTCGAGGATCCTGTACGCCGAGCACGCCTTCCACGGCCTGACGACGGGAGCCCTGGCGCTCAATGGCGGCCGGGAGTTCCGCAAGGGATTCGGCACGCTGCTCGAGACCGCGGCGGTCCCGTTCGGCGACCTCGACGCCCTGGAGCAGCAGCTGCGCGGGAACGACGTGGCCGCGTTCATCGTCGAGCCGATCCAGGGCAAGGGCGTGTACTGCGCGACACCCGAGTACTGGCGCGCCGCCCAGCAGCTGTGCCGCCGGCACGGGACCCTCCTGGTCACCGACGAGGTGCAGACCGGGCTCGGCCGCAGCGGCCGGTTCTTCTGCCACGAGCACTGGGGACTTGAGCCCGACATCATCACGGTCTCCAAGGCGCTGTCAGGCGGTTACGTGCCGATCGGGGCCATGCTGACGACAGAGAACATCTTCGCCAGCGTCTACGACTCCATGGAGGACGCGCTCAAGCACTCCACGACCTTCGGGCGCAACCAGCTCGCGATGGTGGCCGGCCTGGCGACGCTGACCGCGTTCGACGACGAGGACATCGTCGGCCGGGCCGAGAGCACCGGCGCCGACCTGCAGGACAAGCTGCGCGGCCTCATGGAGAAGTACGACCTGATCCAGGACATCCGCGGGCTCGGCCTGATGGTCGGCATCGAGTTCGGCGAGCCGGAAGGCGGCTCCTCCGGCCGCCGGTTCCGGCGGCTCGAGCGCCTGCGTACCGGCATGTTCTCGCAGACTGTCGTCGTGCCGCTGTTCCACCGGCACCGGATCATCACGCAGGTCGCGGCCGACAACGTGAACATCATCAAGCTGCTGCCGCCGCTGATCGCGGGCCCGGAGGAAGTCGACTACTTCGTTCAGGCGCTGGATGACGTCATGGCCGACGCGCACCGCGGCTCCGGGCTCACGCTTGAGTTCGGCCGCACCATGGCCCGCGGCGCCATGCGGCGCAAGTCCGAGCGCAGCATCGCGAGCCCGCACCCCGTGCTAGGGCCGGCCGCCGATGCCGGCCAGCGGACGGGCGCCCGGCTTCCGGCCAGGGCCGCAACTCTCGACGGCGTCCGCGGCCGGCCGGCCGGCCCTGCACTGGCCGCGCCTGCAGCGGCCGCGCCCGCACCGGCAGGCGCCGACGCCGGCTACATGCCCGCAGTGGCCCCGATCGAGCCCGGCGACCGGGTGGTCATCACCGGTGCCGCCGGCTTCATCGGCTCGGCTGTTACCAGGGCGGTGCTGGCGAAGGGAGCCAGGGTCGTCGCGGTTACCGAGCCCGGCGGGAACGATGCGAACCTCCGCGGCCTCGACGTCGAGCGGGCCCTGCTCGACATCCGCGACGCCGGCGCGGTCCGGTCCGCGGTGGCGGGCGCGCGGTACGTGTTCCATCTGGCCGCGATCTACCGTCTCTGGGCCCGCGACCCCCGGATCTTTCACGAGGTCAACGTCGGCGGCACGCTGAACGTGATCGACGCTGTCCTTGCGGCGGGCGCCGAGCGCCTGGTCTACACCTCCACTGTCGGCGTTCTCGGTCTCGACGGGACCGGCAAGGGCCGCCTGGCCGACGAGACGTCCTATGCCGACGTCGGGCACCTGTTCGGCAGCTACAAGCGGACCAAGTTCGCGGCGGAGCATGAGGTGCTCCGGGCAGCCGGGCAGGGACTCAACGTGACGATTGCGATGCCGACGTTCCCGCTTGGTCCCGGTGATCTGGCCCCGACGCCCACCGGCAAGGTGGTGGTCGACTTCCTTAACGGCAAGATGCCGGGCTTCGTGGACACCGCCCTGAACGTGTGCCACGTCGATGACCTGGCGCGCGGCCACGTGGCCGCGCTGGAGCACGGGCGGCAGGGGCGCAGCTACATTCTCGGCGGCGAGAACATGACGATGCGCGAGCTGCTGCAGGCGCTGGCTGACTGCTCGGGCCTGCCCATGCCCCGCATCCGGGTGCCGCGTCAGGTCGTGGTCGCTGCTGGCCTGGCCTCCAGTTTCGTCGAGGGTCAGCTGCTGCACCGGGAGCCGCACGTGCCGCTTGAGGGCGCGCGGATGGCCACGACCAAGATGGTCTTCAGTGACGACCGCGCCCGGGCCGAGATCGGGCACAAGTCGCGGCCGGCCCGGCTGGCTATCGAGGACTCCGCGCGGTGGTTCACCGACAACGGCTACGTCTCAGCCAGCCGGCTCGCGGCTATCCGCTGGCAGCGGTAGGCCGTCCGTCGCCGTCACTCCGGCAGGACCAGCCGGCCGGTGCCGTCCCTGGTCACGGCAACCACATCCGTCACCGCGCTGACCGGGATCGGGCCGTAGATGTGCGGGAACTCGGCGGCACCGGGCTCCGGGGCCTCGAATCGGACGCCGGCGGGCACACGGTCGCTGTCGATGACAAGCACGACCAGGTCTCCGGCTGACTCGTCACCGGCGCTGCCGTAGAGGAACTCCGCGACACCGCGCAGCTGGTCACGCAGCGAGCAGTGGATGAAGCCCTGCTCGTCCAGCGTGACGCCGCGCGTGGACATCCGGTACTCGCCGGCCTGCAGGGCCGCGTGCCAGGTCGCGCGCTCGGTGATGTGCAGCAGCTCCGCCATGCCGTAACCGTACTGGCGCGGGCGCGATGGCTGGCGGCAGCACGGCCATGGAAGCATGAGGTCGCTGCCGTGATCGCGGTCTGCTGCGCTCCCGGAGGGAGGGACGGACGATGTCGGATGGTTTCAGCGCCGAGCTGTGGCGCGGCATTACCGGTACCTACGCGGCCATCCTTGACCACCCGTTCGTCACCGGCCTGGCCGATGGCAGCCTGCCGCGCGAGTCGTTCGAGTTCTACGTCATCCAGGACGCGCTGTACCTGCGGCAGTACGCGCAGTCCCTGGCCGCGGTCGCGGCGCGGGCGCCCGACCCGGCGCAGACGGAGATGTTCGCCAGGCACGCGGCGGGCATCGTCGCCGTCGAGCTGAGCCTGCACAGCTCGCTGCTGGCCGACCTCGGCATCGATCCCGCCGTGGCGCAGGCCGCCGAGCCGGCGCCGACGACGCTCGCCTACACGAGCTACCTGCTCGCCGCAACCGGCAGCGGCTCCTACGGCGAGGGCGTCGGTGCCGTCCTTCCGTGCTACTGGATCTACTGGGAGGTCGGCAGGCACCTGCTGGAACGTGGCTCGCCTGAGGCGCGGTACCAGCGGTGGATCGACACGTACGGCGCTGACGAGTTCGGCGATGAGGCCCGCGAGGTCATCGCCGTCACCGACCGGCTGGG
>Ga0302325_10018132_pt1 | contig 14840 bp, 12 predicted proteins | sample Palsa_T0_2_FD_201948 | JGI IMG/M metagenome (GOLD analysis project Ga0302325, IMG submission 201948) | Peat permafrost microbial communities from Stordalen Mire near Abisko, Sweden - Palsa_T0_2 | ecosystem: Environmental > Terrestrial > Soil > Palsa > Peat permafrost | place: Sweden: Abisko... | reverse complement strand
CCCGCCATCTCACCGAAGTTTTCGGCCGTCACGCTGCCCGCGACATTGAGCGCGGAACTCCCTTGAGTTGGGAATTGATTGATGCGCAGATTGATGCGCGGGTGGATTCACAGGTTGATTCGCGATGAAGATAGTCAGTCCGCTGCTGAAGCGCGTGGTTTATCCCTCCTTTGCGAAGGCTGGCGTTTTTCGGCGCGCCGCAGCTGCGGGGCTGGCCGTGGTTACTTACCACGGCGTCCTCCCGCAGGGATATGAACTCGCGGACGAGGTTTTCGATAGCAATCTGTTGCCTCCGGACGTCTTTCGCCAGCAGATTCGCCTGCTCAAAGCGCGGTACACGGTGATCTCCCCGGAAGAAATGTTGCTGTGGAGCGAAAAGAAGCTCGTTCTTCCTCCGCGCGCCGTCCTTCTTACCTGCGATGACGGGCTGGTGAACAATTTGACGGAGATGCTGCCTGTGCTCGAGGAAGAAGGTGTCCGCTGCCTGTTTTTTGTGACCGGTGCGTCGTGCGACGATGCGCCAGCGACACTGTGGTACGAGGAGTTTTTTCTTTTGCTTCTCCGGGCTGCGGCAGGATCTTTTGAGATTTCCTCCGCGGACATTGAGATAAGCGGCACGCTCGCCGGCCGTGATCAGCGGCGCGCCTTGTGGTGGGATTTGGTGAAACAACTCTCGCAGCTCGACGCCGCGGGCCGCAAAGCGTTTCTCGACGCGGCTCGAGTGCGCTTGCGAACGGATTCCGATGCGCCCTTTCCCGCAAACGACTTACCATCGCAGCGGCGATTCCGGCTGTTGAACCGCAGCGAACTCAAGCAGTTGGGGTCAGCCGGAATGACGATCGGCGCGCACTCCGTGAGCCATCCTCTGCTCTCGCGCTTGCCCCCGGAGTTGGCTCGCGCTGAGATCACGGAGAGCCGGGCATGTCTCGAAGCGGTTCTGGAGAAACGCGTTTGGGCGTTTGCCTATCCTTTCGGGGATGCGCAGTCGGTGACGCCAGAAATTCTAGTCATGGCAAATGACGCCGGATATGCAGCCGCTTTTCTGAACTGGGGCGGAGGGCTGGGCGCGGAACTTCCTCCGTTTGCGATTCCCCGTATTCACGTCACTGCCTCCATGGACCTCGCCGAACTGGAAGCTCACGTTGCCGGATTCTATTCTTCTTTGCAGCGGCACGTCGGCCGGAACCCGCGAGACTTATGGCGACGGGCGCAAGGGTGATGCACTCCATGGCTGGGCATTCCGTAGAAAACAATCTCCAGGTCTACAGCGCGCCGCCCGTGGTTTCCTACTACGCTTCCCTGGATTACCTGACGCCCTGCGAACGGTTGCTTTTCGATGGGTACATCAAGAGTGGCAGCAGCATCCTGGACCTCGGCGTCGGTGGAGGGCGCACGACCGCGTATCTCGCTGGCCGCGCTTCCCACTATGTTGGTCTGGACTACGCCGCGGCGATGATCAAGGCTTGTCAAACTAAGTTTCCCCACCTGGACTTCAGGGTTGCGGACGCTGCCGACCTCTCCGCGTTTCGGGACGAATCTTTCGATGCAGTAGTATTTTCTTTCAACGGGATCGACATGTTGCCGAACGCCGCGCGACGGGCTTGCCTGGAACACATTTACCGTGTTCTCAGGCCGGGAGGCGCGCTGATCTTTTCTTCCCACAACCCGCGCGCAATTCTGGTTCGGCGGGACTGGAATCGCGGCCGGTTGCAGAGGATGGCGCGCCGATTTTCCGGCCGATCCGCTCCACTGTACTTGTTGTTGTTTGCCGGACTTACGAGCTTACGATTCACATTGGCCGCAGGCCAGTCGGCATGGTCGAGCTTGCCGCGTTTTTTTAAACGAATCCCGTCGCAAATGTTCTGGCGTGGAGAGGGAAATCTGGCCGACACGGCCCACGGCGGACTGCTGACTCACTACTGGATTCCGGAACGAGCCATCGACGAACTGACCGGTTTTCATTTTCGGATCGAGCGTGTTCTGGGAAATGATTATCCCCATCCGGCCCGTGAGTATGCGACAGATTGGTACTATTACGTGTTCGCCAAGCGTGGATGATCGGGTGAGTTGGGCAAATTGCGTTTAGTTCTGCTGAGAGAAATCCCGGAAGACGAAACCCTGCGCCGCCAGTGGAATGCGCTGGTGGATCGGGTGGAGCAGCCCCAGGTTTTTTACACCCACGAATGGGCTCTGGCAGTGTATCGGGCCTATCACGCAACCTTGCATCCCCTCTTGTTCCTGGCCTACGACGAACAGGCCTACGACGAACAGGCCTACGATAAACACGGAGCGCTGCGGGGAGTGGCTGCCCTGGCGACGGATGCTTCTGGAAAGGAAGCGTCCTTTCTCTGCGCCACGACCGGGGATTATTGCGATGTTCTAAGTTCCGTCGAGGACCGGGCAGCCTTCGTGGATGAGGTGTTCGGCGGGATTGAGAAGCTTGGAATCGCGTCGGCAGCACTCGCCAATCTGCCGGCCGACTCCGCCACGGTTTCAGCGATGCGTCGGGCCGCTGCGAACCATCACTTTCATTGTTTTGCGCGAACCGCCTACGAATGTTGTCAGGTGCTGTTGGGTTCCCTCGAACGTCGAGGTGGGGAGAAGCCCGTTCTGCCCAGGAAGAAGATGCTTCGCCGCTTCGTCAATGCCATGGGCCGGGAAGCGCCGGTTCGTCTGGAGCACGCGAGATCGTGGAGCGATGTCCAGCCCATCTTCCCTGAGTTCGCCCGAGCGCACGTGGCCAGGTTCCTGGCCACCGGGCGCGTCAGCAACCTGGCTCGCTCGGAACGGCGAGTTTTTCTCGAAGAGCTGGCGAGGTTGCTCTCCAGTTCCGGCTGGCTCGTGCTCACCCGCATGATGACCGGAACGAAAGCAGTCGCGTGGAACTACGGATTCCAGTTTCACGACACGTGGTTTTGGTACCAACCCACGTTCGACAGCGATTTGGAGAAATATTCGCCTGGTTTTTGCCTGCTGGCAAAACTGATCGAGGAGGCGTCTGAGAACACGGCGTTGCAGGTCATCGATCTTGGGCTTGGCGCCGAAGATTACAAGGAACGCTTCGCCAACCGGACGCGGAAAACATTGCACGTAACGCTGCAAACCTCTGCGGTGCGTCACTTCGGAGCCATCGCCCGTTTTCGTGTAGCTACCCTGGTGAGAACTTCTCCCGAACTCGAAAGTAAAGTCCGTTCCGTGGCTGAGAGACTGCGGCGCGTCGGCAAGCGCATCCGGGAGCGGAACTCCGCTGGAACGCTTGTCTGGTTCGCGGCCCGGCTGCGAGATTCCCTGTGGTCGGAAACTGAAGTCTTTTTCTACGAGTGGGACGGCCCGGCCCCATCGGACACCGGCGAAGGGGAGTTGCGCCTGCTCGATCTGAACCAATTGGCTGCGGCCGCGGAGCAATACGCCGAAGATGAGTTGACTCTGGCCTATCTCGTGCGCTCTGCTCAGCGTTTGCGCGCGGGAAAAGAGAAGGGTTTTGTTCTGATGAATTCAATGGGAACGCCAGTTCATTTTGCGTGGATCACAGCATTCAATGGATTTTTCCTGGCCGAATTGAACGCCACGGTGGAAGCTCCTTGCCCGGAGGCCGTGCTGTTGTTCGATTGCTGGACTCCGGTCGCGGCGCGTGGCCATGGTCACTACGGTCGTTCCATCGGAATAATTGCGAACCAGGTTCGCAGTGCAGGAAAGCAGCCGTGGATCTTCAGCGCGGCCACCAACACTGCCTCCGTTCGCGGCATAGAGAAGGCTGGTTTCGAGCGCCGCTATTCGCTGGTCCGGCAAAAGGTTTTCAACCTGCAGAGGATCAAGGGACAACCACCGGTCTCGCAGGATGCCCCTCCTGCGGAGGTTTCAGCTCCCGTCTGAGGCCCCCGCAACATCGCATGCGCATTCTTCTGCTTCATCCCGAGGACTTTCCCCAACGCGGACCCTGGTCGGCTCAGCGCTGGGACCTGATCGTCGATCTGGGGATGTCCTCCGCTTCTTCGGCTGCGGCCTGGGAACAAGCGACTCACGCTCGCGTGCTGCGAGCGGATTCTTTCCGGAAGGGAGTGGAAGACATAAAGCAGGTGAGGAAACTGTTTTCGCTGGGCATGGGCCGCTTGCTCGACGAGGAGGGAATCGACTGGTGGGAGCTTACATCCCAAATCATTGCGTGGGAGACCGAGGCGGTTCTGGTTTTCCAGCGCATGATCTCAGAAATCGACGGGACCGCAGAAATCTGGGCAACGCGCCCTGGCTGGCCGACGAGCGCTATATCCGCTCTGCTGAAACGGCCGCACCAGAGTTTTTCTCAGGAACGTTCTGTGCGCCTCAGTACGCGTGTCCGGCACTACGGAAGCCTGCTCCGGCGGTTCTCCGCCGCGCAGATCAAAGAGATTTTTCTGGATAAATACGATTCTGACTACGAGTGGCGGTCGCGACTTGCTTCCCCGAACGCGCCGTTGCCGGAACCCTCGATTCTGCTGCCCACCGCTTATGGCAACGTCTCGCGAATGGCTGCAGCATATGCCAGACTGCTGCCAGAGCAATCTTTTCTTCTGGTCGCAACCCGGCAAAGTGGACGGCTGAGCGACCTGCCATCGAATATTCAAATGCGCGACCTGGCGGCCTATGCAGGAGGCGACGAACCGATCGGAGAGACCGCGGCGATCCTCGAAGAGTGGACTAAACTGAAAGCCGATCTCTGCGCGATCCCCGAGTTTGCCGTGCTTTCAGGCGCCAACATGTTCGATGGTTTTCCGGGATGGTTTCAGTCTGGACTCCGCGCCCGCAACGCCTGGCGTAAAGTGATGGAGCGCGAGCCAGTGTGCGGCGTCTTGTGCGGCGATGACAGCAATCTGTTCACCCGGCTTCCCGTGATTCTGGCGGCCAGGCGTGGAATACGCACTGTGGATTTTCATCACGGCGCGTTAGATGGACGTTATCTTCTGAAGGATTTGCCGTGCGACGCGTATCTTGCCAAGAACGAAATGGAACGCGATTACCTGCTCCGCGTCTGCGGGCTGTCGCCGGAAAAAGTGGTGCTCGGCGCGCCCGCGCCTGCTTCAAGTGATCCCCCGCAGAACGGCGGTTCGTCGGACCTTGCGCGGTTGGTTCTTTTCTCCGAACCTTATGAGAATTTTGGCATGCGCGCCGAGGAAGTGTACGGAGAACTTTTGCCGCCCCTCTGCCGCCTGGCTCGGGAGAGTGGACGAGGCGTTGTCCTGAAGCTCCATCCTTTCGAGAGTCTTTCCCAGCGGACCAGCATGGTTCGGAATTTGTTACCGCAGGACGATATCAAGAGAATCACGGTGGTGGATGGTCCGCTCTCTCAGCAACTGCTCTCGAATACCTGGTTTGGCGTGACGGTGGAATCCACCACGGTTCTGGATTGTTTCGTACGCGGCATCCCGTGTTTCGTGTGTGGCTGGTTAACGGCGCTGCCGTTCGGCTACGTTCAACAATATGAGCGCTTCGGCGTCGCACAAATTCTGCGCAGCGCAAAAGAATTGGATGGAATCCCCGGCGTCCTGCCTGGTCTGCGGAACTCGCCGCCACCAATGGAACGCTTCTGGAAAACGGCCGAACCGGAGTTGCTCCGCCGATTATTGGGAGTCAAATCGCGGACGGGTGCGGTCGCGGAGCGGGTTTCATGAATGATCCAGCCGGCAACGATTCAGCCGTCAAGACTGCCGCGCCCGCCGGCCTTTCGTTTGCCGAGATCGCTGCCGCCAGCCCAGATTCGGCAACCCCAGGTTCCGCAACCCCAGGTTCCGCCAGTCCGGACTCCGCGAGCCCAGACTCTGGCGCAAGCATGACGCAGCAATTCCGGTCCCAGGTGGGACATATCTCGCGGCAATCTGGCGTGTTTTTTGTGGGGACTATGTTCACCGCCGTTGCCGGCTACATCTTCAGGATCTACCTGGCCCGCACGCTGGGTGCGGAAGCACTGGGCATTTACGCGCTGGGCATGACGGTGGTGGGTCTCGCTGGAGTATTCGGCGGATTGGGTTTGACTTGGGCGGCGTCACGGTTTCCTGCGGTTTACGCCAGCACCGGCCGCATGGACGAACTGCGCTCATTTATGGCGTGGAGTGTCCTGATCCTGATCGGCATCAACGGACTGCTTGCCGTGGGCGTGGTGTTGGCGCGTCGCTGGGTGTCGATCAACCTCTACCACACCCCTGCATTGGCAGGGTATCTAGGTCTTTTTGCCGTGATCCTTTTTCTGGGTTCCCTGACGACGTTTTTTGGTCAACTCTTGACCGGCTACAAGCAGGTGGCGAAGAGAACCATCATCACGAATTTCGTGGGAGTCCTGCTGAGCATAATCTTCGCGTTGATCCTGATTTCTTTTGGACGCGGGCTTTGGGGGTATATTTTTGCTCAAGTCGTCAGCGCGATCGGAGTGTTGTGCCTTCTGATTTGGGCCACCCACAAGCTCACTCCTCTCCCGGCTCGGTTTGCGCTGAGAACTATCAACTATCCACAACGGGAGATGTTCACTTTCGCAGCGGCTGCCTTTGCGATGGACATCATGGGTTTCCTCTACGGCCAAACGGATAAAATTATTCTAGGGTTTTATCTGAACGCCCGATCGGTGGGGGTCTATGCGGTTGCGGCGACGATTGTTGCTTTTGTTCCGATCGCGCTGCAATCGGTAAACCAGATATTTTCCCCAACCATCGCCGAACTGCACGCTCGCGGCGACTTCGACCTTCTGAACCGCCTGTTTCAGACCTTGACCAAGTGGGTGACGGGGCTGACGTTGCCGCTGGCTGCGATCGTCATTGTGTTTTCCAGAGTGCTGATGCGCGTCTTCGGACACGAGTTCGAAGCGGGCTGGGTTATCTTAGTGATCGGTGCCGTAGGACAACTTGTGAACTGCGCGACCGGATCGGTCGGATATTTGCTTCTCATGTCGGGAAACGAAAAGAGGTTGGTCAGAATTCAGATGGCCATGGCCGTTGTCACCGTCACCCTGTGTCTGCTCTTTGTGCCTCGATGGGGCATCGCCGGAGCCGCGATCGCTGCGGCGATCTGCAATGTAGCCACAAACATGTGGTGTCTCCTGGAAGTCAAGAAGCGATTGAAACTGTCCCCGTACAACCGCAGCTATTGGGGCCTTGCCGTACCCTTTGCGGCGACTTTGGCCGGTGTAATTGGCCTCAGGGTCGGGTTGCGATCAGTCCGGGCAGATATTGCGGTATTAGCATTCAGCACGGCTCTCGTCTATGTCATCTTCGTCGGGACGGTTCTTCTTTTGGGCCTTGATGCGGACGACCGCTTAATCGCTAATGCAATCTGGTCCCGGATTCGCAATTGGTTCCCCGGAATTCCGGATAGCGCTTCGTGAACTGCCCAGGCTGTCACCTCGAGGCTCAATGAAAGACCAACACTCGCGCGCAGAGTTGCTTAAGATTGCCAATGCAAGGCTCTATCCCTCCATAACAAATCCTAGTTACCTGGTCCTGCGCGCACGCAGATCGATCTTCAGCAAATGGATGGAGGGCATCCGCGGAGACCGGCTCATGGTGTTGGATATCGGGGGACGGTATCAGCCCTACCGCTCGTTGATCCAGCACCGTGTCCAGCGCTACGTTGCTCTTGATACCTTGACTACGCCGCTCGTGGACGTGGCGGCAAAAGGGGAAGAACTTCCTTTCAAGGCCGATGCGTTCGACCTGGTGCTTGCCACTCAAGTCTTTGAATATTTTCTGGAACCTCGCGTTGCGGCCAGTGAAATCCATCGGATCCTGAAACCGGGCGGACATCTGCTGATGAGTGTTGCCGCCGTCTGCCCACGCGCAGTGGACGAGGAGCATTGGCGGTTCCTGCCCTCCGGGTTGAAGTTTGTTTTGAAGCCGTTCTCGAAAATCGAAATCGTCCCCGAGGTTACGAGTCTTGGCGGAACGCTGCGATTGAATGCCGTGGCCGTCAGCATTTTTGCCAAGTATGGATTCGTCCGGCAGGTGGTGCACCATACGGTTGTGCCAGTCCTGAACCTGGCTGGGTTAGTTTTAGAGAGCGCCGGAGTTTCGACCAACGATCAAGTTTCTGGCAACTACAGCGCTTTGGCCCAGAAATGAGGCTTGCCGGATCGCCCTCAAGCCAACTGGTAAAGTGCGGAGTCGTTTCAGTAAGCTATCGTCTGCCGAGCTTTGTGTCGCGAGAATGTTACAGCCATGACTGAGATGCGGGAAGTCCGTTTGCAGGCTGAATTGTGTGCCGCCGCCGAAAAGAAATTCTCCCAGAAATTCAGCACTCTGGAAGAGTTACTGACTTTCATTCTCCGCGACCTGTCGCGAGACGAGGCCTTGCAACTCGACCACGCCGAACAGCGCATCATCGAAGAGCGGCTGCGTGAACTCGGCTATATCTGAGGCGATCCGGCCTCGCTGTCTCGGGAAAAATAGCCGCACCGGTATCGACCGGTCGACCGGCAACTTGAGCGTTTGTGCGCAGAAATGAATATTCTCCGAAAGCTTTGGCAGCGAGGCCGGGACCTGCTTCCCGTGGAAGGATTTCATTTCGACCGTCCCATCGTCGTCCTTCAGAGCGACGATTGGGGTCGCGCCGGTCTGCGCGACCGCGAGGGGCTCGAACAACTTGCCGCGGCGGGGTTGGTTCTCGGCGAATGCCCGTACGATTTTTACACTCTTGAGACCGCCGAGGATCTGGCTGCCTTGCGTCGGGTGCTGCGCGGCCATCACGATTCCGCCGGACGTTGTCCCAGCCTCGAAATGAATTTCATAGTTGCGAACCTGAATCTTGAGAACATGAATTTTGAGAAGATGTCAGCGGAATCGTTCCAGCGGATTCATCTCTTGCCGCTCGCCGAAGGTCTTCCTGCTGGATGGAATCGCCCCGGTCTGTTGGAAGCCTACCGTGAAGGCGTTCAGGAAGGACTCTTCTATCCCGCTTTGCACGGCGCCACGCACTTCTGCCGCGTTGCGGTCGGGCGTTATCTCGCCGCAAGTGATCCCACCGACCCCGGCGAACGCGGAAACCTTCTGCGAACATTATGGAAAGCCGGCACGCCGTACATCCACTGGCGCATGCCCTGGATCGGCTATGAATACTGGGATCGCGAAGCTTCCCCGGACGATCGATTCCTTCCTGCTGACACTCAACGGGATCTGATTGGCAAAGCCGTCGGCGACTTCGCCAAGCTGTTCTCCACACTGCCACGCTCGGCGTGCGCACCCGGCTACCGCGCGAACGACGACACGCACCGAGCGTGGGCGCAAATCGGAATCCGCGTCGCGCAGAACGGCCCGGGCGCCGCCATTCCGCCTCATTTCGATCGTCACGGGCTCCTGCAGCTTTACCGCACCGTGGAATTCGAGCCGGCGGTTAACCCAGATTTCTCTCTCGATGCTTGCATCCGCGGTGCCGAGGCTTGTTTCGAGCGCAAGATCCCGGCGATTGTGTCCGTGCACTCCATTAATTTCCATTCTTCCGTGAAGGATTTTCGTAGCCGCACGCTTGAACTCCTGGACCAATTTCTCGCAGCCTTGGAGTTAGCTCATCCCGATGTGCTGTATCTTCATGGTGGGGAGATCTACGAAATCGTGAACAACGGCTCGTGTGAAACGGCGCAGGGAACGGTCAGTGTAAACGTCACTCGCAAGTCTTTCACCAAGTCGAGGGTTGCGCCCCTTCCGGAATCCTGAGTGGTCATGCTCGGACGATCATGCAGAAATCAATCATACTGATCACGGTGGATTGCCTGCGCGCCGATCACGTCGGCTTCATGGGATATGACCGTCCCACCACGCCTTTCCTCGATGCTCTGGCTAGTGAGGTATTCGTTTTTCCTTCCGCCATTGTCGCAGGCGCACCCACGTACTATTCGTTCCCGGCGATCATGGCTTCGCGCTATCCGCTTGCACTGGGCCGCGATGTGTTGGGCCTCGCGCCCGGAGAACCCAGTCTGGCTTCCGTTCTCAAAGGAGCTGGATATACGACCGCATCATTCAGCGCAGCCAATCCTTACATTTCGGGCCAGTTCGGCTACGAAGAGGGTTTTGATAGGTTCCACGATTTCCTGGACACCGAGGTTGCTGCTCTAACTGAAAATACAACGCCTACTCCCAACGGCAACGGTTGGGTGAGCCGACTGAACCGCAAGCTGCGGGAACTCCGTCCGCGCCTGTGGCCGCTGGCCAGGGTCTACGACGGATTGTATTTCCAATACTGTCAGCGGTTGGCGACGCCCGCTCCCGGCTCGCTCGACGCGCTGCGCCGCTTTCCCGCTGCAGACGTGATTGTTGATCATGCTCTGTCCTGGCTTGAATCCGTCGGGCAGCGCCCATTTTTTCTTTGGCTGCATTTGATGGATCCGCACGCTCCTTACTACCCGAAAGCAGAAGCGCTGGAACTCATGGGTTGCGATCCGGTCACTCCTTTTCGCGCGCGGTATCTGAATTCTTTTTGGAATCGGAGCGATCTCGGACCCAAAGGATTGCAGCGTCACCGCGATCACATCATCGCCCTCTATGACGGTGGCATCCGCTGGGTCGACGAACAGCTGGCCCGTCTCGCCGCCGCGCTCCGCGATTCCAACCGCTGGCCGGATTGCATTTTTGCGCTAACCGCCGATCATGGCGAAGAGTTTCTCGACCACGGAAGCCGCTATCACCCTCCCTCGCGGCTGACCGAAGAATTGATTCATGTACCCTTGCTCTTGCGCGTTCCTGGCGCCGCCAAGAAGGAACTGCCCAGGTCTCCATTTAGCATGCTGAACTTGGCACCAACTCTGCTGGACGCCGCGGGGTTGTCAGTTCCGGCGGCGTTCCGCGGCCGCAGCTCCTGGGAACAGGTTCGTGACGGCGCTCTTCACGACGAGGCAGCGATCTCCGAATGCGTTGCAGGCTGCACCAACCCGTTTCGCATCGAAAATCGTCTGGGACCTCGTGTGCTGGCGGTGCGTGAAGTACGTTACAAACTCGTGCTCGAGTTCGATCCTCCGGCTGATCGCCTTTACGACCTGGAAGCCGATCCCGGCGAACACCAGCCGTTGCCCGCAACCGCGGAGAAGCCTGTGCGCCGCCGCCTTTTGCAATGCGCACGCGAACATCTACAAGGCTCCATTCGTGAGCGCGACGTGGGCTCGCGCCTGCAAGCAAGGCTGCGCGAACTTCGGCTAGAATGGGCACGGTCATCTCCAGAACGTTCCGAAGCGTGACCGTCTGAATACCAGAATCGCAATGAGCAGCAACCACGAATACCGCGATCTTCGTGTGCTTGTGACCGGGGCTGGCGGTTTTATCGGCAGCCATCTGGTGGAAGCGCTGGTGGGCGAGAGCGCACACGTCAAGGCGTTGGTTCGCTATACGAGTCGCGGAAGCTGGGGTCACCTGGAGCAAGTGACGCCGGAGGTCCGGCACTCGATCAAGGTTGTCCTCGGGGATGTGCGGGATGCGCAGTTCATCCGCCATCAGGTGCGCGGCTGCGACGTGGTGTTCCACCTGGCTGCCTTGATCGGAATTCCGTATTCTTACGAAGCGTCGGAAAGTTACGTGGACACCAATGTTTGCGGCACTCTCAACGTGCTGCAGGCGGCTCGAGACGCGGCGGGACCACGGGTAGTGATCACCTCCACGTCGGAGGTTTACGGAACTGCTGTGTACACGCCGATGGATGAGAAGCATCCTTTGCAGGCCCAGTCGCCCTACTCAGCATCGAAAATTGCCGCCGATAAACTGGCCGAGAGCTATCATCTGAGTTTTGGTTTGCCCGTGGTCACGGTGCGCCCGTTTAATACCTACGGCCCGCGGCAATCGGCCCGTGCGGTGATTCCCACGATCGTTTCGCAAGTGTTGGCGGGAGGGGACACGCTTCGCCTGGGCTCGCTCGATCCGGTCCGTGATCTCACTTACGTCGGAGACACGGTTCGAGGTTTCCTTCGCGCCGGAGTTTCGGAGCAGGCCGTGGGTCAGGTCATCAACCTCGGAACGGGCCACGGTATTTCAATCGGCGAGCTGGCTCACACGATTATGCAGATCACAGGGCGCAAGATGGCGATTGTTGCCGATGCGGATCGGGTGCGTCCGCCGGCGAGCGAGGTGCGCCTTCTCATCGCGAAAACCGAACGCGCCCGCGAGGTGCTCGGTTGGGAACCTCGGGTTCCGCTCGCGGAGGGTCTGAAGCGAGTCGTCGACTACATCAGCGCCAACATGGCGGCATACCGCGTAGGCACCTACGCGGTTTAGGAGATTTGCGGAGATGCAAGCTGTCGTTCTGGCGGGCGGAAAAGGCACGCGGCTGCGCCCTTACACCACGCTTTTGCCCAAGCCGCTGATGCCGATCGGCGACATGCCTGTCGTCGAAGTGATCATCCGGCAGCTGCGCGCCGCGGGTTTCGATCGCGTAATTTTGGCCGTTGGCTATCTTCCGGATCTTTTTCGCGCTTTGCTCGGCGACGGCGAGCGAATGGGCGGACCCATCGAGTTTGTGCGCGAAGAGATTCCACTGGGAACCGCCGGAGCTCTGGGATTGATCCCTGGTCTGGATTCGGATTTTCTATTGATCAACGGCGACACTCTGACTACTTTGGATTACCGCGCATTCATGGAATATCACCGCAAGAATGGAGCAATCGCTACGATCGCTACGCAATGCCGCCAGAATCCGGTGGATTACGGCGTCTTGGAAATTGGTGCCGACCAGCGGCTGACGCGCTATGTCGAAAAACCGGTGCAGACTTATCACGTGAGCATGGGAGTGAATGCGTTTCGCGCCGACGTGCTGCAATACGTCCAGCCGAATCGCTACCTCGACATACCGCAGTTGATGCAGGTTCTCATGGACAACGGCCAGCCCGTGCAGTGCTTCCAGAGCGACTGCTTCTGGCTCGACATTGGACGTCCCGCCGACTACGAAAAAGCGCTGGAGGTTTTTCAGGAACGTCGCGCGGAATTCCTGGGCAACTCGTCATGCGGGTCCTGATCACCGGTGGAGGAGGTTTCCTTGCCGGCCATCTTTCTGCTCAGCTGCAAGCGACACCTGGCATCGAAGTGCGCACCTTGTCGCGCGCGGAGTGCGATCTTTCCCGGGACAAAGGACGATTGTCCTCGGCGCTTCGCAGCTTTCAGCCGGACAGAATTTTTCATCTTGCCGGCCGGATCAACGGCTCGGAGTCCGAACTCTTCTACGATAACCAGGTGGCAACCGGAAATCTGCTGCAAGCCGCGTGGCGTCTGCTTCCGGCGGCGAGGATTGTGCTGGGCAGCACGGCTGCAGTTTACGGCCGCGGCGGAACCGCAGCTGCGCCATTGTCCGAAGATCAGGCACCAACTCCGGGCGGCGACTATGCGCGTAGCAAGTACGCCGCGGAACAAGATGCGGCTGTCTACGCGCGCGAGGGAGTTTGGCTCGTGACGGCGCGCATGAGCAACCCCATCGGTGCAAGCATGAGCACTGCGTTGCTCTGTGGAACGCTGGCGCGACAGATCGTCGAGATTGAGCACGGGAAGGAGCCGATCTTAACCTTGCGAGATCTAACGTCGAAGCGTGACTTCATTTCCGCGCGCGATTGCGTGCGCGCTCTGTGGCATTTGGCTGAGTTTGGAACGCCCGGAACTACTTACAACGTGGCGGCCGGCGATTCGATTGCGCTCACGGATATTGTGAAACTCTACCTGGACTTGGCGCGCGTGCGACCGATTGAAGTCGAATCTCGCCCCGCGGACGACGAGCGTTCATCGCTGCGCGAGCAATGGCTGTCGAACGCGCGTTTGCGCGTGCTGGGCTGGAAGGCGGAAGAGACATTGCGCCAGGCGATCAGCGGTCAACTTGATGCGGAACGGAAGCGCGCATGAGCCGGATCCGTCTTCTGGTGGACAGCCTGGCCGACGAGGACGGCTTTAACGCGCAGATGACCAGCGCCCGCGACATTATGAGTCGCCTCGACCCAGCTCGTTTTCATGTGACTACCTTTTGTATCGGAAAGCCGGACGCCCGGCTGGTTCAACGGCCTGCCACTCGGCTGATTCAACTGCCACAGCGTCGGCAGACGCTTCGAATCCTCTCTGAATTCGTCACAGGAAAACATGACATTCTGTTTTATGTGAAGTCATCGCCAGCCGCCAGAATTTACCTCGCGATGCGCCTCAAGTGGCTCGACAGGCGCGTCGTGATTGGAACCGTGGAATCGCAATCCGATCTCAGGAACGAGCCCACCATCAAGCCGGAACAGATACGTCTGTGGGAGCGGACCGTTCTTCGCAGCGACCACCTTTTCAGCAACTCGTCCTCCGTCCGCGCGAATCTGGAAAAAGAATATGGCCTTCCCAGCGAGGTTGTGCCCACGGGAGTGGATACGAAATTCTTCACTCCAGCATGGGACCGTTCGGCGAACTCACGCGTGCGTGTGCTTTTTGTCGGATCGCTCCGCCCGTTCAAGGGTCCACAATTGCTATTGCGGGCTGCGCCTCGATTTCCGAGCGCAGAGTTCGTCATTGTGGGAGATGGCCTCATGGCCGCGGAGCTCGAGGAGCGTGTCCAGCGGGAAAAACTCGCGAATGTTCGGTTCGCGCGTGGCCTGGATGTTTCCGCCCTCCGCGAACAATATCGCGCGGCGGATATCTTCTTGTTTCCGTCACACTGGGAAGGCTCCCCTAAAGTGATTTTGGAGGCCGCGGCCTGCGGCCTCCCCGTAATCGCACGCGCGGATTACGAACCAGAGACCGTCCTCGACGGAAAAACCGGATATTTGGGGCGAGGAGAAGACGAGCTTCTGGCTCACCTCGAAAGACTGATTGCCGGCCCGGATTTGCGGAGAAGCATGGGGCGTGCAGCCCGCACTTACATCGAGAAATTTGATTGGGATCCCATCACTCGACGAT
>Ga0302325_10018130_pt1 | contig 14841 bp, 12 predicted proteins | sample Palsa_T0_2_FD_201948 | JGI IMG/M metagenome (GOLD analysis project Ga0302325, IMG submission 201948) | Peat permafrost microbial communities from Stordalen Mire near Abisko, Sweden - Palsa_T0_2 | ecosystem: Environmental > Terrestrial > Soil > Palsa > Peat permafrost | place: Sweden: Abisko... | reverse complement strand
GGATGACTTCGGGCTGGCCGAGGCGTACGCGTTCCCGCGCGAGCGGTGGCTGCGGGCCAACTTTGTGATGAGCGCCGACGGTTCGGCGACCGTGTCGGGCAAGTCGGGCGGGCTCTCCTCGGCCGGCGACATGCGGATCTTCGGCATCCTGCGGGTGCTGGCGGACGTGGTCCTAGTCGGCGTCGGCACCGCCCGGGCCGAGGAGTACAAGCCCGCCCGTCCCCGTCCCGCGCTGGCCGCCCTACGGGCGGGCCGACCGGCCACCCCGCCGATAGCGGTCATCAGCGGCTCACTCGACCTGGCCCTGGACACTCCCCTGTTCACCGACGCGCCGCCGGAGGCGCGGACCATCGTGATCACCTGCGCAACGGCCTCCGACGAGCTGCGCGCCGCGACCGCCAAGGTCGCCGACGTCATCGTGGCGGGCGAGGAACGGGTCGACCTCACAGCGGCGGTCGCGGCCCTGGCCGACCGGGGCCTGCGCCGGGTCAGCTGCGAGGGCGGCCCGCACATCCTTGGGCAGGTCGCCGCGGCCGGCCTGCTCGACGAGCTCTCGCTGAGCGTCAGCCCCAGCCTGGCCGGCCCCGGGGCGGGGCGGATCATCGCTGGCGACGGCTTCGACGCCCACCCGATGTACCTGGCCCAGGTGCTGACGGAGGACGGGTACCTGTTCTGCCGCTACCTCGCCAGCAACCCGGCCGCACCCGCCTAACGGGGCGGCCGGCGGGTCGTGGCAACGCCGACGGCGAAACATAGTCGGCCCGCATGCCTTCCCTGGACCCAGCGGGCGCGAGCTAGAGTGGGTGACATGACAGCTACTTCCGCCGCAAGCAAGCCCGTGGTCGACTTCTACTTCGATCCGCTCTGCCCGTTCGCCTGGGTCAGCTCACGCTGGATCCTCGAGGTGGAGAAGGAGCGCGACATCGACCTGTCCTTCCGTGTCATGTCGCTGTCGGTGCTCAACTCCGACCGCGAGGAGCTGCCCGACGCGTACAAGGAGCTGCTCGCCAAGGGCTGGGGCCCGGTCCGCCTCTGCATCGCCGTCGAGCAGAAGTACGGCACCCCCGCGCTCCGCGACCTCTACACCGCCCTCGGCACCAAGCGGCACATCGAGAAGCGCGACTTCGACCGCGAGCTGTACGTCGAGGCGCTCACCGAGTGCGGTCTCGACCCGGCCCTCGCCGACGCGGCCGACTCGACCGAGTACGACACGGCGCTGCGCGAGTCGCACCACCGCGGCATGGACCCGGTCGGCGACGAGGTCGGCACCCCGACGATCCACATCGACGGGGTCGCGTTCTTCGGCCCGGTGATCACCCGGGTGCCGCGCGGCGAGGAAGCCCTGCGGATGTTCGACGGCGCGCTGATGCTCGCCGCCAACCCGTACTTCTTCGAGCTCAAGCGCACCCGCACCGAGCCCCCGCAGGTCGCCAGCTGACAACCGCCCGCTTACCGGAAGCATCATCGTGTGCTGTTGGGGGCGCCACACGACCCGAACTACACCCGATGACAGCCGTGGCGGACCGGAGCGCGGGGTTGGCTCCCGATTGCGGCTTGTTGCCCTACGGTTGGGGCTTATGGATGAACTGCTTGCGCGCGCGTGGCGGGCTATGGTCCCGGTCCAGGGGTGGCTGACTTGGCTGCTGCACGCGACGTTCAACGTCGGCGTCACCGGGATCGTCCGCGCCGACGACGGGCGGGTGCTGCTATTGCTGCACCGGCTGTGGCCGGAGGACTCGCAGTGGGGATTCCCTGGCGGGTTCGCCAAGCACGGTGAGCAGTTCTCGGAGACCGTGGTGCGCGAGGTCCGCGAGGAGACCGGGCTGACGGTGACGGTCGGCCGGCTCATCGAGGTCCGGGCGGGCGCCCGGTTCCGGGTCGAGGTGTACTACGAGGCGGCGCTTGTCGGCGGTCTCGACGGCCTCGCGCTCCAGCAGAGCGAGATCCTCCAGGCCCGGCTGTTCACCCTGGACGACATGCCGGCCTCGATGCCGCCACTGCACCGGCAGTACGCCAGGAGCGGCGCCCAGCCCGCCTAACGATCCACCGGACTCTGGCGGCCTAGCGGCAACCTCGGCCGACCCACCACCGGCCGAACGACCGCCATGCCACCGCTTGGCGGAAAAGTGTCATATCTAGAAAATGTGGCACTTATATGGGCTCGTAACGGCTGCAGGCACCATGTAACGATAAACGCGAGCCGCCTGCTGCCACGGTCGGCTCGTGCGTGCGGCGTGCACGGGGTGGGGGCACGCCGCACGCACCCATTCACCGCACGCACCCATTCACCGCACGCACCCATTCACCGCACGCACCGCGCAAGCAGGACCATCAGTGCAGGACCGCGCCCGCCGACTTGTCGTAGAGCCGGATGTCGGCCAGGCGGCCGTCGGCGATCTTTCCGGCCCATTCGGGGTCGGCCAGGATCGCGCGCCCGACCGCGACGAGGTCGAACTCGCCGCGCTCAACCAGGTTGACCAGCGGGGCGAGGGTAAGGCTTGGCTGCCCTCCTTCGTCGGCGGTGCCCAGGAACGGGGCCGAGACGCCGACCGAGCCGACCGCGATGACCGGCAGACCGGTCAGGTGCCGCGTCCAGCCCGCGAGCGTCCGCTCCGAGCCGCCGAACGCAGGCTGCCAGTAGCGGCGGGTGGAGACGTGGAAGATCGAGACGCCCGCCGCTGCCAGCGGAGCCAGGAACGCGTCGAGTTCCGCCGGATCCTCGGCGATCCGCGCGTTGTAGTCGCTGCCCTTCCACTGCGAGAACCGGAACGCGACCGGGAACCGCGGCCCGGTGGCCGCCCGGACGGCGGCGGCGATCTCGGCGCTCAGCCGGACCCGGCCGGCGATGTCGCCGCCGTAGCCGTCGGCCCGGCGGTTGGTGACCGGCCAGTGGAACTGGTCAAGCAGGTAGCCGTGCGCGCCATGCAGCTCGACGCCGTCGAACCCGGCCGCCTTCGCCTCGGCGGCGGCGCGCGCGAACGCGGCCACCACGGCTGCCAGCGCCCCGACGCTGGCCGGCTCCGCGACGACGCCGCCGCCGGCGTCCAGGCCGGACGGGCTGACCACGGGAGCGTCGGGATAGGGCGGGCTGCCCGGCCGCCGCTGCGCGCCGATGTGCCAAAGCTGCGGGAAGATCGCGCCGCCCTCGGCGTGCACGGCCGCCGCGACCTTCCGCCAGCCGGCCAACGCCTGCGCACCGAAGAACCTCGGCACCCGGCCGCTGCCGCCGGCCGACTCGTCCACGTAGGTGCCCTCGGTGATCAGCAGGCCAAGCGAGGACGCGCGCCGTGCGTAGTAGGCCGCGACGTCATCACCGGGGATACCGTCCGGCGAGAACTGCCGGGTCATCGGGGCCATGACCAGGCGGTTGCGGAGCTTGAGCCCGGCCACGGTGACCGGCGACAGCAGCGGCGTCACATCCGTGTCATCGAGCAAGGTCAGGGGCCGGGGGTCAACAGCGGTATTCAGTTCCGTCACGACCTGCGCAACTGCGGTCAAGGGCGCGCTATTCCAGTGAGAGTAAGCCGCGATCGTTACCCATGACTGGTTGGTGGTTTCTTCTTTTCGACCACGTGCAGAGGGGACCGGCCGCACAGGACCGCGGCGATCGCCGCCGCCGACATCTCATAGGAGGCGTACTCCGATTGCGGCGAGAGCCAGGCCAGGTGCGGCGTGAGGATCGTCCTCGGCAGCGCGCGGGCAATGTGGTCAGGCGGCGGCGGCTCGATGTCAAGTACGTCGAGGGCGGCGCCGGCCAGCCGCCCGGACGCCAGCGCCGCGCGCAGGGCTTCATGGTCGACCAGCTCGCCTCGGCCGCAGTTGACCAGGGCAGCCCCCGGGGGCATGGCGGCCAGCGCGTCGGCGTCGATTAGGTTCTTGGTGTCCGGGGTGAGCGGCACGTGCAGCGACACCACGTCGCTGGCGCGCAGCAGCTCCGCCAGGGTCCCGACCGGGGTGACGTTCAGTTCCCTGGCGGCCGCCGCGGTGGTGCGCGGCGCCCACGCCAGCACCCGCATGCCAAGCGCGCTGGCGCGGCGCGCGACTAGGGTGCCGGTGCGGCCGAGGCCGACGACGCCGAGGACCGAGCCGGTGATCCGCTTTGCGCCGACGGCCCGCGACGACCAGCCGCCCGCGCGGACGAGCGCGTCGCCGACGTGCAGGTTGCGCAGCAGCGCGACGGTCATCGCGATCGCGTGGTCGGCTACCTCGACGTCGCAGTAGCCGGGGGTGTGCGCGACCGTGACGCCGGCCGCGGCAAGGGCGGCGACGTCCAGGTGGTCATAGCCGACCGCCGGGGCGGCGACGACGCGCAGGCCGGGCAGCGCGGCGACATGCGCGGCGGTCAGCCCGGTGGGCGGGGCGACGACGAGCCCGACGATGTCGGGGCCGGCCGGCACCTCGCGGACGAAGTCAACGTCGTAGCCGTCGGCCAGGACGAGCGCGCCGCCCCGGCCGACGCCAGCCTCGTCCAACGCCGCCGTGAAGGCAGCGCGGAAACGCAGCGGGATGTTCTCATCCGCCGAGCGGGTGACGAGGACAACCCTGCTCCGATGGCTATCGCTGATCGCGTTCGGTCCTTGTAGTGCGGGTACAGACGGTCGACCAGACGGAGCATAGCGTCCCAGGCGAGGTTCGGCCCAGCGTGTCTTTGGCGGGAAGTGACGGATTCGGGCGGCAATAACGGTGAATGACCACTGATGCGGATGCGCCGCTCCATACAATCCGGTCATGGTTCACGGCCAACGCGGCGATTTCAGCCAGGATGGTTCCGGCCAGAACGGTTCCGGCCAGAACGGTTACGGCCAGGGCAGTCCCCGTCGGCACCGGCGTCGCCGACGGCTGCCGCTGCTCGGCCTCGGGGTGACTGGCGCGGGCGTGGCCGCCGTCGCGCTCGCCGTCATGGTCGGCATCGGGCAGCTGACCGGCGGCCAGGCGGCCTGCGCGGCCACGCTCTCGCTGTCCGGGTTGACAGCGGAGTCCGGGTTGACAGCGGAGTCCGGGACCGTCTCCGGCATCGCGACGCACTACGTGCTGACCGGCCTGCCCAACTGCTCCTACCCGAGCCCGCCCGCCAACGGGTTTTTCGTGGCGCTCTCCCCGTCGGAGTACAACAGCGCGGCCGCCTGCGGCGGGTACATGACCGTGACCGGCCCCGACGGGTCGGTCACGGTGCAGGTCATCGACCAGTGCCCGGAGTGCGCGACCGGGCACATCGACCTCAGCGAGCCCGCGTTCGCCGAGCTCGCGCCGCTCAGCGCGGGGCTGATCAACGTGCACTACGCATACCTCGCCGACCCCGCGCTGCCCGGCCCCATCACGATGGAGGTCAAGTCGGGCTCCTCCCAGTACTGGCTGGCGCTGCTGGCCGACAACACCGGCAACCCGCTGGCATCGGTCCAGGTGGAGACGGCCTCCGGCGGCTGGCTGAACCTCGCGCGGGCCAACTACAACTACTGGATCGCGCAGTCCGGCGCGGGCTCCGGCCCGTTCACGGTCCGGCTCACCGACACCCAGGGCCACCAGGTTACCGTGCGCGACATCGCCCTCGACCCGGGCGCGGTCCAGTCCACCGGGACCTATATGTACGGCGCGGGCAGCGACCCGGCGCCGGTGACCCCTGCCCCTTCATCGGCCGCGCCGACCACAGCCGCTTCGGCCACAGCCGCGTCCGCGGCTGCCACCACCGCCGCGTCCGCTACATCGGCCGCACCGAAGCCAGCCAAGCCGTCGCACTCACCGACGGTGCGCCCGTCCGCCACCCCGGCGCGCAAGCGCGCGCAGGCGCCGGCCTCGCCGCGCGCCACGGTGGTTCCCAGGCCGACTCCGACCGCTCCGCCGACCTGCTGAATCACCGACGGCACAGATCAAATTCACAATCACGATCAGCTGGAACGGACCGTTGCCTCGCCCCATCCGCCAACCATCACCGAACCCAGGGTTGGCCGCGCTTTCGCCCTTCTCCGCCGGTCTTCCGGCGGGTAGCGTCAGCCGCAGGGCACCCTGCGGTGCGGGCGAGAAGGGGACGGCATGCCCGATTTTCCGCTGACGAGCGCGCACTGGCCCGCCGACACGTCAGCGCCGGTGCTCGAGACCACGATCGGGTCGATTCTGCGCGACGCCGCCGCCCGCGCACCGGACGACATCGCGCTAGTCAGCGGCGTCCCTGACGCCGGGCAGCGCCGCCAGTGGACCTACCGCGAGCTGCTGGCCGACGCCGAGCGGGCCGCGCGGGCGCTGCTGACGCGATTCGCCCCCGGGATGCGGGTCGCGGTCTGGTCGGCCAACAGCCCCGAGTGGATCATCCTCGATTTCGCCGCCGCCCTGGCCGGGCTGACCCTGGTCACGGTGAACCCGGCCTACCAGGGCGACGAACTCGCGCACGTGCTCGGCCACTCGCAGGCCGACGGCCTGGTCATGGCCGACGCGCACCAGGGCGGCGACCTGCACGCCATCCTGGCCTCGGTTCGCGACGGCCTCCCGGCGCTGCGTGAGGTCATCACGTTCGGCGGCTGGGACGCGTTCACGGCGCTCGGCACCGGCGACGCGCCGCTCCCGCCGGTGGCCCCGGCCGGCATCGCCCAGCTGCTTTACACCTCCGGCACCACCGGCCGTCCCAAGGGCGCGCTGCTCACCCATCGCGCGCTGACCAACAACGCCCGGCTCGCGTTCCAGGCGGTGGGCATCGGCCCCGGCGACGTGCTCGTCAACCCCATGCCGATGTTCCATGTCGGGGGCGGCATGTTCACCCTCGGCCCGGTGACGGCGGGCGCGGCGCACGTGCTGATGCCGCGCTTCTCCCCCACCCTGCAGCTTGAGCTGATCGAGACCTACCGGGCCACCGCGCTGCTTGGCGTGCCGACGATGATGATCGCCATGATGGGCAGCCTGGCCCGCGCTCCCGGCCGGGACGTCTCGTCGCTGCGCTGCGCGATTAGCGGCGGCGCGGTCTCGCCGCCCGCGCTGGTCCGCCAGATCGAGTCGGAGCTTGGCCTCGTCTATTCGATCTCGCTGGCGCAGACCGAGGCGAGCTGCTCGATCACGATGGGGTCGGCCGCCGATTCCGCTGACGACCGCGCGCAGACGCTCGGACGGCCGCTGCCCAACTCCGAGGTGCGCATCGCAGACCTGCGCAGCGGGCAGACCGCCGAGTGCGGCGTCGTCGGCGAGATCTGCGCCCGCGGCTACCAGGTGATGCACGGCTACCTCGACGCGCCCGAGGCGACCGCCGCCGCCATCGACGCCGACGGCTGGCTGCACACCGGCGACCTCGGCTCGATGGACGAGCGCGGCTACCTGCGGGTGGCCGGCCGCATTAAGGACATGATCATCCGCGGCGGCGAGAACATCTACCCGCGCGAGATCGAGGAGGTGCTGATCAGCCACCCGGCCGTCGCCGACGCGTCGGTTCTCGGCTTCCCCGACGAGCACTACGGCGAGGTGGTGGCGGCCGCGATCCGCCCGGCCGGGGCGGTGCCCTCGGCAGCGGGCGCACCGGGCGCACCGGGCGACGGCGGCTTGGCGGCGGAGCTCGCGCAGTTCTGCCGCGCTCGGCTCGCCGCCTACAAGGTTCCGGCCCGCTGGCTGATCACCGACGACTTCCCGCTCACCGCCTCCGGCAAGATCCGCAAGGACGTCCTCTGCGACCAGCTCGCCGGGCAGCCCTAGCTAATACCGAACCAGCCCGCGACGGTCAGCCCGAGCACGGCCGTGGCCATCACGGCCGTCACCGTCACGCAGACCGTGGCGACCACCTTGAAGACCGGCCCGTTCGCCGCTGCGCCGAGCAGACTGCGTCGGTTGGCGAGAATCAGCACGAAGGTGAGCAGGATCGGGGTGATGACCCCGTTCACGACCTGGGCCTGCACGAGCAGCTGAATGAGGTTGCCGGGGACCAGCGCGACGGCGCCCCCGATCACCACTTGGCCGGTGAACAGGCCGAGGAACAGCTTGGCCTCGCGGAAGCTCTTGCCCACCGAGCTTTCCGCGCCGACCGCCTCGCTCAGCGCGTAGGCGGTCGACAGCGGCACCACCGCCGCCGCCAGCGAGGACGCGCCCAGCAGTCCGAGCGCGAATAGCTGCGCGGCAAACCGGCCCGCGACCGGCCGCAGCGCCAGCGCGGCCTGCTGCGCGGAGGCCAGCGGGGCGCGGGTCTTAATCGCCGCCGCAGTCGCCACGATAATAAACATGCTGATCAGATCAGAGAAGATAACGCCGCTGACGGCGTCCACCCGTTCCTTGCCGTAGTCAGCCGGGCCGATGCCCTTATCGACGATCGCGGCGGCGATGTAGAACTGCATGTACGGGGTGATGGTGGTGCCGATCAGGGCGACCGCCAGCAGCAGGAACGCCTTGCTCCCGGTGAAGTGCGGCCAGATCAGCGCGCTGCCCGCCTGGGCGAAATCCGGGCGGGCAAGCACCGCGGCGATGGGGTAGGTCAAGAACGCCAGGGACAGGATGAGAAAGACCCGCTCGGCGTACTTGTACGAGCCGAACACCACCAGCGCCCAGATCACCGTCACCGCCACCGGGATGGACACGTACTTGCTGACCCCGACCAGTTCCAGCGCGGCCGCGATGCCTGCGAACTCCGACACGACCAGCCCGACGTTGGCGACCAGGAACGCCAGCAACGCGAACGCGGTGACCCGGAGCGAGAACTGCTCGCGGATCAGCGCCCCAAGCCCCGCGCCGGTGTAGGCGCCGAGCCGGGCGCACATCTCCTGCACGACGACCAGCGCCACCGTGATCAGCACCATCAGGAACAGGGTCTGGTATCCGAACTGAGCCCCGGCCGAGGCGTAGGTCGCAATCCCACCCGCGTCGTTGCCCGCATTGGCCGCGATCAGGCCCGGGCCGGCGAAGGCGGCCGCAAGCAGCAGCCGCCGTCCCAAGCGCCAGGGTGAACGGCGGCTGGCGGGGGCCGGGCTGACCGGGCCGGCCCCTGGCCCGGTTGCGGTTGGCGAAGTCATGCGCGGCCCTTTCCGTTCCAGCCGAGGGGGCGCTAGCGGGCGCGGGGGATCTGCCAGCGGCGGCGGCCGCTGATCACCGCGTCGAGCACGTCGTCAGCGAGGATGCGCCCCAGTGGCCGGTCCTCGTCATCAAGGACCACGACCGACAGCCGCCGGGAGTCGATCAGCCGGTCGGCGATCTCCCTGACGTCCGCGTCGACGGTGACGGTGACCGGCCACGGCGGGCCCATCAGCTCCGACAGCAGGGTGCCGGGCTCGGCCAGCAGCAGCTCGCCGACCGAGATGTCATCGGCCAGCCGGCCCTCGTCGTCGACCACGATGATCGCGTCCAGGTCCACGACGTGCTCGGCCTGCCCGGCCAGGCGGCGGCGCACCTCGGCGACGGTGTCGCCCGGATGCGCCAGCACCAAGATGGTGGTCATCGCCCCGCCTGCGGAATCGGCCGGGTGGTCAAGTACCGGCCGCAACTGCGCGGCGGCCTGTTGCGGCAGGACGGCCAGGATCGCCGTCCGATCCTCCTCGCTCAGGTCCCGCAGCGCGTCGGCCGCCTCGTCCGGTTCCATCCGACCGATCAGGCGCGCGGCCTGCGCGGTGTCGGTCTCGGCCAGCAGCTGGTGCAGCTCCGCGGCGTCCATCTCCTCAAGCGCGTCCGCGGCGGTGTCCGGCTCCACCAGGTCAAGCAGCTCCTGCCGCTCCCGGCGCCCCAGGTCCTCGAGCAGGTCCGCCAGCTCGGCCGGGCGCAGCTTGCTCAGCTCGCCCCGATGACTGGCCAGCCGGGCGCCGTTCTGGCCCGCGCCGGCCCCGAACGACTGCACCGACGCCCAGTCGATCACCGCCTCGGGCGTCGGGCGCGTCCGCCATCGGGCCGGTCCCAGCCGGCGCAGCAGCGACGCCAAGCCCACGTCTACCCCGACCAGCCGCACCGTCTCACCGAAGGTGGCCAGGTACAGGTCCGCCGCCCGGACCACGCGAGCGCCGTCGATGTCCACCAGCTGATGGTCGAGCACCTGCGCGGCCAGCGCCGTCTCCCCCGACCTGGCAGCGAAATCACGCAGGTCAAGCCGCGCGGTGGCCAGCAGCACCTCCCGCTGGGTGACCGAGGCAACCGCGCCGGCCGCCACGAACGCGCGGCGCGCGCCGACCTTCGCCACCACGCCCGACAACGGCGGATACGGCTCGTCGGTGTCCCAGTGGACCACGACGTCCACCACCTTGCCGATCACCTCGCCGCCCCGCAGGCGCACCGGCCTGCCCTGCAAGCCAGCCAGCGAGACCAGCGACTCGCGGACCTCCCTGGCCACCTCGAGGCGGCGGGTGCGGCGCTCGAACCGGTGCCGCAGGGCTGCGGACGGAGAGGGGAACGCCACGATGATCGACCTCACAGACGGGAACGACGGCCAGGGATCAGTTCCCCCGCGCACCCCGCAGGCTAGACGGCCAGCGTGCTACGGCGTTGGCGTGGCATTTGTGAGCCTATCGCGCAATGCCGGGGCGCTCCGTGCGCCAGCCCTAAGACAGGGTTAATTCTGTGCGTTCGGGGCGTCCGCGATCAGCTTGGCGATGCGGCTGAGCGACTCGTCCAGGTCCTGGTTGGTGACCACGTCGGCCAGGGCAAGGCGGACGGCGACGAGCTCGCGGGCCAGGTACTCGGTGTCGGCCTGGGTGCGGGCGGCGACCTTCCGGTCGCGCTCGATGATGGCCCGGTCCCGTTCGTCCTGGCGGTTCTGCGCGAGCAGGATCAGCGGGGCGGCGTAGGCGGCCTGGGTGGAGAAGGCCAGGTTGAGCAGGATGTACGGGTACGGGTCCCAGTGATGGATGTACGCCACCGAGTTGAGGATGAGCCAGAAGATCACAAACACCGTCTGCGCGACCAGGTACTTGCCGGTGCCGAGGAACCGGGCGAGGCCCTCGGAGAACCGGCCGAACGCGTCGGCGTCGTAGAGCGTGCCGCGCACCGGCGCGCCGCGCGGGACGGAGAGGTCACCACTGCTGCGGAATGACGTAAGCCGCGCCATCTATTTCCCTCCGTTCTGTCGCCAGCCCGCGGGCAGCAGGCGGTCAATCACGTCATCGACGGTCACCCCGCCGAGCAGCCGGCCCGCATCGTCGCAGACCGCGACGCCGATCAGGTTGTAGGCGGCCAGCGTGGCCGCCAGCTCGCGCTCCGGCAGGCCGGGCTTGACGAAGACGCGCGCCTCGATGCAATCGCCGATCGCGACCGACGGGGCGCGCCGGAGCAGCCGCTGGAAGCCGACACTGCCAAGGTAGCGACCGGTGGGGGTGAGCAGCGGCGGCTCGCACACGTAGACCTGGGCGGCGGCGGTCGCGGTCAGGTCGCGGTCCCTGACCCGGGCAAGCACCTCGGCCACCGGCGCGTCGGGCGCGAAGACCAGCGGCTGCGAGGTCATCAGGCCGCCGGCCGTCGACTTGTCGTAGCGGAGCAGACGGCGCAGGTCGGCCGCCTGCACGGCCTGCATCGCCGTGAGCAGCCGCTCCCGCTTGTCGGCGGGCATCTCGCCGAGCAGGTCGGCGGCATCATCCGGCTGCATCTCCTCGACGACGTCGGCCGAGCGCTCGATCGCCAGGCTGTCGAGCAGCCGGATCTGCTCCTGCTCGGGCAGCTCCTCGAGCAGGTCGGCCAGTTCCTCGTCGTCGAGCGCGGCGGCCAGCTGGCTGCGCCTGGACTGCGGCAGCGCGTGGATGGCGGTGGCCAGGTCGGCTGGGGCCATCTCGCGCAGGCTGGTGAGCTGCTCGGCCAGCGGGCCCGGCTCGAACAGCTCGCGGCACTCCTGCCACGGCACGACGTTCGGGCCGTGGCCGAGCAGTCCGCGCCCTCGGCTGAGCGCGAGCGCGGTCACCTCCCAGCCGTTGCGGACCATCTCCCGCTGGGTGATGGCCACGTCGGCGACGGTGCCGGCCGGCGTGCGCTGGCCGTAGAGGGACGAGGCAAGCATCTCGCCGGTCCGCTGGGTGAACGGGTCGAGGTCGACGGCGCCGCCGAGCAGGTGCGCCCCCTCGGCCGAGACCTCTCTGATCCGGCCGAAGGGGACGAAGATGGTCCGCCGTCGCAGCGCGACCACCAGGCCGAGCGCGCGCGGCGGATCGGTGCCCGCGACCGGCCAGATGACCACGTCGCGGACTCGGCCGATGGAGAGGCCGTCACTGTCGAGGAGCGGGCGGCCGCTCAGCCGGGACGTGAAAACCTGCTGTTCGGCACCGCCGCCCGCCGTAGGTTCCGCGGATGAGCGCACGGAGACATTATTGATGCCCGCCAAGCCCGGTCGCGACAGTGGCCGGCCAGAAGGCCCCAGAAGACCTCGGCGCGCGTTCGGCGCGACTAACGATCGGTCGGTGTAACCAGGACAGGCCCAGACAGGGCGATCGAGGTGCTGGCCAGCGTCGACCCGGGGGGCCAAGTGCGGCAAGATGACGTTGCGACTGTGTCTCGACTAGGAAGCTGACAACCCGATGAGTTCTGTTACCTCCGCCAGGCCCCGGCTCGACCCGCACGACCCGGCAGGCATCGACGCCCTGCTAAGCGAGGAGGAGCTGGCCGTCCGGCAGACCGTCAGGGACTTCTGCGCGGACAAGATCCTGCCGCACATCGCGCAGTGGTACGAGAACGGCGAGCTTCCCGGGGCGCGCGAGCTTGCCCGCGAACTCGGCAAGATCGGCCTGCTCGGCATGCACCTGACCGGGTACGGCTGCGCCGGGATGTCGGCCGTCGACTACGGGCTCGCCTGCCTTGAGCTCGAGGCGGCCGACTCCGGGCTCCGCTCCCTGGTCTCCGTGCAGGGCTCGCTGGCGATGTTCGCGATCTGGCGGTTCGGCAGCGAGGCGCAGAAGCAGGAGTGGCTGCCCCGGATGGCGGCGGGCGACGCGATCGGCTGCTTCGGGCTCACCGAGCCGGACGCGGGCTCCGACCCGGCGGCGATGCGCACCGCCGCCCGCCGCGACGGGACCGACTGGGTGCTCGATGGCCGGAAGATGTGGATCACCAACGGCACGATCGCCGACGTCGCCGTGGTCTGGGCGCGCACCGAGGACGGCATCCGCGGCTTCGTGGTGCCGACCGCGACGCCCGGCTTCGCCGCGCCGGAGATCAAGCACAAGGGATCACTGCGCGCGTCCATCACCGCCGAGCTGGTTCTCGACTCGGTGCGACTGCCCGCCGACGCCGTGCTGCCCGAGGTCACCGGGCTGCGCGGGCCGCTCTCATGCCTCAACGAGGCGCGCTACGGGATCTTGTGGGGAGCGCTCGGCGCCGCGCGCACCTGCTACCAGACCGCCCTGGAGTATTCGCAGACGCGGATCCAGTTCGGCGCGCCGATCGGCTCCTTCCAGCTCACCCAGGAGAAGCTGGCCAACATGGCGGTGGAGCTGGCCAAGGGTTCGCTGCTCGCGCTGCACTTCGGCCGACTCAAGGACGCGGGCAAGCTCGCCCCCGAGCACGTCTCCATCGGCAAGCTGAACAACACCCGCGAGGCGCTCGAGATCTGCCGCTCCGCGCGCACCATCCTCGGCGGCAACGGCATCTCTTACGAGTTCCCGATCATGCGCCACATGGCCAACCTGGAGTCGGTCCTCACCTACGAGGGCACCCCGGAGATGCACACCCTGGTCGTCGGCCAGGCCATCACCGGCCTCTCGGCCTTCCGCAACTAGCCGCCGCAGCGCGGCTAAGCGCCGCCCGCACCGGGCGCAGGCCCTAAGATCAAGGGCGTGAATCGTGGCGCGCGGCGGGTGATGGCAGGCTTCGGCGGCCTTGCGGCGGTCATCGCGCTGGCCGGGTGCGGGCTGCTCACCTCGGGCGCCCCGCCCACCGCGACGAGCGTGATGACGGTGTCGAGCGGTGCGTTCGTGCGGGGCACTATCATGCCCGCCCGGTACATCTGCGCCGGGTCGCGGGCGCTCAGCCCGCCGGTCGACTGGAGCGGCGCGCCAAAGGGCACCCAGTCGATCGCCATCGTCTTCGATGACTCGGACGCGCCGATCACCCCGTACGTGTACTGGATCGTGTTCGACATCGGCCCGGGGACGTCCGGAATCCTGGAGGGGCAGCTGCCGCCTGGGGCCAAGCAGGCCCGGGGCAGCGCCGGGTACGACCGCTACGATGCTCCGTGCCCCAGCCCGCAGGGGCACGACTACCGATTCACCGTGTACGCGCTCAACCGAGTGCTCAACCTGCCCAATGGCACGTCGCTGATATCCGCCTGGCAGGCGATCGCCGCCGCTACGATTGGTAGAGGCCGGCTGCCCGTGAGCGCTTCGTCATGAACGCGTACGCATCATGTGGCGTGCTTCGCCCCGGAACGTCGGGTTTTGCGGTGTTCGATGGTGAAGTTTCGCGATTCACGAGACAGGTCGGCATAGGGTTCGTAACAATCTAACGAACCAGGACCGGTTACAAGGTGCTCGCGAAAACGGGGGCAGGCTCGCGTATATGGCCGCGCGCGCCTCGCTAGCGCCAACGCCAGGCCGTGCTCTGCCGGGTGGTGTTGAATGTCGTTTTTGAGCCGTCGGCCCTCGCGGTCAGGCAATCGTGATGGCGATGCCGGACGTGATGATGAATACGGCGACTACGACTACGCGCCTGATGGCTACGGCGGCGCCGACGAAGACGAGAGCTGGTCGCCGGGCGAGTACTTCTCCCCCGAGGGCATCAAGGGCCGTCGGGCCGCCGGGCCGCGCCCGGCAGACCGGCCGGACGCGCCCGGCCGCCGCGGCGACTCCGGCCGGGGCGACCCCGGCCGGGGCGACCCCGGCCGGGGCCACGCCGGCCGGGGCGATGCGCGCGCTGACTCGGGGCAGGGATACGAGGACAGGCCAGACGCCGGCGGCTACGACGACGCTTACAACAGTTACGGACCCG
>Ga0302325_10018127_pt1 | contig 14842 bp, 13 predicted proteins | sample Palsa_T0_2_FD_201948 | JGI IMG/M metagenome (GOLD analysis project Ga0302325, IMG submission 201948) | Peat permafrost microbial communities from Stordalen Mire near Abisko, Sweden - Palsa_T0_2 | ecosystem: Environmental > Terrestrial > Soil > Palsa > Peat permafrost | place: Sweden: Abisko... | reverse complement strand
ATAGTTCTCGCGCAGACTCTAAAGCCCGACGTCGTCTTATCATTTGCGGCACGAGTTTTTCTGCAGCCTGTAAGACCGTTCCTCGCTCAGCAGTGGTCCTTCAATTCCAGAAGGTGCGATCGAGGGTGCGGTACTGGATGGCTTCGGCGAGATGACCCACCGTGATCGCGGGCTGAGCATCGAGGTCTGCGATCGTGCGCGCGACCTTCAGAATCCGGTCGTGGGCACGCGCACTTAGGCCCTGCTGTTGCATCGCTCTCTCGAGCAGGCGTTCGGCATCGGATGAGAGCTCGCAATGTGTGCGGATCTGACGGGTCTGCATCTGCGCGTTGGTGTAAATGCGGCCGGTCCCAAAACGCTCATGCTGCTTCTCCCGTGCGGCCAGGACGCGCGCGCGGATTTCCATGGAACCCTCGGCAGCGGCCGCGGAGCGCAGCTCACGGTACTGCACCGCCGGAACCTCGATATGGATATCAATGCGATCCAGAAGTGGACCGGAGATTTTTGAGATGTAACGCTGCATCATGGGCGGCGTGCACGAGCATTCGTGCGACTTATCGTTGAAGTAGCCACACGGGCATGGATTCATTGCCGCCGCGAGCATGAAACGAGCAGGAAAGCTGAGCGACATCGAAGCGCGAGCGATGGTTACGGTTCCGTCTTCGAGCGGTTGGCGCATCACTTCCAAAACACTGCGAGGAAACTCGGGCAGCTCGTCCAAAAACAACACACCATTGTGCGCCAACGACACCTCGCCCGGACGTGGGATGCTTCCACCGCCGATGAGCCCGGCATCCGAGATGGAGTGGTGCGGCGAGCGAAAGGGACGCTGCGTGACCAATCCCGCATCCGCGTCCAGCACGCCGGCTACGGAGTGGATCTTGGTAGTCTCGAGGGCCTCTTGCAGGCGGAGCGGAGCAAGAATCGAGGGCAGCCGCTTAGCCAACATGGTCTTACCGGATCCGGGCGGACCGATCATGAGAATGTTATGACCACCGGCAGCGGAAACCTCCAGTGCGCGTTTGGCCGTTTGCTGCCCACGAACATCTTTGAAGTCGAGGGCGAAGGTGTGGCGCTCACCTAAGAGCTGCTGCGAATCGACGCGAAGAGGTTGGACATGAATGCCACCGTTGCCGGCAGCGTTCAGCATCTCGCGCACCTGGTTCAGCGTGCGGACGGGGTACACGTTCACACCATCGACTACCGCCGCTTCCGCCGCATTGCGTTCAGGGACGAGGAGATTGGCGATTCCACCCTCGCGCGCCGCAACCGCGATGGGCAGCACGCCGGGAACGCCACGGAGGGTTCCATCCAATCCCAATTCACCCACCAGCAGAAACTGGCCGATGTCTCTTATCTGCAGCGCACCGTAGGCCCCGAGAATTCCGATGGCCATTGGCAGGTCAAACCCCGATCCTTCTTTCTTCAGGTCGGCCGGAGCGAGGTTGATCGTAACCTGCGTTGTTGGGATATCGAAACCGGAGTTCTTGATGGCAGCGCGCACCCGGTCGCGGCTCTCACGCACCGCGGCGTCGGGCAAGCCTACGGTGTGAAAGTGGTCTTCCGCAGTCTTGATGCCGGAAAGGTCGACTTCCACATCGATGATGTGCGCGTCGATGCCGTAGACCGCCGCACTGAGTGCCTTGAAAAGCATAGCGGCTCCAGTGGCGCGAGTATAGCAGCGGATGGCAGATTGCCCTGCGCCACGGCATAGCGCGCGGACCCTGGTTTCTCATCAGAGTTTGGCAGAGGCTTTACCAGGTTGTGTTTGGCGCGACGGGGAGCGAGTGTCGCTGGCCCGCGAAACATTAAGTCCCGCTTAGCATTGTGTTCCGCGGCATTGCCGGGAGGTCCTCTACCGTTCGACCGCCATTGCGACGGAGTTGCCTCCGCCGAGACACAGGGCGGCGACTCCCCTATGCGCATCGCGGCGAATCATTTCGTAAATGAGCGCAATCAGAACGCGAGCGCCGCTGGCGCCGATGGGATGGCCAATTGCAACCGCGCCACCGTTTACATTTACCTTCGCCGGATTGAGGCCGACTTCCTTCATGACGCCCAGGGCCTGGACGGAAAATGCCTCGTTCAGTTCGTAAAGATCCGGCACTTCCTTCGACCAACCGGCTTTTGCCAACACGCGCTGGATTCCCAGCACAGGGGCAAGCATCACCCATTTTGGATCGATGCCGCTGGTGGCCTGGGCGCGGATGTGGACCATCGGCGCTAGCCCCAGAGATGCAGCTTTCGCTGCGGACATCAACACCACCGCGGCGGCGCCGTCGTTCACACCAGGCGCGTTGCCGGCGGTGACGGTCCCATCTTTTTTGAAGGCAGGCTTGAGCGCTCGCAGGGCTTCGAGGGAAGCATCTTCCCGCACCGATTCGTCACGGTCGAACTTGGTGGGCAGCTCGCCCTTTTTCTTTGCCGGAATCTCTACGGGAAGAATCTGTGCATGCAGGCAGCCCTCACGCCAGGCCGCAGCCGCCTTGCGGTGTGAGTTCAGCGCATAAACGTCCTGCTCCTCGCGCGTGATGCCGTGCTTCTCGGCAACGTGCTCTCCGGTTATGCCCATGTGGTAATCGTTGAAGATCTCCCAGAGTCCATCGTGGATCATCGAATCGACGACGGTCGCGTTGCCCATGCGGAAGCCACTGCGCCCCTGGGGCAGAAGATACGGTGCATTGGTCATCGACTCCATACCGCCGGCGATGACGATCTCCGCGTTGCCGGTCTGGATGGCCTGCACTGCCAGGCCAACCGCCTTCAGCCCGGAGCCGCAAACTTTGTTCACCGTCATGGCGCTGACCGCCGGAGAAAGACCACCATGAATGGCGGCCTGGCGCGCGGGATTTTGTCCCAGCCCCGCGGAGACGACATTGCCCATGATGCACTCATCCACCTGATCGGGCTTGAGCCGTGCGCGGCTCAAGGCTTCGCGCACCACCAGCGAACCCAGTTGCACAGCAGAAAAATTGGACAGGGAGCCCTGAAACTTTCCAACCGGTGTACGCACTCCGGCGACAATGACTACATCTTCCATATCGAGCTAGCCTCACTTATTTCGATGCCGAAGCAACGGAACACGATAGCAAGAGCTACCCTTCGCAGGCAATTGACACTGGATTCCCACAGGCCGGCCCAACAGCGCGGGCGATGAAAGACATGAGGGCATGACAAACATGGAATTGCGGCAATCGACCAGCGAGCAAGCATACAAGCAAGGCGCGCTGTTGGCGCCCTGGTGGCATACCGGATTGATGGTGTTGCTGATCATCGGGCTCTCCCTGGCCGGAGTTCGACAACTGCACAGCCTTGGTAACCGACCTTTCCACCTGGTGGCCAACTACAGTCTGAGCATCGTCTATGAGTGGGTTTTGGCCGGCCTGGCTCTCTGGGGCATACACATGCGCAAAGTGCCGTTGCGCCAACTTCTGGGTGAGCAGCAGCCCGGGGCGCGAGCGTGGCTGATTGATCTGGGTGTAGCCCTCGGCTATTGGGTCGTCGCGGTGATGGTGCTCGGACTGCTGGGAAACGCGCTGACAAAAATCCCGGGATCGCACATCGACCCGCAGAAGATCGGCGATGTGACCCAGAAACTCGCGCCCACCACAGGAATCGAAATGATACTGTTCCTGGTGCTGAGCCTCTCAGCCGGCATCTGCGAAGAATTGGTTTTTCGCGGTTACCTGCAGCAACAGTTTGCACGCATGGGGCGCAGGATGTGGGTGGGCGTCTCGCTTGCCGCTTTGGTTTTTGGCGGCGCTCACGGGTATGAAGGAGTCGCCGGAGTGTTGCTGATTACTGCCTATGGCGCGATGTTTGGCGTGCTTGCGCTGTGGCGACGAGGACTGCGAACGGGAATGATCGCACACGCCTGGCATGATTCCGTGAGCGGCGTCGCGCTGGTTTTGTTGCGGCATTATGGAGTCCACCTCACGGGAAAGTGAGCACGCCTGAAAAGTGAAGGTTGGCTTCAGCGATTCCGATGTGCGAATAGATCTCGATGAAATGCTATTTTTTTCTTGACACTATTTTTCCTAGATTCTATACATTCGTTAACTGCAAAGAATCTCTTGCAGGTTCGATGTCGACTCGACAAAGGGAGAATAGAAACAATGGCAACCAAGAAAGCAGTAGCAAAGAAGCCAGCGAAGAAGGCAGCCAAGAAGGCAGCAAAAAAGAAGTAAGCAGGCAACGTAACAGGCAACACAATCGGGGGACGCCAAAAGCGTCCCCCGATGTGTTGTGGGGCGAACCTTTATAGCCAGTGTTTATGCGGCTCTGGCGTGCATCGTGCTCCACAGGGGTTTCTCCCGCGGAGGGCGAAGCCGGTCATCACAGGCTGCGGGCTCTCGATCGAAAGCAAGCGCAGCTCGGTGCTTCTCTCCGGATTTCTTTCCCGTCTTGCGGCTGAAGATGAGCTCCTCAGGTGGTGGCGGGCGACCGTAATTGCGAAACTGCGCTGGTGAGGGAATGCCGGACGAGCCCCGGTCGCCGGAGGAAATTGCAGGAGCGACGATTTCCTTACGAAAGTGTTACTTCGCCATGACACCTTTGCATGAGGGGGGAAACGATGACGCGACGGCGGTGGATTGCCGACGACTGGGACGACACCAGTGCCTGGCTCAAAGGTGAGCAGGCGGCACACCTGATTCGCGTGCTGCGCGCGCAAACCGGCATGGAGTGTGACATGGTGGCGGGGGATCGGGTGTGGCGCGCCGTGATTTCTGGCGTGGAGGGTGACGCGGTGCGTTTCCGCCTGCTCTCTGAGGTAGAAGCCGAACCGGCTCTTCCGGTAACGCTATTGCTCTCTGTCTTCAAGTTCGACCGCATGGAGTGGATCATCGAGAAAGCGACGGAACTGGGAGCCGAGAGGTTTATCCCCATAAGCGCACGACGCAGCGAGAAGCATCTGGTCCAGGCCGCGGCGACCCGCGTGGAACGTTGGCGCCGGGTGGCGCGTGAAGCAGCCAAACAATCACGCCGCGCGGATGTGCCGGCGGTGGCGGACCTGCTGTCACTGAAGGCGGCAGTGGACATCAAGGCGACGAAGCCGGGGCTGAATTTCTTACTCGCCGAACAGGAGCGTTCAACCACCTTGTACGCAGCGATGCAATCGGCTCTGATCCTGCCCGTCACGGAAAAACTGTCAGTGAACCTCGCAGTCGGACCGGAAGGTGGATGGACGGCTGAGGAAGAATCTCTGTTCGCCACGGCAGGTTGGCAGTCAGTGAGTCTGGGTCCAAGGATCCTGCGCGCCGAGACGGCAGGCATTACCGCCATGGCGGTGGTTGCCGCGATGCTGGTGTGAAAGCGCGTGCGGACAGCAAGCAGAAGCTGATGCAGAAACGCTGGCCCCGATCGCCAGACAGCTGCGGGTGACCGCTGCACCGGGTGAGCAATACCTCAGGGGGATCAGTCCTCACGCAGGAGCTAAAGAGTCTGCGTATTCTCGATCATTTGCGACCCGACTAAAAGTCGTGCCCTGATACGAAACAGAGGTTCGGATGGAAGGCTCGACGGGTTTGTGGCGGGGTGGTTCGCATGCTGGAAGCGCAGTGGAGAGACCTTGCGATCTTTCCACCGGCAACCTGCAGTGATCTAGCTGAAGAGGTCTTTCATCTTGCCCAGCAAATTGCGCGAGGTGGGCTTGTTCTCGATTTGCATGGTCTCGCCGAGCTGCCGCAGCAGATCGCGCTGCCCTTTGGTAAATTTCTTTGGCGTCTGTACTACGATCTGCACCACCAAATCGCCGCGGCCATGCTCATTGAGATGAGGCACACCCTTGCCCCGTAAGCGGAACTCCTTGCCCGACTGTGTGCCCTCGTTGATGCGGAGCGGGACATACCCTTCCAGAGTTGGTACCTGAATCTCATCGCCCAGCGCGACTTGCGGGAAAGAAACGAAGATGACGCAATGCAGGTCGTTGCCATCGCGTTCAAAGAACTCGTGCGGCTTTACCGACAACACCACGTAGAGATCGCCCTTGGGCCCACCAGAACGCCCACCGTCCCCTTCACCCTGGTAGCGAATGCGGGTACCATCTTCAACTCCAGCGGGCACCGAAACACTGATGGTATGCCGCCTGTCGGTCAACCCTGCACCGTTGCACTGAAGGCAGGGATCGGTGATCACCTGGCCAGAGCCATTGCAGATGGGACAGGTGCGCGCGATGGAAAAGAAACCCTGCTGGTAACGAACTTGCCCGCGGCCGGCACATTGTTTGCAGGTCTCAGGGCCGCGCCCCGCCGGCGCGCCAGACCCACGGCAATCAACGCATATATCGGCGCGGCGAAATTGTATCTCGGTCGTCTTGCCGAAAACGGCCTCTTCGAATTCGAGCGAGAGATCGTAACGGATGTCGCGACCGCGCTGCGCGCGATTATTGCGACGTCCACCACCCATGTTGAACATTTCTCCGAAGAAGTCTCCGAAGATATCTCCCACATCGGCATTGGTAAAGCCCTCGAAGCCCGCTCCACCCGCATTGCTCACGCCGGCGTGGCCGTAGCGATCGTAGGCTGCGCGCTTTTGCGGGTCCGAGAGTACCTGATACGCTTCGCTCGCCTGTTTGAACTTATCTTCTGCTTCCGGAGCCGAGTTGCGATCGGGATGATATTGCATCGCCAGGCGGCGGTACGCGGTCTTTAGCTCCTGCTCGTTGCAGTCGCGTGAGACGCCGAGAAATTCGTAATATTCGACTTTAGTCACGTTGGGTGAGGTACTCATGCTTCTTTCTGTTGCGGATTATTTACGATACGGACGAGGGCAGGGCGGAGCAGGCGCTCGCGGATCCGGTATCCGCGGCGAACTTCCTCCAGTACCTGGTGGTCGGGAAGGTCATTGCGATCGACGCTTTCAAGGGCCTCATGGACGCGGGGATCGAACCGGGCTCCGACGGACTCCACCGGAGTAACGTTCAGGGCGCGCAACACATCTTCCATTTGTTTCACGATCAGCTCGATGCCGGTACGCAACTGTTCCAATGTGCCGGCGGATCCCAGGGCGAGTTGAAAATTATCCAGAACGGGCAGGAATTGCTCGACCGCCCCGGAAACGGCGAAGTCGCGAAAATCGGTTCGTTCGCGCGCTTCCCGTTTGCGGGCATTCTCGAACTCAGCCTGTAACCGGGCCAGACGGTCCACGAGCTGGTCGCGCTCCCCTTTCAGGCGATCGACCTCGCCCTGGAGTTGGGCCGCGGTGGTTGAATCGGGGATGGTGTGTGCGGCGTCGCGCCCGTCGGTTGCGACATCGAGTGGATCCCCACTCAGATCGTTCGTGTCTGGTGCTTCATTGCCGTGGTCGTTGACTTTGCGTGCCGTTGCCATAATGAATTCGCTGAAAAACCTTTCGCATAACTTGATGCAAGACAGGCCTGAACGATGCAGGACGGCCTTCCAGTTGCAGAGTGCTCGGGGAGCAATCGCGGGGGTTACCCATCAAGGGGGATGCACTATTGCGTCGGCAATATGCGGTCCGAAAGCTGGGCGATAAAAGACACGGCGTTGATCGTCTCCTGATAATCGATGCGGGTGGAACCAATGACGGCTACGGTTCCCAGGCTTTGGGTACCTAACCGGGCCGGAGCGCCGATCAGCACCAAATTCCGCATCTCCGGCATTGTTTCCTCCAAACCGACTACCACACGCACGGACTGCTGGCGAGCATCCACATATGCGTCCAGCAGTTCGATCAGCCGCTGCTTGGTTTCGAGCGCGCTTAGCAGTTGGCGTAACCGCGCTCCATCAGCTTCGCCGGAAACCAGGTTGGCGACACCCACAATAAAGATGGATTGCATCGCACTTTCCTGTTCCAGCGCTCCCTTCCGGCAGAGTTCGTCAATGGAACGCATGAGCTGGTCATATTCACTCCGCTCCTGTTCCAGACGGCGGCTGAGCTCGGCACGAATCCGCTCAATCGACCAGCCGCGGAAATTCTGGTTGAGAAATGCAGCGGCGCTCTCCAGTTCGGTAAGAGAAAGGTCGCGGTCGAGAGTCAGCACGCGATCGAGAACTATACCGGATCTGGTCACCACGACAGCGAGAACGCGGCCAACCGAAATTCTCGAGAAATGGATGTGATCTAACCAGTACGTCTCCCCCTGCGCAGCCATGGCCACACCCACACCACTCGAGATCAACGCCAAAACGTGGGATGTCCGTTCCAAAAATTGCTGGCGGCTGCTCACGCCCACAAAACTGTCTTCTATCTGGTCTCTGCGCTCCTGCGTGAGCGCTACCGGAGCAAGCCTCGCCCCCCCGTGAAGCTGCTCGACATAGAGACGAAAGGCGCTGGCCGTCGGGCAGCGACCCGCCGAGGTATGCAACTGTTCCAGCAAACCTGCTTCTCCCAAAGCCGCCATCACGTTGCGAATCGTCGCCGCGCTCATCCCGTCCTTATTATCGAGTTGGCGCGCGACGGTCTGAGAGGCGACAGGTTCCCCCGTCGCGATATAGATTTCGATGATCGCGTTGAGGACTAGCCGATCGCGCGGGCTGATCCGAAGGTCGGAAGACATTGTCCACCTGCCTTAGAGCAGTTTCGCAATTACTGTGGCCTGATAAAGGAACGGGCTCGGTCGACACCCATTGCGAAGCTGCTTTAATGCGCACATTCCACACTGGTTTGCTTCTAGAATCTGTGCGGAACCTTTCCAAATTTTAGAAGCTTGAGTGTCGCACTGTCAAGATCGCGACGGCGGCTGAGCTTCCACCTTTGTGCTACACCGTAGGGTGAAACTATACAGCGTCAACCTATACAAGGACGGTGAGAACCCCGATCAGGCTGGCTGAAATCGGCCGCGGAAAATTCCGCGCCGGGCGGGAAAGCGATACCTCAGGGGCTAAAGCCCGACGTATTCTCAATCCTTTACGGCGCGATTGAAGTCGTGCCCTGATACAAAACATAGCTTTCGCAGCCTGTGAAACCGGCAGGACAGCGCGCCTCTCAGCTTATTTCAAAGATGTTTTCGTCCTTTGCCGACTCGGCGAGCGCGCGTTCGGCAACTTTCCGCGCTACCTGAAAGAATTGGCGGGCATGCTGGTTGCCCTCCCCGGCCAGCACGATGGGCAACCCATGGTCACCGCCGTGGCGGATTTCCGAGTCCAGTTCAATCGATCCCAGGAAAGCGATATTGCTTTGCCTGGCCAAGCGCTCGGCACCGCCACGAGAGAAGATGTCGATGACTTCGTTACAGTGCGGGCAGGTGAACTGGCTCATGTTTTCCACCAGACCCAGCACTTCGACATTCACCTGATGGAACATCTCCAGCGCCTTACGCGCATCTTGCAGCGAAACATCCGACGGGGTGGAGATAAGCACCGCCCCCGTGAGCGGAACCGTCTGTACCAGGGATATGACGACATCGCCGGTTCCCGGCGGAAGATCGACCAGCAGAAAATCGAGTTCTCCCCACTGCACCTGCTGCAAAAACTGGCGGATGATCTGGTGCAGCATCGGGCCGCGCATAACCAGCGGCTTATCGCCCGGGGAGATAAAGCCGACCGAGATGAGCTTGACGCCATGAGCGACCAAGGGCTCAATCTGGTTATTCTCGAGCACCCGCGGCTGCTGGCCGATGCCCATCATGAGCGGAACATTCGGCCCGTAGATATCAGCGTCCAGGAGGCCGACACGAAAGCCCAGCTTCACCAGCGCCGTGGCTAAATTGACAGCAAGCGTGGTTTTGCCAACGCCGCCTTTGCCGGAACCGACGGCAATAATATTCGATACGCCTGGAAGCGTCTGTGGCCCGGGAGGCGTTTGCGTGTTTGCCATAAAAATCCTCTTTCAAAACTCTGGATGACCACTACCGGCGGCAGCCAGACTCGCCTGGAGCGCGCTCTTCTTGCGCGCACGCTCCTGTTCCCCTTGTGCACGCCGGCGCCCTGCGTCATCGTATCGGCGTTGTTCGTCCGCGGTCTCGGTCGCCAACGGGGGCACCCGCACCCGGACGCCGCGCGGGTCGACCGCTACAAAGGTGAGATAGGCAGACGCAACGTGGCGCATCGTGCCGTCAATGGTATGTTCCACCCACACCTTAACGCCTACTTCCATAGAAGTCCTGAAGGCGCGATTGAGGGTGGACTTCAAAATCAGCAAATCCCCGACATGCACAGGCGCGATAAAGTCGATGTGATCCATGGAAGCGGTGACTACATGTGCCCGGGCGTGGCGATAAGCCGCCATCGCACCCACCAGGTCGATGTAGTGCATGAGCCGGCCGCCCAGCAAGTTGCCCAACGTGTTGGCGTCGTTGGGCAGGATCAGCTCGGTCATCTCAGACCGTGATTCCGCAGGCCTGCGGGGCGGAAGCAGCGGATCGACAGATTCCATCATGCGCCTCAAAAACTACTTTGTTTGGAGTGGTGCCCTAGCTCAAGTTTGGACAATTGCGCCCGTGAATGCAAATCCGTCTCTGCGCCCATCCCGGCAACGGAACAGGTGCGCGCGCACTGGCAAAGGCTTAAAGTAAAGAGAAGCCATGGATAAGATTGCAATGCTCACCGAGATTCTGACGCATAACCCGGCCGACGCCTTTGCTCGCTACGGCCTGGCAATGGAGCGTGCCAACCAGGGCCAGACGGATGCCTCCCTGGAGGAATTCGACCGACTGCTCTCCACGCATCCGGATTACACCGCCGGCTACTTTATGGCCGCCCAGACGCTGGAGAAGGCCGGGCGCACGGCGGAAGCCAGGACGCGACTCGAGCAAGGGATCGCCAGCGCGCAGCGGACCGGCAATCAACATGCACGCAATGAAATGCAAGGCATGCTCGAGGATCTCGCGTGACTTACCGGTGGCCACAGTCAGCGCGGATGCGACCACGATATCCGCTTTGAATGTTCCCCCCGCACGACACTTTCCTGAGAAAAGAAGCCAGGTTGAAGTGTCCTAAAGGTTAATCGCAGGGGATCAAAACCAGGCGCTTGACAAGGCTTTGCTGCGGGCGAAAGACGGGCATAATAACAGCAGGATGAAGATACCGTTGTTTCCACTCGAGGTAGTGCTGTTTCCTGAAGCAGCGCTACCTCTCCATATTTTCGAGGACCGGTATAAGGAGATGGTTCGCCTTTGCCTGGCGGAGAAGATGGGCTTCGGGGTGGTGTGTGCCCAGCGCGATGGCCTGGCCGTGGTTGGTTGCACGGCCGAGATCGTTCAAGTACTGCAGGAGTATCCCGACGGACGGCTGGACATCCTGTGCCAGGGAGCGAAGCGCTTTGAGATCGAAAACCTGGACAACTCACGCAGCTACTTGCAAGCGGAGGTTGATTTCTTCGCAGACGAAGGTCTCCCCGCTACGCGCGCCATGCGCGAGGAGTGCACGGCACTGCATTTTGAAGTACTGGAACTCACGGGCGGCGAGAAGACGCACCGGGCGTTCGATCTGGATAAACCGGTTGCTTTTCGGCTGGCCTGGGCATCGCCCACTGATCTTAGCTTCCGTATCGAATTGCTGGCCATGCGGTCGGATGCCGAGCGCACGGAACGCTTGATCGCGTTGTACACCACGATGCTGCCAAAATTGCGACGGGGAGCCCACGCGAGCGCAACGGCCGGGCGCAACGGACACGTAATGTAGCCCCCTTGAGGCGCGGCTGCATGGTGTAAGGTGATGAATAGGGTCGGCCTGTGCATTCTGTCGAAAGGCTACAATAAGCCATCCAGTCAGCCTGAGTACCAGGAGAAATGCTCGTCTCCCTGGTAGAGCGCAACACCAACCCGCTCTAAGGAGCAAACACATGTCTTCGCCGAGCCGCCTTCCCCAGACTCTGGGTGAGTTGCAGACCAGCAAGGAATTTTACGAAGCGCGCATGAAGAAGCGCAGCGTCAAAGATGAGTTGCGCGAGAACCTCATCGCCCGGCTGAAGAGCAAGCAACCGATCTTCAACGGCATCGTCGGTTACGAAGACACGGTAGTCCCGCAGATTGTGAACGCAGTGCTTTCGCGGCAGAATTTTATTCTTCTTGGGCTTCGCGGGCAGGCCAAGAGCCGTATTTTGCGCGGGCTCACTGAACTGCTCGACGAGCAGATGCCCTACGTTGCCGGCTGCGAGATTCGTGACAACCCTTACCACCCGCTGTGCCGGCGCTGCCGCGATCTCATCGCCGCCGAGGGCGACGCGACGCCCATCGCCTTTCTGCCGCGAAAAGATCGTTACGTGGAAAAACTGGCAACGCCAGACGTAACCGTGGCCGACCTGATCGGTGACCTTGATCCCATCAAAGCCGCGCGGGGAGGCCAGGACCTGTCGAATGAGTTGACCATGCATTACGGGCTGCTGCCGCGAGCCAATCGAGGAATCTTCGCCATTAACGAGCTACCCGATCTCGCGGGTAAGATCCAGGTGGCGCTCTTCAACATCATGCAGGAAGGCGATGTGCAGATTAAGGGCTACCCCATCCGCCTGGAACTGGACATTGTTCTTGCCTTCAGCGCCAACCCGGAAGATTACACGGCGCGCGGTAAAATCGTGACCCCGCTCAAGGATCGCATCGGCTCCGAGATCCGCACTCACTATCCCGCGACCATCGAAGAAGGCATGGCCATTACCGCTCAGGAAGCCTGGAGCGAGCGGGGTGGAACCAGGATCACCATGCCGCAATACCTGCGTGAGATCATCGAGCAGGTAGCTTTCTCCGCTCGCGACGATAAGAAGGTGGATAAGCGTAGCGGCGTCAGCCAGCGTCTGCCGATCTCCACTTTGGAGCTAGTAGTTTCCAATGCCGAGCGGCGTGCCTTCCTCCATGGAGAAAAGCTGGTTGTGCCGCGGGTGAGCGACCTCTATGCCGCGTTGCCGGGCATCACCGGAAAGCTTGAATTGGAGTACGAAGGCGAGATGCGCGGCGCGGATGTGGTGGTGCGGGAATTGATTCGCACCGCGATCGGCAAGATCTTCGACAAGTATTTCTCCGGCACGAATACGCAACAGATCGAGCAATGGTTCAACCTGGGAGGTACGGTCCGCATCGACGACGATCAACCCTCCCAGGCGATCCTCGAAGAACTTAAACAGATACAGGGCTTGTTTGCCCAACTCTCGCCGGTGTCGGTTAAGGTATCCGACGCGCCAGAGGTCGCAGTGGCGGCGGCGGAGTTCCTGCTTGAAGGTATGTACGCCCACAAACGCCTGAGCCGCAGTGAAGAGCGCGGTTTCAGCGCGCAGGAGAAGACCACGCGTAAGCAGGAACGCATGGATCAGGAGCGAGAACACGACGAATTCCAGGAGCAACGGCGAACCCGTCGTGGCTTCAATTAAGGCAGTTAAAGCAGCCATCGAGTTTCCGAGGGTCCGATGAAGCGAATCCGCTATACCAAATACAATGGCGACCCGGCCTCGGAGATGAGCATGGAAGACCTGCTCAAGGCGCTGTCGGAGTATCTGCTTGATTCCGGATATCAGGATCCCTGGTCGCGTTTTGCCGAGCTCGATGGCGACCACACCATGGACAACCTGCGCGAAGCCCTGCGGCAGGCCCTCGAAGCGGGCGACCTTTTCGACAGCGACATGCAGCAGCGCATCGAGGAGATGGCGGAGAAGGGCGAGCTCGACCAGTTAATCGACAAACTCATGGAGCGTATGGAGCAGGAGAACTATATCTCCAGCCAGGGGCGGCATGACCCAAACCGGCAATCCACCGGCGGCCAGGCCGGCATGGCCGAGGGCCAGGTTCGCTTCGAAGTGACCGACAAAAGCCTGGACTTTCTGGGTTTCAAGACTTTGCGCGATTTGCTTGGCTCGTTGGGCAAGTCCAGTTTTGGACGCCACGATACCCGGCATTTTGCTACCGGCATCGAGGCCAGCGGTGGCTCCAAGGTATACGAATTCGGCGACACGCTGAACCTCGATACCACTGCGACGCTCAGTGCGGCCATTGCTCGAGAAGGCATCACCATGCCGCTCAACCTCGAGTATTCCGATTTGCAGGTACACCAGTGCGAGTACCAGAGCTCCTGCGCCACGGTGGTGATGTTGGATTGTTCTCATTCCATGATTCTTTATGGAGAAGACCGCTTCACTCCCGCGAAGAAGGTGGCGATGGCTCTCTCTCACTTGATTCGCACGCAGTACCCCGGGGACTCCCTCTCGCTGGTGCTGTTTCACGATTCGGCTGAAGAAGTGCCCATCTCGCAAATCGCTCGAGTGAAGGTTGGACCGCATTACACCAACACGCGGGAAGGGTTGCGCGTGGCGCAACGGATTCTCGAGCGGCAGCGCAAAGACATGAAGCAGATTGTGATGATCACCGATGGCAAACCCTCCGCGCTGACCCTGCCGGATGGGCGCATTTACAAGAACGCCTTCGGCCTCGATCCCCTGGTGGTGAGTGAGACGCTGGACGAAGTCGCACGCTGCAAGCGGTCGAACATCATGATCAATACATTTATGCTCGCCTCCGACCTCGGGCTGGTGCAGTTTGTGCAGAAGATGACCAGGATGTGCCGCGGCAAGGCCTACTTCACGACTCCCGATACGCTGGGCGAATACCTGCTGATGGACTACATGTCACGCAAGATGAAGACCATCCACTAACTGCTTTTTGCCATGTAAATGAAGCGCAGGATGAAGAGCGCCGCCAGGATGAAGAGCATCCAGTCCTTGCGTGTCGCCTTTCCACGTAACAATCGTAGTATCGCAAACGACGTGATGCCGAAAGCCAGGCCGTTGGCGATGGAAAAGGTAAGCGGAATCGTGATCAGGGTAAGAAATGCGGGGACGGCCACCATTGGATCTGCCCATTCGATCTCGGTCACGGCAGAGATCATCAATGCGCCTACCAGGATCAAGGCGGGCGCCGTTGCCGCGGCTGGAATACTGGCAACCAGCGGCGCCACAAACA
>Ga0302325_10018126_pt1 | contig 14842 bp, 11 predicted proteins | sample Palsa_T0_2_FD_201948 | JGI IMG/M metagenome (GOLD analysis project Ga0302325, IMG submission 201948) | Peat permafrost microbial communities from Stordalen Mire near Abisko, Sweden - Palsa_T0_2 | ecosystem: Environmental > Terrestrial > Soil > Palsa > Peat permafrost | place: Sweden: Abisko... | reverse complement strand
ATAGGTGCGAGCCGTCTGATGGAGAAGGGGCCGTTGTTGATCACGCATTGGGGGCTTAGCGGGCCTGTGGTATTGCGGCTTTCGGCCCGGGGTGCAAGGGAATTGGCGGTCCTGGATTATCAGTTTGGCGTACAGATCAACTGGATCCCGGCGTACACCGAACAAACGGCGCGCGTCGTACTGCAGGAACAGCGGCAGGAGCGGGCGGGGCAGCCGGTGTCGGCGAAAAACCCGTTCGGGCTGCCTCAGCGGCTTTGGGAGTATTTTGTGGAGGCGGCGGGTATCGGGATTGCCCGTTGGGCTGATCTGCCGGCCCGGGAGCAGAACCGGCTTGTCGGCCTGCTTTGCGCAGGGAATTTTGCTGTAGCGGGAAAGACGACTTTTAAGGAGGAATTTGTGACGGCGGGTGGGGTAAAGCTATCGGAAGTCGATCCCTCGACGCTGGAAAGCCGGCGGGTTCCGGCCTTGTTTTTTGCTGGAGAGATCCTCGATGTGGATGGGGTAACGGGCGGCTTTAATTTCCAGCATGCCTGGACCAGTGGATGGATTGCGGCGGACACGATCGCCCGACGGGCCAGCCAATAAACTTCCAACTATGCATATAACAAATGGAAAGGCGTGTTTTGCGCCTGAACTATCGCTGCGAATTGTCGCCCCTGCGGTTGAATTCTACCAAAAGGCTTTTGGGGCGGAGGTTTTACTGCTGGTGAAGAATGCAGATGGCAGCGTCCATGTGGCCGAGCTCCTGCTTCAGGGGGCTGTTTTCCACCTCCACCAGGAAATGCCGGGGTCTGTGGCGCGAGGTCCGGAGAGCATCGGGGGGACGACGGTGAGCCTGGGGCTTTTTTTGGACGATCCTGACAATTTGATGGAGAGGGCGGCGGCGGCCGGCGGCCGGATCGTACAGCCTATGACCACCCATTCGTACGGGTACCGGCAGGGGACGCTGGAGGATCCGTTTGGCCATCGTTGGACCTTCCAGAAGCAGGTGGGAGACGTCTGGACGGGGGTGATAGGGCCGGATGGCGATAAGGTCGGCTGAGCAGGGGGAGTGAGTTGAGGATCCCCGGAAAGTCGATAATTTTTCGTAATTTTGCTACCCCGATCAAAAAACCCGGGGTTTTATTATGTCTGAAAACAATATTGTTAACTCAAACGCTGAATCACAGGAGACTGCGGAAGTGGCAACTGCCACGGCCGAAGCTACAGCGACAAAAAAAGCACCTGTGCACGTGCAGACTGCGCACGACGATTTCGACTGGAGCATTGACAAGCGCAATGTCGCCGTTTACACGAAGGACGAAAAAGAGAAGTATGACAAGGTGTATGAGAATACCTTTGTCGCGATCACTGACGGTGAACTGGTAAAAGGCCTTGTTGTGGGCCTGACGAAGACTGATGTCGTCGTCAATATCGGTTTCAAGAGTGACGGTCTGGTATCCCTGAACGAATTCCGTGACCTTCAGAACCTGAGAACGGGTGATGAAGTTGAGGTCATGGTTGTCGAAAAGGAGGACCGGGAGGGTCACCTGCATCTCAGCCGCAAGCAAGCGCGTATCACGCGTGCCTGGGAGAAGATCGTCGAAGTGCACAAGACCGGCGAAGTGGTTACGGGTACGGTCACCAGCAAGACCAAGGGTGGCCTGATCGTCGATGTATTCGGTATGGAGACCTTCCTGCCCGGATCGCAGATCGACGTGAAGCCGGTTACCGACTACGATCAGTTTGTAGGCAAGACGATGGAGTTCAAGGTAGTGAAGATCAACGAAGCTATCAAGAATGCCGTTGTATCGCACAAGGCCCTTATCGAAAGCGATATCGAAGCACAACGTGCGGAGATCATCAGCAAGCTGGAGAAAGGCCAGGTGTTGGAAGGTACGATCAAGAATATCACCGATTTCGGCGCCTTTATGGATCTCGGCGGTCTGGACGGTCTGTTGTACATCACCGACATTAGCTGGGGCCGCATAAGCCATCCGAGCGAAGTGTTGAAGCTCGATCAGAAGCTACAGGTGGTGGTGCTGGATTTCGACGATGGCAAGAAGCGTATCAGCCTTGGTTTGAAGCAACTCACCCCGCATCCGTGGGACGTGCTGCCTGAGACCATCAAGGAAGGCGAGATCGTCAAGGGTAAAGTGGTCAATATCGAAGACTACGGTGCGTTCCTGGAGATCATGCCGGGCGTAGAGGGTCTGGTGCACGTGAGCGAGATCACCTGGGCGAATACGCCGATCAATGCGAAGGAGTTCTTCAAATTGGGCGACGAACACCAGGCGAAGGTCGTCACGCTGGACAAGGATGCCCGCAAGATGAGCTTGTCTATCAAGCAGCTTAGCGAAGATCCCTGGAACACCATCGAGACGAAGTTCCCGCAGGGCAGCCGTCACAATGGCCTCGTCAAGAATATCACTCCTTATGGAGTATTCGTGGAACTTGCTCCCGGTATCGGCGGTATGATCCATATCAGCGATCTGAGCTGGCTGAAGCGATTCAATCACCCGTCGGAATACACGAAGGTCGGACAGCATATCGATGTCATGATCCTCGGTATCGACAAGGACAACCGCAAACTGCAGCTTGGACACAAACAGCTGGAAGAAGATCCCTGGAATGCGCTGGAGGAAACTTTCTCCGTTGGGTCCGTGCATGAAGGTCTTGTTATCCGAAAGGATGAGAAGGGCGCCATTGTGCAGCTGCCTTATGGGCTGGAAGGCTTCGCTCCCAACCGTCACCTGAATAAGGAAGACGGCAAGCAGGTACAGGCTGACGAAACGGCACCTTTCATGGTCATCGAATTCGATCGCAATGAAAAACGTATCGTTCTCAGTCATACCCGTCTTTGGGAAAAGAGCAAGCATGAGGAGAAGGAAGCGCTTAAGAAGGAAGAGCGGGCTGATGCCGATAAGACGCGCAAGGCTGTCAAGACGATCCAACAAAAGGTGGAAAAGCCTACACTTGGTGACCTTGGCGCTTTGGCTTCTATTAAGGAAAAGCTCAAGCAGGAAGAGAAAGATCAGCATGCGCAGGGCGGTACGGAACCGACGCAGCACTAAAATTGTGGTAACACGAGATATAAGGCTCCGACGAAAGTTGGGGCCTTTTTTATTGGAGGGTGTTCAGGTGATCGTCGTTGAATTCGAGGAGGGAGCCAAGTTTCAGGTCGGCGGCGCCCCATTTTGGGAGGTGGGCCTGGTCGTGGACGGGGATGGCTACGCAGGTCATGCGGGCTGCTTTTGCCGCGATCAGGCCATTGAATGAGTCCTCAAAGGCGAGGCATTGCAGCGGGCTGACGGCCATGGCCTGAGCGCAGTCCATATAAACCTGTGGATGCGGTTTGCCATAAGGCAGGTGTTCGGCGGAGGCGACAGTTTCGAAGCAGCCTTCGATGCCCAGTTTGTCCACCACGACCTTTACCAGTGAAAGCGGCGACGAGGTGGCTAGTCCGATGCGGAAATTTCTGGCTTTGAAGAAGGCCAGGATCTCCTTGACGCCGGGCATGGGGTCGGCATGCGTCTTTATCCTCTCGATGACGTGTTGGTGTAATGCGGCTTCGGCTGCGGGGATCATTTCCTTGCCGATGCCAAAATGGCCGAACCAATAATCCAGCCATTCCCTTGTGCGGAGTCCGGTGGTATGATGATATTGAACGGGAGAAAGCGTGACGTTAAATTGCAGCAGTGTATCCGTGCCGGCTTCCTGCCAGCAAGGTTCCGAATCGATGAGCAAACCATCCATGTCGAAAATAACGGTATTGAGTCGCATAGGGCGCAAAGTTAACGAGATGTGTCGATTCTCTCAACTATTCCGTACTTTCGGGCCATGTGGACGACAAGTCTGCAGCTATCTATGCGTCGATTGAGAGAACGATTGAGGAATTTTCGTTTCGTGCGGAAACTGGTTTATGCCATAGTTGGGTTAGTCTCCTATCCCGCCCTGACGATTGTGAATCGCTTAAGGATCAGCGGTACAGAGCATCTGCGCAAATTACCCAGGCAGAACGTGCTTTTTGTCAGCAATCACCAGACCTATTTTGCCGATGTCATCACTTTTCTGCACATATTCTGTGCCGTGAAATGGGGCAAGAAGGATCGTCTCGGTGTGCCCTATTACCTATTGAATCCATTTACCAATGTTTACTATGTGGCGGCGGAAGAGACTATGCGTGCGACCTGGGTGAGCCGGCTGTTTACGTTGGCTGGAGCGCTGACCGTCCGGCGGACATGGAACAGTGCGAGCCAGGAAGTGCGGCGGGGGCTGGATCCTTCCGATACCCGGAAGATATTCAGGGCGCTGGAGAAAAGCTGGGTGATCACATTCCCGCAGGGAACGACGAAGGCCTTTGCTCCGGGCAGGAAGGGGACTGCGCATATCATCAAGCAAAACCGGCCAATCGTCGTGCCGGTGATTATTGGGGGGTTCTGGCGGGCCTTTGACAAGAAAGGGTTGAAGTTCAAGAAAAAGGGTGTGGACTTATCCGTCACTTTTAAGGAGCCGCTGGTCATCGACTATGAGGCACCGGCCGAAAAGATACTGGAGCAAGTGATGGATGCCATTGAGCAGAGCAAACAGTTTATGATGAAGGGGGCTCACCATTGGCGGAAGCAACCCGTTTGAGACGAAATTGTCGCGATTTATCTTCATATTGTTTTTTCTATTGCCGGAGGCGGCGCCCCGCGGGGATTTGGCTGCCGTCAGGAGACAGGACGATGCCGTTGTAGGGTGTGGTCCGGCGACGATGGCAGTGCTGCAAACGGATGCGGCCGGCCGGTATGCGCCGGTGTTTCCCGGCTGGGGACATTATCACTATGCTATTTCCACAACAATCGATAGCGCCCAGTATTATTTTGACCAGGGGCTGAGCCTTTATTATGGGTATCACCTTACGGAATCCCTTGCCTCTTTTAAGGAAGCTGCTTTAAAGGACAGCAACTGTGTGATGACCTATTGGGGGCAGGCATTGGCCATGGGGCCGTATTACAACAGTATTTTTTCCTATAAAATGCCGCCGGAAGTATTGCCGGTGCTAAATCGCATGAATATATTGGCTGCGGGGGCGGGCGCCAGGGAGAAGGATCTTGCGGCGGTTATGAACCGGCGTTATAGCCCTGATACGACGGATAGTCGTCGTGCCGCGCTTGACCGGGACTATTCGGAGGGTATGAAGGGGCTGATCGGGAAGTATCCGGATGATAAGGATATCAAAGCCCTTTATGTCGACGGCGTAATGACCGAGCATGCCTGGGACCTTTGGGACACGAAGGGGTTGCCAAAACCCTGGACTCCTGAGCTTATAAAGGACTGTGAAGCCATACTGGCTGCCGACCCTTACCACCCGGCGGCCTTGCATTACCATATCCATTTGCTGGAGGCGTCGTTGCATCCGGAAGTGACGCTGGAGAGCGCCGAAAAGTTAAAGGTCCTTATGCCCGGAGTGGCACATATGGTGCATATGGCCAGTCATTCTTACCAAAGAAGCGGTCTTTACTCCAAAGGGGTATCGAGCAACGATTCGGCGAATGCCGCTCAGGAGCAATATAGTGCAATGGCGCCGCAGCTTCACCTGACTACCAATGTCTTTCACTATTATGCCGTAGAGGCATTTTGCGCTATGACGGGGGGCATGTATGAGAAGGCGATGGCTGCTGCCGAGCATGGTGAGAAGGCGGTCTTGTCGCGGCCGGGGTTGCCAAAGAACAATATGCAATATTTTTTTATGATGCCGGCGATGGTTCAGGTGAGGATGGGAAAGTGGCAGGCCATACTCGAGCTGCCCAGGCCGGATCGTGGGTGGGTCTACGCCAGCCTCTTGAGTGATTTTGCCCGTGGGATGGCTTTTGTAAGGACGGGCAAACTGGATTCGGCGAGCCGCTGTCTGGAAAGGCTGAAGGTCGAAATGCGGGACAGTTCACTTATTGTACGGCAACGACCGTCCAATGCGCCGGTGGAAAGCGCGCTGATAGCGGAGGGCATTCTCGAGGGTGAATTGTGTTTCGCCACAGTCGGACAGCCGCCCAAAGCAGGGGGGCGGCAGCGGTCCGACGGGCCAGCGGTTGCCATGGCTGCTTTTGACCGGGCGATGGCACATGAAGACGGTATGTCTTATGTGGAGCCGAAGGACTGGCTATTACCGGTGCGACAATATGCCGGAGTTTGTTTGTTGAAGCTTGGGAAGGCGGCTGAGGCGGGAAAATTATACCGGGAGGATCTGGAGCAGAATCCCGGTAACGGTTGGGCTTTGCTTGGATTGAGCCAAAGCCTCGCGGCGCAGCGCAAATACGCTGCCGGAGAATACATGGACCAGGCCCGGAAGGCATTTGCGAATGCGGAGGTCATGCCGACGGCATCGGCGTACTAGGATATGGTCGGTGGTGTAGGGGGGAAGCGCGGCCTAGCTTTTCAGGAAGAAGGCTTTTAGTTCTCCTGCTTCTTCGGGTTTCATCTTTCCGCCGAGGATGAGGCGGAGTTGTCTTCTGCGCAGGGCGCCGTCGTAGAGGCGTTTTTCTTCTTCGGTTTCCGCGATGAGCTCGGCAACGGGACGGGGCCGGCGATTGGGGTCGAGGGCTACGAAGGTAAAGTAGGCTTCGTTGCTTTTGTATTTATATTGCTGCGTATGGTCTTCTCCCCAGACTTTCATGTGCACTTCGATAGAGGTGTTGAAGGTTCGGCTGACCTTGGCCTCGATGTGTACGACGTTACCAAGTTTTATAGGGTTCTCGAAGCTGATATTGTCGACGGATGCGGTGACTACGGGTGCGTTGCAATGTTTGCTGGCGGAAAGAGCGGCGGCGATATCCATCCAGTACATGAGCCGGCCCCCCATGAGATTGCCATATACGTTGGTATCGTTTGGCAGTACCAGTTCGGTCATAATGATCAGGGATTCTTTCGCCGTCTTTGCTTTACTTTGCATATTGCAAATATATACAGATGAGCCGACATATCGTTCCCCTATTGATGCTGCTCTTGTGGCAGGGTGTCCGGGCCCAGAATGGTCCGGCGGCGGCGCCTGCTCCGCGCCGGCCGAACATTATCTTTATTTTGTCGGATGACCATGCCTATCAGGCGATCAGCGCCTATGGAAGCCGGCTGGCCGAGACGCCGAACATCGATAGGATTGCCAGGGAGGGGGCCATTTTTACGAGGGCGATGGTAACGAACTCGATCTGCGGGCCGAGCCGGGCGAGCCTGCTCACGGGCAAGTACAGTCACAAAAATGGTTACACCGTTAACGAGCGGAAGTTCAACACCGATCAACCGGTCTTTCCGGCCATGCTGCGGGAGAACGGCTATGAGACGGCGTGGATCGGGAAGTGGCATCTTGGAAATCTGCCGAAGGGATTTGACTTTTTCCGGATCCTGAATGGGCAGGGGGAGTATTATAACCCTGATCTGATCGGGGCCCGGGACACGACCCGGATGCAGGGATATGTGACCGATATCATCACACGATTGACGGAGAGCTGGCTTGACGGCAGGGATACGAGCAAGCCTTTTTGTTTGATCGTGGGGGAGAAGGCTACGCACCGGGAATGGCTGCCCGATATTCAGGACCTGGGCGCATTTGACGACAAGGACATTCCGTTGCCGGCGGACTTCCATGATCTCTACGAGGGCCGGCGTGCGGCTGCGGTGCAGGACATGACGATCGGCAAAACGATGCTGCTGAAGGAAGACCTGAAGGTACATGCCGATTATGAACATAGCGGGATCTATAACCGGTTCACGCCGGAGCAGAAGAAGGCCTTTTACGATTATTATGAGAACAAGGTCAGCCGGGAATTCGATCAACGGAAGGATACGGGAGAAGCATTGCTGCGTTGGAAATACCAGCGGTATCTGAAAGATTATTTGTCTGTGGCCCGTTCGCTGGACAGGAATATCGGCTTATTGCTGCGTTACCTGGATGAAAAGGGGTTAGCGGGCAATACGGTGGTCATCTATGCTTCGGACCAGGGTTTTTACCTGGGAGAGCATGGGTGGTTCGACAAACGATGGATCTATGAGGAGTCGTTGCGGACGCCATTCGTGATGCGGTATCCGGGTGTAATCCGGCCCGGCAGTACCATCTCCGCTATCACCCTTAATATCGACTGGGGTCCTACGCTGCTCGATATCGCGGGTATTCGGACACCGGCGGACATGCAGGGGGTTTCATTTTTGCCGCTGTTGGATGGGCGTGGGGCGTCGGGGTGGCGGAAGGCCATGTACTATCACTACTATGAGTACCCTCAGCCGCATCATGTGTCGCCGCACTTTGGTATCCGGACGGAGCGGTGGGTGTTGGTGCGTTTTTATGGTCCTGCTGATTTTTGGGAGTTGTATGATTTAGACAAGGACCCGGAGGAATTGCATAATCTTTACGGCCAGCCGGCATATCAGTCCACGGCGGAGAAGCTGAAGCGGCAGTTGAAGGAACTGATCCTGCAATACGATGATCAGGAGGCACTGAAAATTTTGGCCAGTAATTAGACCGAAGCGCATTTAGATCGTCGCACGTTCGCATTGCTGCAGGAAGGCGGGGTCGATGTCCGCGCCGAGACCGGGTGTGTCGGGGGTCTCCAGAAAATAACCGTTGAACCGGACGCCGCCCGTGACCGGATCAATTTTGTGGCCGAGCAGGCAGGTATCCATGTCATGAAAAATGATATTGTTGTTCGCCAGTGCGAAGTGGGCAAAGGCGGTGAGGGCCACGCGGCTTTCCAGCATGCCCCCCATCATACAGGGGGTGTTATGTTTTTCGCAAACGCTGTTGATCTTTTTTGCTTCGAGGATGCCGCCAGATTTCGCAAATTTTATATTCACATAATCGCAGGCGTCGGCGGCGATCAGGCGTTGTGCGTCGTGATGATCGAAGACGCTTTCGTCGGCCATGAGCTTTACCGGTGAGAGCCGGCGCAGTTCCGGGAGCAGGTGGTCGTTGTAGTGACGCATGGGCTGTTCGCAGAACTGGATATTGAAGGGCCCCATCTCCCGGAGGGCTGCTTTTGCCGTGTCGAAGCTCCAGCCCTGGTTGGCATCGATCCTCAGGATGATGGCTTCGCCGACTGCGGCGCGGATCTGGCGGACGCGTTCCACGTCTTCCGGCCCGTTCTTACCCATCTTTATCTTGATCATGCGGACGCCATCCTGTTTGAACTGAATGGCTTTTTGCGCCATCTTTTCCGGGGTATCGATGCCGATGGTGAGATCTGTTTCGAGGGCCTGGTTGTTGCCGCCAAGGTAGCGATAGAGTGGCTGCCCCGCGGCTTTGGCGGCGAGATCGTGCAGGGCCATATCGAAGGCGCTTTTTATAGTTGCGTTGAAAGCAGTGAAGTCGTGTAGTTGTTGCATGCGGGCCTCGATGTCCAGCGGGTTTTTTCCTTTCCAGATCGCTGCGAAATCCTTGGCCATTTCGAAGCAGGTGGCCTGCGTTTCGCCTACGATCATCGGGAAGGCGGAGCATTCGCCTACGCCGTGGTATCCGGCATCGGTGAACACGTGGAGGAGGATATTCTGGGTTTGATGCATTGTTCCCGTTGCGATGGTAAACGGGTACATAGGGATGGACAATTTGTAAATATCGATATGCAGGATGGTCATGGTGCGAAGATACGGAGTTATGGATTTTGTTCTTTGTAGCCGGGGCCGAAGACGGCTTTTCCGGGGGTTGCGCCGGTATGGTTACCGTCTTTGAGGACCTGGACGCCGTTGACGAATACGTCGGAGACGCCGGTGGCCAGCTGGTGGGGTTTATCGTATGTGGCGTTGTCGTGAATCGTGGCGGGGTCGAAGATCACGATGTCGGCATAGTTGCCGACGGCGAGGCTGCCTCGTTTTTTGAGGTGCAGGGTTTCGGCGGGCATGCCGCAGAGTTTATGGATGGCTTCTTCCAGAGGGATCACTTTTTCGTCGCGGACATATTTGCCGAGCAAGCGGGCGAAGTTTCCATATGCTCTGGGGTGAGTGCTGCTCTTGAGGAATACGCCTTCGGGCGCCATGCTGGCGGCGTCTGACCCGAAAGCCATATAAGGCAGGGCTATCTCTTTTTTTACGTTGTCTTCGCTCATGAGGAAGTAGATGACCTCCACCCGGGAATGGTCCTGTATGACCAGGTCGATGATCGTTTCCTGTGGGGTCTTGTGGCGCATGCCGGCGATCTCGGAGAGTCTTTTACCGGTGAGGTATTTGAGAGAATCCTGTTTGAAACCGGTGCAGATGATGCCGTCGGCGCCGGCGCCCAGGTAAAGGTTTTCCCAGGCGTTGGTGGGTGTGCTCATTTCTTTTATGACCCGTTTGCGGATGGCGGGGTCTTTTAGTCGCTCGATCCATTTGTCGAGTCCTCCTTCCTGTACGGCGGGCGGCATCGATGCGTCGAAACCAGTGGCGCCTGCTGTATAGGTATACATACAAGCGGAGATGTCGAGGCCGGTCTTCCGGGCGCTGTCGATCTTCCGGGTAAGGCTGTCTAACTTATGCCAGTTGGCTTTGCCGGCCTGTTTGAGGTGGTAGAAGATGGCGGGGATATGAGCGTCGTGCGCGATGTGAATGAGTTCGTCCGCGGCTTCGAGGAGTTGGTTGCCCTCGCTGCGGATGTGAGAGATATAGACGCCGCCATAGGGGGCTGCGGCCTTGCACAATTCGATCAACTCCGGGGTTTGCGCGTAGTTGCCGGGGGCGTAGATGAGGGCGGAGCCTACACCAAGCGCGCCTTCTTCCATTGCTTTTTGGGTCAGCGCCTTCATTTTTTGCATCTCGGTACTATCGGGCGCGCGGTTGGTATAACCGAGAAAATATTCGCGGATCGTGGCTGCTCCCACGAAGGAGGCGACGTTTGTCGAGACACCTTTCTTTTGGAGATAGAGGAGATAATCTTTCAGCGATGTCCATTCGATCTTGTATTTGATGTCGCCCTGCATGCGTTCGCCGATCTTTTTCATGGTGTCTGTAAGGGGGCCTTCCGACTCGCCTTCGCCGAAGATCTCGAGGGTGACGCCCTGTTTGATGGCGCCCATCGAGCGGCTGTCCTGCAAGAGGGATTCCATGGACTGACTTTGCACATCGATGAAGCCGGGACTGACGGCTTTGCCTTTGGCGTCGATCTCCTGGTCGGCTTTTGCCGCCGAGAGATCGCCGATTGCTGCAATCGTATCGTTTTTTATCGCGAGGTCACCATTTGCGACCGGTTTGCCGGTGCCGTCGTAGATGGCTGCGTGGCGGATGATCGTGTCGTAGTGAGGGGGCTGATGGCAGCACGCCAGGAGCCATATGGCGAGCCACAAAGGGGAAGCTTTTCTCATGAGCGGTTGATTTGTTATGAAAATAGATAAATTTGCCGGCAAAATGCCGTCTGAGCGTATGAATATAATGCCTGCATCTGTTTCTTTTGAGAATACTGCCAATGCGTTTGAATACAAAACGGATAAAGAGCTGAAAAAGGCCAGGTTCCTTTTTTCCAGCATGGGATATTCTCCACTGGTCAAGTTGGGGACGCGGATTACGCCCTGGATGATCCGGTCCGGGATGCCGGTGAGGGGACTGATCAGGGGCACGATCTTCTCCCAATTCGTAGGCGGTGAGACGCTGGAAGAAACGGCTGCCGTGTGCCTGAAATTAGGTGAATACCATGTGCAGGTGATCCTCGACTATGGGGTCGAGGGTGGGGAAGAAGGGGAGAAGGGGTTCGAGCACGCTTGTGGAGAGTTTATCCGGGTGATCGAATATGCGGCTTCGCAGCCTAATATTCCTTTCATGAGCATCAAGGTGACGGGATTTGCCCGGTTTGGGCTTTTAGAAAAGCTGGAGACTGGGATGGCTGGCGCGCAGGGGCCGTTGATGAAACGCTATGCACAGGCTTTGGAATCGCTTGAGGCGGCGGAGGCTGCCGAATGGGAAGCTGTGGGTGTGCGGATGCGACGGATCTGCGTGGCGGCTGCCGAGCGTGCCGTCGGGGTGCTCGTAGATGCCGAAGAGACCTGGATACAAGGCCCGGTGGATGTGCTGACGATCCTGATGATGGATCAATTCAACAGGGGCAGGGCGGTTGTTTACAATACGATCCAGCTTTACCGGCATGACCGGTTGGTGTTTTTGCAGGATTCTTTCGAAGCGGCCGTGCAGCGGGATTTTATCCTGGGGGCCAAGTTGGTGCGCGGGGCTTATATGGAGAAGGAACGGAAGCGGGCCATGGCGGCGGGATGCGCTTCGCCGATCCAGTTGGACAAGGAGTCGACAGACCGGGATTACAATGCCGGTGTGGCCTTTTGCATCGTGCATCTGGAGCGGATCGCGACGATCGTAGCCAGCCACAATGAATACAGTAATCTGAATGCCGTAAAAATGTTACAGGAGAGGGGCTTGCCACTGGATCATCCGCATATTCATTTTTCTCAGCTGTATGGGATGAGCGATAATATCACGTTCAATTTGGCGAAAGCGGGTTGTGCCGTGAGTAAATATCTTCCCTTTGGTCCCATCCGGGATGTGATCCCCTATCTCATGCGGAGGGCGCAGGAGAACAGTTCGGTGAGCGGGCAGACCGGGCGAGAGTTGGGGTTAATCAAGAAGGAGCTAAAGCGTCGGGGGGCATAAAGGGGAAGAGCTCGGATGTCGCCGAGGCTGGGCATCCGGAGAATTTCTTCATGAGGTCATTCCAGGAGGAGACAGGAGACATTGAGGGGATCTTCGCCATTATGAAAAATGATCTCGACCCTTGTCATGGCGTAATAGCTGCCTCCCCGGCCGCGATGTCCATGGGTGATCAATTCGACGATATCCTTTTTGTTCCTCCAAATGGGATTGGCCGCCGGACCGTATGCGAATTCGTCCTGGCCTTTTGAAAGGATGAGTACCTGGCCTCTGGATGGCCACCAGCAAGGGAGCCGAGGCACTGAAGAGTCTTGCGCCGTTGAGGTCATAGGTAAAATTGCCCGTGCGGAAATGCGGTGTAGGATCCTGGAACCAGGTCGTTTGTTTTTTGAGGGCGGCTGTATCGAATCCGGTCGGGTCATTGACAAACGATTGGATAAAGGGAAAGGCGTCGGATAAGCTATCAAAGGATTTGCTGAAGAGTGTCTTGGGTCTTTTGCAGAGGTAGAGGACAAATTTTCCGTTGTAGTAGGGAGCCAGTTTGAGGAAGTGGTCATATTGAATTTTAGTTATCAAGCGGCAATATTTGATCTGTAAATCTAGAAAAAATAACTACTTTTACGGCCCGATTTGTTTTTGGGTTGTTAGCTCAGTTGGTTAGAGTATTACCTTGACATGGTAGGGGTCACTGGTTCGAATCCAGTACAACCCACATTTCCCTACTTCAAATTAAGGATCAAGCATTTGTAGGCTTGATCTTTTTCATTCGGGGACCAGGCCGGGGACCCAACAAAATTCAGTCCTTCTTAGGATTGAAAACCAGTTAGGTGGAAACAAAGTTCAAGTTCAGTATCACCCACGGAGGGCATCTATTGTAGATGCCTTTTTTCGTGTCAAACCCTTACTGGGTAACAGTTTCGGCCTGGCTGAAATGGACTTTACGACGCATCTTGATTTGTCTTACCTCATCCTATCCGGTGGCTGATTCGGGGGCCTAGAAGGGGGCCTATATTGTAGGCCCCCTCAGAGAAAAGGGGGCCTACAGGGAGCTAATTGTCGCGGGAAAGCAAAGGGTAATTTTTAAACATTTAAAAATTATGCCATGTACGTGAAGCAAAGTTTCGCCATCCTTTTCTACCGCAAATTGAAGAAGGAAAATGGCGCTGGAAAAGTCCCGATTTACATCCGCCTGACCATCGACGGCCTGAAAGATGAAATTTCGTCCGGCGTATGGGTTCACCCCGATCACTGGGACCAGGACGCCAAACGGGTCCTAGTGGGGGAGCCAGACCACGTTTCCTTGAACGACACCCTGGACAAATTCAAAACCGACCTAAAAAGGCACTACGACCGTATCCAGGCCATCGAAGAGATCGCCACCCCCGAAAAGATCTTCGAGGCCTACCGCACACCCCTGAATGGAGAACGAATAAGGGATGAAAAGGTCAAAAACCTAAAATTCAGCGACGACCTCGACACGGTCATCCGGGATTTTATTGATTATGCTCAAAGGGTGGAGAAAATCATGAAGAAATCCAAGGTTATCCATCCCGACCGTGCCCAAGCCTTAAAAGTTCAAAAAGAGGAATTGGATGAGCGCATAGAGCAGTTGAGCCGCCAGACCAATCCCATGTTTGATAGCAAAACTTGGGTCAAAACCCTAATGCTCGCCATAAACGAACATCAGCTATGGTTTCTGCGCATGTCGGCCAGTGGGCACAGGTCTGTTGCGACGCTAGAGAAAATGTGGGTCAAAAAGCGTCGCACAGCGGAATTTCTTGAGTATCGCTACAAGGTCATGGATATACCTCTCGCGGAATTGACCGATAAGCACTGCGAGGAATTTAAGATGTACAACATGACCGTTCACAAAACCGGGGGAAATACCGCCTGCCGGTACATCCAATCCTGGAAAGAAACCGTCAACCGCGCCCTTACCAATGGTTGGATTACGGTCAAACCCTGGGCCCGGGTTAAACTCCGTTACGAAAAGAGCGATACTGAATGGCTAAACCCTGAGCAGATGATCGATTTCATCCAGCTAGATTGCGACGCCAGTGTCCTGCTCACCCGAGACATATACGTTTTTATGGCCTTTACTGGCCTAGCCTATGCTGACGTCAGCGGCCTTATTCCCGACTTTATTGCCAAAGGTATCGACGGCAAACAGTGGATCACTAAGGATAGGCAAAAAACGAGCAGTGAAGAAACCCTACCCATGCTTCCCATCGCCCTTGAACTCATGGAAAAATACAGAAACCACCCAGTTTCCTTGAAA
>Ga0302325_10018124_pt1 | contig 14844 bp, 10 predicted proteins | sample Palsa_T0_2_FD_201948 | JGI IMG/M metagenome (GOLD analysis project Ga0302325, IMG submission 201948) | Peat permafrost microbial communities from Stordalen Mire near Abisko, Sweden - Palsa_T0_2 | ecosystem: Environmental > Terrestrial > Soil > Palsa > Peat permafrost | place: Sweden: Abisko... | reverse complement strand
TCACCGACGCCATGATGGCATCGCCGTAGGTGCTCACATCCCAGTTCCGGGCGTCCTTGCCGGGATTGCGCCAGGAGATCACGAATACCTGATATCCCTGCGCCACGAAGAACTCGATCATGCTGCGACCGGGCGCGAGGTCGGTAACGTAGTACTTGTTGATCATCGGCGGGACCATGAGCAGCGGGAACTGGTGCACGGTGGGCGTGCTCGGCTGGTACTGGATGAGCTCGAAGACGTCGGTGCGGGCCACCACCGCTCCCGGCGTCACCGCGAGGTCCTTGCCGATCTCGAACGCGTCGGATGCCACCATCGTCGGGATGTGCGGGGTAGAGGTCATGTCGGAGACGAAGGCACGGGAACCCCGCACGACGCTCAGGCCGCCCGTGTCGATGACCGCCTTCCATGCGGCCGGGCTGATCAGCGCGTTGTTGCTCGGCGCGGACGCGGCGACGAGATTGGTCAGCATAAACTTCAGCCGTGTGTCGTCCCGCCAGTCGAGCTCGGCGTCAGCCAGCAGCTCCTCGGCGGTCTTCCCGACCGCCAGGTAAGTCTGAAGGATGCGCTTGAGCAGCGGGTTCCCGCTCCATGCGGGATCTGCGAACCGGCGGTCGCGGGGCTGCGCAGCGATCGCCGAACGGCCCGCCGCGATGCTGGCGAGTTCCGCGGCCAGCTTGCCGGACCTCGCGGCCACGGTCCGCGGACTGCGGGCCAGCCGGAACGCGTAGCGCGCCAAGCTGGCATCAGGCCGGAACCTGCGCAGCACGCCCGCAGTAGCCTGGGGCAGGAGCAGATCCAGCGGGCTGGCGTCGGCTGACTCAGGTCCGCCGATGTCCGCTGACTCACCTGTCGTGTGTCTTGAGTTCATGGTCGCATCGATATGCGTTTCAGCCGCCACGGTTTTCACGTCCTTCTCGTTTACCAGCGGGAATGGCCATATTCCGGAAAGACAAGCCGCCGGGGCCAACCTTGTTTAATCAAGCCACGCCGACCCGGACATCCCTAGAGTCGCCCGGCCCGACCCCGGAGGGACGTTGGTCCGCTCGACCGGACTGGGCGCAGGTCCCTTCCTCCGCGCAGGTCCCTTCCTCCCCGCGGGTACCACTCCTCCGCGCGGGTGCTCGTCCACGAAGGCGTCCAGGTCCGCAGCCGAGAACGGTAGCCGGCTCCGCAGGGCGATATCGGCGCAGGAGGCGACCTCGCCGCAATGTACCCACAGCAGCAACTCGGGTTCGTCGACCTGGTATCGCGTGCCGTCAAGATCGGTTCCGGTGAGCGAGTCGTGAATTCTGCGCACGCGGCGTCCGGCCCGGTCCGCCTCGGCCGTCGTCCCGAACGTGCGCGTCTCGATGAACTTCCTGGTCCTCCTCAGCCTGGTCCAGGCATCCGCCGGGTCGGTGATAGTCGCGGCGTTCTGCAATGTGCCGCGTATCACCCGCGGATGCAGCGCTTGCAGGTACAGCGCCCGGACCACCGCCACCCACATGATCCGGTTGTTCATGACACGCCAGGTCACGGACCCGGGACCGAACAAGCCCTCGTCTTCCCGGGCCGGATCATCCGGACTCGAATACGTGTATGGCGTGGCGGGCATCATGTTTCCTGCCTCAGTCTTCTAGAGCAGTGCTTTCGCTTACCCCTTTTGCATCATTGCGGCCATCGCCGCCGTGTGATCTTGGCTGGCGGTTGGCGCGGGACCGGCAATCACGCTGGTCCCGCGCCAACCGCACTGAGCACTGCCGTCAGAAGCTGGAGTCCCAGCTCTCCTGGAAGCCTCCGCCGGGGAAGGGCGAAACCGTCGGGCAAGCGCTGGCTTGGGTCGCCGACAGCAGCGTTCCGGGCGGAGCCGGCTGGCCCACGCAGGCCAGGTAGTAGGAGCCGGTGTCGTCGATCATCGAGATGTCGTTGACCGTGCCGTCCTTGAACCCCTGGATGCTCGAGGACGTTCCTGCGGAGACCACGCCTGCCGAGCTGAAGGACGTCTTCCAGAAGTCCGCGAGCGGCAGGATCTGGATCGGGGCGTTCCCCGGCGGGAGGGTGGCCGGGCGCTCCACGATCCATTCGGCGCTCGCGTCCGCGCAGGTAGCGGCGGCGCATTGCTGAGTGACCGAGAAGCTCTCGTCCGGCCTGGTGTGGTCGGTGAGGGTGAGCTTGTAGTTGTTCTCACCCGAGCCACCAGGTGTCACGGACACCGAGGCGCTGACGTGGTCACCAGGCTCGGGACAGTTAACGTTGTCGTTGATGCAGGCGGTGGTGCCTTCCTCTACCGTGCCCGCCGGGTACATCTCGTACCACACGTAGTAGTACTTCACGCCTTCGAAGCACTGGGTAGCCGTCCCCAGCTGCTCAACGGTCCCGTTGGTGAAGCCGTCGAGGCCCACCCAGTTCGCCAGGAATGCATCCTGGTTCTCATACGGACGCGGCAGGCACGTAACGGCCGGTATGGTCCAGTTGCCGCTCACCTGCGAGATCGTCTTGGACCCGCTCTCGGCGTCCGCATAGCCGGACCAGTTGATGCTCTGACTAAGGGTGATGCTTCCGTTGGCTGCACTCGGGCTACTTCGGTGCTGCGCACCTGGGGAAACCCAGCCGCCATGGCCGACCACAGGGGCGTGGGCCGACATGACCTTGACGAACTTGGCCCGCGCCTGAGCGACAACCGAGGCGCTAGGCGCCTTGCCGCTCGCGCTGACATTTCCTGGCGCACCTTGCCACACCAGGAGTATCAGTGGGGCCGCGAGCAGTACCATGACGGATCTTGCCAGCGGGCGCTTCATAAGACTCCCCTTCTATCCGGACTCATACCGACAATAAGCCTCCCATGAGCATTCAGGAAGGATCACGAAACGTCACGTTGCCGGCGGCTCAGAGGCGCCGCGGACAGTGGTCATCCTGGCCGTATCCGTGCCTGCACGTGAACGACCAGTAACCACGAGCCGGCCGATGCCATCAGCCTCGGCTGATCCGCTCGGCCTGCTCGCGGATGATATCGAGGACCCGGAGGTCGCCTGGTATCGCCGGGATGGCGGCGAGCATCTGGTCCAGGGTCTGGGTCACGACCGCCGATGCCGTGTGCCGCCGGATTCCCCAGGAAACTGCTTCGTCGATCAGGCTGGCCCCCAGGCTTCCCGAGAGATCTGTCGAGACCTGTGGACTTCGGCGACGAGTGGCGTGAAGGTAGATGCCAGGAGCAGCCCCGGTGGCACAAGAGCCCACGGCATTGACCTAGGCCACTGACATAGCAGGAAAGGAACCGGAACGGTGGACATGAACCTCGAGGTGGTCGTCATCCCAGTCTCGGATGTCGACCACGCGAAGGAGTTCTACGGAAGCCTCGGCTGGAGGCTCGACGCCGACGTCGCCCGCGGTGACAACTTCCGCCTGGTCCAGTTCACGCCCCCGGCCTCCGATTGCGCGATCCAGTTCGGCACGAACCTCACGTCGGCCGCGCCCGGTTCGGCCCAGGACCTGTACCTGATCGTCTCCGACATCGCGGCTGTGCGCGACGAGTTCACCGCCCAAGGTGTCGAGGTCAGCGAGGTGTTCCACGAAGGGACGCCGGGCGCCCGGTTCCGTCCCGCCGGCCCGGACGGCCGCGTCAGCGGTCCTGCGGCTGAGCATCGCAGCTACGCCTCGTTCGCCTCGTTCAGCGATCCGGACGGCAACGGCTGGCTATTGCAGGAAGTAACGACCCGGCTGCCCGGGCGCGTCGACCCGGCTGCGACGTCGTTCGGCTCCGCCAGCGACCTGGCGGACGCGATGCGGCGCGCTTCGGCCGCCCACGGCGAGCACGAGAAGCGCATCGGCGCGGCCGACGCGAACTGGCCCGACTGGTATGCCGCGTACATGGTGGCGGAGCAGGCCGGGACGGAACTGCCTACATGAGCCGGCGATCGGCGCTTGACGCGGAGGCGAGAACCGCTCGGGCCGTCTTGCCGCTAGCCGACGCGGCGTCGGCTACCTGCCGCAGGGCCGCGGCCACGGCGGCCGCCCGGCCATCGAACGTCGCCGGCCACAGCACCTGCCGGATCGGCCAGCAGAGCCTCGCGAATTCCTCTTCAACGCCAGGACTCCTGGCGAACTGATCAAAGAACTGATCGACGACGGCGGCCAGTACCTCGGTGAGCCGGCCGGCCTCGTCCCGCATCCGCTCATCGATCTTTTCCACTGCTTGCCCGAAGGCCTTGGAAAGCACGTCGTGCAGTCCATCGGCCGAATCGTCGGTAATCTGCTCCTGCCAGATCCATTCCGCGAAGAGCGGCGCCAGCTCCGCCGCGACTTGCGCCCCGGCCACTCCCACCGCGACAGCGGGGTGCCCGCCGGCTGTCCCCGCCGCGGTCACGCCCTTCCTGGCGCCCGCATACAGCGAACGGCCGACCTTGGCCGCTCGGCTGCTCATCTGGTCCTCGCCCGGCGCCGACATGCCGGGTTCGCCCGGCGGCGACATGCCATGTTCGCCAGGTATCTGTCCGTGCCTGGGGGAGATCCGCCGGACAATGGGCCGGCCGACCCGCAGGAAGATGCTTCCGTAGCTGGTAGGGAACTGGATGAGTTCTTCAAGTGCCGCCGACAGCGTCTCCAGGCGGTGCTGCTGCGCCGTGGCCAGCAGCGCATCGAGCGGCGACGCATCCTCTGGTACCAGGTGCGTGCTCAGGCACGTCTGGAGGATCGTGGCGACGGCTTGATGAAGGCGGCCTACCGCGCTGGCCAGCGAGCCGTCGACCCGGCTGAACTCTTCCCTGAGTTGCTGCCGCAGGAGGGTGCACTGGTCATCACGCGTTTCGCCGGGGTCGGCTATCATCGCCGGCTCGATCAAGGCGAGCCAGCGCTGCTGGCTGCCCACGCCGAAGCCGCTGTCAGCCCACTTCATGAGCCGGTCCCTGGCCATGGTGATGCTGTCGCTCACCTCGGGCACGGGCTCGGCGTCGCGCACCTGGCGGTCGTACTGGCTGCGCAGGTCGGACAGTTCCTTCGCGATGGTATTGCGCAGCCGCTTTGCTTCCGTGCGCAATGCCTTTTCCTCGTCGGGTACCCGTTCCTCTCGCCGCCTGGCCATATCGGCCAGCCAGTCCGCCAGGTTGATGGCGCGTTCAGCCAGGCCGCGCGCCTGGGTGAGCACGGCGCCCGCGGCGGCCAGATCCATCTGGGCGAGATGTTCGGCGAGGCCCCGCAGAACCGGGCCGAAGATATCCGCACGGACTTCGGCGGTGTCGGCCACATTCCCGACGAGCAGTGGCAGGCTGTTGCGCTCGACGACTTCGCGTGCCTTCGCGGCGGCATTTTCCAGCATGGCCGGGGTGACATGCGAAGGATCGCTGTTGATCACGACGGAGACGAAATCGGCGGCGGCTACCCCCATCCTGGCCGCGTCGGCCAGCCTGAGTACGTCCCAGTCTGTTTCATCGAAGAAGGCGTGGCCTTCGGTCGGCCGCTTGATCTGGAGCAGGACATCGACTTCGTTCTTCAGATCCCGGAGAAACTGCCTGTCGATGTCCAATCCCGCCTCACCCGCACCCGGCAGGTCGACAAGCACCAGGTTCTCGACATCGACGCCTGGGAACGCGCAATAGATGCGGACGTCGCGGACCGCGTGATAAGGCCGCCGCAGGTCCTTGTCGTTCTCCGGGTACGCCACGTAGGGACGCAGCTCACCGAGTTGTTCGATATGCAGCGTCCGCTCGGTGCCGGTCAGCAGGTCGCGGTAGCTGTCAAACGACTCCTGAGCCACGCACAGGCGGTTGAGGTACTTCTGCTCGATGAGCCCGGATTCGGAGTCCCCGCGCCTGCCGCGGTGGGCCTCAAGCAGCCGCGTATATGGATAGTGAAGGAATTCATCGGGGCTGGCGGGTACCGGGTCGTCCCGGCCGGCCTGCCGGTGCAAGGGCCCGAGATAGCTGTCACGGAACTCCGGCCACGTGAGCAGCGTGATATCGGCATCGGCCCGCCCCGGGCTGTGAAACATCCTGCTCCGGGCCGCGGTCGTCGGATTGAGGTCCGTGGAAGGTATCGTTTCCGGCCCCAGCCCGGTGATGGTCCGCAGCAACGTGCTCTTGCCGGCCTGCGTCCGGCCGATCACCCCGATGTTGACGGTCTCCCTGTGCACCCGCCGGTTGATGGCCTCGATGTCCGGCGTCAGCGCGCTGACCGCCTGGCACAGCTCGCGGATCTCGGCTTCGCTTTTCTCGAGCCCGGGTTCTCCGGTGAGGGTTAATTGCTCCGGAGTGAGGCTTTCCCCCAAGCCAAGCCTTCCGCTGGCGTCTGTGACCGCGCCCAGCATGGCGTCAATTGATCCGGATAGCGTCAACCATGTGCGATGGAGTTGCTCGATATGCTCCCGCTGCCCGCGCCGGTTCTCCAGCGCGGCCGCGATACTGGCCTGAATAGGCATATTCATCTTTCCCGTCCCACACACTTAGTCCCCACCACGTGCGCCGTAACGCAGAGCATATGCCCGGCTTCGCCGGGATATAAGAGATGCCTTCGGCTGTTCTTATCAAATTTCGGTGTCGGGGCTGGCGACGACGGCGGTTGGCGCCGCCGCTCGCGATACGCCAGACGTCCCGACCGTACCATGGTCCGATAAGCGGGGCTGGGCAAGCTCAGCCGCGCGGTGGGGCGGGAGCGCAAGCAGGCCGAGCGGCAGCAGCCCGCTCCAGCCAGGCGAGGTGGTCGGCCTCGCCGTGATGGTGCGTCGCGAGCTGACCAGCCAGTTACGGGCAGCAGGTAGCGATGGCGCGGGCCGGGACGTCATCATGGATCTCGGTAGCTGACCGGAGGGACGGCATGCGGACGTTGTGGCGGGACGAGGACGGCGCGTGGCGGACTATGCTGCGCGGCCGGCAGGTGCTTGCAGATCCGCGGATCAACAAGGGAACGGCGTTCGACGACGGCGAGCGCCGCGACCTTGGCCTGACCGGGCTGATCCCCGCCGCCCACTTCACCCTGGATGATCAGGTCGAGCGCGTCTACGCGCAGTACCGGCACCAGCCCGACGACCTGGCCAGGAACGTCACCCTGAACGCGCTGCACGACCGCAACGAGGTCCTGTTTTACCGGCTGCTGACCGGCCACCTCAGTGAGATGCTGCCGATCGTCTACACGCCAACCGTCGGGCAGGCGATCGAGCACTACAGCCATGAGTACCGGCGGCCCCGCGGGATCTACCTCTCCGTGGACCACCCGGAACTGATAGAGGCCTCGCTGCTGGCCTCCGGTCTCGGGCCGGACGAGGTCGACCTGATCGTGGCGACCGACGCGGGCGCCATTTTGGGGATCGGGGACTGGGGGGTGGGCGGCATCCACATCGCGGTGGGCAAGCTCGCCGTCTACACCGCCGCGGGCGGGATCGATCCTGCCCGCACGATCCCGGTCATGCTGGACGTGGGGACCGACCGGCAAAGCTTGCTCGACGACCCGCTTTATATCGGTAACCGTCACCCCCGGGTGCCCGCGGCTGAGTACGACGCCTTCCTCGACGAGTTCGTCCGTGCGGTCGGCAAGCTGTTCCCGCTGGCGCTGCTGCACTGGGAGGATCTCGGGGTTGCGAATGCCGGGCGGCTGCTCGAGCGGTACCGGGATGAACGGCTGACCTTCAACGACGACATCCAGGGCACGGGCGCGGTGAACCTGGCGGCCGTGCTCGCCGCGACCAGAGCGACCGGGGTGCCGCTGACCGGCCACCGGATCGTGATCTTCGGAATGGGGACGGCCGGGGCAGGCATCGCCGGCCAGCTGACCGCGGCCATGGTGGCCGAGGGAGTGCCGGAGGCGCAGGCCAGGCGGCGGTTCTGGGCGGTCGACCGTCAGGGTCTGCTGACGCGGGACATGACCGAGCTCAGTGACCCGCAACGCCGGTACGCCCGCGACCCGGCAGAGGTAGCGGACTGGCGCCGCGATGGTCACCTGGGAAAGAACGCGGTTGCGGGAGAGCGCGCGGTGCCAGGAACGGAGCCAGGCGCGGCGGGCGGGATCGGCCTGGCCGAGGTGATCCTCCGGGTGCACCCTACGGTGCTGATCGGGACCTCGACCAGGGCCGGGGCGTTCACCGAGGCGGTCGTCCGCGACATGGCGGCCCACACCGGGCGGCCGGTGATCCTCCCGATGTCCAACCCGACCGTTTTGTCCGAGGCGACACCGGCCGACCTCATCAGGTGGACCGACGGCCGTGCGCTGGTCGCCGCCGGAAGCCCGTTTGGCGCCGTGGACCACGGCGGCATCCGCTACGAGATCGGCCAGGCCAACAACGCTCTGATCTTCCCTGGCCTGGGCCTCGGCGTGATCGCCGCCCGGGCGCGGCGCGTGACCGACGCGATGCTGCTGGCCGCCGCCCGCGCGGTCGCAGAGCTGGTGGACATCTCGACCCCGGGTGCTCCGCTGCTGCCGCAGGTAGCCGCCCTGCGGGAAACGTCGGTCACGGTGGCCGCCGCGGTCGCCAGGGCCGCCGAGGCGGAAGGCATGGCGTCTGCCACGCTGGACGCCGACCTCGCCGGCCAGGTGAGGACGCTGATGTGGGAGCCCCGCTACCGCCCGGTCAGGCCAGCCTGAGGCAGTTTCAGGCCTACCCGCGGGTTTTCCGGCCCTCGGCGCGTCCGGGTACCGGTACCCAGGCCCCTTGACCGGGCCGTCCGCCGGGTTGAAACCACCGCACTAGCGCCGTGCACATGGTCGCTATCGCCTTGCCCGCATCACGCCGGTAGTGGACGGCGAGACCGCCCGCCGCGATGGCCGCAGCCAGGGTTGACAAGGCTGACGATGGGGGTAACGGTGGTCTCAATTCGCCATAGATCACCGAGCGAGCGCTCTGTTCGTTCCGCTAGGAAGGATCTGCCTGGATGACCGAAGTCCCGACCATGGACGAAGTACTCAGGGATGCCCCCTGGTGATCAAATGACGACATATACCGAACGGCCATGGGCGCACCTCTACGGCCAGGGACTGCCGGCCGACATTACGCCGGATTACCAGACCATGCTCGACATGTTCAACGCCTCGGTGGCGCGGGCCCCGGACAGCGCGGCGATCAAGTACTTCGACGGTGTGCTCACGGTGGCCGGCCTGGACGCGCGTTCGGACTCGCTCGCGGTGGCCCTGGCCGCCAGCGGGTTCGCCGCCGGGGACAGGCTCGCGGTCTACGTGCAGAACAACCCGGCCTTCGTGGTCGCGCTGCTGGCCGCCTGGAAGGCCGGCGGCGCGGCGGTGGTGATCAACCCGATGAACAAGGGCCGCGAGCTGAAATACCTGCTCGCCGACTCCGGTGCCAGTGCCCTGCTGTGCCTGGACGACCTGTACGAGTCGGTGGCCAAGGAGGTCATCGCGACCGGTGAGACCGCGGTCCGGACGGTGATCACCTGCTCCCCCCTGGACGGGCAGTCCCGCAACGACGAGCGGCTGTTCGCCGGCCTGCGGCGGCTGTGTCCGGACGGGACGCTGGACCTGGAGGAGATCTTCAGCCAGAACGCCGGCCGCAGGCCGGTGCCCGTCGATCCGGGTTCCGACGACGTGGCCGTGCTGTGCTACACCTCGGGGACCACCGGGGTGCCGAAGGGTGCGATGTGCACCCACGGCAACATGGTGTTCAATGCCCAGACGTACCGGGACTGGATGGGCTTCACCGCCGAGGACTCCGTGCTCGGGGTCGCACCGCTGTTCCATATCACCGGCCTGATCGGCCACATGGGGGTCGCCCTGCTCGCGGGGTGCCCGCTGGTGATCAACCACCGGTTCGAGGCGGGGGTGGTCATGGACGCGATCCGTGAGCACCAGCCCACCTTCACCGTCGGGTCGATCACGGTGTTCATCAACCTCTCGGGGCTGGCGGGAGCCGCCATCCAAGACTGGTCCTCTTTCCGGATGATCTACTCAGGCGGCGCGCCGATCGCGCCCGCGGTCACCGACCAGTTCATGGCCAAGACCGGCCTCTACATCCACAACATCTACGGCCTGACCGAGACTAACTCCCCGTCGCACGCGGTACCTCTGGGCAAGAAGGCGCCGGTGGACCCGAACACGGGGGCGCTGTCGGTGGGTGTGCCCGTGTTCAACACCGTGGTCCGGATCCTCGATGAGGCCGGCAAGGAAGTCCCCGTGGGCCAGATCGGCGAGATCGCCACCTCGGGTCCGCAGGTCGTCCCCGGCTACTGGAACAAACCGGAGGCGACCGCGGAAAGCCTGCCCGGCGGTGAGTTGCGCACGGGTGACGTCGGGTTCATGGACCCCGACGGCTGGTTCTACCTGGTCGACCGCAAGAAGGACATGATCAACGCGGCGGGTTACAAGGTGTGGCCCCGCGAGGTGGAGGACGTGCTCTACGGCCACCCGGCGGTGCGTGAGGCCGCGGTGATCGGCGTCCCGGATCAGTACCGCGGCGAGACGGTGAAGGCCTTCGTCTCGCTCAAGCCCGGTGCGGCCGTTACCGAGGACGAGCTGATCGGGTTCTGCAAGCAGCAGATGGCGGCGTACAAGTACCCTCGTTCGATCGAGTTCGTCGAGGACCTGCCGAAGACCACGACCGGGAAGATCCTGCGGCGCGAGTTGCGTGATCTGGCCCCGTGAGCACCGCTGACCTGGTGCGGCCGGACCTGCTTGGTCCGGCTCTGGCCGCGGCGACAGGTGATGGGCGGTGGCGTTCGCTGGACGCCACGCTCATCGCCGGGGGCAAGTCGAACCTGACGTTCGAGGTGACCAGCGAGGCCGGCCCGCTGATCCTGCGCCGGCCGCCGTCGGGTGAGCTGCTGCCGAGCGCCCACGACATGGGCCGTGAGGCGCGGATTCAGCGAGCGCTGGAAGGCACGTCCGTTCCGGTCCCTAAGATTGTCTTGACGGAGCCCAGCGGGGACCTGCTGGGCGTGCCGTTCTACGTGATGGAAAAGGTGCCAGGTCACATCATCCGTGACCAGCTGCCTGACGGGTATGCCGAGACGCAGGCGGAGAAGCTGGCGCTGACGGACGCGCTGGTGGACGTGCTCGCTGATCTGCACGCGGTCGACCCCGAGGCGATCGGGCTGGGTGATTACGGACGGCCGCACGGCTACCTGGAGAGGCAGATCCGGCGCTGGAACGGCCAGTGGGAGAAGAGCAAGACCCACGAGGTGAAGGCGGTCGATGAACTCGGCGGCCGGCTGGCCAGGCTACTGCCGCAAAGCCAGCGGGCCTCGATCGTGCACGGTGACTACCGGCTCGACAACTGCCTGATGGCCCTGGCCGACCCGTCGCGGGTGGCTGCCGTCCTGGACTGGGAGCTGTCCACACTGGGTGACCCGCTGACCGACCTCGGGCTGCTGCTGTTCTACTGGCGTGAGCCGGGGGAGGACAAGCCGGCGCTGACTCCCGCGGTGACCCGGAACCCGGGCTTCCCGGGCAGGGCCCATCTCACCGAACGCTACGCCCGGCGGACCGGTGCCCGCCTGGACGATATCGCCTTCTACGAGGCGTTCGCATATTTCAAGTTCGCCGTGATCGCCCAGGGCATTGCCGCGCGGGTGGCGGCGGGCTCGATGGCCGGGCAGGACTTCGGTAACCTCGACCAAGAGGTCACCAAGATCGCCGAAGGCGGCCTCAGCAGGCTCGAGGAGGATTAAGGAATGGACTTCGGGCTGTCGCCGACGGCGGAAGAAGTGTGTGCCCGGATGTGGGAGTTCATGCGGGAGGAGGTATTCCCCGCGGAGCAGGAGTATGAGCAGTGGCGGGCGAGCCACGACCCGCACGCGCATCCTCCGGTGCTCGAGCGGCTGAAGGCGTCGGCGAAGAAGCGGGATCTGTGGAACCTCTTCCTGCCCGCGATCTCGGGGTTGTCGAACCTGGACTACGCCGCGGTCGCGGAGATCTCGGGATGGTCGCCGGTGATCGCGCCGGAGGCCATCAACTGCCAGGCCCCGGACACCGGCAACATGGAAACGCTGCACCTGTTCGCGACGCCGGAGCAGAAGCGGCAATGGCTCGAACCGTTGCTCTCCGGGGAGATCAGGTCGGCGTTCGCGATGACAGAACCGGACGTGGCGTCCTCGGATGCGACGAACATCACCACCCGGCTGGTCCGGGACGGTGACGACTATGTGATCAACGGCCGCAAGTGGTGGATCAGCGGGGCCGCCGACCCGCGGTGCCAGGTCTTCATCGTGATGGGCAAGACCGACCCGGCCGCGGACACCCACCGGCAGCAGTCGATGATCCTCGTGCCCCGGGACGCCCCGGGGGTGATCATCGAGCGGCAGCTGCCCATCTTTGGCTACCAGGACCAGCACGGGCACTCCGAAATCGTGTTCCGCGACGTGCGGGTGCCGGCGTCGAACATGCTGGCCGCCGAGGGCGATGGGTTCATGATCGCCCAGGCCCGGCTCGGTCCGGGCCGGGTGCACCACGCCATGCGTGCCATCGGGATGGCCGAACGTGCCCTGGGGCTGATGGTGGATCGCGCGAAGTCGCGGGTGGCGTTCGGCCGGCACCTGTCCCGCCAGGGTGTGGTGCGGGAGCTGATCGCCCAGTCCCGTATCGACATCGACCAGGCCCGGCTGCTGGTGTACAAGACGGCATGGCTGATCGACAAGCACGGCGCCAAAGGGGCGCGCACCGAGATCGCGGCGATCAAGGTAGCCGCGCCCGCGATGGCCACCGCGGTGATCGACCGGGCGATCGAGGTGTTCGGCGGCATGGGCGTCAGCGACGACACGCCGCTCGCGTATTTCTACGCCTGGGCCCGCAGCCTGCGCATTGTCGACGGGCCCGACGCCGTCCACCGCCGCTCGATCGCCCGCGAAGAGCTCAAGCGAGAACGTCCGTTTATCGGTTGACCAAGGAGCTGACGAGGACAGCGGCGCCGTCAGGCCGATGCGCCGACGACCCGGTATGCTCAGCGGTAAGTGGCGTGAGGTGATGACTGTGAGTGTGGACGAATACCCGGCTCCGGCGCCGGTGGTAGGGCGTGGTGCGGTGTTCGTGGAGCACCGGCTGAAGAGCCCGCAGGTGTCGGAGTCGGCCTACATCGCGCCGACCGCGGTGCTGGCCGGCGACGTCAGTGTCGGCCCGCACAGCCGGGTGCTGTTCGGCGCCGTGATCACCGCCGAGGGCGGCTCCGTGCAGATCGGGGCGAACTGCGTGATCATGGAGAACACGGTCATCCGGGGCGTGCCGGGCCAGGAAACGCGCGTCGGCGACGACGCGCTGATCGGCCCGCACGCTCACCTGACCGGATGCGTGATCGAGGGCGGCTCCCGGATCGCCACCGGCGCGGTGGTGTTCAACGGCGCCCGCATCGAAGCCGGCGCCGAGGTCGAGTTCAACGCGGTGGTCTACGTCAATACCGTCGTCCCGTCCGGGGTGGCGGTGCCGATGGGCTGGTTCGCCGGCGGGCAGCCCGCCGAACTGGTGGCACCGGGAGACTGGGACCGCATCCGCGCCATCATGGGGCCGCTGGACTACCCGGGCACGGTCTTCGGGGTCGGCGCCGGCGCCGGCGACGCCGGCACGCCGATGTCCGACGTGGCCCGCCGCTATGCCCGCGGACTGGCCCTGCACCACCGGGATCACATTGTCCCCGATCAGCGGCACACGCCGACCCAAGACCAGATCGGTACCTGATCACGCATCCGGCCCGCCCGTGGCTCGCCATGGGGCCACCCGCTCCTCGTCGAGCAGGTCTGGCCGGCGCAGATACTCGACCATCAGCCGAACCGATTCAGCCGCGTCCCGGGTCAGCTCGTAGCACCGGGCTGCGGACCGGCAGCGGTCAGGTCCGAGCGCCCGGGCCAGCGACACGATCTCTTCGGAGAGACGGCTGAGCTCCTGGCCATCGGCCGGGTCAACCGGCCACGGCCCGGTTCCGCCCGCCGCGCCCAGCTGAGCGAACTGGTCCCCAAGCCAGCTCCACGGATCGGCGGTCAGCTTCGGATCCCAGACCCGCGGGCAGGGCTAGCGCTGATCAGGCGTCGGCCACTGCCATTATCGCGCCCCCCAGCTAATCTGTCCCCTGGAGCTGGGCGCGTGCTTCCTCACCTCGCCCGCACATACAGACGGCCAAATCAGCTGCGCACCTGCTGGGGCTTATCCGCAGGTAAGGGTGCCCCGCCATCTGACTGGGTGCCAGGGTCGTGGGTTGACTGGGTGACTGGGCCGCCGTTCCAGGCGTTGAAGTCGGCGACGGTGGGGAAGACCAGCAGTGACCGGTCCAGCCCGGTGACCCGCATCGTCTCGTGCGCCTCGGGGTCGGGCGCGACCACCAGGAACACCTTGCTGGCCGCCGCCGCGCGGCGGTGGATGCTGGTCAGCACATCCAGGGCGTCAGCGTCGGCCAGCACCGCCTCGGCCAGATTCACCGCGATGAGCAGGAGATCGCTTTCCAGAGCGGCGCGAAGCCCGGTATGCAGCAGTCCCTCTGTGCCAGCTCCGACGTTCCCGCAGACGTTCACCACCAGGCAACGGCCACGCCTATGTGAGGTGAGCAGTAAACCCATCGAGTCCAAGACAGTCTCCGCTGTCGCTACAGATTTACTCGATCGCATGAGCCGCGTCTCAGGACCGCATGCTGGTTCTGAACAGAGACTCTAAAGCATGATCATGGCGCTGAAATGCGGAATTCTACAATTAGTTAGCTTCACATTACGGATAGTTCGGACATTTGGCCCTGGGTCTTGTCGCGTCAGCGGGGCGGGTCGAAGGGGGGCGGCTGGGGCGGCAGCGCGCCGGCGCCCTCGACGATCTGAGCCGCGAACGCCCGGAGTTTGATATTGCGGTTCTGCGACGTCGTGCGCAAGATCGCGAACGCCTCGGCGGCGGTGATCCGCCGTTGCCCCATCAGCACGCCGATCGCCTGGTCGATGACCGCGCGGGAGGCCAGCGAGGCGCGCAGCTGAT
>Ga0302325_10018123_pt1 | contig 14845 bp, 11 predicted proteins | sample Palsa_T0_2_FD_201948 | JGI IMG/M metagenome (GOLD analysis project Ga0302325, IMG submission 201948) | Peat permafrost microbial communities from Stordalen Mire near Abisko, Sweden - Palsa_T0_2 | ecosystem: Environmental > Terrestrial > Soil > Palsa > Peat permafrost | place: Sweden: Abisko... | reverse complement strand
TCAGCGACGCACGCGCCCGTGTCAGCCTTGCACACGCCCGTGCGAGCCACGTACACGCATCTGTCAGCGACGCACGCGCCCGTGTCAGCTTGGAGGATGCCCGTGCGAGCCAGTAGGCCGCGAGGGTAGCCCGGCGCTGCTCAACGTTTGAGGACTCTGCCGTCGGCGTCGACGGTGAATGGCGGGGGGAGGACCTTGCGAACTGCCGCTCGGTCGGCATCCGGGATCCGCCAGGCGCGAGCCCCGAGGCCCTCGGCCACCTTCGTGCGCACGCGCACGCTCTCCTCGTCGAGGAGGAGCTTCACCAGGGCCGGCAGGGCCTCGGCGTCGCCGTGCGCGAGGAGCGTGGCCGCCGCGTGGAATCTCGCCGGCTCGTTGACGTCCTCGAGGAAGCGTTCGACCTCCTCGCGCATGCGCGGGTGGTGGTGCTCCTCGAGCTCGGTGAGGAGCTGGATCTTCGGATCGATGAACTTGGCGTACTCGGTGTCCCAGCGCGACAGCCACTGCAAGAGCTCCTCGGCGTACTCCTCCTCGGCGACGAGCTCCTTCATGATCTTCATCGGCCACGCGAGGCTCTCGGCCCGCTCGGCGAAGGCGCGCACCGGTTCGATCGCGTCCTTGCCGGCGCGAAGGACGCCTCGGAACGCAGAGTCCTTTTCTTCCTGGTCCGTGATCGACGGATCGGCGTGGAACGTGAACCGCTTCATCAGGACCGTCACCGCGTCCGCGGTGCCGATCTCCGAGAGAGCCTGGATCGCCTCCTGCCGGTCGTAGTTCTGGGCCCGCTTGTCGACGCGGTCTGCCCACTTGGCCGCGGCATTGACCTTGGGACGAGCCCCCGCGTCACCGCCCTTGAAGAGATCGAACAGACCCATCGTGGTGACTACCGTAGCTTGCGAAGCAAGCGAGGCCACCCCCCCGAAGTCGGCTCAGAGCGGAACGGCGAGGAGAACGACCTCTTTGTTCCGCGCGTGCACCTGGTAGCGGACGGGGCGCCCGTACTTCTGCGAGGCGTCGTGCTCCATGCTCTGGATGCGGGCCGCGAAGGCCTGCTCGCTGATGTGGTCCGTCGCCTCGCCGATCGCCTTCTTGGCCGTGATGTATTCGCGGTAGATGCGCGTGTAGTACTGCGCCTTCGGCTCGAGCGCGAGGCGGCGGGCGACGTCCGGATCGATCGTCCCCTCGGCCGACTGCTGCATCCGCTTGTCGTCGACCTCCAACGAGTCCGTGAACGTTGCGGCAGCGCCGGCGCTCGGGGCGCGCGAGACGCGGCCTTCTTCGTCCGTCGTGTCCTCTTCGACCCCCATCAGCTGGTTTAGCAACTGGTCGATGCGGAAGGCGAGACCCCCGAGCTCCGCGTGGTCGAGCTAGAAGCGCTTGTCGGCCTGGCCGTTGAGAATCGCCAGCAGGCCCTCTTCCAGCATGTCGATCGGGCGCGTGATGTAATTGCCGAGCAACCACCCCGCCACGATGACGAGGACGAGCCCGATCGCGACCGCGCCGACGATCGGCACGAGCGCGATCCCCGTGGGATCCTGGATGAAGGACGCCGGAGCGACGGCCGCCAGGAGGGCGCGCTTGCCGCCTTCGAAGCTCGGCAAGGGCGACACCGCGACGACGAAGTCGCCGTCACGGACGACGTCTGCCTGCTCGTGCAAGAGCGCGTTCTTGAGGGTGTCCTTCGCCGCCTTGTTCACGGAGTCGTCGAGCTGAGGGGCCGTCTGGGCCGAGTGCGCCACGACCTCGAAGCCGTCGCCCTTGGGCACCACGAGCACCAGCGGGTGCCCGGCCGTCTCCTGGCTGATTCGCGAGAGGGTGTCGTCGAGCGGGCGCCCAATGACGATCGCCCCCGCGACCTTGCCCTGATCGTCCCTGACGCCGACGTACGAAGCCAGATAGCGATCGTGCTCGAACCAGACATCCGACCCGGACTGCCCGGTCGTCAGTGTCGCACGCAGACCCGCGTGCCCCGCGCCGATGTCGTCGCCCCGGTTCATGTTCGAGCTGTTGCGGCCCACGATCTTTGCGCTCGTGTCGACGAGCGCCACGAACGTTGGCACGTCGTGCTCGAAGAACGGCGCGTTCTTCGCCTGGGTCACGATGTCGTCGCAGCGCTTCGTCGCGGCGTCGCTGCGCGCGGCCGGCGTCGCCTTCGAGATGGCGTCCAGCGTGGCCGCGTCGTTGGCGAACGAGGCGAGCCAGCGCTCGGCGCGGAGCCCGTCGAGCTCCACCCACCCCGCCGCGCCGTTCACGCTGCCCTGCGCGCTAGCCGCAACCTGGTCCTTGTTGCCCGCCGCCGCACCAAGCGACGACTTCACGAGCAAGAACGACAATAGCCCCATCACTGCCACGATCAGAGCGTTAACCGCGATGATCTTCGTTCGCATTGGCCCTCGGATCCTCCCAAGCGTTGCGGTGGTCGTCCCTGCCCCGCCGTGGCGCCGCGTCTGCGAGCCGGCTTGCTGCGTCCCTTCGCAGCGACCAAAACGCTACCATTCGCGTGGAGACGGCGGCAACATGCGAGTAACGTGGCAAGCACGCTAGTCGTGCCCGATGACCGCGCCCGTCACCGCACCGTCGCCTTCCGCGCTACTCGTCGACGATGCGCGCTTTGACCGACACGCCCCCCCTGGTCACCACCCCGAGCGTCCAGAGCGTCTGAGCGCCGCCCGCGACGCCATCGCGCGAAGCACGGCGCGCGGCGTTCGGTTCGAAAGGGTGGCACCACGGCCCGCCACGGACGAGGAGCTCGCCCGAGTGCACGACCCACGCTTCCTCGATGCCCTGAGCCGCCTCCGCGGCGAAGCCGGCTACCTCGATCCCGACACCTACGTGTCGGCAGACAGCGTCGAGGTGGCGCGCCTGGCCGCGGGATCGCTCGTGGCGATGGTGGACGCCATCCTCGACGGACCAACCAAGAAGGGGGCCGCGCTCCTGCGGCCTCCGGGCCACCACGCCCGCCCGTCGCGCGCGATGGGATTTTGCTTGCTGAACAACGTGGCGGTGGCCGCAGCGCACGCGCTCTCCCGCGGCATCGAACGTGTCGCGGTGGTGGATTGGGACGTGCACCACGGCAACGGCACCCAGGAGATCTTCTGGAGCGACCCCCGCGTGCTCTACGTCTCGACCCACCAGTCGCCTTTTTATCCCGGGACGGGAGATGCCGAAGAGGTCGGCCACGCGGAGGGAAAGGGCTACACCGTCAACGTGCCGCTCGCGGCGGGCGGCGGCGACGCCGTGTACCGCAGCGCTTTCGAGCGGGTCGTCCTGCCGGTGCTCGAGGCGTACCGGCCGGAGCTCGTGCTCGTCAGCGCCGGATTCGACGCTTCGGTGCGCGACCCTCTCGGCCAGATGGAGCTGACGCCGCAGGCTTTCGGGTGGATGGCGCGGGAAGTCGCCCGCATCGCCGGGCAGTCGGCGGGTGGGCGGATGGCCCTGGTTCTGGAGGGCGGCTACGATTTGACCTCCCTCGAGGCAGGTCTGGAACGGGCGCTCGACGGAATGCTCTCCGGCCGCGCGGCCAACATTCCGTCGTTGCCCGGCACCGATGCCGGGGTTTCGCGAGCCGCCTCATGGGCGAAGAAGGGTTGGTCCGGGGTCGACTGAGGGCCCACTGAGACGGGGGCCCTGACGGGGGGGCCTGACGGAGGGCGGACAGGGGGGGCTTGAAAAGCCCCCGAAGATCGACGTAGAGGTGTCCCCCCCGACTCTTTAGGAGCCTCCATCCGTGCAAGTCTTGTCCCTCGAGGCGACAGGTACCGGCGTCGTCGCGCTACTCCTCGCTGGCGGGTTCTACGTCCGCGTGAAGCGGTCCCCCGAAGGCAACGATGCCATGGCGCGCATCGCCCGGTACATCCGCGAAGGGGCGATGGCGTTCCTCATGCGGGAGTACAAGGTGCTGGCGGTCTATTCCGCCGTCGTCTTCGTGCTGCTTTCGTGGAAGCTCGGGCCCGAAGCGGGCGGAGCCTTTCTCCTCGGCGCGTTCCTCTCGCTGCTCGCCGGCTTCATCGGCATGAAGGCGGCCACGTACGCGAACGTGCGGACGGCGGAGGCCGCCCGCGCCCACGGCAAGCCGGCCGCCTTGATGACGGCGCTCGACGGCGGAGCGGTGATGGGTCTCTGCGTGGCGGGCCTCGGGCTGGTCGGGATCAGCGCCATCTTCGGGAACTTCCCCCACGACGAGCACTTCGGCACCCTCATCCACGCTTTTGCAGTGGGGGCGAGCTCGATCGCGCTCTTCGCGCGGATCGGCGGCGGCATCTACACCAAGGCGGCCGACGTCGGCGCCGACATCGTCGGCAAGGTGGAGGCCAACATCCCCGAGGACGACCCCCGAAACCCAGGGGTCATCGCGGACAACGTCGGCGACAACGTCGGCGACATCGCGGGGATGGGCGCGGACATCTACGAGAGCTACGTCGCCGCGGTCGTCGCCGCGATGGCCCTCGGCATGACGTTGCCGGCCAAGCAGCTGCGCGCCCTCGCCCCCGACGCAACATCGGAGGAGACTCTGCGCCGCTTGGCGATCGAGCTGCCGTTGCTGCTCGCCACGCTGGGGCTGGCCGTGTCGATCGCCGCGATCTTCCTGATGCGGGTGCTAAAGAACATGCCGCCCGGCCAGGTGCTGCGGATCGCGCTGCTGCTGCCCCCGTTCCTCGTGGTCGCGGCGGCGGCGGTGGTGCTGCCCTCGATGGGGATCGGCGGGTCGGCGGTCAAGACGCTCGCGGCCGGCGCGATCGGCGGCGGCATCGTGGGCCTCGTCACGGACTACTACACCTCGATGGGTCCGATCCGGCGCATCGCAGAGAGCTCGCTCACCGGCCCGGGCACGAACGTCATCTGCGGCCTCGCGGTGGGGCTCGAGAGCGTCGCCATCCCCATCGTCACCCTCTGCGTCGTCGGCTGGATCGCGAACGACCAACTCGGCCTCTACGGGATCGCGATCGCGGCGGTCGGGATGCTCTCCGGGACGGCCATCGTGATGACCGTCGACGCCTACGGGCCGATCGCCGACAACGGCGGCGGCATCTCGGAGATGGCGGGCCTCGGCAAAGAAGTGCGCGCCATCACCGACGAACTCGACGCCGTGGGCAACACGACGGCCGCCGTGGGCAAGGGCTTCGCCATCGGATCCGCGGTGCTGACGGTCGTGGCCCTCTTCGCCGCGTTCAACATGGCCGTCAACGCGACGAGGCACCTGCGCGGTGAGCCCGACCTCGTGCTCGTCCTGACCGACTCCAAGGTGCTCATGGGTTTGCTCTTCGGAGCGATCCTGCCTTGCATCGTCGGCGCCACCACGATGACCGCCGTGGGCCGCGCCGCCGGCGCGATCGTCCAGGAGATCCGCCGGCAGTTTCGAGAGATCCCGGGCCTGCTCGAGGGCAAGCCCGGCGTCGACCCCGAGCCGAAGCGCATCGTCGACCTCGCGACGTCCGCCGCCATCAAGGAGATGATCCTCCCGGGTTCGATCGCGGTGCTGGCTCCGCCGTTCCTCGGCATCCTGTTCGGGGCCGAGGTGCTCGCGGGCGCGCTCGCGGGCGCGCTCGCCGTCGGCGCCACGATGTCGCTGATGATGGCCAACGGCGGCGGCGCCTGGGACAACGCCAAAAAGTTCATCGAGAAGGGCGGCTTGCCCGGCCACGCGAAGGGCTCGGACGCGCACAAGGCGGCCGTCGTCGGCGACACCGTGGGCGACCCATTCAAGGACACGGCGGGCCCGGGCATCTCGATCTTGATCAAGGTGATGGGCGTCGTTTCGCTGCTGATCGCGCCGCTCATCGCGTAGCGCGGGCGCGGGCGCACACACGGGCGCGGGCGCACACGCGGGCGCGGGCGCATACGCGAGCGCGGGCGCACACGCGGGCGCGGGCGCACACGCGAGCGCGGGCGCACACGCGGGCGCATACGCGAGCGCAGGGGCGGGCGCACACGCAGGCGCTCACGCCCGCACGGGCGCTCACGCGCGCGCTCATGCGGGCCTTTTCCCTATTTCACGACCTCCAGCCGCGCGTACAGAAACCAGGCGGGGAACATCCAGGCCCAACGTCTCTCGTACGCGGCCGGTCGCGCCTTGGCGAGACGGTGGACGACCTTGTTGAGCAGCGTCGGGTGAAAGACGATGCTGGTCTCGAGGCGGCGGAATCGCACTTGCGTGTAGTGCGCGTGCCCGTGCTCGCCGGTGAAGTAATGGAAGCTCTGCTCGCCGAAGTAATGCTTGTGGGTCGGGTCGGTGAAGGCGTTGGCGCAGGAGAAGTGCGGCACCGTCAGGTGCAAGACTGCCCCGGCGCGCCCCACCCGGTGGATTTCCTCCAGGCTAGCCACGACGTCGTCTAGGTGCTCGATGACGTCGTACGCGTGGATCTCGCGGAAGTGGCTGGTCGGCAGCGGCCAGGGACGGGCGTTGAGATCGATGACGCGGTCCGGCCCGATGCTCTCTTGCGAGTCGACGTTGAGCGCGGACGCCATCTTCTTCGCGCCGCAGCCGAGATTCAGGACGTCGGGCGCGAGACGCTCGTCGGGACGGAGCTGGCTTGCGGGCGTCATGTCACGGTGACGGTAGCGGAAAGACGGACGCGTCCCAAGCGCGGGCGGTGCCCCCAGCGCGTGAGCGTGCGCGTGCGCGCCCGCGCCCGCGTTCGCGCTCGCGCCCGCGTTCGCGCCCGCGCCCGCGCCCGCGCCCGCGCCCGCGTTCGCGCCCGCGCTTGCGTTCGCGCCCGGACGCCGGAGCCATGCTAGGTGCCCTCCTGGATGCACGGAGACACATCCGCCGCGGATCCGCGCGAGATCGTCGAACCCCGGGGCCCTGGGGGCCGGATCACCGAGCGCGTTCGCATCCGCGCAACGAGCGGCTGGCGAGCCGTCGACTGGGTAGAGTTCTGGCGGTACCGGGAGCTGCTCTGGTTTCTGGCCGCGCGCGACATCAAGCTTCGGTACAAGCAGACGGTGCTCGGCGTGGCCTGGGCCGTCATTCAACCGCTCTCCACCATGCTGGTCTTTAGCGTGTTCTTCGGAAAGCTCGCAAAGATCCCGTCCGAGGGCATCCCCTATCCCCTGCTGACGCTCGTCGGTCTTCTGCCGTGGCAGCTCTTCGCCTATGCGCTGACGCAATCGAGCAACAGCCTGGTGTCCGAGCAGCGCCTAATCACCAAGGTGTACTTCCCGCGCCTAATCGTCCCGGTCGCGTCGGTCCTGGCCGGCGTCGTCGATCTCCTCATCGGGTTGGTGTTGACGCTCGGGATGATCACGCTCTACGCGGCGAAGGGCTGGTTCCGGATCGAGCTCACGGCCGCCTTCTTCATGATTCCTCTCTTCATGCTCTTCGCCCTGGCCACGGCGTTCACCGTCGGTCTGTGGCTCGCGACCCTCAATGTGCAGTACCGGGACATCCGGCACGCCATCCCGTTTCTCACCCAGTTCTGGATGTTTGTGACGCCCGTGGCCTATCCGAGCAGCCTCGTCCCGGCAAAATATCGCGCGCTGTACGCGCTGAACCCCATGACCGGCGTCGTCGACGGTTTTCGCTGGGCGCTTCTCCACACGGCCAGCCCCGGCTGGGGACCGCTCGGCGTGTCGCTGGTCGTGGTGGCGGCGATGCTCGTCGGCGGTCTGTACAATTTTCGACGCGTCGAGCGCACGTTCGCAGACCTGGTGTGAGCCGTGAGCGAGACCGCGATACGCGTCGAGGGGATGGGCAAACAGTATCGCATCGTCGATCGGCGCAACCCCTACGATACGCTCCGCGAACGGATCATGGACTTCGCGCGGAGCCCGATCGCCGCGCTCCGCGGCCGCGAGCCGCCCAAGACATTCTGGGCCCTGAAGAACGTATCGTTCGAGGTAAACCGGGGCGAAGTCGTCGGCATCATCGGACGAAACGGCGCGGGCAAGAGCACCTTGCTCAAGATCCTCAGCCGGATCAGCGAACCGAGCGAGGGCCAGGCCGAGGTGCAAGGGCGCGTCGGCAGCCTGCTCGAGGTGGGCACCGGGTTCCACATGGAGCTCACGGGCCGGGAGAACGTCTTCTTGAACGGCGCCATCCTTGGCATGAAGCGCGCGGAGACGGCGCGCAAGTTCGACGAGATCGTCGCGTTCGCGCAGGTCGAAGAGTTCATCGACACTCCGATCAAGTTCTATTCGACCGGCATGTACATGCGGCTCGGCTTCGCGGTCGCGGCGCACCTCGAGCCAGACATCCTGATCGTGGACGAGGTCCTCGCCGTGGGCGACGCGGAGTTTCAGAAGAAGTGCCTCGGAAAGATGGGGGACGTGGCGCGGGGCGGCCGCACGGTGCTCTTCGTGAGCCACCAGATGAACGCCGTCCGCGCCCTGTGCTCCAAGGCCCTTTGGCTCGTACGCGGACAGGTCGCCGACTTCTCGGACACCGAAGCCGTGATTCGTCGATACCTCTCGGATGAGAGCGACGCGTCGGCGTGGTCGAGCGACGGACCTCCCGGCGAGGGGTTGGACAACCCTCATTTCAGCCCCAGGCGCTTCGCCCTGGTCGACTCCGGGCTCGCTCCGCTCACGGGGAGCGCGGGCGCCGACGAGAAGGTGGGCGTGCTCATCGAGGGCGACGTGGCCACGCCCCACGCGGCGCTGACGGTCGGATTCGCCGTGACCGCCGCCACGGGAGAGGTTCTCTTCTGGTCGCTCGCAACCGACCAGACGCGCGAGCGATGGCCCGTGTACCGGCAAGGGATCAACCGCCTCGTCGGGTGGCTCCCGCGGCGCTTCTTGAACGAGGGTGACTACATCGTCGAGCTGGTAGCCTCTCTGCATCTCACAGAGTGGCTGAGCGAACCAGGCCGCAACGCGCCCAGGCTTCGCCTGGTCGTCCGGGGAGGACTCGGCGCTTCCCCCTACTGGATGCACGCACGCCCCGGTCTCAACGCTCCGCTCCTGGAGTTCGAGTCCCTGCCAGCCGGAAACAGCCCCGAGCTCCCATGAACGAGCCACGCGTCGTCCACACCATCCCGATGCTCTTCGGCCCCCGCGGGACCGTCGGGGGTGCCGAGCGGTACGCGCTGGAGCTGGCGCGCCACATGGCGTCGAAGGTCTCGACGACGCTCCTGACGTTCGGAGACGAGCCACGCGAGGAGACCGTGGGGCCCCTCTGTATCAAGGTGCTCGGCGGCGCCTGGAAAGTGCGCGGACAGCCGCACAATCCGGTGGCGCTCGCCCTCGTGCCGGAGCTCCTCCGTGCAGACGTCGTCCACTGCCACCAGCAGCACATCGTGGCAAGCTCGCTCTCGGCGCTCGTCGCGCGCGCCACCGGCAAGCGCGTCTTCGCGACGGATCTCGGCGGAGGCGGATGGGACGTCTCGTCGTACGTGTCGACGGATGGCTTGTACGACGGCCATCTTCACATCAGCGAGTACAGCCGGCGCGTCGCCGGTCACGATCGCAACCCTCGGGCGCATGTCATCTACGGCGGGGCGGACGGCGCCAAGTTTCACCCCGTCCCGCGCGCCATGGGCCCGCGCCGCAGGGGCCTCTATGTCGGCCGGCTCATGCCGCACAAGGGGGTACGCTACCTCGTCGAGGCGGCGACGTCGGAGGTGCCGGTGACCCTCATCGGTCAGCCGTATGATGCAGAGTACATGGTCAAGCTGCGCGCCCTCGCGCAGGGCAAGGACGTGTCGTTCCGTCACGACTGCCGCGACGAAGATCTCGTGGACGCCTACCAGCAGGCCCTGTGCGTCGTCCTACCGAGCGTCTACCGGACCGACGACGGTCACGAGACCCTTGTCCCCGAGCTGCTCGGGCAGACGCTGCTCGAAGGGATGGCGTGCGGGATCCCGGCCATCTGCACCGACGTGGCGAGCATGCCGGAGATCGTCGAGCACGGCGTCAGCGGCTTCGTCGTCCCGCCAAACGACGCGGGCGCCATCCGCGACAAGCTGCGTTGGCTCGAGGCTCACCCTGACGACGCCGCACGCATGGGCCGGGCCGCGCGCACCCGCATCCTCGACAAGTTCAGCTGGGCCGACGCCGTTCAGCGGTGCCTGACGGCCTACGCCGAGGCGGCCCGCGGGCCCCGGTGGCGACTCTTTCGGTGACGGCGAGACACGACGCTCACGGCTCGACCCGCTCGTGCACGGGCCCGCCGTCCGCGATCGCGCTCCCCGACAGCGTCAGATAGGCCACCCCGAACGGCCAGGCGAGCTGCACGAAGACGCTCTCGAGCGCGGCAGGGACACCCGAGATGGGAAGCGTCGCGTGCGCGGCGCACCGCGGCCCCTCCGCGTACGACTCGACGAGCATCGGCCGTGAACGCAGGGCCTCGAGCGTCACCCGGGTGCGCGACACCCGCGGGCCGCGCTCGAGGACACGCTCGTCCGCGACGCCGTACGCCCGCACCTCGCGCGAGAGCAGCGGCTCGGTCGCGAGCGGTCCCCGCTCGAGCATGCGCCAGTACGCGTACACCGGCGTCTCCCCCGACGGAGCACACGCCTCGTCGAGGCGGATCCCGTAGTGGACCTGGTTCTTGTTCTCGCTCTTGGCGACGAAGAACACCGTCGAAACGTCCCGCGTCCCATCGTGCCCCTCCCCCGCCCGCCCGAACGGCGCGAGCAACGCCCCGGCCGCGGCGACCGCGAGGGCGAGGGAGACGCCATGACGCACACTCCCGAGTTACGCCGCCTCGATGACACGCAGAGGGAGAACAGAAGACCAGTATGTGAACTCGGCGGCCCGTTTCAGTACTTCGGTACGAGCGGATTGTCCGCCAGCTTGACGACGCGGTCGAAGAGCGCCGGGTTGAACACGGTCCCTCGCAGGTCGGTGCTCACCTTCACGAAGATGTCCTTCCACTCGGTGCGGTCGGACTCCGTCGGCGAGTACATGATCTTCGACGTCTTGAGGCGCTCGTAAGCCTGGTCGTCCATCGCGCGCACCGTCTTGTTCAGCAGCTCGGACGCCTCGCGGCCCCGCCGGGCGATGACTTCCTTGAATTGCGCCGGCAGGCTGGCCATGCGCGCCGAGGACGCGATGAAGGCGCCGATGCCGAAGGCGAGCGTCTCGGTGCTGACGTGGGTGATCCGCGAACCCCACTGGAGCTGCTCGGCCGCGAGGGCCGGCGCCACGATCACGCTGATCGACCCGGCCTGCAGTGACGGGAGAATCTCGGCGAGGGAGACCTGCTTGGGCGTGATGCCCCCGATGGCCGCGAAGACCTTGGGCTGGATCGGGTCGCCGGGGAACATGGGGATGCCCTTGCCCCGCATGTCCGACGGGTGGTGGATCTCGAACCCGACGCTCATGGTGCGCAGCCGGCCGAGGTCGCCCCAGCCGAGGATCGTGAAGCCCTTGGCCTCGAACAGGCGGTCGAAGTCGTCTTTGAGCGCCGCCCGGGCTTCGTCGAGCTTGGCCCAGCTCGTAAAGAGGCCCGGGAGCTCGAAGAGGAGCACATCGGTGACGCCAGTCTGCGCGAGGCCAAGCGTCGTCACGGCGGCCGCGTCGAGCTGCCCGGTGCGGATCTTCTGCACCATGAGGGCCTCGTCGCCCGCCGATGCGTTCCACTGGAAGTCGAGCTGGAGCTCTCCGTTGGTGTCGCTCGCGATGTCCGCCGCGAGCTTCTTGAAACCCTTGGCCCATGGGGAGTTCGCGGGCGCGAGCGTGCCCACCTTCACGATCGTGGTCGCCGCTGCCGTGCCCCCGACGGCCAGGCCGGCGAGGAGAAGCGTCAAGCAGATCAAAAGGCGAACCGTCTGCATTGACTGTTTCATGCTCGACCTCCCGGCCATTGACAGAGTCCCGACCCGGGGGGAACTTGGTACCAGGCCGTACCAATGAACCCGAACGCCGCCGAACCCCACGTCATCATCCGCCACTGCGACGCTTACTACTCGGAGCGGATCCGCGCCATCCTTCGCGAAGGGCTAAACGAGATGAAGATCGTCCCCAAGGGGCGGACGCTCGTGAAGCCCAACCTCGTCTGCGCGGGGGACATGTTCCCGCATGCCCACACACGCGCCGAGTTCGGCGAGGGGCTCTTGCTCGCGCTGCAGGACGTCGGCTCGGAGACGATGACCGAGCTGGCCGTCGGCGAGCGGTGCGGCATCACCATCCCGACGCGATACGTCTTCAAGCACAGCGGGTTCGATGCGGTGCTCTCGCGGCTCGATGGGGTGAAGCGCTACCCGTTCGAAGAGGTCCCCCAGGTCGAAGTCCGGTACACGCACGAAAAGCGCCTGCGCGACTACGTCTTCGTGCCCGAGCCCGTGGCGAAGGCCGACTTCTTCGTCAACGCGCCGAAGTTCAAGGCCCACCCCTGGACGACCGTCACCTTCTCGATGAAAAACTACATCGGGATCCAGGACGACCGGCACCGGCTGATCGATCACGACCACCGCCTCAACGAGAAGATCGCCGACCTGCAGTACGTCATCCAGCCAAACTTCATCGCCATCGACGCGATCATCGCGGGCGAAGGGCGGATGCTGACGCCCAAGCCGTTCGACCTGGGGCTCATCATCATGGGAAATAACCAGGTGGCCTTCGACGCGGTCTGCTGCGCGATCATCGGCCTCGATCCGCGGACGGTCGATCACATTCGAATGGCGTCCGAGCGCGGCTTCGGCACGATGGACATCGGCAAGATCAAGATCACGGGCGACGTCACCCTCGCGCAGGCCAAGGAGCGGGCGCGCGGCTTCGACGTGGGCCTCATCCGCGTCGAGAAGTATTTCGAGGGGACGGCCATCACGGCGTACGCCGGACCGCCGCCGGAGAACGAGCACACGGACTACTGCTGGGGCGGATGCCCCGGGGCCATCGAGGAGGCGATCGAGATCCTTCGCACCTACGACGCCGAGTGCGACAAGAAAATGACGCGCCTGCATGTCGTCTTCGGCGCGTACGATGGACCGATCGACGCCAAGCCCGGCGAGAAGGTCGTCTTCATCGGCGACTGCGCCAAGTGGGAGGGCAAGATCGCCGACAAACTCGTCAAGGTGGAGAGCCTGTACAAGGATCGCTCGACGAAGGACCCGTACAAGGCCCCCACGAACGACATCTACGCGAAGATCAAGGACGTCACGATGGCCCTCGCCGGGACGCGCAAGGATCCGTACGTGCGGCTCGAAGGCTGCCCCGTCAGCGTCGCCGAGCAGATCTTTGCCCTCGTGAGCCTCGGAGGGGCGAAAAACCCGTACCTTGACCCGGCCGAGGCGGTCCGCTTCAACGAGGCGTACCTCGGCTGGCGCTCCTCCATCGCGTTCAAGCGGCTAAAGGGCGAGAAGTACCAGAAGGCCGGGGCGTGTCCGCGCGGCAACGCCGCTCCCACGGTTGCGACCCCCGACACGGGCGCCGCCGAATAGCCACGCTTCCCTCGCGTCCGCGCGGCCCGAGACGCGCGTGAACGGGCGAAAAGCACGTCTTGTAACTCGAGCGCGTATCGCGCAAGCTGAAAGATGATGCGCCTGCTGCGCCGACTTCGGGGGATCGCCGGAGTCGTGGTGTTTGGGGGAGTTCTGGGAGCCTGCGCGCAGATCGCAGGGCTGACCAGCTACTCACCCGGGGGCACGGCGGCGGAAGGCGACGCGGACCCCGGCGCCGGAGAGGCCGGCGCAACACCGCAGGACGCCAGCCTATCGCGGGATGTTACGTCTGGAACGCGTGCGGACGGCAGCTCGCGCGACGCTAGCGGTGGGACCGGCGACGCGACGACGAACACGGACGCGCCAACCGGCTCGGACGACGCCTGGAACGCCGACGCAAGCGAGCCTGCCGACGCCGCCAGTCTGGACGCCGTCGCCGACGAGGAGGACGCCGCCGCTTGCCCCGCGACCGCGCCCACGCTGTGCAACGGCACGTGCGTCGACGAGCAAAACGACGTCGACAACTGCGGCGGCTGCGGGCAGGCCTTCGCTTGCGCGGCGGGTCAGTCGTGCAGCGCCGGCCAATGCCTCGGCTGCGGAACGACCTGCCCGCTCTCCACGGTGACCGCGACCACGTGCGCGGCCGGCGGCTGCAACACCCAGGGCGGGGCATGCTCTCAAGCGGGCCAGGGTTGCTACTGCACGCAGGACAGCGCGTGCAAAAGCGGCAACTGCGTCAAGACGACCGGGCAAAACGACGTGTCCTGCACGAACTGCACGGGCACGGGAGCGTCAGACGGATTCAGCTGCGCGCTCGTCGCGCCGGGCATTCCTGAGGCCTGCACCGCGCCCTCGTTCGGGTACACGCCGAGCAACTTCACTCCGGGCAGCTACACGCCGCCGGCGACGGGCACGACGATCAACTGCAGTACGACGTACAGTTCGACCTCGCACGCGTTCACCGGCTGGTGCTCCGGCCAGACCGCCCCGACCGTGTATTCGAACGTTGCGCAGGCCGGTGGCGGCCACGCCGTCGACATCCTCGCGTTCGCGAGCCTGACCGTCGCGACGGGCAACACGCTGACGCTTACAGGCGCGAACCCGATCATCCTCGCGGTGTATGGCGCGGCGACGATTGCGGGAGTCATCGACGCCAGCGCGCAAGGCAGCACGCCGGGCGCGGGCGCCACGACTTGCGCGGCAGGAGCCAGCGGCGGCGGGGCTTCCGGCCCTGCATACACGGCGGGAACGGACGCCGGCGCATCGGGCGGCGGCGGCGGTGGCCTCGCTGTGGCCGGCGGTGGGGGTGACTTCTCGACGTACAACGGCTTCGACGGCGGCCCGGTCACGGGCACGGATACCATCGGAGCGAGCGGCGGGAGCGCGCATGGCACGGACACGGCGGTGCCATTGGCGGGCGGCTGCTCCGGCGGAGCAGGTGCGAGCGGCACCGCCGGCAATGCGGGCGGCACCGGCGGCGGCGGAGGAGGAGGATTGCAGATCTCTGCCTCTGGCATGATCTCCGG
>Ga0302325_10018122_pt1 | contig 14847 bp, 14 predicted proteins | sample Palsa_T0_2_FD_201948 | JGI IMG/M metagenome (GOLD analysis project Ga0302325, IMG submission 201948) | Peat permafrost microbial communities from Stordalen Mire near Abisko, Sweden - Palsa_T0_2 | ecosystem: Environmental > Terrestrial > Soil > Palsa > Peat permafrost | place: Sweden: Abisko... | reverse complement strand
CTTCAGGTCGAAGGCGCAGGCCAAGAGGCCAAAGGCACCGCGCAGAAGGCGATCGGCGACGCGAAGTCGGCCACCAAGGATGCCGCGAACAAGGCTGCCGACTTCGTCAACAGGAAGGTTTGAGCAGGCTCGCTTTGAGCTGCGTAGGGAGGGCTCCGCGTAAGCGGAGCCTTTCTTTTCGCGTGGCCGCGGGAACGGCCATTCGAGGCTCGGCGGCGCCTCATTTGCCGCGCTTGGAACCATTGGGAGCGCCGGACGTTTTGCTTTGACGTACTGAAGCTTTTCTCTTACCCAATCAGAAGGACAAAAAATGCCTAAGGAAATGCATCAGAAGGCCGCCGAGCATCACGAACAGGCCGCGAAGGCTCACCGTACTGCGGCAGAGCAGCACGGCAGCAACGATCACGTGAGCGCAAAGCAGCAATCAGCTCAAGCGGCCGATAAGTCGAAGGCGGCTCACGAGCAGTCGACGCAGGCCAACAGCAAGAGCCAGCAGCAGAAATAGTTCCGGCATCGGAGCGATCGGCGACCCGGCTCCGGCCGGGTCGCCGATTTCGGCCGCGTCGACACGCCCAACCCACGGGAGCCTCGCTGCCTCACTTTTTCGGTTGGTCGAAATGCCTCAGATCCGGCGGCGGCTGGCCCTTCCTGAACGGCATCAAGAGGCCGTCGCCGCCGAGCATGTATTGCTCTCCGCCGATGCTGACATGGACGTTGCCCTCGGAGCAGATCGATTCGACCCAGATCGGCTTCTTCTCGCGGCGCATCGTCTTGAGGACAGTCCACGGGCGAGTGAGGGCGTGATCCATCGTGGTGATCTGGTCGTGCAGAATGTCCGGGTTCGCCTTGTCGAGATAGAACCGCTCCTTGACGACGGTTTCGCCATCCTTGTGCACCGGCAGGCCGCTGGGGTCGAAGGTTCGGGGATTCTTGAGATCGCGGGTCTCCACCTCCAGCGCGTCGTAGCGGCCATCGCCGTCCTCGTCGATCCATTTGCCGATCGAATATCCCATCCACGAGGGATCCTCATCGTCGGGAAATGGGCGCCCATCCGTGTAGACGCGGCGCAGCATGCTGAGATATTCCATCAGGATGTAGGTGGTGTTGCGCGTGATGATGAATTCCATCGGCAGCACCAGGTTCATCGCCCGCGGCATGCCTTCCGGGATGCAGGTGTGGACCGGGTCGTCGCCCGATCCGCCCTGTGCGACGTCGGCTAGGTTGGCCTCGAATATCTTCTGGTATTCCGGCGTCAGCGGCGCTTGCTGTCCCAGCCCGGGCGGTTTGGTCGAGTCGAATACGCCGAGCGGCCCGACCCGCAGCCACTGGCCGGCCATATTCGGATATTTGCTACTGTCGTCCAACGGTTGCTGAGCCGCGACCGGTCCGGCGACGAGGACGATGGCGAGCGCAATCGAACCGATCATGCTTCGAAACAGCATTTCTTTCCTCCCATAATGACGACCCGCAATGCCGTTCCCGGCGATCCATCGCAAGCCGCGAAGGGTTCGGGGAGCCGGCGCCGCGAACACGGCCGGCGATTGGAATTGCGCTTCTATCTCGGCGCCACGACCGGCCGGCCGTCCTTGAACTTGAGCTGCTGCGGCTGGTAGGAGCCACCCTCGGCACCGCTGTGCAACGGATTGATCTTGGCGGTGATCTCGTCGCCCGGCTTCAGGCTCTTGCCGTTCATTCCGTCCCTCACCAGAAGGCCCGGCGCCCCGCCTTCGAGCATCCACTCCTTGGCGACGCCGTCGGCGCCCTTCACCTCCAGGATCAGGAGGGTGTGAGGGCTCACGAACCTGAACTCCTTCACGGTTCCGGTGACCACGATGGGGTGTTCGGCGTCGAACATGGCAAAGGAGTGATGCGCCAGCACGGCGCCGGTCGCAGTGGCCCATACCAAGCCCGCCAGCACTGCCGTCGATTGCAATCTCATGATTTCCATCCCTCGATCAATCCCGGTCCGCGCAGGCTGGCGTGGAGCGGCCGTTTTTTTGCTGTCACACAGACGATTTATCGGCGCTTCGAGGCACCGCGCGTTCTCAGCGCGCGATGCCTCCCGCGATCCGCCGGGACTCAAGATACGACATAAGGCTGGACGCCAGCAACGCGAATTGCGCCGGTGGGCTGCGGCGGAAAAGTTCAGGGCAGTGCCCGCAGCCATTGCTCGATTTCATCGAGAATGAATTCGTACACCTCTTCCTGCGACAGCGCCGCCTTCTTCGCAACCTTGAAGGAGTGATCGCCGCCTTCGACGACACGGAGCCGGGCCGGCGCCTCCAGGGACCTCATGATGGGCGCGAGCTCGTCGGGGGTTCCGAAGGCGTCCCGCGAGCCCTGCACGAACAGCATCGGCGCGCGGATCCCGGGCAGGTGTTCGGCCCGAAGCTGGTCGGGCCGGCCCGGCGGATGGAGGGGATAACCGAGCAAGACCAAGCCCGCGATGCCGTCGGGATCGGCGGCGGCGACTTGCGAGGCGATGCGTCCGCCCATCGACTTGCCGCCGATCGCGACTTTGCGGCCTCCAGTCCCGCCGATGGCGCCGCCGCGGCAGGCCGCGATGACGCGGCGCCAGCAGGCCTCCAGCCGGTCATTGCGGTCGGGAAGTCGCCGGCCCGTTTCGCTGTAGACGAAATTGAAGGTGATGGTTTCGATGCCGCGGGCGGCGAGCGCAGCGGCGAATTGCACCATGAAGCCGCTGCTCTGGTTCGCCCCGGCGCCGTGGGCGAGGATCAGGGAGATGTCCGCGGCATCATCAGGTGCCGCGGGGTAGACGATGGCGGTGACCTGCTCGGTGGCCGTCACATCGATGCGATGCGGTTCGGGCATCTCGGCTCCCCGTGACCGTTCACGCCATGATACTGCGCGCGAGCATGTAAAGCGCCACCAAGACAATGATCACCGCAAAGACGATGTTGAGCGTACCTCGCCGGTTCCCGAGCGCCTTGGCCACGCGGCCGCCGGCCAGACCGCCGACGATTCCGGCGGTGATGAAGATGACGGCGAGATGCCAATCGACCAGTCCGGACCTTGCGTAGTTGAATGCGGCCGTCGCGCCGAACGCAGTGACCGCGACGAGCGAGGAACCGATCGCATTCATGATCGGCATTCCGCAGGCGAACATGAGTCCGGGGACGATGAGAAAGCCGCCGCCGATGCCGAAGAAGCCCGAAAGCGCGCCCGTCGCCAGGCCGCCCGCGGCCAGCCGCGGAAAATTCTGGCGGCTGAGCTTGACGTTCGCTTCACCCTCGGCCGAACGCCTCGCGTACATGACGGCTGCGATGATCAGCATCAGGATGGCAAACAGCACCAGGAGCTTTTGGCCGTCGACCATCTTGCTCAGGCTCGAGCCGGCGAATGCCCCTACCATCCCTGCCGCTGCGAAGACGCCGGCGCACCGCCATATGACCGTCCCCATGCGTGCGTGGGATACGAGATTGGCCGCCGCATTCACCGCGACGGCGAAGGCGGTGGTGCCGATGGCGATGTGCACGCTCGGCACGCCGACAACATAGATCATCAGCGGCACGGCGAGCACAGAGCCGCCCCCGCCCACCAGGCCGAGCGAGAACCCGACCATCGAGCCCGACAACAATCCCAGCGCGTCCGCCACCAAGGTGGGGGGCATGGTCCCTCGCAACGGTTGCGGATGACCGAGCCGAACGCTTCGGCTCGGTCGGTCGGCTGCGGCCTACTATGCTGGGGAGGCCGGCTTTGCGCCAGCCCTCGGGAACGGAGCCCTCTGGAACGGCGTCGGCGCGCCATCCTCGAAAGCGAAATGGCCGGGGGCAAGCCCGGCCATCGAGATCACATTTCGCTGTCAGCCCGGGCTCGACCGGGCGACCCGGTAAGCACCGACCGGGAGTACTGGATTGCCCGGTCAAGCCGGGCAACGACACCAGTGGGGTCAGGCCGATCCCAACGTGCTCAGCGTTGCGCCTGGGCCTGGGGCGCGAGGTTGACGACTTCGACGCGGCGGTTCTCGGCAGCCATCGGGTCCATCTTGTTCTTCGGCCTCGACTTGCCGTAGCCGACGGTTCGCAGATTGGACGGAGACAGCTGGAAGTTGTCCACCAGGTAGCCCTTGATCATCACCGCGCGGCGTTCCGACAACTTCTTGTTGAAGGCATCACCGCCGACGGCGTCGGTGTGGCCGTTGATCGAAATCGTAGCCCCTTTCAGCCTGGAATCGGAGAGTGCCTCGCCGAGCTCGCGCAACTGCGGCTCTGCCTTGGGCGTGATCGCCGCGGAGTTGTAGTCGAAATAGACCTCGAGATCGATGGCCGGCATCGACTGCGTGCTCGCTACGCTGTAATCGCGGTCGTCGAACGTCGGCGACCGCGTCAGCCGCAGCCGGTCCGCCAGGCCCATGACCTTCGGCTGCGCCGTCAACGCATCCAAGATCTGCTGGCGCGAAACCTGCTCGGCGAATGCTGCATTGCCGAAGGCCAGGAAGCCGATGAAGCCAGCGGCCAGTACGCCGCTGATTGTGCGATGCAGCCGTTTCATGATGATCCTCCGTCGGTGCCCCGAATACTCATTGGTTGCAGCACCACGGCAAAAGGTTCGCACCGACGGCCGTGAAAATCTGTGACCTAGGTCACAGAGCGACCCACCGGCGCTTCGCCCCGGATCAGCGCGCCGCGCCCTCGCCTACCACCTCGAACGGCCCCCAGAAGGCGGGATAGGCGCTGTTGGGATCGGAGGTATCCGCCATGTAGGCGAGCATGGCGCGGCGCAGCGCTTCCGCGGGTCCCGCGGAGGGATCGGCCTTGAGGTAGCCGAAGGTCGAGGTGGTCAATACCGTCGCTGCGTTCGAGGCCACCTTCCAGTGCGACACCAGCAGTGCACGGGCACCCGCATAGAAGAAGGCGCGGGCGAGGCCCGAGAGCGCTTCGGCTCCGGGCTTGTCGCCGGCGCTGGTGTTGCAAGCCGACAGGACGGCCCAGTCGGCATCGAGCTTGAGCTGCGCCACCTCGCTGGCTGTCAACAGGCCGTCATCGAGCGCCGTCGATTGTTTCGGCAGCGACAGGGCCAGCGAGGGCTCGGCCAGACCCTTGATGTCTCCGGCAACCAGGCCGTGAGTGGCGAAATAGATCACCCGGTAGTCGGAAAGCGGCGCGTGCTTGACCGCCGTCTCGGTCGCATCCTCGCGGAGATGGATGTCGCTGGCGGGTGCGCCGAGCTTTGCCGCCACTGCCTTGAGCTCGTCGGCGGTGTCGGGCAGCTCGGGCAGGGCCTCGGCGAGCCGCGACCGGTCGACGCCTGCGCCGCGCCAATAATCGGCATATGCGCGGGTCTTGACCGAACGCGCCTGCCGCCCGCGCTGGCCCGGCGAAGCCTTGGGGTCCTCGGGACCGAATATGGGATCGCCAAAGCCCGTCATCGGCCGCGCCGCGCTGCTGGTACGGGCAAAGGCGCGCAACGCCTCCAGGCTCGCGACCGAAGGCAGCACGCTCACCGCCTGCCGCTTGATCAGCCAGGCCGCATCGCGATAGGTCGCCATGTCCTCGAGCCGCGGTACCGCCGTCGCCGGCCGCTGCGTCACCAGCAGATGGAACGGCAGCGCCGTGAGGGCGCCGGTCGGCACCACCAGCAGGTGACGCTTGTCCTTGATGATGTCCTCGACCGGGCCGAGCAGCGTCACATAGAGATCGTAGGCGGCGCCGAGATCGAACAGCACGGGTTTTCCGGCATCGATGGATCTCAGGAGATCATCGACATCGACCCCCTGGCGGACCTTCGTCACCTTCGCCGCCATGGCTTCGGCACCGAGGGGGATCGTGCGCCACGCGAAGCGATCGCGGGTCACCGCGAAAACATGGCTCTCTTTCTCGCTGCTGAGGAAGAAGGCCAGCGCTTCGTCGGCGCCGAGCAATTGCTGGACGCGCTCGACCTTGAGCGGCTTCGGGCTGACCAGCGAGGCATATTGCGGAAACTGGACCGCAATGTCCTTGTTCAGTTGCTCGACCAGCGCCGACAATTCGGCGGCCCGGCGCCGCATCGTCTCCTCGCGCTTGGGATCGCGCAGGTTCTCGGCTTTCGAGAGCTCGGCCGGAAGGCCGCGGTCGAGGATGCGCAATTCGCTCACGGCGTCCTGCTGCCGGCGCACCACCGCCGCCAGCGGATCATTGCCGGCGCCGAAGCGGGCCGCCATCTGCGCCAGCGCCGTCGCCGCCGCCGACTGATTGGCCCATTGGGCGCTTTCGAACGCCTCATTGCCGGCCTCCGGACCCAGAATCCGCTGCTGCTCCGCGCGATCGAGGACGGCGACGTTCTGGTCGAAATAATCGCGCAGCGATGCGATTTCCGGCGCCGAACGGCTGCCGGCGTCCCGGTTGAGCCGATTGACCACGAGACGAACCGCCTTTCGCGACGAATCGATCGATTCGGTGGTGCGCCCCATCAGGAGCTGCAGCCGCGCGATATAATTGATCACCGACGCGACATCCATATGGTCCGGGCCGAACACTCGCTGGCGGATCGCCAGCGCCCGCAGATACAGCGGCTCGGCCTCCTCGTAGCGGCCGAGATTCACATAGGCATTGGCGAGCGGAATGAGGTGGAAGGCGACCTCGGGATGGTTCGGGCCGAAGATCTGCTCCTTGATCGCAATGGCCCGCTTGAGCAGCGGCTCGCCTTCGGCGGCGCGGCCCAATTGCCGGTAGGCGACCGAGAGGTTATTCAGGCTCTGCGCGATGTCGGCATCGTTGGCGGGGAGGCTCTTCTGCTGGAGCGCGAGCGCCCGCTTGGTCAGTTGTTCCGCCTCCTCCCGCCGGCCGACCTTGAGGTCCACCACGGCGAGATTGTTCAGGCTCACCGCGAGCTGGCGCCCGGCGCCCGGGGCTTTTTCCTCGATGGCGATGGCGCGGCGGTGCAAGGCCTCGGCGTCGTCGTAACGGCCGAGGCGCTCATACAGCTGCGCCAGATTGTTCAGGCTGACGGCGACGTCGCGATGGCTGCGGCCGAGCGCGTTCTCGCGGATCATCAGCGCGCGTTCGTCGAGCGGCTCCGCCTCGGCGTAGCGCCCGAGGAGGTAATACGCCATGGCGAGGTCGTTCAGGCTGCTGGCGAGGCCGATGCCCTTGTCGCGCCCGGCGCTGCCCTCGGCCAGCGCCACCGCGCGCTTGCGTAGCTCGACCGCCTCGACATAGCGGCTTTGGAATTCGTAGGTGCGGGCGAGATTGCTCAGCGTATCGATCAGATAGGGACGGTTCTTGTCGGGGTCCGTCTCCAGGATGGCCAGGGCGCGCCGGTAAAGGTCCGCCGCCTCGTCATATCTGCGCTGGTCGATGCGGGCCTTGGCCTGCGACACCAGCGGGTTGGCAGCGGCGAATCCGTCCTGCTGCGCCCACGCCGGCGAGCCGGCGGCGGCGAGGAGCAAAACCAGGGAGACAACCGTAAGCCGAGGCAGCGCCGAGCAGAACATGGGGATCTTCCTCCCGCGTGATCGCGAGTCCGGCGGCCGCCCCCTTCGCAGGAACTCAAGTCTAGCCGTTATGGCGAACAGCGCCAGCCCTCCAGAACGCCAGCCCTCCAGAACGCCAGCCCTCGGGAACGCCGACGTCCCAGGCCAGCTGTTACCTTGGGGATTGGTGGGCATATCGAGGTTCAATCAGGTGGGTGCGCCGCGCCCTGCGGCATTTCAAGCCGCTCCGCGGCGGTCGCCGTAGGGCATGGTACTTAAATGAAAAATGGCCGGGACGAGCCCGGCCATGATGTTTCCGTGTGAGTGGAACGCGCTCTAGAAACCGTAGCCGATCCCGAGCCTGACCGCCTGAAAGGTCGGATGCAGATTGATCAGTGCATTGCTGGATGGGGAACCGCAGGTCCCCCCGCAGACGGTGCTCAGGGCAACGTTTTCGGAGAACCTGCCCAAATCGGTGTACCGATATTCGAGCCGCAGCGTCCACGCCTGGCTGAGCATGGTTTCGAGGCCGGCGCCACCGGTCAGGCCAGACCGGGTGGTGCTCCAGGATCCCCCGCCGACTGCGGAAGCTGTTCCGAGCCCGTCGATTTCATGGGCCGAATAGGCAAACGACCCGCTCACGCTGCCGAAGGCGATGCCGACGGTGCCGTAGGCCAGGGTCGTTGGGGTCACGAGAAAGCCGGCGCGACCTCGGACCGAGGCGTCCCAACTCTGGTTGACCGTCCCGTAGAACGATTCCGCACGATACGCATTCGTATCGTAGTAAGAGTAGGAGGACGAGGAACCACCTTTCCCGTTGCCATCGGCTTCAATGCCGAGAACGGCGGTGCCGAACTGCCAGCGGTACCCCACAAGTCCACCGCCGGTGGCACTGACGTTTCTATTTCCGCTGAAGGAAAACGGCGTTTCCGTACATTCCTCACTGGTTATGCAGATTCCCGGGAAGAGATGCGCCCCGGGCTCGGCAAATCCCTGGGCCGTGGGGCTGATGCCGCCCTGACCGCCGACCTGGGCACCTGTCCAGCTCGGCTGAGCGGGCGCGGGAGCCGCGCGTGCGGGGGCTGCGTGCTCTACGTGTCTCACATGCTTGACTTCCGGAGCTTCATCCGCGAACGCCGGTACGGTGACCAGGACGGCTCCCAGCGCGGCTGCGGTCGCCAACAGTATCCTATTCATATTTCTTGCCCCCACGGCGCAATTTCAAAACTCGATGAGCATGATCGCATCAACTACACGGGCAATCAAAACAGGAATATAGACGCCCTGCACGATTTCCGGGTGGTGTTGCGAATATAACACGGCAGCTCGGCCCCGGCCTTATTATTGCTGGCCTTTTGCATTCTGTTTATGCAATGGCGGCTTATTTTTCCGCCAAATGACCGTCGCCATCGTATTCGTCGCTGCAGAATGGGCCGCCCTGGTACCAGTCTGCAACCGGATCGGGCGGTCGTCCGGCCTCCGCGGCGAGCGCCGCCTCGCAATGGTCCTCGCCCCGCCCCTGTGGCCGGTAGCCGTAACGGCGCGCGTTCGAATTGTCCCACCAGGCGCGCTCGTTGTCGGATGCGCCGTAGAAAACCTCGTACCTGATCGCTGGGTGATCGAGGCCGATGCGGACGAGCTGGGCGAGATCGGCGGGACTGATCCAGATCGAGAGCCGGCGCCGGTCGACCGGCGCGTCGGCGACGTTGCCGATGCGTATGCAGGTGACGCGCATCCCGTGCTTGAATGCATAGAGGGCGCCGACCGCCTCGCCGAATGCCTTGCTGACGCCATAGCGGGTATCGGGGCGCAGCGTCACATCGGACCTGATTCGGTGGCCGCGGGGATAGAAGCCGACGGCGTGGTTGGAGGACGCGAACACGATCCGCTCGACCTTGTGGCGGTGCGCCGCCTCGAACAGGTTGTAGCAGCCGATGATGTTGGCGGTGAGGATCGTTTCCCACGGTCCTTCGACCGAAAAGCCGCCGAGATGGACGATGGCGTCCACGCCGGCCACCGCCGCCTCGACCGCGGCGAGGTCGGCCAGGTCCGCCGCGACGAACGGTGTCGCGGCCGCGAGCCCGGCCGGCCGCTTCAGATCGCTGAGCCGCAGGCGATAGGCGTCCGCGAGCAGGCCCGCCAGCCGTCCGCCCACATCCCCGGCCGCGCCGGTGATCAGCACCGTCTTCATGGGCATTCGGTCATGTTTCGAGCTCGGCGAGGCTCTGGTAACGCTTGCGGCTGTTGAGCAGGTGCCGCCGCATGGCGGCGCGCGCGGCCGCCGCCGCCCCGGCGCGGACCGCATCGAGGATGTCGCGGTGCTCCCTCTGGATCTTGGCGAGATAGGCGCTGCGCTGCGCCGCACGGTCGACGGCGACGTGGATCGTCTGCCGCGGAATGATGAAGCGGCCGAGATATTCGAGAAAACTCACGAATTGCGGATTTTCCGTCGCCTCCGCGATGCTGCGGTGGAACGCGAAATCCTGGTCGACGCCGGCATCGCCGCGGCCGATCGCCCGGTCGACCGCCTCATAGGCGTCGCCGATCCTGGCGAGCCCCGCCGCCGAGGCGCGCTCGGCCGCGAGCCCGGCGGCCTCGATCTCGACGCCGGTGCGCAGCTCCATCACCTCGATCACCTCGCGCAGCGAATGCAGCTCGCCGCCCTCGATGCGGAATGGCCGCCGCGGCGCCGCCGCGACGAACGCGCCGACGCCCTGGCGGGTGACGACGAGCCCCTCGGCGCGCAGCGCCGCCACCGCCTCGCGCACGACGGTGCGGCTGACGCAGGTGGTGGCGATCATCTCCTGCTCGGTCGGCAGTCGCGACCCGGGCGGGAGCTTTCCGGAGGTGATGTCGGAGGTGAGGCGTTCGACGAGCGCACCGGACAGGCTGCGCGGGGCGGGCAGCGGACGGAATGCGGCCAGGGTGTCGCCGCGGTCGGCGTGCGGTCTTGCCAGGGGAGGTAGTCTGGTCATAATATGACCTGACAAGTAACACGCCGGGATCATCGCAGCAACCGGCTTGCGGTTGCGCCCGATCCGCCGGTACCGTGCCGGCGCGCAGCTCGGGCACAAAACAAAATGGGCGCGCAAAGCCGCGCCGGTGCGATGTCTGGGAGGAAGCCATGCGAACGCGACATGTCGTTCTGGGTTCGTTGGCGCTGCTCGCAGCCGCCTGCCTCGCCGACGCGGCCTCGGCGCAGCAGAAGCTCGTGCTCAAGGCATCCGACGTCCATCCCGCCGGATATCCGACGGTGGTCGCGGTGGAGAATCTCGGCAAGAAGCTGGCGCAGGCCACCAATGGGCGGTTGAGCGTGCAGATGTTCGCCGCGATGCAGCTCGGCGGCGAGAAGGAGGCGATCGAGCAGACCCAGGTCGGCGCGCTGGCGATGGCGCGGGTCAGCGTCGGGGCGCTCGGGCCCGTGATCGATAATCTCAACGTCTTCAACCTGCCGTTCCTGTTCCGCAACACCGCCCACATGCAGAAGGTGATCGACGGCCCGATCGGCCAGGAACTGCTCGACGCCGTCACCAACAATCCCAATGCTGGCCTGATCGGACTGTGCTGGATGGATGCCGGCGCCCGCAGCGTCTACGACACCAAGCGGCCGATCCGCACCATCGCCGACCTCAAAGGCCTCAAGATCCGCGTCATCGGCAATCCGATATTCGTCGACATGATGAACGCGCTGGGCGGCAACGGCGTCGCAATGGGCTACGACCAGGTGTTCAGCGCGCTGCAGACCGGAGTGGTCGACGGCGCCGAGAACAATCCGCCCAGCTTCGTGTTCGACAATCACTATCAGGCCGCCAAGTATTTCACCCTGACCGAACACCTGATCGTGCCGGAAATGCTGGTGTTCTCGCGCCGGACCTGGAACACGCTGTCGAAGGACGACCAGGAGCTGATCCGCAAGCTCGCCCGCGAGGCCCAGCTCGAGGAGCGCGGCCTATGGGCCGCCTACGAGAAGCAGGCGATGGACAAGGCCAGGGCCGCCGGCATCCAGGTCTTCGAGGTCGCCGACAAGAAGCCGTTCCAGGACGCGGTGAGGCCGGTCTGGGACAAATACGGGCCGCGGTTCGCCGACATCATCAAGCGCGTGCAGGCGGAGTGACGCTTCCCTCTCCCTCCCCGACTTCGGGGAGGGCCGGGGTGGGGACTTGCTTACGACACAGCGCGTAGTGAGGAAGACCCCACCCTGCCCTCCCGAAGACGGGGAGGGAAAGAGACGCCGCGATTACGTTGAACCCAGAGCACCCGCCCGGGCACCTATGATCCTCACCTACCGCAAAGCCATGGATGCGCTCTACCTCGCCTGCATTGCGCTTGCCGGCACGGCGCTGGTGCTGATTGCGGCGGTCATCCCGTGGGCGGTCTATACCCGCTACGTCGTCAACCGAGCGGCGTCTTGGCCGGAGCCGACGGCGGTGTTGCTCATGATCGTGCTCACCTTTTTCGGCGCCGCCGCCTGCTATCGCCGCCGCCAGCACATGAACGTCGCGTTTTTCGTCGCGCTGCTGCCGCCCCGCCTGCGCCGCGCCGCCGATCTCCTCGCCGAACTGCTGGTGGGGCTGTTCGCCGTGTTCATGATGATCTGGGGCGCCAAGCTGGTGGAGGCGACCTGGCACAACACCATCGCCGACTTTCCCTCGCTTTCGGTCGGCGTCACCTATCTGCCGATCCCGCTCGGCGGCGCGGCGCTGTTCCTGTTCGTCATCGAACGCCTGATCGGTGCGCCGGCGGTCCCTGCACCGGCCAATCGCCTCCCCGCAACGCACTGACATCGCCGATCGAAGGCGCGCCCAAGGGACACCATGGACATCTTCATTCTGCTGATGACGATGTTCGCGTGCTTCATCATCGGCGTGCCGATCGCCTATTCGCTGGCTCTCGCCGCGTTAGCGGGCGCGATCTGGATCGGCATTCCGCTCGAAGCCGTGATGCTGAAGATATCCGACGGCGTGAGCAAGGTCGCCATGCTCACGATTCCGTTCTTCGTGCTGGCAGGCGCCATCATGGCCGAAGGCGGGATGGCGCGGCGCCTCGTCGCCTTTGCCGACGTGCTGGTCGGCTTCACCCGGGTGCGCGGCGGTCTCTCCGTCGTCAACGTGCTCGCCACCACGTTTCTCAGCGGAATTTCCGGCTCTTCGGTCGCCGACACCTCCGCGATCGGCTCGGTGATGATCCCGCAGATGGAGAAGGCCGGCTATCCCCGGGTGTTCGCGACCAACGTGACCATCACCGCATCGGTCCAGGCGCTGCTGGTGCCGCCGAGCCACAACGCCGTCATCTATTCGCTGGCCACCGGCGGTACCATCTCGATCATCAGCCTGTTCATGGCCGGCGTCGTGCCCGGCCTGCTGCTCGGTTTCGCCATCATCATCCTCTGCCTCGTCATCGCGTATCGCGACGGCCATCCGCGCGGCCAGACGGTGCCGCTGCGCGAGGCGGTGAAGATCACGTTCGACGCCCTGTGGGGCTTGGTCACCCTCGCCATCATTCTCGGCGGCATCCTCGCCGGCGTCTTCACCGCCATCGAAGCCGGCGCGGTCGCCTGCGTGTGGGCGTTTTTGGTCACCATGTTCGTCTACCGCGACTATCGCTGGCGCGATCTCCCGGCGCTGATCCACCGTACCGTGAGCACGGTCGCGATGGTGCTGACGCTGATCGCCTGCGCCTCGAGCGTCGGCTACATCATGGCGCTGACCCAGATGCCGGGAAAGATCACCGCGTTCTTTCTCACCATCTCCAGCGACAAGAACGTCATCCTGTTCCTGGTCAACATTTTGCTGCTGGTGCTCGGCTGCCTCGTCGACATGGCGCCGTCGATCCTCATCTCGACCCCGATCCTGCTCCCGGTGATGACCAATTTCGGGGTCGATCCCGTCCACTTCGGCATGATCATGATGCTCAACCTCGGCATCGGCCTGTGCCACCCGCCGGTCGGCGCGATCCTGTTCGTCGGCTGCGCGGTGGGCAAGGTCTCGATCGAGCAGGTGATGCGGCGGATCTGGCCGTTCTACGGGGTGATGTTCGCGGTGCTGATGCTGGTGACCTATATTCCGGCCATATCGCTGTGGCTGCCGCGGCTGGTGCTGAACCGGTGAGATGTTTGAGTGGGTCAGCCACGCCCGCGGTCTTGCCAGGGGGTGTCATAAAATTGATAAGATTGCCCGGCATGGCGGCCCGCGCACATATCGCGACCGCGCATATTGTGACCGCATGGGGATGGAGTGTTCGGAACATGCGTGCTGAAATCGACATGCGCACATTCGCGCGGGGCGCCGGCGTCACGGTCGCGTATCCGGCGGGCAGCATCATCTTCAACAAGGGCGATCCGGGCACGTGCATGTATATCGTGCAGTCCGGCATCGTCGAGATGGTGATCGGCGACAAGGTGATCGAGACGTGCACGGCCAACGAGGCGATCGGGTTCATGTCCATGATCGACGGCGCACAGCGCTCCTCGACGGCCCGGGTAAGGGAGGCATGCGAGGTCTCGCTGATCGACCGGCGCAAGTTCCGCTTCATGGTGGACGAATTGCCGAATTTCGCCCACTACGTCATGGGCGCAATGGCGCGGCGCATCCGCGGCATGAGCCTGGCGATGTGACCGGAGAAATTGGTGGGGACGGCGTGTTCGACATAGCATCTGCAGGGTGTTCGGAATTCGGAGACAGAAATCGATGACCAAGCTGACCGGTTCGTTCGTCGCCCTGATCACGCCTTTCAACAAGGACGGATCGGTCGATTTCGCCGCATTCCGCGACCTCCTCGCCTTCCAGGAGAGCCACCGCACCTCGGCGGTCCTGATCATGGGTTCGACCGGCGAGACCTCCATGCTGGCGCCGGAGGAGAAGAAGGCGATCATCGTCGAAACCGCCAAGATGAAGACGTCGCGGATGCCGATCTTCTACGGCTGCACCGGCAACAACACCGAGGCGACCATCGCCAATGTCCGGTTCGCCGTCGCCAACGGCGCCGACGGCGCGATCTTGGCGGCGCCCGCCTATATCTGCGCGCCCGAGGCCGACATCGAGCGGTTCTTCCTCGACGTCGCCGACGCCACCGACCTGCCGCTCGGCATCTACAACAATCCGCCGCGGGTGAAGAGCGATCTCCACTGGGAGCACCTGCTGCGCATCTTCCGCCACCCGAACTATGTCGTGCACAAGGAAGCCACCGCGCGCGTCGGCCAGGTCGCGCAGGTGCTGGCGGCGCGCCCCGGCGTCTCCGTCATGTGCTGCGACAGCCCGAACCTCGGGCTCGTCGTTCCCACCATGAGCCTGGGCGGCCACGGCACCGCGAACATGACCGGCAATGTGGCGCCCGCGGAACTCGCGACCATTTCGACGCCATGGGCGAGCTATGCGGAGGCGGAGAATTTCAAGGCCGCCTATCTCGGCCTGCTGCCGCTGCTCCACTTCACCTATTCC
>Ga0302325_10018121_pt1 | contig 14847 bp, 11 predicted proteins | sample Palsa_T0_2_FD_201948 | JGI IMG/M metagenome (GOLD analysis project Ga0302325, IMG submission 201948) | Peat permafrost microbial communities from Stordalen Mire near Abisko, Sweden - Palsa_T0_2 | ecosystem: Environmental > Terrestrial > Soil > Palsa > Peat permafrost | place: Sweden: Abisko... | reverse complement strand
ATTTTTTTCCAGCGGTGTCGTTCGGAAATGCTCGTCCATGGCGAAAGCGCCTTCGAGCAGTTCGATGAAATGATCCATGCCGATATCGATGGCGATGGACAGGCCGATGGCCGACCAGAGCGAATATCGTCCGCCGACCCAATCCCAGAACTCGAACATGTTTTTGGTGTCGATGCCGAATTTGCTGACTTCCTTGGCATTGGTGGAGAGGGCGACGAAATGCTTGGCGACGGCACTGGGATTTCCCGCCGCCTTGAGCAGCCAATCCTTGGCGGTGTGGGCGTTGGTAATGGTTTCCTGCGTCGTGAAAGTCTTGGAGGCGACGATGAAGAGTGTCGTCTCTGGCTGGCAAACCTTCAGCGTCTCAGCGATGTGCGTGCCGTCGATGTTGGAAACAAAATGCGCCTGCAGGCCCGGCTTGGAATAAGGCTTGAGGGCTTCGGTGACCATCACCGGCCCCAGGTCCGAGCCGCCGATGCCGATGTTGACGACATCCGTGATGGGTTTGCCGGTATATCCCTTCCAGGTTCCGGAGCGGATGGCGTCGCTGAATTGCCGCATGTGTTCCAGCACGGCATTCACCTCCGGCATGACATCCTTGCCATCGACGAGGATCGGCCGATTGGCGCGATTGCGAAGCGCGATGTGCAGAACGGCCCGATTCTCGGTGATATTGATTTTCTCCCCGGCAAACATGCGATCGCGCCAGGTTTCGACCTTGGCGGCGCGGGCGAGATCGAAAAGCAGCTTCATCGTCTGCTCGGTCACGCGATTCTTGGAAAAATCCAGCAGGATGTCGCCGAAGCGGAGCGAGAATTTGTCGAATCGGTTCGGGTCTTCCTTGAACAGATCGCGCATGTGCCTGGGGGCGATCTGGGAATAGTGTTCCTGCAGGGCGAGAAATGCGGGGGATTGGGTAAATTGGCTCATAGAGTCTCCGTTCCGGGGAGATTAGACCGTCGAAGGCCGCATCCGCCAAGGGACGTCCCATTTTTTTAGCCGCGTCGCTTGGCGACGCGCGAGATTGCCGAATTGGCCGCGATTTGCCGATCCCCGCGCGTCGCCAAGCGACGCGGCTAAAACCACGCTTGACGATACGCCCGCTTTGCCTTCCAATTCCGCCCCTATGGCCAAGGCTCGCGCGATTGTGAAACGCCGCAAGGCGGTTCGAAATATCAAGAAAATCACCAAGACGATGCAGATGATCGCGACGGCGAAATTCCAGAAATCGCTGAAGCGCGCCGTCGGCACCAAACCGTATTCCATGAAGGTCCGGGAAATGGTCGCGGAACTGGCGCGGTCCATCGGGGATGTCACGCATCCCTTGCTTCGCCGCCCGGAAGAAAGCGGGGGCAATAACACGATCGCGCTGGTCGTCATCACCAGCAACCGCGGGCTGGCCGGGGCGTACAACGGCAGCGTCCTGCGGCGAGCGGCTCATTTTATCCGTGAACAGGAAGCGGCGGGGAAGAAGATCGACCTGTATGTCGCCGGCAAAAAGGGCGTCAGCTATTTCAATTTCCAACGCCGGCCGATCGTGCAGCGGTTCGATCAGATTGGCGACACGCCGAAATTCGAGGATGTCGAAAAAGTCGCGGACATGTTCATCGAGAAATTCACAGGGGCGAAATACGATGCCGTGTACGTGGCATACATGAATTTCATTAGCGCCGGCGTGCAACGGCCGGAGATCACCGCGCTGCTGCCATTGGCGGGTGTTGAAGCGACGAAAAAACCGGATGGCAGTTTCAATGCGGTTTACGATTTCTATCCCGATGCCGCGAGTCTGCTGGATGAATTGTTACCCCAGACGGTGAAGACGGCTCTGTTCCAGGCGTTTTTGGATGCGACCACCAGCGAGCAGGTCGCGCGCATGATCGCGATGAAGAGCGCCACCGACAACGCCGACAAGATGGTCAAATCCCTCACCATGCAATACAACCGCGCCCGCCAGAGCCAGATCACGACCGAGCTGTCGGAAATCATGGGCGGCGTGGAAGCGATGGGCGGATAAATCTTCTATGGATTGGTCAGCTTGGGCGCTGCGATGAGTGGCTCGATGCGGGCCAGTTCGGATCGCGCCCACTGAATTTCTCGCTCGGTGTGCAGTCTCGCCAGGGCTCGCAGAAGCAATTGGCGGGCGCGTTCGTATTGCTGCAAATACCGGGCATAAACCACGCCCAGCATCAACTCCACCTGCTCGATCTGCTCGAAATTCGGATAGTGCGAGAGAAATTGCTCGTATGCCTCGGCCGCCTGGGCGTAAAACTGCTGCTGGGCGAGTTGATTGGCGACATCGAGTTGCGCCTGGCGCGACAGTACCTGCGTGGGATCCATTTTCTTCAATTCCAGAAACAGAAAAGCCGCATGGGGAAGATTGTGATGTGCGATGGCTTCGCTGATTTCGGCGCGAAGCTCGAGGATGCGGGTGGTGCGGGCGTCCGGCTCTCGGGGGCGAACATCGACCGGTTGGGCCGGCATGTATCCGAAGGGGTTGTAACCCTGACTCACCAGGCTCCGATATTGTCGGCGGCGATTCCAGCGCGCCAGGAGCGAAATCAAATCCAACTGATCGCGCGGAATCAGGCCGGTTAAGAGAAGGATCAAGCAAACTGCCGCTCCGAAGGCGGTGCCGCTGATATGGGCCATGTGCGCGACCGCTTCAGCGCCGCCGAGCAATTGGGGATAGAGTTCGCCGATCAAGTCCGTGGAAAAAGTGAAGAGAACAAACCAGAGGCTGGGAATTTCCACCGCACCGATGATGAAGAAGAAATAGAACACGGTGATGTTGGAGCGCGGCAGGAGGACTAGATACGCGCCGGTGACGGCGGCCACCGCGCCGCTGGCGCCGATCACTGGCATCTGATCGAATGCCGAATGCCCGATGCCCGCGAACACGCCGCCGGCGAGATAGAAGGCCAGATATCCCACATGTCCCATGCGGTCGTTGATGTTGTTGCCGAAGATGTAGAGGAAGAGCATGTTCCCCAGAATGTGCAGCCAATTTTCGTGGAGGAATTGGTAAGTGAAATATTGCCAGATCGCCGGGTCGGCCGGATCGAGCGCCCAGGCTTGCTTGGTCGGCACGCCATGCCACAGCGTCAGTGGTCCGTGCGTCGAGCCGTCGCTGGAGGAGCTGGTGAGGATGAACATCGCCACATTGGCGGCGATCAGCGACCAGTTCATCCACGGGAAGCGGCGAAGCGGGCAATCGGTTCGTAGAGGGATGATCATGTCTTCGTAATCTCAGCGCCGAGCGACCGGCTCCCGAAAGTGCGCGGCATTTTACCCGTTGCACCCGCTGGTTGGAGGATATTAGCCGCGCGGAAGGAGATCGGCATCATTTTTTTTGACCATTCTCAGCCGCCGCCCGCCGCGCGACCATCGAACTTCATTCATATATGCTTCGATGAGATGAATGCCGCGGCCGCTGGATTTTTCGAGGTTTTCTTCGAGCGTCGGATCGGGGACTAGCGCTCGGGCAAATCCGCTGCCTTCGTCTTCGATCACGATCACCGTGGTTTCACGCGAAATGGTTGCTTCGATGCGGATTTTTTTGCTTGGGTCGTGCTGATTGCCGTGCTTTATTGCATTTCGCAACGCCTCATCCAGGGCGAGTTTGATGGCGAAGAGACATTGGTTGTTATAGCCGCGGCGTTGGGCGTCGCTGAGAATGCGGTCCTGCACTTCGCGGGATGCCGATTCGACGCTGGGAATGTCGGCCTTGACCTTGATCGAGCCGCCGGGACCGGGTTCGGTGGTCAGGCGCGACTTCTCTGTTTGTTCGCTTCGACCCCGACGATTCGAACCGGCCATGCTCATAGTCGTGGTGGCTCGTATTGAAGCAGCTTCCAGTCCCGCGAAATTATTTCGTCTGCGAGAAGTTCGACGTAAAACTAGCCAGCGCCTCGGTCCGCGTCGGATAAATCTTGAACAGCTTGTTCAACTTGGTGATGACGAACACCTCAAAAATCTGCGGCTTGATGTTTGTCAGACGCAGATGGCCGTTGCGCTCCCGGATCTTGTTGTTGACATTGATGAGCATCCCCAGCGCCGCCGATGAGAGATGATCGACATTGTTAAAATCCAGCAGCAATTTCGGATGGGGCCCTTCTTCGACCAGCGTCGTCAAAGTCTGGCCGATGCTGGCGATATTGGCCTCGTCGAGGATTTTGCTGTTGGTGAATTCGATGATCTTGATGTCCCTTTGCAGGATCACCGAGACCGCTGGAATAGTTTCGGCCATGTTCGCTTCCACCAAAAGGCCCGGACCATAAGTTTCGGCAACGCCTTCGCTTCTCCGCTAACCAGCACTTAACAGTACGGCGGAGAAAAAAAGGTGTCAAGCCGAACCTGTTAATGCCGGCCCAAACCGGGTTCGACCGGCGTGGCGAGTCCAGTCGCCATGGGCTTTGCACGCGCAAATCCTCGTCCCCAGACGCCCACGGCCAGCAACAACAAGCCGCTTGCTCCTATCAGCAGCCACGCAGATTGCGTTGTTGGTTGCCGGCTCGCATTCATCAAATGATTCAGCCGCGCCCGCCAGTCGCCAAAATTCCGTTGGACAATCGTCGGCGTTCCCACATTGACCGCTCGCAGCTCGCCGCCATTGCGCTCATAGACGCCCGGAATCCAGCCCATTTCATCGGCCGACACGGGGCCGTCCGGCTCGATCCGAATCCATTGGCGATCCAGAGGCACGGCCGATTGCGAAGCATAGTCCGGCTTCCCATCGCCTAGCCAATCGAGCACTGCCGACCAGAACACGACAAAATCCGTCGTATGCGAAAAATTTGGCGATTCAAATCCAATCCAGACACGGCGGATCGGCGAAGTTTGCACTGCGATGACAGCCGAATCGGAAACGGAAACCACCGCCGTCCAATCGCCCGGCGGCAATTCGCCAATTCGCGCATCCGCTAGCGCGGTTCGCCAGTCGATGCGATCAATCTGCAACGGGCCAGCAGCGAATTTCAGCGAATCCAGCGAGACGAGATTTCGATCCCCATTCGTCAAAATCGCGCTCGCCTCGTCGATGGGAATTGCCGCATTTCCCCAAACGACCGCGACATGCGGAGAATTCTCTGACGCCGGCCGATGCTTGGAATAAATCTCGATCATCCGCTCCAACTCAGGCGGCAGCGGCGACCGAGCTTCAATTTGAGGCCACGCACCGCGCAGCACGCACCAGGCCGAGTGATTCATCTTGAGATTGTCATCCGCATCGATATCAGCCTGCACAATCGGACCCAGATTGGAAAGATCGACGAAATAGTTCTTTGATTCGCCGGTGGGCGGAAGGGGGATTATCTGATTTTCGCCTTGGACCGTCAGTGTCGCCGTGGCTAACGAAGATTGATTCCTCACGCGCACCATCGCCTGCGGATGCGGCCCTTGGCCGATGGCGAGAGATTCAATTCCCACATTTGTCACTGGCCAATCCGGGGCGAATTGCACAAGCCGCGGATCATTCAATCTCAAATCCTGATCGCTCAGCAGGACGACGACTGGCGCATCGGATGCTTGCACGGCTCGCCGCAGAATTGCAGGAGTCGAATTCGGCGGCGGCGAGATCCATTCGATATGCGCTGCGGATGGCACGGCCGATTTGAGCATATCGCTCGCCTCGGCAAATCGTGTCTCTCCCGTCGAATTAGTCGCCGACATGGTTAAGCCACGATCCACTATAACGGCCAATCGGCTACTCGCATCCGATCCAATCGCCGGCCGCGCGGCAGCGAGAATGCAGAGCAGAAGCGCGGCCAGTACCGCGACCACTGCTAACGGTGGCAAGCGAACAGCGCGTTGATGTTGCCTCGGGAAGGCGCTGGGCCACAACCGCACGAACGGCACATCCGCCGATTCGGCTCGGCCGCGCAGCATCCACAGCGTGATTCCCAGCCAAGGGATCAGCCCAATCAGCCAGATGGGCGCGACGAAAAACATATTCACATTTTAACCGGAAATTCAGTTGGATCGCCGTTGCTGAATAATCCCGATCGCCCACACGATCAGCCCAGCAACGGCAATCGGCCCGAAAATCAGGCAGATGATGAAGTCGTGGTGCAGTTCAACATTAAAAGAAGCCTGCGTCACCTGCCCGGCGGTGTCGATCATGTGGGAATAGAAATGCGCCACCGAATACCCCGTCACCGCCGCCGGCACGCCCCACCCGATCAGCATCATGATTCGCCCCAGTAATCGCATGGTTTCACAATCCGGGAAATGCGGATTCTACCACGGAGACACGGAGAGCACGGAGGGAAAACATAAAATCAAAATTAGCCACCGATGAACACCGATGGGCACCGATGAAAACAGATTTTGAATTGAATTATCTTTCTTAATGGGTGCTTATCGGTGGTCATCGGTGGCTAAATTCTTTTGGAATTTCCCCCTCGGTGTTCTCCGTGTCTCCGTGGTGGAAACCGCATTTTGAATTTTAGAATTGCTCGGTAATTTCTGGAATCACCACCACTTTTTCCAAAAGGATGTAATTCCTCCCGCGGTATTCCGTGACGGTGCCGGTGACGCGGAAGCGCACCGCGCGGGCGCCGGCCTGGGCGGTTTCCATGGCGGCGAGCTTTAGATTTGGCAGGATGATCACCGGCGGAACCTGCATGGATTCGCCATCAGATTCGAATGTGAGTTCCGCCTGCTCGCCGTCGGGGCTGCGAACGAGCCGGGCGGTGCGGTCGATGATTTGTGAATCCTCGCGCAAGACCGTCATCGGCGGCGCGCCCGGCGCGATTGCGCCGGAGCCGCTGGTGGAATCGAGTCCCGGCGGCGGGGGCCGGCTGGGACGCGGGGCGGAATTCGCGTCACCCGCCAACATTTCGTTGAGCATCTGGTCGGCGGATGCGGGGCGCGTGGTGGTTGACACCTCGGACATCATGATCGTCCGCCGGGCCTCATCGTCGGGACCGGATTCGAGCAGGATGTAATTCCGTTGCTTGTATTCCGTGACGGTGCCCGAAACGGTGAACCGCAAATCGCGCTTGGTGGCGGTGGCGGCATTCTCCATCGACATCAATTCCCGATCGGGCAACACCGACATCGGCGCCAGCGGCTGCGAATCGTTGTCGTTGTCAAAATCAAATTCCATGTAGGGCGAGTCCGCGACCTTCTTCAAATGCCCAGCGCGGTCGATCACATCCGACCCCTCTCGCAACAGGCGGATTTTTTCGCTGATCCCGCTGGGTGCCAGTTTCGAGGGGGAAGGCTGGGTGGTTGGGGCGAGCTGCGGCTGGGTCGTGGGCTCGAGCATTTCGCGCAACATCTGATCGGCCGGCAGCGTTCCCTGAAGCTGCGGGGCATTCGATGTGGACGCATCGGGAGCGGCCGCGTCGGGCTGGGTGGATTGCCCCAGAACGGGGATGGCCGTCCACAAGCCCAGAATCATCATCCATTTCAAACCACAATGCATGGGTTCTCCGCGGCATTTCATCGGCTTTTCCCAACCGAACCGCCAAACACCGATGGCGGCGACCTTATTGGACTTTCCCCTCGGCATCCTGATGGTAGCCCGGCGTGGCGGCCCAGTTGAGTTTTTGGGCCAAAGTCCGCCATTCCCCGGCCTGGGGATTTTCGACCAACAGCACCGAATTGGGACTCTTGCGAATGACGACGCGCTCGCCGGTGGTGAGGCGCGTCGAGGCCTGGCCATCGCAGAACATCGTCGTGCCATCATTCACTTTCGTCGCCTTCACGACCACGGTCGAATTGATGGAGATCACCACCGGCCGAAACGAGAGGCTGTGGGGGCAAAGCGGGGTGATGCAAATGGCTTCGACATTGGGGCTGATGATCGGCCCGCCGGCAGAGACGTTGTATGCGGTGCTGCCGCTGGCGGTGGCGACGATCACGCCATCTCCGAAATATCGCGCTCCAGCGCCGCCTTCCTGGCCGTCGGCGGCAATTTCCAATTCGATCATGTGGAACGGCGGCCCGGCGGTGATGACGGTGTCGTTCAAGGCCGTCGCGTGGAACCGCCGCTTGGATTCCAGCCCGCCTTTTTCTCCAAGCTGGCATTCCACATCCGCCCCGATAACGGAGGCCTCGATCACCTGCCGCGCGCTGATGTGCAACTTGCCGGCGACAAAGGCATCGAATTGCTCGTGGAATTGGGCCGGGGTGAAACTAGCGAGAAACCCGAGCCGGCCGAAATTCACGCCGAGCATGGGGATTTGTTTGCCGCCCAACCTTCGCGCGGCCGAGAGCAGTGTCCCATCCCCACCGAGCACCAGAATCGCATCGGCCAGGATTTGGCTGATATCGATGCCATGATCGGCTTCGACTCCCACAACGGTGACGCGCTGCTTGAGCCACGGCAGCATCTCGTCCAGCGCTTTGGCGACGGCAGGCTTGGCCTTGTTGGCGACGATAAGCAGGCGCATGGCAAATTAAATAAGATGACCGTCCTGGAAGGCGACCGGGGGACCGACGGCACAAAGCCGGTGCCACTTAGGGCTGCTTCCTCTCGGACCTGACCCGGTTCGCGGCCGACCCTTGCATCGGACCCGGCCGCCCTCCAGGACGGCTGTTGTCGCTTTTACTCGATTGGGGGGTGAGTTTCCATCTTTCGACGCTGACCTTACGAAGAGAGTGGGGGAGGGGGAGAGTGGGAGAGTGGGGGAAAAATGCAAAGCCGCGAACGCAAATTGTATTTTTTCACCCCCTCACCCCCTCCCCCCTCCCCCACTCTCCTCATCCCCCCGAACTCTGCGTCGTCGCCGGGCGGCCTTCACGCATCTGGTCCTGAATCAATTTGAGTTGGGCGGGATACGTGCCCCCGAGGGGGGGGATCATTTTATCGACGGCGTCGAAGAGGGCCGTGGCCTGGTCAAAAGAATCCGGATCGCCGGCATCTTTCAGTTTCTGGGCAGCGCGTTTGAATTCCCGGCCGATGGTGTCGGGGATTTGCCGGAGCGTGGGGTCGGAATTGTCGGTGTATTTTTTGATTTCATCCGAGGCGAAACTGGCCGCATCATCCCAGTGGTGGGCCGCCAGCAGCGCATCGACGCGGTCGCCGCAAAGCGTGTCGATCACTGTCGGGGACCCGGCGTTGCTATCAAAGAAATCCAGAGCCTGACCATAATAGTCGGCAGCGGGGCCTGGTTGGTCGAGATTGTTCAGCATGACGTCCCCGATCTCCTGCTCCTGCCCAGCGAGAAGCTGTGCCGCGTTTTGCCGGGCATCCGCCGTCTTGGCGTTTTTCGATTCATCTTCGAGCCGATCCCGCAGCGCCAGCAGCACTTCCAATTCATAGTTGGGCTTGTTCTTCAGTTGCCCGACCAAATCTTCCAGATCATCTTTGTCCAAATCCGGCAGCCAGGATTTAAGGGCGATCCACGCGGCGGCGGCGACATCGGCGTCCGAATCGTTCAGTCGATCGACCAGACTGGATTTATAAATCCCCTGCGGCACCGTCCCCAGCGCCTGCACCGCCGCCTTGCGAATATCCTGATCCGGATCGGCGAGATTTTTGATGATCTCATCCGCGAGGTCCGGCTCTTTGAGTTCGCCCAATGCCGTCAAAGCGGCCTGTCGCACTTCTTTTGGCTGACCTGCCACAAGATAATGCAGGAATTGGGGAACCAGCGTGTTGTCCTGCAACGCGCCCAGCGCGCCGAGAATGGCCGCCTGCAAATGCTCCGTGCCGGGAAGCCCGGTGCGATCCAGCGCTCCAAGCAGGGCATCCCGTGCCGAACGCAAAAGATCGGGATCAGCCCTGACGGCGGCGGCACCCTGCTTCAGGCCGTCGGCCGCTTCGGTCTGTACATCGATCGGATTCTCATTCGCCAGAGCCTGCACCATGAAACGCAGGGCGGTAACGTCGGCCAGCGGGGCGAGCGAGTGAATCAATGCCGCTCGAACGGCGTCGTCGGTTTCCACTTGAAGCTGCCCAACCATCGCCGCCGCCGACGAGGGATTGTCGTAAAGCGCTTTGGCGGCGTGAAGGCGAACATCCGATGAATCATCGCTCAGCAACCTCCGGGTTTCGCGCACCGCCGCCGCCGATGGTGGATTGGTGCTTCCAAGGCCGTAAAACACTTCATCTGCTCCCAGCTCGCGCACGCTGGGATTGGCGTTGCGAAGATATCGCATGAGAATTCCCGGCTGCTCGGCCTGAGGCGCCTGGTCGTAGATATCCTGCAGCAGGCGTAGATCGGATTCTTCCATACCGGTTCGGCGCAATAGTTCGGTCATGTATGAATCGGAGCGATGCCGCTGCAGTTCGATCTGGAAATCAGCATCCGATTTTTGCGCGTTTTCCGACCACCATGCCAGCCATTTGTGAATGTCACGGTCGTAGGTGCGGATGCCGGTCATGTCGGCCAGTGCATCGGCCGCGGCTTGCTGGATCAGCGGATCATCGTCTTTCAGCAATCCGACCAACCCATCGGCGATGAATTTCTGATCCAATGTCCCCAGCGCGCGGATGACCGGGACGCGGGCGTCGCTCTTGCCCTGAATCCGGCTGATGTCCAGCAGGCGACGCAGAACATCCTCATCCGATTTGTAATTGGCCAGCGCATCGGCGGCGGCGGTGATGCGCGGAACATCAAGGTCCTCGACGAGAGTGAACAGCGGGGCGATGAAATCCGGATCAGTCCAGGGAATGGCCGCCAAGGCCCGGGCGACGGACAATTGCCCGCCGCGATCGGCTTTGAGTTCATCCAACAGCGTGGATTTAACATTGTCCCGGCTGTGCCAGGCCACAAGTTTTTTGGCGGCCAGATCGCGAACTTCCTGGGGTTGCTGGGGATCCTGCAGGGTGGTGATCGCTTCCTGCAGCGGATCGAAAGGCTCCGTTGTGGCTGCGGAGGGGGCCGTTTCGGGAGCGGTAGTGGCATTGGCAGGCCCGGAACTCTGCGCGAGAGTGAGACCCGGCGGCAAGACTACCGCAAGGGCCGATAAGCAAACCGCCTTCGTCCACCATCTTATTTGCACCATTGCCTTTATCGTCGCATCCGCAAAGTTACCGTATTTGAATCGAACGGCAAAGCAAAGTGTCGCCATCCGTCGGCAAGATTTTTCACCCCATGACAAACCGCCGAATCGCCGCGCTCACCTCAGCCGGGCGTTCCAGCGGCGACAGATGTCCGGCGCCGGGGATGATCGCCAGCGTCGCGCCTGGGATTGCATCCCGCATCGTTTCCGCCATCGACGGCGTGGTGATCGCATCGGATTCCCCAACAATGATCAAAGTCGGCGTTGAAATCATCGGCAAAAAATCCGTGTAATCGGACCTGTCCCGCATGGCCGCCAATGCAAATTGCACGGTCTGGGCCGGGCAGGCTTCCATGATCTGCCGCGCCAGCGGCGCGAATGCCGGATCGGCGATGGACTTAGGCAACATCTGCTCGGCCACCGCTGCCGAGCCGCGCGTGCGGGCCAACTCGATCATCGCATTGCGTCCCTCGCGCCCCTGCGGTGTGTCGGCGGCGGCGCGCGTGTCTGTCAGGATTAATCCGCGCAGTTCCGGTAAATATTTTTTCGCAAATGCCAGCGATACATAACCGCCCATCGACAATCCGCCGAGGATGCACGGAAGCGCGGAAAGCTCGTGCAGCAATTCATGCAGATCATCCGCGAGAGATTCAATCGTGAACGGACCACTGGGCGGTGATTTGCCGAATCCGCGCAAATCCGGCGCGATGACTCGGCAAGTGTTTGCCAGATCACCAAGCTGGTTCCGCCACACGCGCTGATCGAGCGGAAATCCATGCACGAGCACCAGCGGCACACCCGCGCCGTTCTCGGAAAAATGAATTTCCGCGCCGTTTATTTGCCGAGTGGGCATCGGATGATTATAGACTAGAGGCGTCGAAGAGATTAAACCGCCAAGACGCCAAGACGCCAAGGTGGGGAAATACGCCAAGAATTAAATCTGGATTGAAATTGCATTTAATAAGCATTTTTTCCCTTGGCGTATTTTCCTAACTTGGCGTCTTGGCGTCTTGGCGGTTTATCTCTTTGGCAGATGGAGAATGAATGCCGGAATTTGATTCTGATCATCTAAAACTGACCGACTTCATGGACCTTGCGACGCTGCAGGAGATCCAGGATAGCTTCGCGGCCGTCGCCAACGTCAAGGCGACCATCACCGATGCGCAGGGGCAGACGATCACGCAAATTGCGCCCACTTCGGAATTCCTCAGCCGTCAGCGCGCCATTCACCAGTCCGCGCAGGAAGCCGGCCAAGGCCCGCAGCGCCAGGACGGCGAATATGTCGCGCCCATCATCGTGAACAATCAGCGATTGGGCACCATCCGCATGACCGCCCAAAGCGATGCCAGCCCGGCGGCGATTCAATTCCTCTATCTCATGGCCAACGCCATCACGCAGTTGTGCTATCAGGAATTTCAGCTTCGCCAGCGCATCAACGAACTGACGGCGGTTTACAACGTCACGATGATGCTGGCCGATGCGCGAAATCTGGAAAAGGTCTTGCAGCGCACGGTGGAACTGGTCAGCGAGGTGATGGAAGCCCAGGCGGCGTCGTTGCGGCTGATCGACTACGAGCGGGATGAGCTGGTCATTAAGGCCGTGCATAATCTCTCGCGGGAATATCTCGACAAGGGACCGATCACGCTGAGCATCTCGCAGATCGATCAGGTGGCGCTGTCGCCACAGGGATACGAGTTTGTAAAAAATCTCAGCACCGATCCGCGCACGCAGTATCCCGAAGAAGCCAAGCGCGAGGGGATCGTCTCGATGTTATCGGTGGGAATGCGCTACAAGGGAAAAGCGATCGGCGTGCTGCGGGTTTACACGCATCAGGAGCGGCGTTATTCGCAGATTCAGATCGACTTGCTCAAAGCCGTCGCCGCCCAGGCCGCCGCGGCCATCGAAAACACGCGGCTGGCCGAGGAATCGGCGCAGGCACAGGCACTCGAGCGGCAGGTGCAAATGGCGGCGCAGGTGCAGCAGCGGATGATCCCGCAAAGTCCGCCGATTATCGCCGGGATCGACTTGGCCAGCGTCTATGTTCCCTGCTACGAACTCGGCGGCGATTTTTATGATTTCATTCCGCTACAGGAAGATAATGTCGGACTCGTCGTGGCGGATGTCAGCGGCAAAGGCGTTCCCGCCAGCCTGACCATGGCCGCCGTTCGCGCGGCGTTGCGCGCCCAGGTGGACAATGTGTATTACCTCTACGAAGTCATCAACCGCATCAACCTCATGGTTTGCCGCGACAGCAGCGTGGGCGAATTTGTGACGCTCTTCTACGGCGTTCTGGACAGCCGCAACAAGCGACTGACTTATTGCAACGCCGGCCACCCCGCCGGGCTGCTGCTGCGCGCTGGAAAGATCATCGAACTCGGCAGCAACAATATGGTCCTGGGCGTCAACAAAGACGAGAAATACACGCAATCCGTCCAGCAACTCCAATCCGGCGACACGCTACTGCTCTACACGGATGGCCTGACCGATGCCATGAATTTCCAACAACAAACCTTCGGTCGCCAGCGCGTCATCGAAGCCTTCACCGCCGGCGGCGACACCGCCCAGGCTGTGGTGGACAACGTCCTATGGTCGATGCGCCGCTTCTCGGGCCTGAGCAAGCGGACGGATGATGTGACGATGATTGGGGTGAAGGTGAAGTGACGGGTCGCATCGTGCGGAGTAAACGCTTCTTATAATTCTGATCGGGGACTTTTCACCGCAGAGGGCCGCAAAGAAATGCATTTTTGCCGCAGATGAAATCTCGATGGATATGCTCGCTTTCCCGCTAAAACATGAGGCCTTCCTCCTCGTCGCCCTTGTCGAAAGTCTTCGACCCCATTATACTTCACCGACCCACCGACTGCCTTCGCCGGTACCCGGTTGGTGAAACCGGTCCAAAATTTTACCAGTGGATACTGCATGATTAACCTGTTTCAAGGCAGCGGGAGGGATGTTATCTCTTCGCGCCGATCATCCAAATCGCTTGTAATTCCTGCCGTCGTCGAGTCGCTGGAATTTCGCCGACTGTTCTCGGTGGAATACTCCATCACCGATCTGGGCACGCTCGGCGGCAGCGACAGTTCTGCCAATGCCATCAATGCCAGCGGTCAGGTCGTCGGGACAGCCGACAACGCCAGCGGTGTGTCCGAAGCGTTCATCGACACGGACGGCGTTATGACCAATCTGGGCATACTGCCTGGCGGGACCGGCAGCAATGCATTGGCCATCAACGCCAGCGGCGAAGTCGTCGGGGAAGCGGTGACTTCCAGCGGCGCTACCAATGCCGTGGAATTCACCGGCGGCAATGTCGTTGATCTGGGCACCGACGGTCTCTCGGGCAGCGCCGCCGAAGGAATCAACGACGCCGGAACCATCGTCGGGGGCTTGATCATTACCACCAACCAGCTCTCGCCTTTCATCTATTCCAATGGAACATTCACCATTCTGCCGACACCCGCAGTGATCAACGAAAATTCACTTGGGCTGGCAGCGGGCATCAACGATGCCGGGCAGATCGTCGGAAATTACGGCAACTCATTTGAACAAGATGGAACCCCGACGATCGATGAGCCCTATCCTTATTCCTGGAACGCCTCGCAGCAGGGAGGCATTGCGCCGCTCGTTCCGGGCTATGACGAGGGCCTGATATTGGCCATCAACAGCACGGGGCAGGGCGCTGGATTCGGCGAAAAGCCTTCGGGAGATTCGAATATTTATGAGGCCGCGATCTGGGGCTCCAGCGTCACTCCGCTGGGCACGCTCTCCGGCGCGCAGAGCAGCGTGGCTTATGCGTTGAATGACAACGTCGATGTTGTCGGCAGCTCCTCCTTCAGCGACGGAACGCAACATGCCTTCCTTTACCAGGGCAATGGCAGCCAGACGATGCTGGACTTG
>Ga0302325_10018119_pt1 | contig 14848 bp, 11 predicted proteins | sample Palsa_T0_2_FD_201948 | JGI IMG/M metagenome (GOLD analysis project Ga0302325, IMG submission 201948) | Peat permafrost microbial communities from Stordalen Mire near Abisko, Sweden - Palsa_T0_2 | ecosystem: Environmental > Terrestrial > Soil > Palsa > Peat permafrost | place: Sweden: Abisko... | reverse complement strand
GGCCAGCTCGTCCAGCAGCGAGGGCAACCGCTCCCGCCAGACCGCGGTGGCCTCGACCAGGTCGAGGTCGACCAGGCCATCCACCACCACCCGGTCCCCACCGGTGGTCCCGAGCACCCGGAACCCCACGCCGCACTCTGCGGCCCGGGCTACCAACTCGGCCCGACGGGTGGTGCACACCACCACCCGCGACGGGGCCTCGGTGAACAGCTCGTGGTGGTCGGACACCCCAGCCACCCGCACTCCTATGCCGGAGCGGACGGCCATCTCAGTGAGGGCCACGCCCAGGCCGCCTCCGGAGACGTCGTGGATACCCGACGCCAGGCCCGGACCCCCGGCGACCCCTTCGGCCACGAGCTCGGTGACGAACGTCGCCAGCCGCCGGTGGGCGGGGAGGTCCAGGGCGGGCAGGGTGCCGTCGCGCTGTCCCCGGATTTCGACGGCCCACCGGGATCCGGCCAGCGAGGGGGGGGCCCGGTGGGCGGCGGCGGTGCCCACGCTGGCATCGAGCAGGACCAGCGAGGCCTCCTCGACCAGGACCACCCCGGGGGGGCGCACGGCCAGGTGGTCGATGACGCCCAGCACCCCGATGACCGGAGTGGGGTTGATGTCCACGCCGTAGCTCTCGTTGTAGAGGCTCACGTTGCCGCCGATGACCGGCAGACCCAGCCCGAGGCAGGCCTCGCTCATGCCGTCGATGGCCTCGGACAGCTGCCACATGACCTCGGGGTGCTCAGGATTGCCGAAGTTGAGGCAGTTGACAACGGCCATGGGCCGGGCCCCGGCGCAGGCCACGTTGAGGACACCCTCGGCCACGGTGGCCGCCGTCCCCGCCCGGGGGTCGATGGCGCACCAGGTGGGATTGGAGTCCGTGGTGAGGGCCAGACCCTTGGCCGAGGGGGGCAGTCCGGGAGCGGCCAGGCGGAGCACGGCCGCATCCCCACCGGGACCGTCCACCGTGTTGAGGAACAGCTGGTGGTCGTACTGGCGGTAGACCCACGAAGGGTCGGCCAGCAGGGCCAGGACGTCGGGACCGCAGTCGGTCGGGGCCGGTAGCGCGCCGGGGTCATTGGCCGCCCGGGCCTGGTGGTCGCCGGGTCGGGCCAGGGGTCGGCGATAGAGGGGGGCGTCGTCGCTGAGAGCGGTGGCCGGCACGTCGCCCAGGACCTCGCCGTCGAACCCGTCGAGAATCCGGAGCCTGCCCGGCTGCCCGTCGGACGGATCGGTGACCCGGCCCACCACCGCCGAGCGGACCTCCCAACGGCGGCAGACCTCCTCCACCCTCGGGAGGTCCTCGGGGGTGACGATGGCCAGCATCCGCTCCTGGCTCTCGGAGGTCATGACCTCATAGGCGACCATGCCCGGCTCGCGACGGGGCACGGCCGAGACGTCGACGTCCATGCCCACCCCACCCCGGGCCGCAGTCTCGCTGGTGGCACAGACCAGGCCGGCCCCGCCCAGATCTTGGATGCCGACGACCAACTTGGCGTCGAGCAGCTCCAGGCACGCCTCGATGAGCCGCTTCTCCTCGTAGGGGTCGCCCACCTGCACGCTGGGCCGCTTGGCCGCCTCGGCCTCGGCGTCCCCGCCCCCGAAGCCGGCCGATGCCAGCACGCTCACTCCGCCGATCCCGTCCCGTCCGGTGGACGAGCCCAACAGCACGGCCAGGTTGCCCACGCCGGTGGCCGCCCCCAGCACCAGCCGCTCGGTGGGCAGCACCCCCATGCACAGCACGTTGACCAACGGGTTCTGTGCGTAGCAGTCGTGAAAGGTGAGCTCTCCGCCGATGGTGGGCACCCCCACCGAGTTGCCGTAGCCGGAGATCCCGGCCACCACGCCCTCGATCAGCCACTGCTGCTTGGCCTCGGCCGGGTCCCCGAAGAACAGCGGGTCCATCACGGCGATGGGCCGTGCCCCCATGGTGAAGATGTCCCGGAGGATGCCACCCACTCCTGTGGCCGCGCCCTGGTAGGGCTCGATGGCCGAGGGGTGGTTGTGGCTCTCGATGCGGATGGCCACGGCGATCCCGTCGCCGGCGTCGATGACACCGGCGTTCTCCCCCGGCCCCACCAGCACGTGGGGAGCCTCGGTGGGCAGCCGCCTCAGGTGGACCCGGGACGACTTGTAGGAGCAGTGCTCGCTCCACATGACGGCGAAGAGGGCCAGTTCGAGGTGGTTGGGCGGACGGCGGAGGATGGCCTCCACCTCGTCACGCTCCCCGTCGGTCAGGCCGAGGGCCCGGTGCAGCGGTTCACTGGATGCGGACCCCGTTTCGACCGTCACGTGCTCGCTTCGCTCCTGATCCTGTGTCTGGTGATGGACTGTCTGGTGATGGACTGTCTGGTGGATGGACCTGATGCCGGATTCGACCGGCGTTCGGGGCCTGCAGGTCCGGTCGTCCCCGGAGTGCCGCCCGCAGCCATCCGGACGCCTCCGCTCCACCTGAGCGTACCCGGCGGCGTACGGCTACCTGGCTGGCCGGTGGGTCCGAGCCCGCGGTTCCCCGACTGGGGGCGGGCGCCGGGGTGACCGTCCCGCCGGGCGTGGACGCCGAGGGACGGCCGATACAGACCAGCCAACGGTAAACCGGCCCAACCCACACGGGAAAATCGACGGGCACGGTGAACGGGCCGGCCGATTCCGGCCGTCCGGGACATGACCGGACACCACCACGGTCGCAGCCTCGACCTGCATCGTGCTCCGGCCGTCCGCCTTAGCCGGCCGACCGAGTGGGGAGCTACACGAAAACCTTGCCAGTGATAGAAGGGTCGATTGGGGGTACTTCACTATGATCCACACGCCAACTCGCCCCCCTGCGACGGGCAATCTCGCGTCCTGGGCGGGAAATCCGCTGAATACCAGGCACTGCGACCGGCAATCCAGCCATCAATAGCAGCGGTGGCGGCCGGGCCGGATCGGCTAAGCACCCGGCGACCTTTTCCCTCAAGACCGACCTCTGAGCCTGGTTGGTCTGGCAAACGATTAGCCCATTTGATCCTATGAACGCCGTGCTCCGCCCGGGTGGGTTGCGTTCTATGACGTTCTCTGCGAGGCTCTAATCATGCCTGCCACTACCCCCACGAAATCACGCAAAAAAACTCCCATGTCCGAGGACCACAAGGCCGCACTGGCCAAGGGGCGTGAGGAGGGTCGCATCGTGCGCCGCTATCTCGAGGCACTCGAGTCGACCAAGCCCCGACGGGGCCGCAAGCGGACCCCGGAGTCGATCCGGAAGCGTCTGATCGCCATCGACAACTCGTTGGCCGCCGCCGATCCCCTCTCCCGTCTGCACCTCATCGAGGAGCGGCAGCGTCTCGAGGCCGAGCTCACCCACACCGGGGAGACGGTGGACCTGGCCGCGCTGGAGAAGAGCTTCGTCAAGGTGGCCCGGGTCTACGGGGAGCGCAAAGGCATCTCGTACTCGGCATGGCGGACGGTGGGCGTCAGCGCCTCGGTCCTCCAGCAGGCCAAGATCCCCCGCACCCGCAGCTGAGCCACGTAACCCATTGAGCCACTGATGGACTCCCGGGCTCGGGCCCGGGAGAGCCGTCAGGCCACGGTGGCCTGGGCGGCCGGCTCCGCTGCGCCCACCAGAGCGGACAGCAGCACGATCCCGTCGACCGAACCGGTGAGCGGGTCCGAGGCCCGCTCGGGATGGGGCATGAGGCCGACCACGTTGCGGCCCCCGTTGCACACCCCGGCGATGTTGTCGACCGAGCCGTTTGGGTTGTCCACGTAGCGGAGCACCACGCGGTCCTCGTCCTGCAGCCGGGCCAGGGTGTCCCGGTCGCAGGTGTAGTTGCCCTCGAAGTGGTTGATGGGGATGGCCAGCTCGGTGCCCACCGGCACGCCGCTGGTCAGCACCGAGGCGGAGGTCTCCACCCGGACGGCGACCGTGGTGCACAAGAAGCGGAGGCCCCGGTTCTTCTGGAGGGCCCCGGGGAGCAGTCCGGCTTCAGTCAGCACCTGAAAGCCGTTGCAGATCCCCACCACCGGCCCACCATCGGCGACGAACCGTGCCACCGGCTCCATCACCGGCGAGAAGCGGGCGATGGCCCCGGGTCGGAGATAGTCGCCGTGGGCGAACCCGCCGGGTAGCACCAGGGCGTCATAGCCCGCCACTGAGGTGTCACCGTGCCACACCAGGTCAGCTGAGGCCCCCAGGCGCTCGACAGCCAGCACGGCGTCGTGCTCGCAGTTGGTCCCCGGAAACATCACCACACCGACCCGTGCGGACATCAGGCGCCCGATCCCACCGGGTCCGCCACCGCCGCCGGGCTGACCGTGACCGAGGACTCTTCGATGACCGGATTGGCCAGCAGGCGGTCGGCCACCACCGTGGCCTGGGCCAGGGCCGCGGCCTCGTCGTCGGCGGCGATGTCGAACCGGAACGACTTGCCCGCCCGGACCCCGCTGACCCCGCTCAGGCCCAGGGCGGGCAGGGCCCGCTCGATGGTGGCGCCCTGCGGGTCGGCGATGCCCTCACGCAGCCGGACCTCGACCAGCACCGAGAACTGTGCCGAAGAGGCCGTGCCTGCCGAAGAGGCCATGCCTGCCGAAGAGGCCGTGCCTGCCGAAGAGGCCATGCTCAGGCACCGTACCAGTCGGCCAACTGCCGGCCGCAGACCCGCTCGTAGGACTCGGTGTACAGGGCCGAGGTGGCCGAGACGATCTCCCCGGGCAGGGTCGGGGGCGGCGCCTGCTTGTCCCAGGGCTGGGCCTCCAGCCAGTCGCGGAGTCGCTGCTTGTCGAAGGAGGGTGGGTTGGTCCCCGGGGCGCAGTCGTCGGCCGGCCAGAAGCGAGACGAGTCCGGGGTGAGGACCTCGTCGCAGATGGACAGGGCACCGTCGATGAATCCGAGCTCGAACTTGGTGTCGCAGATCACGATGCCCTGGGACTCGGCCCGGGCCGCCGCCCGGGTGTAGGCGGCCAGGCACAGGGCTGACGCGGCCTCTGCGGCCTCCTTCCCAACGATGTCGATGGCCTCGGCCATCCCGATGTTCAGGTCGTGGCCCTCGGTGGCCTTGGTCGAGGGGGTGAAGATTGGTTCGGGCAGGCGGTCGGCGTGACGGAGCCCGGCGGGCATGGCCATCCCGTGGACGGTGCCCTCCTTCTGGTACTCCTTGAAGGCCGAGCCGGCCAGGTAGCCGCGGACGATGCACTCGATGTCGAGCATCTCGGCCCTGTGTACCAGCATCGACCGGCCGGCCAGGTAGTCCAGCCCGCCGGGGAGAGCGGCCGCCCCGTCGGGGAAGTCGGCCACATCGGCGCTGATCAGGTGGTTGGGGGCCAGGTCGGCCAGCTCCTCCAGCCAGTAGGCGGTCATGGCCGTGAGCACCCGGCCCTTGTTGGGGATGGGCTCGTCCATGATGACGTCGAAGGCGGAGATGCGGTCGGACGCCACCATCAGCAGGCGCCCTTGGCCGGCGTCGTAGAGCTCCCGCACCTTGCCCGACTGGATCAGGGCGAGTGGGTCACTGGTCGATGAGTTCGATGAAGCGGTCACGGGGCTAGCTCCTCCAGGGCGTCGGTGAATCGGTGGACATGGCGCAAGGTTCGGGACAGGTCGAAGGCGTCGTCGAGGGCCCCGGGCGACAGGGTGACTTCGGGGTCCTCGTCCAATACTTGGCGGAACGGGCGCCCCTCGGACCACGCCGCCCGGGCGTCGCGCTGCACGATCCGGTAGGCGGCGTCGCGGCTGAGCCCCCCGCTGACCAGGGCCAGCAGGACCGACTGGCTGAACACCAGGCCGTAACTGCCCTCGGTGAGGGTGGCCAGGGCCCGTTCGGGGTGGATGACCAATCCCTCCACCAGGCCCTTCGTCTTCTGGAGCATGTAGAGGGCCAGCATCGAGGCGTCGGGCAGCACGACCCGCTCCACCGAGCTGTGAGAGATGTCCCGCTCGTGCCAGAGGGCCACGTCCTCGAGCCCGGCGGAGAGGTAGCCCCGCAGCACCCGGGCCAGGCCACACAGGCGCTCGGACAGGATGGGGTTGCGCTTGTGGGGCATGGCCGAACTGCCCTTCTGGCCCGGCTTGAACGGCTCCTCGGCCTCGCCCAGCTCGCTGCGGGCCATGTGGCGCACCTCGGTGGCGATGAGTTCGATGGTGGCCCCCACCGCCGCGCAGGCCCACAGGTACTCGGCGTGCCGGTCCCGGGCCACCACCTGGGTGGCCGGGGTCGGGATGAGCCCCAACGACCGGCAGACGTGCTCCTCCACCCGGGGATCGATGTTGGAGTAGGTGCCCACCGCCCCGGACAGCTTGCCCACGGCCACCCGGTCCCGGGCGGCTCGCAGCCGCTGCACGTCGCGGTCGGCCTGGAGCGCCCACAGCGAGAACTTGGCCCCGAAGGTGGTGGGCTCGGCGTGCATCCCGTGGGTTCGCCCGGTGACCGGCACGTCGATGCACTCGACGGCCCGCGCCTTCAGGGCGGCGACCAGTGCGGTGGCGGCCCCGATGAGCAGGTCGGAGGCCCGGGTGAGGGTGGCGCACAGGGCGGTGTCTACCACGTCGGATGAGGTCAGCCCGTAGTGGATCCACGAGCCCTCGGGCTGACCGATGGCCTCCTGAACCACGTCGACGAAGGCGGCCACGTCGTGATCGGTGATGCGCTCCCGCTCGCCCACCGCCTTCACGAAGGCGGCATCGACCGTCGGGGCCTTGGCCTGGCACACCTCGGCGGCCTCGGCGGGGACATCCCCGACCTCGACCCACCCCTCGGTGGCGAGGAGCTCCACCTGCAGCCACATGCCGAAGCGGGCCTCGTCGGAGAAGAGGGCGGCCATCGCCTCGGGGGCGTAGCGGGGGATCACCGGGCTCCTTCTCGGGGGGCCGAGGCCACCAGGTCGTCGGATCCGGTCGGGCCGGTCGGGCCGGTCGGGCCGGTCGGGCCGGTGGAACCGGCGGGGGCCTCGGCCGCGGCCTCTCGGGCAATGTCGGTGCGGACGTGGGCCCCGGGCCACGAAATGGCTTCGACGCCCCGATACGCCCGGGCCCGGGCCTGCTCGAGGGTGGGGGCGAGGCCGGTGACCCCGAGCACCCGGCCGCCGGCGGTGACCACCCCGCCCCGAGCATCGCCGGCCGGAACCGCGGTACCGGCATGGAAGACGGTGACGCCCTCCACCCGGGCGGCATCGACCAGACCCTCGACGGCATCGCCCGTGCGGGGGGACTCGGGATAGCCCTCGGAGGCCATGACCACGCAGACGGCGGCCTCGCCGGTGAACCCGGGCCGGGTCCGGAGCGCGCCGGCCGCCACCTCGGCCAGCAGCCCGGCCAGGTCGCCGTCCAGACGGGGCAGCACCACCTGGGTCTCGGGATCGCCGAACCGCACATTGAACTCGAGCACCTTGGGGCCGTCGGGCGTCAGCATGAGACCGGCGTAGAGCACACCCCGGTAGTCGATGCCGCGACGGATCAGGGCGGCCACCAGGGGGGCCACCGCTTCCTCCACCAGCTGGTCGACCAGGTGGTCGTCGACCCCGGGCACCGGCGAGTACGCCCCCATGCCCCCGGTGTTGGGGCCGTTGTCGAGGTCGTCGCGCCGCTTGAAGTCCTGGGCCGGGGCCAGAGCGGCCAGACGCTGCCCGTCACACAGGACCAAGAGGGAACACTCCGGTCCGGTCAGGCCCTCTTCCACCACCACCCGCCGGCCGGCGTCACCGAACGCGTCGCCCGACAGCTTGGCGTCGATGTCGGCCTCGGCCTCGGCCAGTGACTCGGTGACCAGCACCCCCTTGCCTGCGGCCAGCCCGTCCGTCTTGACCACCCAGGGGGCGGGCAGGGAGCGGAGGAACGCCTTGGCCGGCCCGGCCTCGGTGAACACGCCGAACCGAGCGGTGGGCACGCCCGCCTCGGCCAGCACCTCCTTCATGAACGCCTTGGAGCCCTCCAGCCGGGCCCCGTCCGCCCCGGGACCGAACACCAGTCGGCCGTCGGCCCGGAGCCGGTCGGCCAGTCCGTCCACCAACGGCGCTTCGGGCCCGATCACGTAGAGGTCGGCGTCGAGCTCCTCGGCCGGACGGTCCACGCTGACGATGGTGTGGCCCTCGGGTGTCGTCCCGGTGATGCCAGGGTTGCCCGGGGTCACGACGACGTCGGCCGAGCGTCCGAGAACGGTGGCCAGGGCGTGCTCCCGGCCCCCGGAGCCGACCACGCACACGGTGCGGACGGTCCCGGCGGTGCCCCCCGCCCCCGGGATCTCGGCGACGCTCCCGCTCATGCGGCGAAGCGGACGAACTGGTCGCGGCCCGGACCCACGCCGACCAGTCGGACGGGGGTGCCGATCTGCTCGGCCAGGAAGTGCACGTAGTCGCGGGCGGCCTGGGGCAGGTCGCCGATCTCGGTGGCCCCGGTGATGTCCGTCTTCCACCCGGGAAGCTCCTCGTAGACCGGGGTGACCTGGTGGAAGGTCGACTGGTGGTAGGGCGGGTGGGTGAAGCGCAGCCCGTTGGACTCGTAGGCCACGCACACCTTGACGGTGTCGAAGGTGTCCAGCACGTCGAGCTTGGTCAGGGCCACCTCGGAGAGCGAGTTGAGCCGGACGGCCTGGCGCATCATGACGGCGTCGAACCAGCCCGGCCGGCGCCGGCGCTTGGTGTTGACGCCGTACTCGTGGCCCCGGTCCACCAAGATGTCCCCGATCTCATCGGTCAGTTCGGTGGGGAACGGGCCGCTACCCACCCGGGTGACATAGGCCTTGGCGATGCCGATGACCTCGTCGAGGTAGCGGGGACCGATGCCGGCCCCGGTGCACGCCCCGCCGGCCACCGGATTGGAGGAGGTCACGAAGGGGTAGGTGCCGTGGTCGAGGTCGAGGAAGGTGGCCTGGGCCCCCTCCAACAGCACGTTGGCGCCGCGCTCGAGGGCGTCGTGGAGGAGGCCGACCGTATCGGCCACCATCGGGGTCACCCGGGGCGCGAGCTCGTCGAGGTAGAGGGCGCAGATCTCGTCGGCCGACAGGGGCAGGCGGTTGTACACCTTGGCCAGGATCTGGTTCTTCTCCTTCAGCACCACGTCCAGCTTCTGCCGGAAGATCTTGGGGTCGAGCAGGTCCTGCACCCGCAGGCCCACCCGTGACGACTTGTCGGCGTAGGCCGGGCCGATGCCCCGCTTGGTGGTGCCCAGCTTGTTCTTGCCCAGGTAGCGCTCGGCCAACTGATCCAGTTCGTGGTGGTACGGCATGATCAGATGGGCGTTACCGCTGACCAGCAGGCGGCTGGTGTCGATGCCCTTGGCGGCCAGGGTGTCCAGCTCGGCGAGGAGCACGGTGGGGTCGACCACCACGCCGTTGCCGATCACCGGGGTGATGTGGTTGTAGAGGATCCCGCTCGGGACCAGCTGGAGGGCGAAGGTCTCGCCGTCCACCACGATGGTGTGACCGGCATTGTGGCCGCCCTGGTACCGCACGACCAGCTCCATCTCCTTGGCCAGGAGATCGGTCAGCTTGCCCTTGCCTTCATCACCCCACTGGGTCCCGACGACGACGGTTGCCGGCACGCGTCTCTCCTCCGTTGCGAAAAGCGGATTACGCACCAGTGTAGCCCGCAGCGCCGTGCCACCGGGCGGGCCGGTGGCGCGTCGGACGGGCCCGGATCAGCAGCGAGCGACCGGGGGCGGCCTCGGCGTCGAAGGCGTTTGCGTCGGCCACCTCGACCACCGACCACCCCGAGCGTCTCACCAGGTCCAGGTGGGCCGACCGGGGCAGGATGGTGCGCCACGGCTCGGATGCACCCCGCACCCGGGCGGCGTTGGCCCGGGCGATGATCACGGCCGAGTCGGGCCCCGAAGGGTGCACGGCCAGGCTGGCGGCGAGGGCGCTGCCGTCGGCGGACCGGGCGTGCACGGCCCGGAGCAGTTCGACCACCGAGTCGGGCTCGAGGTAGACGAGCAGCCCCTCGGCCATGACCAGAGTGGGCCGGTCGGCCCGGTGGCCGGCACCGTCGAGCGCGGTGGCCACGTCGTCCACCCCGAAGTCCGCCGACACCAGGATGGGACCGCTCCGAGCCGCTCCCATCCGCTGGAGCCGGAGGCGCTTGTCGGCCTGCGTATGGCGATGGTCCACTTCGAAGAAGCGCACACCGGGGGAGCGGAACCGCAGGGCCCGGTCGTCATAGCCGGCGCCGAGGATGACCACCTGGTCGGTCCCCCGCCCGAGGGCGGCCAGCACCTGGCCGTCGAAGAAGCGGGTCCGGGCCCGCAGGTGGGCGCGCAGCCGGAGGTGCTCGAGCGGAACCATCCCGACGCACAGAGCCGTCTGGGCGCCGACATCCCCGTCCGGGGTCGACGGCCGCTCGAGTGTGGCCCGCCACGCCGCCACGGCCTGACCGGTCATCGACGGGCCGGACGGAGGCCCAGAGGTCCGGGGAACGGACGATGGTTCAGCGGGGGCCACCGGTCCAGGATAGTCCATGATCTTGACTATCCGTGTTCTTGACCATATGGTGGCGACCATGGCCCCCGACTCCACTGACCACCGCGCTCCGTCCCCGGCCGGAGACCGATCCGAGACGGGCGGGAGGGCCTGGTACGAGGACGTGGTCGTGTCGACCCTGCTCCGGGGGGCCCTCCGTACCTACGGATCGGCGGTCAGGACGGAGCTGGCTCGGGTGGGGTGCGACGACATCCCCCGCAACGGGGCCTACGTGCTCGGGGCCATTGCCCGCAGCGGTTCACCACTCAGCGGGATCATCCGGGAGCTCGGCGTCTCCAAGCAGGCGGCCGGCCAGTTGGTCGACACCCTGGTCCTCCGGGGCTACCTCGAGCGGACGCCCGACCCCGACGACCGCCGTCGGATGACCGTCACCCTGACGGCGCGGGGCCAGGTGGCGGCCGGCGCCGCCCACGACGCCGTCGAGGACGTCGACCGGGACCTCACCGAGCAGGTCGGCCCGAAGGCGGTCGCCGTCACCCGGGCCACCCTGGCCGCGATGTTCGGCTTGGCCCACGAGCTCGACCACCACCCGCACATCCGGTAGGCACGGCCCGCACATCCAGTGGGGGAGCGTCACACCGCTGTCCCGTTCGCCGATTCGCCGACCTGGACGGCGACCGCCCACCGCCGGCCCCACGACCGCCCGGCCGGCCCCACGACCGCCCGGCCGCCCGGCCGGGCCCGGGGGCGACGGCCGGCCTACACCAGGACGATGGCTCCGTCCCCGGCGTCCACGGTGACCGTTGCTCCCTCGGCGTAGCGCCCCTCGAGCAGGGCCAGGGCCAACGGGTCCTCGACCTGCCGTTGGATAACCCGGCGGAGCGGCCGGGCCCCGAAGTCGGGGTCGAACCCCTCCTCGGCCAGGAGGGCCTCGGCCGCCGCGGTCACGGCCAGGGACAGCCGGCGCTCGGCCAGCCGGCCTCGGAGGCCGTTCATCTGGATGGAGACGATGCGGGCCAGGTCGGTCCGGGACAGCGACTGGAAGCGCACGATCTCGTCGATCCGATTGACGAATTCCGGCTTGAAGTGCTGTATGGGCTCACCGGGGATGTTGGACGTCATGATCAGCACCGTGTTGGTGAAGTCCACCGTCCTGCCCTGCCCGTCGGTGAGCCGTCCGTCCTCCAACACCTGGAGCAGGATGTTGAACACGTCGGGGTGGGCCTTTTCCAACTCGTCCAGCAGCACCACCGCGTAGGGTCTGCGGCGGATGGCCTCGGTGAGCTGGCCGCCCTCCTCATAGCCCACGTAGCCCGGGGGTGCCCCCACCAGGCGGGCCACCGAGTGTCGCTCGCCGTACTCGCCCATGTCGATGCGGACCATCGCCTTGGCGTCGTCGAAGAGGAACTCGGCGAGGGCCCGGGCGAGCTCGGTCTTGCCCACCCCGGTCGGGCCCATGAACAGGAACGAGCCGATGGGCCGGTTGGGGTCGGACAGGCCGGCCCGGCTCCGCCGGATGGCGTTGGATACGGCCGACACCGCCTCATCCTGGCCCACCACCCGGGCATGGAGGGCGTCCTCCATCCGGATGAGTTTCTCCACCTCGCCCTCCAGCAGGCGACTCACCGGCACGCCGGTGGCCCGGCTGACCACTTCGGCCACGTCCTCGGCGTCGACCTCCTCCTTCAGGAACCGCTGTCCCTTCTGGAGCTCGTCGAGGGCATGGGTGGCCACCTCGACCTCGTGCTCGAGGGCCGGGATCCGCCCGTAGGAGATCTCCGAGGCCTCGGCCAGGTTCCCCTCGCGGCTCAGCCGCTCTGCTTCCCCGCGCAACTGCTCGAGCTGGCCCTTCAGGTTCTGGATGGTGGTGATGGCCTCCTTCTCCGACTGCCAGTGGGCCGTCATGGCCACCGACTCCTCGGACAGGTTGGCCAGCTCCTCGTCGAGCCGAGCCAGCCGCTCGGCCGAGGCGCTGTCGGTCTCCTTGGCCAGGGCCATCCGCTCGATCTCCAGCTGACGCATGCGCCGGGTGACCACGTCCAGCTCGGTGGGCATGGAGTCGATCTCGATCCGTAGCCGGCTGGCCGCCTCGTCCATCAGGTCGATGGCCTTGTCGGGGAGGAACCGCCCGGTGATGTAGCGGTCGGACAGCACCGCCGCGGCCACCAGGGCGGCGTCCTGGATGCGGACCCCGTGGTGAACCTCGTAGCGCTCCTTCAAGCCTCGCAGGATGGCGATGGTGCCCTCGACCGACGGCGGGGGCACGAATACCTGCTGGAACCGGCGCTCCAGCGCGGCGTCCTTCTCGATGTACTTGCGGTACTCGTCGAGGGTGGTGGCCCCGATGAGCCGCAGCTCGCCGCGGGCCAGCATGGGCTTGATCATGTTGCCGGCGTCCATGGCACCCTCGGCCCCGCCACCGGCCCCCACGATGGTGTGGAGTTCGTCGATGAAGGTGACGATCTCGCCTTCGGCGTCGGTGATCTCCTTGAGCACGGCCTTCAGCCGCTCCTCGAACTCCCCCCGGTACTTGGCTCCAGCCACCATCGAGCCCATGTCCAAGCCGATCACCCGTTTGCCCTTGAGCCCCTCGGGGACGTCGCCCTCGACGATGCGCTGGGCCAGTCCCTCCACGATGGCCGTCTTGCCCACTCCGGGCTCGCCGATCAGGACCGGATTGTTCTTGGTGCGACGGGAGAGCACCTGAATGACCCGGCGCACCTCCTCGTCGCGCCCGATGACCGGGTCCATCTTCCCCTGGCGGGCCAGGTCGGTCAGGTCCCGGCCGTAACGCTCGAGGGCCTGGAAGGTCTCCTCGGGATTCTGTGAAGTGACCCGGTGGCTGCCCCGGACGTCGCGCAGGGCCGAGAGCAGCTGGTCGCGGTCCACGCCGATCCGGTCAGCCATGGCCAGCAGCAGATGCTCGACCGAGAGGTACTCGTCGCCCATGTCCGTCCGCAGGGTGTCGGCGATGGTCAGCACCTCGCGCAGCTGGCGGTCGATGCCCGGCTCGGACCCGCCCACGCTGTGGGGCAGGCGGGCCAGAGTCCCGCCGATGCGCTCGGACAGCACCACCGGCTCCACGCCCACCCGCGTGAGGACGGGACCGGCGATGCCGTCGGCCTGGTCCAACACCGCGGCCAGCAGGTGGTCGGGGGTGACTTCGGGATTGTCGGCGACCCTCGCCCGCTCCACGGCTGCGGAGAAGGCCTCTTGGGTCTTGAGGGTCCAGCGGTCGGGACTGATGCTCATCGGGAACCTCCTGCTCCCTGGGTGGATCGACGGTTCGGCCGGGTGGGCACCAGCTTCTGGCTGAGGGGTACCAGCTCACGCCGGTACTGGCGGTGGGTCACGGCCACGGCCTCACGGGCCTCGGCCCGGGTGGACTCGACCTCCCGACGGAGCCGGGCCACCTCGGCCTCCAGCTCCATGACCCGCTTCACCCCCTCCAGGTTGAGGCCGGCGTTGGTCAGGCTCTGGATGTGGCGGAGGCGGTCGAGGTCCTCGTCGCTGAAGCGGCGGCTACCACCCTGGGTGCGGGTGGGATCGAGCAGGCCCTTGCGCTCGTAGACCCTGAGCGTCTGGGGGTGCACCCCGGTGAGCTCGGCGGCCACCGAGATGACGTACACGGCGCGGGTGTGCCGGTCGTCGCTCATCTCACACCCCCAGCACGTCGCGCGTCGGCGGCTCGACCACTTGGGCCAGGGCCTCCACCGCGGCGCGCTGCTCGTCCGACAGCTCCTCGGGAACGGCCACCTCCACGGTGACCAGCAGGTCGCCGGTGGCGCTCTTCTTGCCGGCGGGGACACCCCGGCCCTTGACCCGGAAGGTCCGGCCCGACGGCGTGCCGGCCGGCACCTTCAGGGTGACCGGATCACCGAGGGTCGGGACCTTGATGGTGGTGCCCAGGGTGGCCTCGGGGTAGGAGATGGGCACGGTGAGGGTCAGGTTGCGGCCCCGGCGGCCGAACAGTCCGTGCCGGTCCACCCGCACCACGACGTAGAGGTCGCCGCTCGGCCCGTTGCCGCGACCGGCCGCCCCCCGCCCTTTGACCCGTATCCGCTGGCCGTCCTCCACGCCGGCGGGGATGCGAACCTTGACCGACCGGTTGCGGTGCTCCACCCCGGTCCCCGAGCAGGTGGGGCAGGGCGTGGTCACGATGGTGCCGCGCCCCTGGCACTGCGGGCAGATCTGGCTGAGGGAGAAGAGGCCCTGGTTGTCCTGGAGGGTGCCGGCCCCGTTGCACCGGGGACAGGTGGTCGGTTGGGTGCCCGGGGCCGACCCGCTGCCCCCGCACGTGTGGCATCGGGCGTCCATGGTCAAGTTGACCGAGGTGGTGACCCCCTTGACGGCGTCCTCGAAGGAGAGGTGGAGCTCGGTCTCCACGTCCTGACCCCGTTGGGGTCCGGCCGGGCCGGCACCGCCCCGTCGGCCCCCGCGATTGAAGAGCCCCCCGTAGAGGTCGCCGAGGTCAC
>Ga0302325_10018117_pt1 | contig 14850 bp, 12 predicted proteins | sample Palsa_T0_2_FD_201948 | JGI IMG/M metagenome (GOLD analysis project Ga0302325, IMG submission 201948) | Peat permafrost microbial communities from Stordalen Mire near Abisko, Sweden - Palsa_T0_2 | ecosystem: Environmental > Terrestrial > Soil > Palsa > Peat permafrost | place: Sweden: Abisko... | reverse complement strand
CACCACCGTCACCGTCGGGCTGCGCCCCGAAGCGATCGAACTCGTCGCCGACGGACACGGCATCCCGGCCGTCGTCAACCTCGTCGAGGAGATGGGCGCCGAAGCCTACGTCTACGCCCAGCTGGCGGCGCACGTGACCCAGTCGGTCACGGCCGTCAACGACATCATCGCGCGAGTCGAGCCCCGCACCGCGCCGCGCAGCGGCGACACGATCCACCTACGCGTGCGGGAGGAGTCGATCCTGCTGTTCGATGTCGAGTCGGGCAAGGCGATCGGCGCGGAGGCCGCGCCGACGGCGGTCGCGGCGTCCGTTGCGTGACGCTCATCGGGCTGGACGTCGGGACGACCGCCGTCAAGGGCATCGCGATCTCGCCTGACGGCGAGCTGCTGGCGAGCGCGACGGAGGAGTACCCGCTGTCCACGCCGGCGCCGGGCTGGGCCGAGCAGGATCCCGAGGACTGGTGGCGGGCGACGCAGGCCTGCCTGGCCGCCCTGCCCGAGGGCGAGATCGGATTCTCCGGACAGATGCACGGGCTGGTGGTGCTCGGCTCGGGCGGCGAGGTGCTGCGGCCGGCGATCCTCTGGAACGACCAGCGCACGGCGGCGCAGTGTGCCGAGATCGAGCGGCGGGTCGGGCTGGAGCGCCTGATCGAGCTGACCGGGAACCGGGCGCTGACCGGCTTCACCGCGCCAAAGCTCCTGTGGCTGCGCGAGCACGAGCCGGATCGCTACGGCGCGATCCGCCACATCCTGCTGCCGAAGGACTACGTCCGCTTCCGCCTCAGCGGCGAACGCGCGATCGATGTCGCCGACGCGTCGGGGACGCTGCTGTTCGACGTGGCGAAGCGGCGCTGGTCCGCGGAGGTCTGCGACGCGCTGGAGATCCCACTCGAGTGGCTTCCGCCAGCGTTCGAGTCGACCGAGATCGCCGGCGCCGGCGATCAGGCGGCGGCCGCGCTCGGCGTCGGGATCGTCTCGCCCGGCCTGGTCTCGGTTGTGCTCGGCACCTCCGGGGTCGTGTTCGCAGTGCTGCCCGCCTACGCGCCCGACGCGCAGGCCCGGGTGCACGTGTTCTGCCATGCAGCCCCCGGCAGCTGGCACGCGATGGGCGTGATGCTGAGCGCGGCCGGCTCGTTCGCCTGGCTGCGCGGGGTGCTCGGCGCGGACTACCGCACACTCGACGCGGAGGCGGAACGCTGGGAACCCGGAGTCGAAGGGCTCCAGTTCGCCCCCTACCTGGCCGGCGAGCGGACCCCCCATGCGGATCCCGACGCACGCGGCGCCTTCACCGGACTGACGCTCCGCCACGACCGCGGCGCACTCGCCCGCGCGACGCTCGAAGGAGTCGCCTACGGGCTGCGGGACTCACTCGAGCTGCTGCGCGAACTCGGTGTCAACGCGCGGGCCGGCCGCCTGAGCGGCGGCGGCAGCGCGAGCGGGCTGTGGTCGCGGATCGTCGCCTCGGTGCTCGGCATCCCGCTGGAGCGCACAGAGTCCCAGGAGGGCTCGGCGTTCGGCGCGGCGCTGCTCGCCGGCGTGCGCTGCGGAGTCTTCGCGGACGTGGCGGAGGCGGTCGAGCGGTGCGTACGCGTGCGCGACGTCGTCGAGCCGGACGAGCGCTGGGTTGAGGCCTACGAGCAGGGCTACGGCCGCTACCGCATGCTCTACCCGGCCCTTCGCCCGCTGAGCGCGGGGTAGGAGCGCGCGATGCGGATCTGCCTGATGATCGAGGGCCAGGAGGGCGTCAGCTGGGAGCAGTGGCTCGCACTGGCGCTCGCCGCCGAGCAGGCGGAGCTCGACGGCCTGTTCCGCTCAGACCACTACCGCTCGATCCATCGCGGCGACCCCGCCGGCTCGCTCGACGCGTGGGCGACGCTCGCCGCGCTCGCGGCACGAACGTCGCGGATCCGGCTCGGCACGCTGGTCTCGCCGACGAGCTTCCGGCCCGTCTCGGTGCTCGCGAAATCCGTCGTCACGGTCGATGAGATCTCCGGCGGGCGCGTCGAGCTGGGCATCGGCGCCGGCTGGTTCGAGCCCGACCACGACGCCTACGGCTTCCCCTTCGGGACGGTCGGCGAACGGATGTCGGAGTTCGAACGCCAGCTGGAGGAGATCAATCGCCAGTGGACGAGCGCTGATGATGTGTGGCCGAAGCCCGTCCAGAAGCCGCGCCCGCCGATCATCGTCGGCGGCGGCGCGAAGCCGCGCAGCGTCCGCGCCGCGGTCGCCTTTGCCGATGAGTACAACACCGTCGTCCCGACCCTCGAGCAGGCACGCGAGCGCTGCGCGATCGTGCGCGAAGCGGCGGTCGCCGCGGGGCGCGAGCCGCTTCGCTTCTCGATGATGACCACCTGCGTGCTCGGCCGCGACGAGGGCGAGGTCCGCGACCGTCTGCGCGCATGGGACGAATCCTCGAAGATCGACCACCGGCCGGAGCTGGCGGGCACGGTCGAGGCGGTCGCGCAGACGCTGCGCGAGTACGAGGCGGTCGGCGTCGAGCGCGCGATGCTGCAGCACCTCCACCACGAGGACGTCGAGATGGTCGAGCTGCTCGGCGAGCTCGCCCGAGCGCTCGCGGACTGACGGGATCGCCACGGAGACGCGTCGTCGGGCAAACGCCCGAGGACGGACTGAACGCGGGGCGGCGGCGCGGAGAGGCGTCGCCGGGCAACCGCCAGAAGCCCGCTCGCCGCCACCAGGAGCGTCCGCGGAACGCACGAAGCGACGCTGAAATGTGGGCCGGCGAAGCCGGTGTCACATTTCAGCTACTGAAACCACTTTCATCATTTCGACGGCTATACTCGCCGCGATGTCGACCTCTGTCACCGCGAGTGCCCCCGCGAAGACCTCCGTTCGATCGGTCGCGAGGGCTGCGCGCTGGCTGCTCTGGATCGCCGAGCACGAGGGCGCGAGCGCGACGGACGTGGCGCGGGAGTTCGACGTTCCGCTGCCGACCGTGCATCACGTGCTGAGCACGCTGGCGCAGGAGGGCCTGCTCGAAAAGGACGCGGCCCGGCGCTACCACATGGGAGCGAACGTCGGCGTGCTGTCGGGATCGTTCGTGCGCGAGCAGGGCGTGCCGAGCGTCTGGCAGCGGGCGCTCGCGGAGCTCGCGTCCTCGACCGGGGAGACCGCCCACCTCGCGGCGTGGCGCGGCGGCGAGATCAGAATGCTCGCCGGCGTGGAGGGCAGCAGAGCGGTTCGCGTGCCCGACATCCACATTGGCTCATACGCCCATGCCCACGCCCGGGCGGCCGGCAAGCTGTTGCTGGCGTTCGCGCCACCGGCTCAGCGCGACTCCTACCTCGCGGCGCACCCCCAGACGCGCCTGACGGCCAAGACGATCACCAACCCTGTTCGCCTGCACGCCGAGTTGGAGCGCATCCGCGCCGCGGGGTGCGCGAGCGACAACGAGGAGTTCGCCGACGGGCTGGCATGCCTCTCGGTGCCGATCCACCAGGGCGGCGCCGTGGCGGCCGCGTTGAGCGTCGCCGCACCGGCGCAGCGCTTCCGCGCCGAGCGCCAGTTCCTGTTGCGCCAGGCGCGCAACGCGGCAGCGGAGGCCTCGCGCGGCGACGCCGGCGCCGCTGTGACGATGTTGCGAGGAGCGTGACGAGCGTGCCCGCCACCGAGGTAGGGGCGAAGACCGACTTCGGCCTGCGCTGCTTCGAGCGGATGCTCTTGATCCGCGGCGTCGAGGACGAGGTCCAGCGGATGTTCGCGCAGGGGCTTGTGCGCGGCACCACACACCTCTGCCAGGGACAGGAGGCGAGCTCGGTCGGGGTCTGCGCCGCGCTGCGCGAGGGGGACACGATGACGTGCACCTACCGCGGCCACGGCGCGGTGCTCGCGATGGGCGCCCAGGCGGACGAGGTCTTCGGCGAGATCATGGGCAAGGCGAAGGGACTTTGCGGCGGCAAGGGTGGCTCGATGCACCTGACCGACGTGCGAATCGGCGCCTACGGGTCCTTTGCGATCGTCGGCGCGCACCTGCCGATCGCGGTCGGTCTCTCGTTCGCGTCGCGCTACCTCGGTGACGACGCCGTCAGCGTCTGCTTCTTTGGCGACGGGACGACCAACATCGGCGCGTTTCACGAGGCCCTGAACCTCGCCTCGCTGTGGAAGACGCCGACGGTCTTCGTCTGCGAGAACAACCGCTACGGCGAGTACTCGCCGCAGAGCCTGACGACGCCGGTGGAGCGGCTCGCCGACCGCGCGGCCTCCTACGACATGCCCGGCGTGGTGGTCGACGGCAACGACGTGTTCGCCGTGCACGCGACCGCCGGGGAGGCCGTGGAGCGGGCGCGCAGCGGGGAGGGGCCGACGCTGATCGAGTCGCTCACATACCGCCAGGTCGGGCATTCGCGCTCGGACCCCGCGAAGTACCGCCCGGAGGGGGAGCTCGACGAGTGGCTCGCGCGCGACCCGATCCTCCTGCTCGAACGGGCGCTGGTCGAGCTCGGCGTCGCGGAGGACGAGTTGGCGGAGCGGCGGGCAAAGGTCGCCGAGGAGGTGGCCGGCGCGCTCGCGCGCGCAAAGTCCTGGCCCGACCCGGAGCCCGAGACGCGGTTTCAGAACATCTGGACATGAACGAGATCAGCTACCGCCAGGGGATCACACAGGCGCTCGCCGACGAGCTGGAGGCCGACGAGCGGGTGGTGCTGTTCGGCGAGGACATCGGCGCAGCCGGCGGCGTGTTCAAGGCGACCGACGGCCTGCAGGAGCGCTTCGGTCCCAGGCGCGTGCTCGACACGCCGATCTCCGAGCAGGCGATCGTCGGCTGCGCGATCGGCGCGGCGATCCGCGGGCTGAACCCGGTGATCGAGATCATGTTCGCGGACTTCGCGGGCGTCTGCTTCGACCAGCTCGCCAACGAGCTGCCGAAGTACCGCTACATGACCGACGGCCAGGTCAGCGTCGGTGTGACGGTGCGCCTCGCCAACGGCGCCGGCGGCGGCTTCGGCGCCCAGCACTCGCAGTCGGTCGAGAACTGGTTCCTGAACATCATCGGGCTGAAGATCGTGACGCCGGCGACGCCCGGGGACGCGTACTGGCTGCTGCGCGCGGCGATCCGCGACCCCAACCCGGTGCTCTACTTCGAGCACAAGAACCTCTACAACACGACCGGGCCGCTCGATGAGCATGAGCCGGTCGCGATCGGCAAGGCCGCGGTCGTCCGTGAGGGCAGCGACATCACGCTCGTCGCGAGCCAGCTGATGCGCCACCGCGCACTGGCGGCCGCCGAGCTGCTGGCGGGCGAAGGCGTCGAAGCAGAGGTCATCGACCCGCGCACGATGATCCCCTTCGACCTCGAGACGGTCACGGCCAGCGTGGCCAAGACCAACCGGCTGATCTGCGTGCAGGAGTGCTCGCAGGGCGGCAGCTGGGGCGCCACGATGATCGCGGCGCTGATGGCCGAGAGCTTCGAGCTGCTCGACGCGCCGCCGATCATGGTCGGCGGCGACGAGACACCGATCCCCTACTCCGGCGAGCTCGAGGCGGCGTGGCTGCCGAGCGCCGAGCGGATCGCGGAAGCGGCTCGCCGGACGCTGGCCTACTGAGGACGGAGCGCCCGGCGTGATCGCGGACGTCCTGCACTTCTCGTTCACCGTCAGCGACATCGAGGCCTCGATCGACTGGTACACGCGCGTGCTCGGCCTGGAGCTGGTTCACCGCCAGCGCCAGGAGAACGAGTACACGCAGGTGCTGGTGGGGATCCCCGGCGCGATCCTCGAGGTGGCGCAGTTCGCCGTGCCGGGCGTGGCGCCCGCGCGATCGACGCACATGCTGGAGCTCGTCGAGTACGTGACGCCCCGCGGGGCGCCGCTCGGGGAGCTTGCGACCAACAGCGTCGGCTGCGCGCACCTGGCGCTGATGGTCACCGACATCCACGAGCGCCACGCGCGGATGTGCGAGCAGGGCGTGCGCTTTGCCAACCCGCCCGTCGCGATAACGGCGGGCGCCAACAACGGCGGCTTCGCGTGCTACTTCCGCGACCCCGACGGGATCACGCTCGAGCTGTTGCAACCATCGCCGGAACGGCTTGCTGCGCTGGGCCTGCGGTGATCGGGCGCGTCGACCAGATCTGCTTCCTCGTCGAGGACATCGACGCCAGCATCGACCACTACTCGCAGCTGTTCGGAGCGACGAGCTGGCGGGGCTACCGCTACGGCCCGGACACCGTCCCCGAGCTCGTCTACCGCGGCGAGCCCGGGCGCTTCTCGTTCTGGGTCGCGCTGTCTGACTGCGACCCCCAGATCGAGCTGATCCAGTCGCTGCAGGGGCCGAGCGTCTACACGGAGTGGATCGAGTCGCGCGGGCTCGGCTTCCATCACATCGGGACCTTCACCAAGGACATGGCGGCGGACACCGCCGCGCTGCAGGCGATGGGTTTGGCGGTCAGCCAGTGGGGCCACGGCTACGGCCTCGACGGCGATGGCGGGTTCACCTACCTCGACTCGCTCGAGGCGCTCGGCGTGGTTGTCGAGCTGGTCGAGATCCCGGCGCGCCGGCGCACGCCCGACCGCGAATGGGTGGTGTCCCGCAAGGGACCCCCGGCCCGGTAGGGCCGCCTAAAAATCGTCCTTTTCGTGACCGCCAGGGTGGCGGGCGGGGTGGTCTGCGGCGCTATCCTTGCCGCCAGCCGTCAGCGAGTGTCAGTCGGGCGTGCTGCAAGTGAGATGAGATGCCCAATCGGAGGAAACCGTTGACGACGCGCCGCAAGGAGGCTCCGAAGCCGTCCGCGAGCACCCCACGGTCGAACGGGATCGTGCGCCAGCCGCTGCCCGGGCGCGTGACGATCCGCGACGTCGCCGAGCAGGCCGCCGTGTCGCTCGGCACCGCGTCAAACGTGCTCAACCGCCCTGAGCGCGTGGCGCCCGAGACGCGCGAGCGGGTGCTCGAGGTGATCGAGCGGCTCGGCTTCGTGCGCAGCTCAGCCGCCCACCAGATGCGAAGTGGCAACAGCCAGTGCTTCGGCGCGGTCGTCCTGGACGCCGCCAACCCGTTCGCGACCGAGACCGTGCGCGGCCTGGAGGACGTGGTGCACGAGCACGGCTGCGCGGTGTATCTGTGTTCGACCGACGGCTCGCCCGACCGCGAGGCTCGCTACCTGCGCCTGCTCGAGGAGCAGCGGGTGCAGGGGATCCTGATCACGCCGGCGACGCGCAGCATCCGCCATCTGCAGACGCTCCGCGACCGCGGGACGCTGGTCGTGCTGCTCGACCGGCGCAGCGCCGACGGGGACCTCTGCTCGGTCTCCGTCGACCACGCGCACGGTGGCGAGCTGGCGGCGCGCCACCTGTTCGAGCTCGGGCACCGGCGGATCGCCTTCATCAACGGACCGCTGCACCTGTCGCAGTGCGCGGAGCGCCGGCGCGGCATGCGGCGAGCCGCGCGCGAGGCGGGCCTCGACCCCGACGAGAGCATCGTCGAGTACACGGTCGACCCGATCACCGCACTCGAGCAGGCCGAGCGCAGCGTGGATGAGCTGCTCGGAATCGAAGACCGCCCGACCGGCGTGGTGTGCGTCAACGACCAGATTGCCTTCACCGTCCTGCGGACGCTCGCGCAGCGGCGGGTGAGGGTGCCGCGCGACATCAGCGTGGTCGGCTACGACGACGTCGAGTTCGCGGCGATGCTGACGCCGGCGCTGACCTCGATCCGCCAGCCCAAGTACGAGGTCGGCCGCGCGGCGGCGCAGCTGCTGCTCGCCGAGACGCTGGACCCCAACCATCGCCACGGCGACATCCGCTTCGAGCCGGAGCTGATCGAGCGCCAATCGACGAGCGCACGCTCGAGGCTGAACCGCTACAGCCCGGCCGGCGACTGATGGGCGGCGGGTAGGCAATCGCCGCAGCACGCGAAACCCCAGGCGCTCGGCGCGCTCGGGGGTCTGGCAAGATTTCGGGAATGGGAGGCGCCGTGGTGCTCGATGAACAGCAGTGGCAGCGCTTTTCGCTCGACGGCTACCTGCACCTGGGACGCGTGCTGACCGGCCCTGAGCTGGAAGCGCTGCGCGCGCGGGCCGACGAGCTGGCGAGCGGGACGCCGGTCATGGCCGCGGCCGGCGACGGCGAGGCGGAGGGCGGTTTGGCGGCGGCCGGCGCAGCGGTGGGCGAGGGGCCGGAGGACGCAGCGGCGTCCGGCGCGAGCCGGCCGGAAGCCGGTTTGGCGGCGGTGGCCGAGGGGCCGGGCGGCCCAGCGGCGTCCGGCGAGGTGAGGGAACGCCTTCGCGTCGTCGAGGGGCTCGAGCACGACGACGTCTTTCGCCCGCTGGTGGCGCACCAGCTCTTCCTCGAGGTCTGCGAGCGCATGTACGCTCCGCACGCGCCGGTCTCGGTCTTTCACGCGATGGTGCTCGAGGACCCAGCGTCGGCCGGCGAGGAGACCGTCGCCGCCTGGCGCCAGGACGGGGGCGAGGACTGGCAGCTCGACCGCGACCCGCTCGTGACGCTGTGGGTGGCGCTCGACGACGCGGCGGGCGCGGGCGCCATCGAGGCCGTCCGCGGCAGCCATCGCAGCGGACTGTTGAGCGCGCGGGGAGGCGAGCTGTCGGAGCAGGACGCGGCGATTCACTGCGACGCGGACCGCATCGTTGCGCTCGAGGTTCCCTCGGGGCACGCGCTGCTCCTGCACAGCTGGCTGATCCGACGCGCCGCCGCCAACCGCTCGGCGACGCCGCGGCGCGCGTTTACCGGGTGCTACCTGGACGGGCGCACGATCAACGTGACGAGCGGAGGTCACTACCCGGTCGTGGCCGGAACGGTCGATGAGGCTCCCTACCCCTACATGGGAACGCTCGCGAGCGACCGCGCTGCCGCCGTCGAGAACGCGCAAGTCGCGCAGGAGCGCGCCGCGGGCCTCGAGTCCGAGCTCGCTGTTGTGCGCGCGCGCTGCGAGGCGGCCGAGGACGAGCTGCGCACTCTGGAGGCCGAACGCGAACGCGCGAGCCGCGAACGCACGGGCCTGCCCGGGCGGGCGGCGCAGTGGCTGCGCTCGTTGCGCCACCGCGGGAGCGGAGCCGCGCCCACCGTGGAGTGAGCCGCGGCGAGGACGGGTGAGGCCGGCGCTCCGTGCGGTCTGGCTCCGGGCGCCGCGCCGTGGCGCGAGAACCGAGGAGGAGGACGGCGAGGATGGGCGCTGAGCGCGAGAGAGTTGCGGGCTTTGGACAACCGGCCGACGGGCTGTCTGCCGCCACGCCCTGGTACACGTGGGGGCCCTATGTGAGCGAGCGGGCCTGGGGGACGGTTCGCGAGGACTACAGCGCCGGCGGCACGGCGTGGGAGTACCTGCCACACGATCACGCCCGCTCACGGGCGTTTCGCTGGAGCGAGGACGGGCTCGCCGCGATCTGCGACGTGCACCAGCGCCTCTGCCTGGGGCTCGCGCTGTGGAACGGCTGCGACCCGATCCTCAAGGAGCGGATCTTCGGGCTGACCGGCAACGAGGGCAACCACGGCGAGGATGCCAAGGAGTACTGGTGGTATCTGGACGCGCTGCCGAGCCACGCCTGGCTGCGCTGGCGCTACCACTATCCGCAGGCGGCGTTCCCCTACGAGGACCTCGTCGCGACCAACCGCGCGCGGTCCAGAGAGGAAGCGGAGTACGAGCTGCTGGACACCGGCGTTTTCGACGAGGACCGCTACTGGGTGATCGACGTGGACTACGCCAAGGCGGACCCGACGGACGTGCTGATGCGGGTGCGCGTGACGAACGCCGGCCGCGAAGCGGCGATGCTGCACGTGCTGCCGACCCTATGGTTTCGCAACCGCTGGGCGTGGGGCGATGAGGTGACCAAGCCGAGCCTGCGCTCGGACGGGCAGATGCTGATCGCCGAGGAGCCGCGGCTCGGCCGCTACGCGCTGGCGCTCGGCGCGGACCCCGACGGAGCGCCGCCGGCGATCCTCGTGTGTGAGAACGAGACCAACGCCGCGCGCCTGTTCGGCGCCGCTCCGAGTTGCCCGTACCCGAAGGATGGGATCGGCGACCACGTGCTGCACGGCGCCGATTCGGTCAACCCCGAAGGCGTCGGCACGAAGGCGGCGGCCTGGTATCGCCTGACCGTCGCGGCCGGGGAGAGCGCCGAGCTGCGGCTGCGGCTGGGGGCGTGCGCGGAGCCGCCGCGCTCCTCGCGCCGGCTGCTCGGGAGGACCTTAGATCGCGTGATGGAGCTGCGCGAGCGCGAGGCCGACGAGTTCTACGACGAGCTCGCGCCCGGCGACTGCACGCGCGACGAGCGCGCCGTGATGCGCCAGGCCTTCGCCGGCACGATCTGGGGCAAGCAGTACTACAGCTACGACGTGGCCCGCTGGCTGGACGGGGACCCCGGCCAGCCGGTACCGCCCGCCTCGCGCCTGAGCGGCCGCAACAGCGGCTGGCGCCACCTGCTCGCCCTGGACATCATGTCGATGCCGGACCCCTGGGAGTACCCGTGGTTCGCGGCCTGGGACCTCGGCTTTCATGCCGTCGTGCTCGCGCACCTGGACCCGGCGTTCGCGAAGTACCAGCTGCTGCTGCTGTGCCGCGAATGGATCCAGGACGCCGACGGTGCGCTGCCGGCCTACGAGTGGGCGTTCGGCGACGTGAACCCGCCGGTCCATGCCTGGGCGGCGATGAAGGTGTGGGCGATCGACGGAGCCACCGACCACGAGTTCCTGGAACGCGTGTTCCTCAAGCTGCTCATCAACTTCACCTGGTGGGTGAACAGGAAGGACAGCCAGGGCAACAACATCTTCGAGGGCGGCTTTCTCGGGCTCGACAACATCTCGGCGATCGACCGCTCGAACGTGCCGGGCATGGACACGCTGGAGCAGTCGGACGCCACGGGCTGGATGGCCTTCTACTGCCTGACGATGCTGACGATCGCCGCCGTGCTGTCCCAGCGCGACGAGGCCTATGAGGACCTCGTGCTGAAGTTCCTCGAACATTTCGCGGGGATCGCGGAAGCGCTCGAATCCCAGGGGTTGTGGGATGAGCAGGACGGCTTCTACTACGACGTGCTCGCCGGTGCCGACGGTTCGCGCACGCCGCTGAAGGTGAGCTCGATCGTCGGCCTGATCCCGCTGCTGCCGACGGTGGTGCTCGACGCGGACGACGTTCACCTGGCGACCTCTCTGCGCAAGGCCTTCGCGCGCCTGCAGGAACGCCACGTGCGCGAGCAGGAGGCGGCGACGCAGGTCTTGCGCGCGGGCGCAGCGCAGGAGCGCCTGCTGCTCAGCGCCGTCGGCCTCGACCGGATGCGCCGGCTGTTCGCGCACGCGTTCGACGAAAGTGAGTTTCTGTCGCCATTCGGACTGCGCTCGGTGTCGAGGCGACTTCGCGACGAGCCCTACCGCGTGACGATCGGCGACATGACCGCCAGCGTCGACTACGAGCCGGCCGAGTCCAGGAGCGGCCTGTTCGGCGGCAACTCGAACTGGCGCGGGCCGGTCTGGATGCCGCTCAACTACCTTTTCGTCGATGCGCTCGCGCGGCTGGGGGACCAGGTCGGGGACGGCTTCGTGTTCGAATACCCGACCGGCTCGGGGGTGGAGCGGACGCTCGGCGAGATCGCGGCCGACCTGCGCCGGCGGCTGATCGCGATCTGGCTGCCCGGCGAGGACGGCCGCCGCCCGGTGTACGGCGCCGTCGAGCGAATGCAGAGCGACCAGCGCTGGCGCGAGAACCTGCTGTTCTTCGAGTACTTCAACGGCGATGACGGGGCCGGACTGGGCGCGATGCACCAGACCGGCTGGAGCGCGCTCGTCGCCGACCTGATCGTGGGCCGGCGCATACCGCCGGACCCCTGCGCGCGGTCGTTGTACGGCTGATGGGGGTCACGTTCGGCCCGCAGGTCTGCGGCACGCTCGCCGAGTCCTGCCTGCGCGAGTGGCTGGTTGCCGACGGCCTCGGCGGCTACGCGATGGGCACGGTCGCCGGCCTTCGCACGCGGCGCTACCACGGCCTGCTGGTGCTCGCGGGCGCCACCCCGGGACAGCGCAGCATGGGCCTCGCGGCGCTCGATCCGGTGCTCGTGATCGGCGAGCAGCGGGTGCGCCTCGCGAGCGATGAATGGTCCGACGGCGCGGTCGACCCGGCCGGCCACACACTGCTTGCGAGCTTCGATCTGAGCGACGGGGTGCCGCGCTGGCGCTGGGCGGTCGGCGGCGTCGTGCTCGAGCGTGAGATCGCGTGCGCCGCCGGGCGCCCGGCGGTGGCGATCGTGCACCGGCTGCTCGCGGCCGATCGCGACGTTCGCCTGGAGCTGACGCCGCTGTGCACGTGGCGCGACGCCCACGGCGAGCGCTTCGCCGGTGGCGATCCGGCGGTTGAAGCGGTCGCGGGCGGCTTCGAATTCGAGCGGCGTTACCGCGTTTTGGGCCCGGGCTGGCAGCCGGGCGGCGCGTGGTGGTTTGGCGCGCGCTACCGGGAGGAGGCGGCGCGCGGGTTGGGCGAGCGCGAGGACCTCTGGGCCGCTGGCGCCTTCGTCGCGCAGCCGGGTGTCGGGGAGGCGGTCGAGGTGATCGCGGCGGCCGACGGCGAGGTGCGCGGGCCGGGCAGCGCTGTGGCGATCGTGGCGGCCGCGCGGGCGCGCGCGCGGGAGCTCGTGACGGGGGCGCGCGCGCTGCCGGCCGAGGCCGCGCTGGTGCTCGCCGCCGACCAGTTCGTCGTGTCCACCTCGAACGGGATCACGGTCTGCGCCGGCTACCCCTGGTTCGGCGAGTGGTCGCGTGACGCGATGACCTCCTACGAAGGGCTGTTCCTGGCGACCGGGCGATCCGGCGAGGGCCGTGAGCTATTGCTGCGCGCCGCCGCGAGCATCTCGGAGGGCATGCTCGCCAACACGACCGACTCCGGCGTGCCCGAATACAACACGGCCGACGCGACGCTCTGGTTCGTGCACGCGGCCGGGCGCCACGTCGCGTGCAGCGGCGACAGCGACCTGGCCGCTGCGGTGATCGGCGCGATCGACGACGCGCTGGAGCACCATCTGCGCGGCACGCGCTTCGGGATCGCGGTCGACCCGGTGGACGGGCTGCTGACACAGGGCGCCGACGGATTCGCGCTGACCTGGATGGACGCGCGGGTCGGCGGCGTGCCGGTGACGCCCCGTGCAGGCAAGGCGGTCGAGATCAACGCGCTTTGGATCAACGCGCTGCGGACGGCGTCGTGGCTCGCCGAGACGGCCGGGCACGGCGGGCGTCGCGGGCGGGGGCGCTGGGGCGCGCTCGCCGATCAGGCCGCCGGATCATTTGCCGCGCGGTTCGCGCGGCGCGACGGGCGCGGCCTGCTCGACGTCGTCGACGGGCCCTCGGGTGATGACGGGGCGGTGCGCCCGAACCAGCTGCTCGCCGTGTCGCTGCCCTATGCGCCGCTGAGCGAGCGCTCGATCGTCGATGCGTGCCGCGATGAGCTGCTGACGCCGCTCGGCCTGCGCTCCCTGGCGGCGAGCGAGCCGGCCTACCACGGACGCCATCGCGGCGCGGTCGCCGAGCGCGACGAGGCCTACCACCAGGGAACCGTCTGGCCCTGGCTGATCGGCCCCTACGTCGAGGGGGCGCTGCGAACCGGGGCCGACTGCTCCGGTGCATTGGACGGGCTGCTCGCGCACGTCGGCGAATGGGGCCTGTGCTCGGTCTCCGAGACGGCCGATGGGGACGCTCCACACCTGGCGAGCGGCTGCCCGTTCCAGGCCTGGTCGGTGGCGGAGTTGCTGCGCTGCGTGCGGATGGTGCGAGACGGGGTTGGTCGGGCCGTGTGAGGGCGGGGGCGAGGGCCGGTGTCGCGGGTGCGGTGCGCCGGGGCCCGGGTTCATGTGCGGCGCGAGCGGTTGAGGCGCCGCGGGCGCCCGCGTCAGGTCCGCGCGGATCCCGCTGCGGCGCGCGCGTCCGGGGCCCGCGTTCATCTGCGGCGCGAGCGGTTGAGGCGCCGCTCGAGCTCGCCGAGGACGGTCCCGAACACGAGGTGGCGCCAGGTCGCCTGAGCGAAGGCGCGGCCGGAGTGTCTGAGACGCGGGAGATCGGCGCGTGCGGGGTGGAAGCGGTCGGTGAGGGCGGTCGCCGGCCAGCTCGCGACGTGCTCGCCGAGCGCCGCGAGCGGACCGCGGCTCCAGGGCGGCAGGCCGCCGGCGCGCCGCTGGAGCTTCGCGTAGAGCGCGCCGAACGCGGCGCCGTTCGCGAGGTGCATCACCGTCCCAACCACCCGCCAGCGCGGTCCACGCGTCACCGCCTTGCCGAGCAGTTCGACGTCGTCGAAGCCGAAGTGGAAGGCGCGTTTGTCGAGCGGCTGCTGTGCCGCCCAGACCGCGGCCGCGACCGCTCCCGCCAGGGCTCCGCGCTTTGCGTTGCCGGAGCGAGATGCGCGCATCGCCGCCATCGTCAGGAGGCCTGCGGAGCCAGCGCGCTCCAGCTGCGGCCGCCGTCGGAGGTGCGCCAGATCGTGATCGGGGCGGTCGCGGTGTTCGCGCGGCCGAGCACGATGCCGTGTGCCGGGGCGAAGAAGATCACCTGGGCCTGGGTCCCGCCGGCGGTCTCGCCGACCTGATTGTTCTCATGCCAGGTGACGCCGCCGTCGCGGGTGAACACGAGCGGGCTGCGTGCGCCGATCAGATACACGGTCGTCGCCGAGACCGCGTCCACCTCACCGAGGTAGCCGTTGCTGAGAGGCCCATTGCAGCTTAGGTTCGGGCAGTTGCCGTGGGTCGTCCAGGTCCGCCCCTCGTTGCTGGAGATGGCGACCGATTTGACCTCGGAGCCCACCCCCGGCTCTCCTCCGCAGGCGGCGGCGAGCGCGCCGTCGGGCGCCGAGGAGAGCACCAGCGCGAAGGAGAAGGCATCGCAGGGGATCCGTCGCGACTCCCACGACGCTCCG
>Ga0302325_10018116_pt1 | contig 14850 bp, 10 predicted proteins | sample Palsa_T0_2_FD_201948 | JGI IMG/M metagenome (GOLD analysis project Ga0302325, IMG submission 201948) | Peat permafrost microbial communities from Stordalen Mire near Abisko, Sweden - Palsa_T0_2 | ecosystem: Environmental > Terrestrial > Soil > Palsa > Peat permafrost | place: Sweden: Abisko... | reverse complement strand
CTCCAGGCCGACCGCCAGCCCAACCTGTGAGCATGCGCAGTAGCCTCGCCCCAGCTTGACCCAACCAGGCAGGGGACATACCAACCTTCGGTCAGCGACGCATTACGAGAGGCATGCTCCCTCGCACTGATTCCATGACCTGCACAGATGACGCGACAGATCGCACCTGAAGCCCTGATTGTACTGGAATTTCTCGGCCTGCCGTTCCACGACTCGTTCCACGGCCAAGCCGTCGACAGCCGCTGGCCACCGTAGCAACCAGCGCCTGCCTCTGCCTCTAGCGCTTGCTCGCCGGGTGGTTAGGCCGCCCTTTCTCCTACCATCGCCGCCGATGGCGAGGGACCGGCGGTAGGAGAAGATAATCATCGACAGGCAGGAGGTCAGACGTGAGCCCGCTCGTCAGGCGGGCTGGTTCAGTGGTACGAGAGCGTAAGGATGGATCGCGCGCCTTGTTCGATCCGCCGCCAGTTCACGAAGGCGGCGCAGTCGATCAGGACTTGGTAGATCTCGGGGCAGCGGGTATGGAACTCGCGGCAGTCCGCCGGCTGGAGCGTGAAGAGCTCCCCTGGGCCGACGGTGATCCCGCGCATCCCGTCGTCTTCGTCGGCGTAGGTCAGGCAGTCGATCCAGGCGTCCATGTTGCGGCCGTAGAAGTCCGGGAACCCGAGCGTCTGCGCGAAAGTGTCGTGAAACGTTTCCCAGTCGTGGATCTGAGACATCGGAACCTCGACAACTGGCACGCTCTCGACCTTACCGAGCACGTCCCCCGCGGCGATCATCTCGCTGGTTCGCCAAGCCGGGAGCGGGCCATAACCCAGCACGAGTGTGCGGTGCTAGGGCGGGTGAGGCTCGAATCCACGACCGCCGGATTATGAGAGGCATGCTTCCGAGCCGCACACGCCCTAGCTGCACCGATAGCACCGGCCATTGCACTGATGACACCCGCCGCGCTGGGACTATCCGCCGACCCGGTCCACGCCCTAAAGCTCGGCCCATGCGGTCCGATGCAAGACATGGCCGCCCGCAGCTACCGCCGCCGGTTCGAAACCGCCATCGCGCTCGCCGTACGCCGGATCCCGCCGCCCCGGTACAAGCCGACCTTCAAGCCGGGCTCCGTGACGTGCTGGCCGAGCAGGACGACCGCGTCAGGGTCGCTCATGCCTGACGATCACCGTGTCGAGATCCTACAGTTCACCTATGGCGAATTGGATCGGTACGCGAATCAGCTCACGCGTTGCCTCAAAGCCCTGGGCACCAGCGCCCCGATCCGTAGGCGCGTCCACATGAGCTGACCGAGGTCCGCGCCGAACAAGACACGCGCTAGGGCGTAGTGGATCATGGGACGGGACCGCAGAGCCAGATGCTGATCGAGGCGACGTCGATGGCGCCCTGGTAGATCCGCTCGCGCTTGTCGTAGGTGGCCACGGCGCGGAACTGCTTGAGCCTGGCAAAGCAGCGTTCCACGGTGTTGCGTTTGTTGTACCAGGAGGCGTCGAATGAGGGCGGGCGGCCCCGGCCCGGCCGTGGTCACGGCGGTGCTTCTCTGGTCCTCCTCGACCGTCCCATCATCAGCGAAACCCGTCTTCGTCGCCTCCGGTGCCGTGCTCATCGGGCGCGTCACCGTCAGCGCCGGGGCGAGCATCTGGTACGGGGCGGTGCTCCGCGCCGACCATGATTCCATCTCCGTCGGCGAGCGCAGCAACATACAGGACGGCTGCGTCCTGCACGCAGACCCCGGCGTGCCGCTATCGCTGGGCTCGGACGTCACGATCGGCCACAACGCCACCCTGCACGGGATGCATCGTCGAGGACCAGGTCCTCATCGGCATGGGCGCGATCGTGCTCAACGGGGCGCACGTGGGACGTCACGATCATCGCGGGCCGGCGCGCCCTCCTCACCGAAGGGCAGCAGGTCCCGGAGGGAGTGCTGGTGGCCGGGGTGACAGGCAAGGTGCGGCGTGAGTTATACGAAGCGGAGCGCGCGGCGATCGAGCGCAACGCTGCCTTCTACGTAGAACTCGACGAGCTGCATCGCCGCGGCGGGATGTGACCGGAAAGTCCGGTCAACCAGGGTGCCCGGCTAGGGACTTCACGGGCGCAATCGGTTGCCCGAGGCGCGATCGTTGTAGCACGCACTCTTCCGGCCGAAAGGACCGCCTGCGATGACGAAGCACGCTTACCCCGCTCCCGGGCGACCCAGGCTGGCGTCGTCATGACGGGCAAGGTCGCCATCATCACGGGAGGCTCTCAGGGCATCGGAGCCGGGCTGGCCGCCGCGTACCGAGCGCGGGGCTGGGCGGTGGTGGCCAGCGCCCACGCGATCATGCCGTCGCAGGATCCCGATCTGCTCACCGTGGCCGCGGACATAGCCCAGCCCGCGACCGGCGCCCTGATCATCGACGCGGCGCTGGAACGCTTCGGCCGCATCGACACCCTGGTCAACACCGCGGGCGTATCCATCTCCAAGCCGTTCACCGACTACACCGCGGAAGACTACGCCCTGATGGTCGGGGTAAACCTCACCGGATTCTTCTGGCTGACCCAGCGCGCCATCGCCGAGATGGCGACGCGATACGGCGGCCACGTGGTCAACATCACGGCCACCCTCGCCGAGTGCGCGAACTCCGGCGAGCTCGCGGTACTAGCCGCGATGACCAAGGCCGGCCTGGCCGCGGCCACCCGGTCGCTGGCCGTCGAGTACGCCTCCTACGGCATCCGGGTCAACGCCGTCTCGCCCGGCGTCATCCAGCTCCCGGAAAGCTACGACGGCCTCGGTGACCGGCTTCCCCCGGCCGGCCGGCCCGGCCAGGTCGGCGACGTCGTCGACGGCGTCTTGTTCCTGGAGTCGTCGCCCCACATCACCGGCAAGATCCTGCACCTCGACAGTGGTCAGGTCACGGGTCACTGAGGCTCGCGGCTAGGCCGTCTTGCCCGTGCCCGGCCAGCGCGGCGTGCAGTTCGCGGCGGGAGCCGATGCCGAGCTTGGTGAATATCTTGCGCAGGTGCCATTCGACAGTGCGCGCCGACAGGAACAGCTGGGCGCCGATCTCCGGATTGGTCAGGCCGTCGCGGGCCAGCCGGGCGATATAGGCCTCCTGCGGGGTCAGCATGGTGACGGTCTCGGCGCCGCGCTTGCGGACCGCCTCGCCGGTGGCGACCAGCTCGCGGCGCGCGCGCTCGGCGAACGCCTCCATGCCGATGGCGGTGAGCATGTCGTGAGCCGTGCGCAGCTGCTGCCGCGCGTCGAGGCGCCGGTCCTCGCGCCGCAGCCACTCCCCGTAGAGAAGATGAGCGCGGGCCAGTTCCGCCCGCATCCCGGCCCGGCTGAGCCGCTCGACCGCCTCGCGATAGCAGGCCTCGGCGGCTTGCCCCTGGCTCATCAGCGCGCGGCAGCGCGCCTCCAGACCAAGCCCGAAGTCAGTTCCGCCAGCCTGTGTCCGCTCCGCCAGCTGCTCAAGCGCGGCGGCTGCGATCTCGGTGCCGCCGGTGCGCACGGCCGCCTCGACCAGCTCGGGCAGCGCCCATGTCGAGACGAACAGGTGGCTGTCATCCCTGGCCTGCCCGGCCGCCGCCAGTGCTTCTGCGTAATGGCCGAAGCCATTCTCCAGGATGGCGATGGACCAGTGCACGTTGGTCACCGCGGCGCCCTGCCCCGCGGCTTCGGCTGCGGCCTTGACCGCGGCCGCCAGCGGGAGGAGCTCGGCCTGGCGGCCGCGCATAGCCGCCAGGAGCATGGCGGGAAAGGGCGGGATGCGGCTTCCGGTCGCCTCGGCGATCGTGTCGGTCTCCGCGATCAGGGAGGTGGCCGCCTCGAAGTCGCCTCGCCACGCGTCATCGTAGGTGAGCGCGATCAGATCGAACGGCAGCTCTTCGAGCGCACCGACAGCCCGGCCGAGGTTGATCTGCCGCGTTATGATCGCGCGCGCCGCATCGGCGTCCCACAGGACGGTCGCGGCCATCCAGCCTGACCACAGTCCCTCTTCCCGGGGGACGTCTTGGGTGACGAAGACGTTCACGGCCCGCCGCAGCGCTGGCCCGGCCGCGGCCGGGCCGTCGGTGACCAATCGCGCCAGGCCGTCCAGGATCAGGTCGATCGGACGGGGCGGATCGGACGGCGGCGGAAGGGCCCGGGCGGCGCGGGAGACCTTAAGCATGTCGCCATCGCCGGCCATGCTCCCGCCGAACGATGCGGCTCGCCAGGCGTTTAGGTAGGTCTCACGGGCCAGGCCAAGATTCAGCGGCTCGAGCCGCTTGGCCGCCTTGAGCAGCAGCGAAGGCGCGTCGCCGCCCATGCTCGAGGCGAACGCGATCAGCCCGCGGAGCAGGTCTACCCGCGCGCTGGCGAAGTCGTCAAGCGGCCCTGATTCCGCCGTCGCTAGCAGCTCGAGGGCCTGGCCGAACGCCGCGGCCTGCATGCTCGCCTGCGCCGCCGCCAGCGCGCGCTCGGCGTGCCGCGCCGGATCATCGGTGAGCAGCACCGACCGTTCGAGGAACGCCGCAGCCGCGGCCATCCCGCCCCGGGCCTGCGCCCGCCCGGCCGAGCGCTCGAGCTCCGCGGCGACCTCCTCATCTGGCCCGCCCGCCGCCTGGGCCCGGTGCCAGGCCCGGCGGTCCGGATCGGCCTGTGGATCGGTTACCTCGGCCAGCGCCGCGTGGATCTGCTGTCTCTCGGACAATGACGCCGACCGGTAGACGGCCGAGCGTGCCAGCGGATGCCGGAACCGCACCTGACCGCCGAACTCGGCCAGCCCCGCCTCCGCCGCCAGCACTCCCGCCTGGACCGGGATGCCCAGGCGCCTGGCCGCGCGAAATACCAGCGTCCGGTCGCCGGACGGATCGGCGGCCGCCAGCTGCAGCAGCCGCTGGGTCTCGGCCGGCAAGGCGTCCAGCTGGCGCCGGAAGCTATCCTCGATCCGGCTGGTCAGCGGCGCCGCGCCGAGCAGGCCGAAGCCGCCCGCCAGCTCCGCGGGGGTCAGCCCGCGCGGCAGCTCGAGCATCGCCAGCGGATTGCCTCGGGTCTCGGCGATAATCAGGTCGCGGACTCGCGGGTCTAGCGGCCCGGCCAGCGCCGAATCGAGCAGCACCCGTGCGTCATCGTCACGCAGGCCGCCGACTTCCAGCTCTGGCAGCCCGGCCAGCTCGTCGCTCGGATCGCGGGCCGCGAACACCAGCCCGACCGGGTCGGCCGCGAGCCGCCGTGCCGTGAACCCCAGCGCCTGCGCCGAGGCCCGGTCCAGCCACTGCTCGTCGTCGATCAGGCAGATCAGCGGGCGTCCCTCGGCCACCCCCGACAGCAGGCTCAGCACGGCCAGCCCGACCAAGAACCTGTCCGGCGGCGGCCCCGCGGCGATGCCAAACGCGGTCCGAAGCGCGTCCCGCTGCGGTTCCGGCAGGCGCTCCGCGCGATTTAGCATCGGCGCGCACAGCTGGTGCAGCCCCGCGAACGCCAGTTCCATTTCGGACTGTACGCCCGTCGCGCGCGCCACCTGGCAGCCTGAACTCGACGCCCGCTTAGCCAGGTGGTCAAGCAGCGCTGTCTTGCCCACGCCCGGGTCGCCCCGCACCACCAGGGCCGCGCTCTCACCGGCCCGGACGGTGTCGACGAGCCGTTCGAGCGTGTCACGTTCGGTGCGCCGGTCCGTCAGCGACGTCACCCGGTCCCGCAGCCGCCCGGGATTCGCGCCAATCGGCCGGCGCTTTACCGCGTCACGGTCGCTTGGCTGGGCGTGGGCGTTCACTCGGCCTCCAGGCTGGTCCGGATCACCGCCCCGATGAGGCCAAGACCGGCCAGGACGAGCACCTCAGGTGCCATCTGCGGCAGCCACCGCTCAAGACCACGCCCAGGGAATTACCCGCCCCGCCTGCCCTGCCTTGCCCTGCGGGAGCTGTGCCATTGCCTTGCTCCAAAGCGTAACTTGCCGGGAACGAACCAGGCAAGACCCCTGCAAAACGTGCCTCGGTGATGCCTCCCGGCCTTATCTCCGGCCACTCCGGTATGACCTGTTCCGGACTCGCCGCGCGGCCTGATCTAACCGAAGGTGAAGGAGTAGGCCTGGCCGCCGGGGTCGAGGAACGTGATCTCGAAGGTGCGCTCGGTGATCGATCCAGGTTGGCGTATGAGCTGGTAAAGCCGCCGTTCGGTGACGGTGCCGTGGCCCTGGCGGTCAAGGTCGGTCCCGTGCGCCGCATCCGGCGGCTGCCCGTCCAGGAGCACCCGGAATCGCACCGCGGTTCCGGGCGTGGCTGGGCCCGCGACGAGGTTAAGATCGCGGGCGTGGAACCGGTAGGCGATCTGGCCGCCGGGCTCGTTCGCCGTGGCGGCCTGTTCCTCCATCGTCCAGTCCCCGGACAGGGCCCAGTGGTTGAGCCGCAACTGCGCCGGGGCAGAGTACGCGTGAGGCTTGCCCGGCAGGACGCCATCGGGAGACGCGAAGTTCTCGGTGCGCTCGTAGCCGGTGTAGGTCTCCGGCGATCTCAAGCTGGCCCAGTCGGCCGGGACTTCCGGGCCGCGGGGGTCGACCGACACGAGCTCATGACCCTGGTCACTCGTTCCCGCCTCGGCCAGCAGTTGCTGGATAACCATTTCCGACTGCTGGTATTCGCCTTCGCCGAAGTGGTGATGCCGGATGCGCCCCCGCGCGTCGGCGAAGTACAGGGCGGGCCAGTAGTGGTTGGCGAAGGCACTCCAGACCGCGTAGTCGTTGTCGATCGCGACCGGGTAGTCGATCCGCATGTCGCGGACGGCGCGGCGGACGTTGGTGAGGTCGTGCTCGAAGCCGAACTCGGGGGTGTGCACCCCGATCACGACCAGCCCGTGATCGGCGTATTTCCCGGTCCAGGCCCGGAGGTAGGGAAGCTGGCGGAGCCAGTTGACGCAGGTGTAGGTCCAGAAGTTGACGAGGATGATCTTCCCGCGCAGGTCAGTCGCCGTCAGTGGCGGTGAGTTGAGCCACCCGGTCGCGCCGTCAAAAGGCGGTAGTTCACCTTCAACGGGTAGCCGGGTCGTTTTCGTGTGCAGCCCGGCGGGTGCGGGCCAGTGCGGTTTCATGTCGCGCCTCCTAGTGGCTGGATATCCGGACCAGGATTCCCGGCGTGGCGGGCGGCGCGCTTGGTGAGCGCGCCACCCGCCCGTAGCCGGCTAGTGCAGTGACCGGAACGCCGCGCGGAGCTCGCTGCTGAACAGCGTCGGCTCCTGCCAGGCGGCGAAGTGGCAGCCGCGGTCGACCTCGCTGAAGTAGATGAGGTTGGAGTAGGCCCGCTCGGCCCAGCTGCGCGGGGCCTTGTAGATCTCCTTGGGGAAGACGGACACGGCGGCCGGGATGGTTACGCCCTTGACCCCGAAGAAGTCGTAGGTATTCTCCCAGTACAGCCGGGCCGAGGAAATCGCAGTGTTCGTCAGCCAGTAGAACGTGAGGTTGTCCAGGACTTCATCCCGGGTCAGATTGCCGACCGGGTGCCCCGCGAAGGCGGCCGCGATGTCAGCGTAGCTGGACGCGTCGTGGTTGATCATCCAGGCGGCCAGCGCGACGGGGGAGTCCGCGAGCCCGTAGAGGGTCTGCGGCTGGGTGATCATTTCGATCCCGTAGCCGAGGCCCGTGGTGTAGAAGAAGTTCAGCTGCTCGTAGGTGCTTTGCTCGTCGGCGGACAGGCCCGATGGCGGCGGGTCGCCGGCTCCCAGGACGTTACGCGCGAGCGTGGTGGAGACATCGGCCGGGACAACGCCGGCCATGTTGGTGTGCATGCCGATCAGCTCCGGGGGGGCCTGGACGGCCATCACGTCGGTGACGATCGCACCCCAGTCGCCGCCTTGCGCCACGAACCGGGTGTAGCCCAGCCGACGCATCAGCTCGGTCCAGGCCCGGGCGATGCGATCCGGGCCCCAGCCGGCCTCCTGCGGCTTGCCGGAGTACCCGTAGCCGGGCAGCGACGGGATCACCACGTCGAAGGCGTCCGCTGCGGCGCCGCCGTGGGCGGTGGGGTTGGTGAGCGGGTCGATGACCGCGAGCAGCTCGATGACCGAGCCGGGCCACCCGTGGGTGATGAGGACCGGCAGCGCGTTGGGGTGTTCGGAGCGGACGTGGATGAAGTGGATGTCCAGCCCGTCGATCTCGGTCATGAAGTGCGGCAGGGCGCTCAGTTTCGCCTCGCACCTGCGCCAGTCGTAGTCCGTGGCCCAGTAGCGCGCGAGTTCGGTGATCACCGCCAGCTGCACCCCCTGCGAATGGTCCGTGACGAGCTCCCGGTCGGGCCAGCGGGTGGCCGCGACGCGTGCCCGCAGCGCCTGCAGTTCCGCATCGGTAGTGACCGGGACCGTGAACGGCCGGACCGCCGTGGTAACCGATGACTTCTCGGTGGTGACAGACATGTGGGTCTCCTTGGTTTGATGGTGGTCGATGTGGACTTGACCGCTCTAGACAGACCCGTGCCCTTCCGCGGTGGGCAGGCTGGTTGGGGGTGAGCTCGAGAGGTTCCCCCACAAGCGGGTACTGCTTCACGATCGCTCACCAGATACGCACAAATCGCCGGTCAGATCCCTGGCCGAACACCCTGGTCTGACCCTGGCCGTTACGTTGGCGTGGTGGGTGGGACGGTTAACCAATGAGGATGGCCGCCTGCCGCAATGCTTCCGCGCAGAATGTCGGCAGGTCGCGCGGGTCGTCGACGAACATTGATGGTTTGACCGGTCGTGCGCGCCCTCGAAGCTGGCGGGCGTTGCGCTTAGGGCTGCCGAGCCGGGGCTGCCGCACGGGGACGGCGTCCGCCCGTCGGACTCGCAAGATCATGCCCAATCAGCCCCACGCAGTGAACGGCCGCGGCGTCGACGCGGCTGGTGATCTCTTACAGCTCCATCTCGTACGGCGTTTCTGCCCGCCGGTCAGCTTCCGGTTCGGCCTGGGTTTCCCGCTGGATCCGCGCGGCGTGCTGGCTGCTGGCGTCGAGCTCTGCCTGTTGCCCGTCGATGCGCCGCGCGGCCTCGTCCGCGCGGGTCTGCAGCTCATCCAGCCGGGCGGTGCGCCCGTCATCGGCGGGGACAGGTCCGACAGGCTCGGACTCCGGAATTTCAGGCTCGGATGCGGAGGGCTCAGGCTCCGTCGAGGCCTCGGGTATTCCCGGCCGGGACTGCTCGGGCTGCAGTTCACGCCCGGGTGCGGCGGCCTCCGGTTCTTCGTGGCCGGCGTCCGGCTTCCGCTCCGGCGGCCACGGCCGGCCCTCGCGGACGGCGGCATGGTGCTCGCGGTCGATCGCGCGGTCCACAGCGTCGGCATGTGCCTGGAATTCCTGCCACCAGGTGGCCATGGCCTGCGGTTCCGGTGCTCTCCTCGCGGATGGGTGCTGCGCGCGGCGCTGCAGCTCAGCCCTCGCTTTCCCGGCTATTTCCCGGGTGCTGGCGGTGCGGGTCGACCATTCTTCGTACCGCGAGCTCGCGGTTTCGAGGCGGCTGGCCTCCGCGGCCAGCGCGGCGGCCAGCGACCTTGCGTTCTCTGCCCCCAGCTGGTCGTGGTCCGCTTCGGCGTCAACCGCCTGCTGCCGGGCGTCGGCCTCGGCTTGGGAGGTCAGGCGGAGCTGGCTGCTGGTGTCCGGTGGTGCCGTCGCCTGCGCGCGGCCGACTTCGAGTAGCAGGGCCTCGAGCTCGCCGCGGCTCATGGCCCGGATCTCGGCGTGTTCGTCGGCGATCTCCAGAGCGCGGAAGGTGTCGTTGCGCAGGGCTTCGAGCTCGGGGCCGGGGTGCGGGGCGAAGCTCACCGCCTGAGCCGGGTCGGTGATCCCCCGCGCCTCCCGGTACGCGGCGGCCGTGCCGGCCCGCCGCGCGTAGTCGTCCCGCAGGACCGGGGAGGCATCCGGTCCGGGCGCCGGCCCGAGATGGCGGGTCAGCCACGGTTCGGGGTTCGCTAGCGCCCGTTCGCCGAGTTCGCGGCGCCGGTCATCGAGGCCGGCGGCCAGCTCGTGAGCCAGCGCCGGGGCGTTCCGCGGCGTCCGCTGAGCCCACGTCACGCCGTGTCCTTGTGCCGGGAGCTGCAGGCGCTGCAGGCGGCCGTGCAGGATGCTGGCGATGGACCGGGCTCTGTCCATCGGGGCGGCGGTGATCCGGTCGATGATCGGGCCGATGTCGTGCCCCGCGAGCTGGGCATCGCGCAGCGTGTGCTGCAGCACGGGCCGGGAGGGTTCCCGCTGGTACCGGCGGGCTTCGGATGGGGTGAGCCTGGCCGTGATCTGCTCGTCGATGCCCGGGTAGAGGGTCTGCCTGACCGCGGCGGACCACAGGGTGAGCAGGTGACCGGTTCCCCCGGCCCACTCCTGGGCGTGGCGGACCTGCCCGGTAGCAGACCGGTCGTCTCCTTCGCACTGCAGGATGCCTGCGAGCACGGATTCGGGGGTGGCCTGCTGGTACGGTTCGTGCCCGGCCGGGGTGGTCTTGCCGGTGACCACGTGGGCGGTGTTGGCCTGGCGGCCTCGGGTCATGCCGACGTACAGGGCTTGCCGGGACAGTGTGCTGGTGACCAGGAGGTGCGCGGTGTCGACGGTGCGGCCCTGGGCGACGTGCACGTTGCCGCCGTAGCCGAGCTCGGCGTGCCGCGCGAGGTAGGACCGGGGGACCCGGAACGGCCCGGTCCAGGTCCCGTCCAGGCGCTGCCGCCGCACCTCGGCGTCCGGTCCCCGCCACCCGGTGATTTTGAGGGTGTCGCGGTTGGTGAGCTTGCGGCCCCCGGCGTCGATCTCGGTGTTCAGGCGGGCCCGGACCAGGTCGCCGGCCCCGGCATGATTGCCGTCCGCCAGCACCGCGGCCGGCGGTCCGACGGCACCGAGCCGGACGAGCCGGGCCTGGACCCGGCGGGACAGTTCAGCGGCTTCGGCGTTGGAACCGGCCAGCAGCAGCACGTCGTTGCCGCGCAGGTGATCGGCGACCCACATCGACGCGGCGCGGTCATAGGCCGCTTCCTCATCGGCGCCCCGGATCCGGCCGTGCCGGTCGTAAGCGGCGACCGCGCCAGGTCGCCGTCCCGGAGCCGGACGCTGGCCTCCCGCTCCCACTGCGCCGCGAACCGGCGGACCTCGTGCAACCTCGCGGCGGGGACTTCGGCGGCCAGCAGCGCGAGCATTCCCCCGGCCTCGACCGCGCCGAGCTGCGCGGTGTCGCCGGTCGCGATAATCCGGGTCCCGGCCTGCCGGGCCGCCTCGCCGATCATGGCCAGGTCGGCGGTGCTGAGCTGGCTGGCCTCATCCAGCACCAGCACGTCGTCGCGGTGCAGCGGCACAGGCCGGCGCAGCTCGTCCGAGCCTTCGGTCTTGCCGAGGAACCCGGCAATGTTGTAGCTCTCGGCCAGGCCCTCATGCGCCAGCACCCGCGCCGCGTTGGTCGAGGTGGTCAGCCCGATGACCCGGCGGCCGGTGAGCGAGGTCCACAGCCGGGCGAAGGCAGCCATCGTGTAGCTCTTGCCCGCCCCGGCCGGCGCGATCAGCACCGTCGCCGCCGTCGTGGCGGTGAGCATCATCTGCACCGCGTCGCGCTGCTCGCCGGTCAGCCCGGCACGTTCTGCGGCCGCCCGCGCCGGCCCGGCGCTGACCAGCTGCGGCACGGTCCGCCTGGCCTCGGCGAGGATCTGCTCCTCGGCGTCCAGGTGAGCCAGCGTGCAGTAGCGCTCGGCGTTCGGCGGCCGGTAGATGCTGCCGCCGTCCGACGCACGGACACCCAGGCCGGTCACATCCGCGATGTCCGGCGCGGTCACCTGAACGACGTCGGCGCCGGTCCGCCCGGAAACGGCCAGCTGGGCCACCTCGGTGACCACCGCCTCGCCGTCGGCGCTTCGTGGCAGGACCGGGAGCGCCCGGTGCACCTCGAACCGGAGCTGCGCCATCGACCAGACCGCGTGATGGGTTTGCACCTCGGCCACCGCGACCCGGGCGACGGCGCGTTTGGCCGCATCATCCGGCACCGCCGGTGCACGCCCCGTACGCGCCGCAGCGTACTGGGCCACTTCCTCGTGCACCGCCGACAGGGCGCGCATCTCGCGGTGCACGGTCTGGGCTTCCCACGCGGCGAGCCGCTGCGCCGCGGTGGGCTCCGTCGCGCCGGTCTGCCCGGCCAGGGTGCGGCGGGCCTGGGCCTTGGCGCGGCGGGTGTGCTGCCCGGCCTGCTGGTGCAGCAGCCACCGCGTCCGCTTGCTCGGTGGTTTGCCGTGCACGGTCTGGTACTCGCGGGCGAGCCGGTCCAGTTCTCCGGTGACGGCGACGGCGCGGGAGCTGAACAGGTCCATCACGTCCTGGCTGACGCCGCCGATCTCAGCGCCGTTTCCGTCGGCCCGGGGCACCATGACGTACCCGAGCGAGGACAACCTGGTCTCCAGGCCCCGGTCCGCGACCGGGGCCACGCCGAGCCGCTGGCCGTGCAGGGACCGGGAGTCCAGGGTCCGCCACGTGTCATCGGCGCCGTCGCCGCGCTGGATCCGGTTCCAGATCGCGACGTGCACGTGCAGCTGCGGGTCCCCGTCGCGCGAGAGATGGTGGAGGAACAGGCTGGCGACCAGGCCCTGGCCGTCCCGCCACTCCCCTGTCCGGGACGAATGGTGCCCGGTCCGGGTGTAGGCGGCATGCCGGTCCAGCCAGCTCACCGCTTCCCGCGCCGAGTCCAGCAGCGCGTCCTCCAGCTCATCGGCCCGGTCGTCGAACGCCGCGGCCTGGTCGTCCTTACCGCGGTCGCGGGCCTGGCGGGCGCAGACCCGGTAGGAGGCGTGCAGCACCGAGACGCTCTTGACCGCGCTGACGGTCAGGTCGAAATACGGCACCCGAGGCGGATCCTGGCCGCGTTCGGCCGCGCGGACCTCGGCCAGCTCGGTCGCGCTGGCGTACGGATGCGCGGCCAGGTGCGCCGTCACCGCTGCCTGCTCCCGGTCCTTGGCCGCCTTGGACTGACGCCTTTTGACCAGAAGTTCTCCGCCGGGTCCGATGTTCTGCTGATACAGGCGGGCGATCACGCCCGGGTCGATCTGCCCGGCCAGCCCGAGCGCCGCGGCGCCCTTCCCGGCCCACTGGCCGGGCGGCTCGCTGGCCGCGGTGTAGTACGACATGGCCCCGGCGCAGCCGCCGCGGTCCTGCCCGGAGGTGAAGTAGGCGACGTCGTAGCCTGCGTGCAGCGTCACAACAGTGGACATGATCGGTTACCGCCTGCGCCCGTTTTCCGCGTTCATCGTTCGTGATGCCTGTGTCCGATTGGTTTTCGTCACGCACGGACGGTACGTCCGGGCAACGCACAATTTGCGGATTTACCGAGCCGCTGCTGACCAGCGAGCGCTGCAGCGGCTCTCATCGCGGAAAGGGAGCAAACCCGGCGCGGTAACCAGGACGCGGCTTGCCCGGACGGCGGGCCCCCTAGCGCAGCCGTCGGCATGGTGCTTGCGGACGCCGCAAGCCAATATGGTCAGCCCTGCCGCGTGGCGGCGCGCAAGGACCGTCATCCGGCAACACGAAACACGGTTTTCGGTCAACCGCCGAGAAATATTTAGTCCGCAGGTAACCGGCAACAACCGGGGGACGAAAAGCCGCTCCGGCACCGCGATAACGCCGCTTCCTAAATGATCATGATCGGCACTTTTCGTATCCTGCCGTTAGCGTCACCGTGACGGCGTGCCCGGCCGGACTGCGGGCACAACAAGGCCCCCTGGACCATCCGCCAAGATCACCCAGGGGGCACAGCCCCTTCGACAGGACCTGCCATGCAACCTAACACGACCCCCATCCCCCACCCAACAGATCGGCTAGCCCGCGACCCGGTCCCCGTCGAGTTGCTGGAAACAGTCGCCCGTGCCTTGGCCGCGGCCCTCATACCGCGTCCCCGGCAGCCTGAACCACCCGCCGTGAAGGAGCCGGACTTCCTGACCGCCGCGCAGCTCGCCGCCCGGCTCGGCGTCTCCCGGGAGACCGTCCGGCGGCTGGCGATCACCGGGGCGCTGCCGCACACTGTCGTGTGCCGCGGCACCCGCAAGACGACCCGCCGGTTCCCACGGCGGTTCGCCGATGACTTCGCGGCCAGCGGCCTGGACGTGGCCGACCTGGCCGCTTTCGCCGACGCCTGGCGGGCGCGGATCACCGCGCCCGCGCGGTGACGGCCGCTGGGCCGCGTCACCGCACCCTGCCTGCACCGGCGCGTTTTGCTGCGCGCTGGCGGGAGGAGGCTGCGTGCCGCGGCATGCGCATCGAGGTGTTCTACCCCGGTCGCGGCGAGTCGGCCGGGTCTGCGCGGCAGGTCTGCGCGCAGTGCCCGGTCCGCCAACAGTGCCTGGAGTTCGCCGTCAGCAACCGGATCGGGTACGGGATCTGGGGCGGGCTGACCGGACCGGAACGCCGCGCGCTGCAAGCCGACTGGCTGCGCGCCGCGCGACGGGACCGGGACGAGGCGATCCTCGCCGCCGACGCCGCCGGTCTCACGGCGGAGGCGATCGCCCGGGCGTTCGGCCTGTCCCGCATGACCGTGACGCGGATCGTACGCAGCAGGGACCGGGGCGCCCGCGCGGAATCTGACCGTCGCGCGGCGCGGACGCTTGCCGCGCGTGAGGGCGGACGATGACCGCGTCACCCGCTGGACCTGGCACGCAGGCTCTCGGTGAGAGCCTGGCTGCCCTGGCCGCGCAGCTAGCCGACCTGCGCGGTCAGGTCGCGCAGGTCAATCAGCGGCTCGATCGCGCCGGACTGCGCGGCAACCTGGACCTCGTCGCGCGTTTCGAGGAACTCGCGCGGAGCGTCGCGGACACGCTGGACGCCGCCGCGCCGCGCGGGCCCGCCGCCCCCTGCTGGCTCGGCCTGGACCGCGAGGCATACCTGGCCGAGCTGGCCAAGCTGCGGCACTGGGTCGATACC
>Ga0302325_10018114_pt1 | contig 14852 bp, 7 predicted proteins | sample Palsa_T0_2_FD_201948 | JGI IMG/M metagenome (GOLD analysis project Ga0302325, IMG submission 201948) | Peat permafrost microbial communities from Stordalen Mire near Abisko, Sweden - Palsa_T0_2 | ecosystem: Environmental > Terrestrial > Soil > Palsa > Peat permafrost | place: Sweden: Abisko... | reverse complement strand
CGTCAGGCGAGTGTTGCCGTCTTCCGCATCGGCCTGCGTATGCACGCCGGCCCGCAGTTCTTCAAGCGAGCCGTCGGCAATCAGTTCCCCATGGTTAATAATGGCCACGTGGGTGCAAAGCCGCTCCACAATCTCCAGCACATGCGAGGTAAGAAAGATCGTCGCTCCGCGGGCGATCATCCCTTGCAGCATCTGCTTCAGCGTGCCGGCAGCCACGGCATCCACGCCTTCAAACGGCTCATCGAGAAAGAGAATCTTGGGCCCGTGAATCACCGCTGCCGCCAGCGCCAGCTTCTTTTGCATGCCGTGCGAGTAGTCGGTAATCAGCTTCTTCGTTTCCCTGGCCAGATTCATGAACTCCAGCAGCTCTTCGCTCCGCTGCATGGTCGTCTTGTGGTCCAGGCCATACATCTGCCCCACAAAACGCAGGTATTCGGAAGCCGTAAGCCGCCCAAACAGCGCCATCCCTTCGGGAACCACGCCAATCTGCCGCTTCACCTCAATCGCGTTCGCGGCAAAATCCATCCCCAGCACCTGAATGCTGCCCGCGGTCGGCGCCAGCAGCCCAGTGAGCATCTTGATGGTCGTCGATTTGCCCGCGCCATTTGGCCCCAGGAACCCGTAAAACTGTCCCGGCGCAACGCTCAGATTCACATGATTCACGGCAACGAAATCGCCGAAGCGGCGGGTAAGTCCGGAGGTCGCGATGGCTGGTGTCATATCTGAAATGAGGATACCTGAATTTGCTCTCATGATACGGGACAGGTTCGCAATCGCGTCTCTCTCTTGCTAGGCGCGGCCTGCGGCCCCGGTGTTGTACAGTTTCTCTGGTACGCACCACGTCGAATTGGAGTTCCGCGCCATGCGCAAGTCGGTTGTTTCGCTGCTTTTTGTCTTCGCCCTGGGCCTCAACGCGCTCGTCCTCAACGCGCAGCCTCGCTTTGTCCACACAGACGGCAAGTTCCTGGCCGACGCTCACGACAAAAAACTGCTGCTGCGCGGCACCAACCTCGGCAACTGGCTGGTCACCGAAGGCTACATGTTCCAGCTTGGGGGCGGACCGCAATCCACGCGCGAAATCGAGACCCTGGCCAATCAACTCATCGGACCCACCGACGCAGCAAAATTCTGGCGCGAGTACCGCGAAAGCTACGTTACACGCAAAGACATCGACTTTATCGCGAAAGCCGGATTCAACACCATCCGCATTCCGTTTCACTACCGCTTATTCGAAACCGGTAATCAGGAAGGCTTCGCGCTGGTGGATCGCGTCACCCAGTGGGCCAAGGAAGACGGCCTCTACGTCATCCTCGACATGCACTGCGCCCCCGGCGGCCAGACCGGCGCTAACATCGACGATAGCTGGGGTTATCCCTGGCTCTACGAAGATGAGGCCAGCCAGCAGCAGGCGGCCGACATCTGGAAGCGCATTGCCGCGCACTATCGCGACAACCCCACCATCCTCGGCTACGACCTGCTCAATGAACCCATCCCGCATTACCCCAAGTTGCAGCAATATAACTCGAAGCTGGAACCGGTCTATCGCAAGTTAGTCGCGGCCGTTCGTACCGTGGACAAGAATCACGTCGTGATCCTCGGCGGCGCGCAGTGGGATGGTAACTTCAGCGTCTTCAGCGCGCCCTTCGACAAGAACGTCATGTACACCTTCCACAAATATTGGATGCCTCCCACGCAGGACGCGGTCAAGCCTTATGTGGAGTTTCGCGATAAGTACAATGTGCCGATCTGGATGGGCGAATCCGGCGAAAACAACGATGAATGGATCGATAAGTTCCGCAAGGTTCTGGATGACGACGAGATCAACTGGACCTTCTGGCCGTATAAGAAGATGAAGGCCACTTCTTCGCCCGTAACCTTCGCGCCGCCCGAGCACTGGGATGAAATCGTCGCGTTCGCGGCGCATCGTTACGGTATGGGCGACACGGAAAAAGCGATTGCCGCAAGGCCGTCGCTCGAAGACTCACGCGCGGCATTCAAAGACCTGCTGGTGAGGATTCTCTTTGAGAATTGCACCGTGAACGAAGGCTACATGAAGGCGCTGGACGCAAAGGTACAATAGCGGGCATGGCGATTCGATTGAGGGCGAACGGATGATTGTGAACCTTGCGGAGCGCGCGCATAACCATAACTGGCGCCTCGATCCCATCATCCGATCGCTGCTGGATACCGACTTCTACAAGCTGCTGATGCTGCAGTTTATCTGGAAGCATTTCCGCGATGTGGATGTCACCTTCATGCTCGTCAATCGCACCAAGTCGGTGCGCCTGGCCAACTGCATCGCTCTCGACGATCTGCGACAGCAGTTGGATCATGTACGCGGATTGCGCTTTCGTAAGTCGGAACTGATCTGGCTCGCCGGTAACACGTTCTACGGCAAACGCGGTATCTTCGAGCCGGATTTTCTGGAGTGGCTGGAGAACGATTTCCAGCTTCCGGACTATGACTTATCCATCGAAAACGGCGAGATCAGTCTCACCTTTCATGGGCCGTGGACGCAGGTAACTCTTTGGGAAGTCTATGCCTTGTCGATCCTCAGCGAACTTAGGACGCGTGCCTCGCTGCGCGAGATGAGCGAATTTTCGCTGGACATTCTCTACGCCCGCGCCAAGGCCACGCTATGGAGCAAGATCGAGCGGCTGCGCGGCGTTCCCGGCCTCAAAGTCGCCGACTTCGGCACGCGCCGCAGGCACAGCTTTCTGTGGCAGGAGTATGTGGTCAAAGCCATGCGCGACACGCTCGGCGCAAGCTTCACCGGCACCTCCAACACCTATCTCGCCTATAAGCACGATCTCGAAGCCATCGGCACCAACGCGCATGAGTTACCCATGGCGTTGGCTGCTCTGGCGAATACAGAGGAAGAGCTTAAGTCCTCGCAATATCGCGTGCTGGAGTTATGGCAGAGCACTTACCAGAAGGAATTGCTGATTATGCTGCCGGACACTTTCGGCACCACGCAGTTCCTCGCCGATGCGCCGGATTGGGTTGCCGACTGGACGGGCCAGCGCATGGATTCGAAGAGCCCTTATGCCGCCGGCGATGAGTACATAGCATGGCTCACGGATCGCGGCCGCGATCCGGAAAAGAAGCTTGTCATCGCCTCCGACGGCCTCGACGTGCAGGATATTCTTGGCCTTCATGCGTATTTCTCGGGCGAGATATTGGGCGATTGCTCTCCGCAGGAGTTTCACGCCGCTGCCGACTTTCTCGATCCGCATAAGTGGAACCCCAAGCGGCGCATTCGCTTCAGCTCTGGCTGGGGCACGCTGCTCACCAACGACTTCCGAAATTGCAATCCCAGCGGCGGCAGAGGCTTCGACCCCATTAGCCTCGTATGCAAACTTACAGACGCCAATGGCCGCCCAGCCGTGAAGCTCTCCGATAACTACGCAAAGGCCATGGGAACCGGAGAAGAAGTCGAGCGATATCGCAACGTATTCGGCACCGCCGGCGTGAAAAACGTTCCGCCGACGGTATAACCTTATGCGAACCCATGCAAGGTAGCTTTAAGGCGCAGTCACATTGACCGTTAGATAGGTGTCATGCGTAACTGTGACCGTATTGACATCGGCTCCGGCGGTGATTTTCAGCGTGTGTACTCCGAGCGGCGTTCCGGAATTGATCGGCCCTCCGGCTGTGCTGCCGCAACCCAGCCCGGTCGAGGCCAGCCCCGCCAGCAACAGCACCAGAACCAGCGTTTTTCCGCCACTAGACCTGAGACCAGACTTGAGCCAGCGCGCGCGCCGCCCAATCGGCGACAGCAGCAGTCCGGCAAAGGCCAGCGCCACGCCTCCCCCAGCGGCGGCCCACGGAGGGCCTCCATTTTTGCGCTTGTCATCGGGTCTGTTCTGCGCCACATCCCCGGCGGTAGTGACCACGGTCAGCGTCGTTGCGCCGGAGCTGTTGACGATGCTGGGGCTGAAGGTGCAACCGATGGCTCCAACCTGGGCGGGATTCTGCTCCGCGCACGCTACCTGGATCGGCCCGGTAAGGCCCCCCAGCGAGGCCACGTTGCAGGTCACGCCCTGCGTTGTGCCCTGCACCATGGTGATGTTGTTCACGCTGCAACTGAGTGAAAAATCCTCGGCATCGAGATTCAGCGAGTTGGAGATCGCTGGGCCGTAGGTTGGGTCGCCGAAATACTGCGCGGTGACCACATAGACCCCGGCGGCCAGATGCGGCACCACGACAGATCCCACAGAGCTAAAGCCGCTGGCTTCAAGAATCGGAATCTGGCCGCTGATCAGCGTGTTGGTTGTGCCGTTGTTGGCGTAGAAGAGGAGAAATCCGGAGGGATGCTGCTCAGCCGTCAGGGGCGGCGTGTTCACGGGCGTTACCGTGGCCGAGAGGGTCACCGGCTGGCCGGGAGCAATGACCGTGTTGCTCTCAGTAAGCGTAACCGTGACCGCAAGCAGAGTGGAGGCCAGCACTAGCGGGCTGGAGCTGCTGGCGTTGTAGGTTGCGTCTCCGGAGTAGACGGCGGTAATGGTGTGCGTGGAGGTCGCGGCTAGCGTAATCCCGGTCAGAACCGCCGTATTGCTGGCCACGGCGACCGTCCCCAGCAGCGTGGCGCCGGTGTCGAAAAACGAAACCGTACCGGTGAGCGTGAAGGTAGCTCCGGCCGCAGCCGTGGCCGGAGCGACGGTCGCCGTCAGCGTCTCCGGCACGCCGGTCGCGGGCGTACTGGGCGTAGCGGCAATGGTAGTTACCGACGCGACCTTGGCCACAGTGATAGTCACCGAGGGCGACGTGGAGTTGTTGTAGTTCGTGTCGCCGGAGTAGGTGCCCTGCACCGTATGCGAACCGCCCGTGGGCACCGTAATGCTGACGCTGCCGGTGGTGGCATTGGCGGTGGTCGAGAGCGTCGCGTTCCCCTGCGCAATGCCGTCCAGATTCACGGTCAGCGTGCCGCTGGGCGGCGTGGCGCCGGGATTGGAAGAAGTCACCGTGCCAGTGACGGTAATCGTTGCGCCGCCGGCTGGAGTGGTGGTCGAGGGAGCGACAACCAGCGACGTTGGGCTGGGCTGCACATTGATCGTGACCGGCTGCGAAACCGCGGCCTCGTAGGTCGCATCGCCGCTATACTGGGCCTCAATGTTATGGCCGCCGTTGGTGAACTGGCCCTGTTCCTGATAACTGGCCGTGCCGGTCGCGGTCAGCGTTACCGGCGTGCCGGTATTGCCGCCGGCGGTCTGGTCGTAGAACTGCACCGTGCCGGTGGGAACAGTGCCACCGGAGCCGGAAATCACCTTGGCCGAGAGCGTGATAGCTGAGGAGGGGTTGTAGGTCAAGCCGCCGACATTCGTCATTTCCACGGTTGCCGGCGAAGTGCCCACCGCCTGCGGAGTCGCCCAGTCTTTGAGCAGAATATCGGCGTGAATGGAGCCGAGGCCGGAGGCAAGATCGTACCCAGTTGCGGCGCTGAAGCCGATTTCGCCTGAATCCGTACAATCCGGGCTGCCGGCAACGCAGTGCAGTTGCGCGTCGCCTTCGGTTACGTCTGCAAAAGAACTCGCCGTGTGCTGCGCCAGCGCGTAGAGATTCGGCGCCAGATTTCCCTGCGGACCGTATTGCTGAGCCAGCAGCGCGGCAATGCCGGAGAAGAGCGCAGCGGCGCCAGCGCTGCCGCCGCTGGCCACCAACCGGCAGCCGCTTGCCGCCGTGTCGCCGGAGTAGCAAAAGGCCAGACCGCCGCTGGCCACGCCGTCCGCCGCGGTTGGCAGGCTCAGGTCCGGCAGATAGCGGTGATGCGCTGCCTGAGTGCCGGGATCGCTCGCCGGCAATCCGCCTGCACTCTGCCATTGGGGCGTTGCATAGAGCGAGCTGGCGCCGCCGCCGGTGGCGTAGGCGGCGTCCGTTGCCGCGGCGGGCTGCCAGCCGGTGAGGATTTCGCTTTCCGCCGAAGCTGCTCCATCCGCGAACGCAACAGCACCCACCGCCGTATTCCACGGCGTGGAGGCAAGCGCATTGACGGCGAATCCGGTCGAAACCGGCTGCGCTGTGCCGGCCGAGTGGCAGGCCGCCGCGCCGCTGTCGCCTGTTGCAGCCACAATGGCCATCCCCTGCGCTGCCGCCTGGCGATAGAGCGCCGCATAGAAGGCGCTGTGACCTGCGCTCATGCCGCTTTCACAGGCGGTGTAGCCGACGACGACAGTGTGCGCCAGCGCGCCGTCGACAACTGCGGCGAGGGCGAGATCAATACCGTCGGTCGCGTCTGTGCTGGCTGCGGGAACCAGAACGATCTGCGCTCCGGGCGCGGCCACGCCTGCCCAGGACGCAGCCTGAATCGCCGCTGCTTCCGCGTCGTTGCGGCCAGGGTCCGTTCCCGCTGACATCACTTCCAGCGATGCATCGGGCAGTCCAAAGCTCTTGCGAAAGGCCGCGAAATCCTCCGGACGCACGTTGCTGCGCGCCAGAATCGCGATCGATTCGGCCGCGCTCATCGCCGATTCCGCCGAATTGGCCGGAATATCCAGCCATTTCCGCGCCAATGCCGGGGTCAACGATTGCGTCTGCGCGAGAGAACTCTGCGCAGCAAGGGCCTCGACGCTGCCGGTCAGCTCGACCGCAGCGGTCGCAGCCGGCGCGGAGAGCACGCCGTCCAGCGAGACCAGTCCGGCGACCGAGCCGGAGATCGCAGCCGGAAATTGAGCTTGTTTTGCGAGTGCATAACGGATTGCACCGGAATCCCCGCTAATCACCTCGACAGAGGCGCCAAAGGCCTGCCGGACCTGAGCAGCCGTCCCGGAAAACTCGATCCATCCGTGGCCGGCCGGCAGTGCGGCCACTTCAAATCCCTTAGCTTTGAGCCACGCAAACACCTGCGCAGCGTCGGCGGCGCTCACCGCAAAGCGCGCGGCAAACTGGGCTGGCGTAAGCCAATGGTGATAGCTGGCGTTGCCGGGCGTGGTCTGCGCCGCAAGGAGCGCGTCCAACGATTTCTGCTGCACGGCGCTTGGCGCCAGCAGCAACAGCATACGGTTGAGTTCAACGCCGGATTGAGTCGAAGCCTGCGATCTTGAAACCTTGTCCGCCGCGGTTTGCCCTGCGCCAGCCGGATTCACTCCTGCCGCAAAAAGCCCGGCAAGCAAAACAATAGGACACCATCGGCCAAAGCGTAGTTTGCGTCGCATTCTTCCCTTGCAATGTTGTAGCGTCGAGACGATTGTATAGCCGCAGCCGCCTGAGCACTCAAGAGAAACTGCGCCCGTTCCTTCGGAGTGAAGTGGCCAGCAATGTTCGTTGCATAAACTAAGCGAAGTTCTGAAACTCTCCCAGCGCGCGAATCTGCCGCCCCTGGGCATCGAAGTTCTCTTCCCCGAGCCACGCTTCAAACGCCCGCTTCCGCGCCGGCCATTCCGAATCCAGCATCGCGAACCACGCCGTATCGCGGTTCCTGCCCTTGACGATCATGTGCTGGCGAAAGATGCCCTCATACGTGAATCCCAGCCTCTTCGCAGCCCGCTGCGAAGGCAGATTCCGCGCGTTGCACTTCCACTCATAGCGCCGGTAGCCCAGATTCTCAAAGATATGCCGCGCCATCAGAAACATCGCCTCCGTAGCCGCCGGAGTGCGTTGCAGCGCAGGCGCAAACATCACGTTGCCCACTTCGATCACGCCGTTAGCCGGGTCCATGCGCATGTAGCTCGCGTACCCCGCAGACTGCCCGGTGGCAGCCGGAATGAGGGCAAAGAATCGCGCCGCCGCGCCAGTCTCCTGGAGAGCAAGAGCCGCGGCCAGCTCAGCTTCCGAGGCATAAGGCCCATCCGCCAGCCAGTCCCAGACCGCATCCTGCCCATGCACCGCCTGCCACAACGCGGACGCGTGCCGCGCGGAGGAGAGCGGTTCCAGCGTGACAAAACGGCCGGCCAGCGTAACCGGAGCGGGCAGCGGCACCGGCTGCCAATGAGCAAGATTCGTTTGCGATTCAGGCATAAAGTCAGCCTAGCAGGATCGACGCCCCAACTCAGGCCATCGCCGCCGCCCTCTCGGCCGACATCGCCGCCATGCGCGTCACATAAATCACGCTGATATCGTCTTCCTGGCCAAAGCTTTGCGCCGCGTTGGCCAACTCCGTCGCCGAGAGCCGCGTCTGCAAAAGTTCATGCACCCGGTCGAAGCCGAAGAGCTGCCCGTTGGCGTCGATCGCCTCGGCAATCCCGTCGGAGAGCAGGATCAGCCGGTCGCCCTCGGTCAGCTTGAAGCAGGTCACGGTGGTGTCCGCCACCGGCAGCACGCCCAGCGGCAGCGATCCCTCAATCTCCAGCGGCTGCCCATTCAGATACGGCGGCAGATGCCCGGCATTGGCCAGCGTCACCATGCCGTCTTCATCGATGCGCATCGCCTGGCAGGTCGCCTGCGAATCGCCGCGGCCAATCAACCTCCGGTTGAGCGCCTTGATCACAAAGTCGGGATCGTTCTTCAGCTCCACCGTGCTGCGAATCGCGCCCACCAGCAGCGCCACCAGCATTCCGGCTTTGAGCCCCTTGCCGGTCACGTCGCCGGCCACAATCATCAGGCTGCCATCTCTGTTGGGGATGATCTGAAAGAAGTCGCCGCCCACCTCGCGCGCCGGCCGGTACTCGCTTTCAATCGCCAAGCCGGGAAATATCGACCGCGCCTGGGGCAGGATTACCTGCTGCACCTCCTGCGCCTGCTTCACATCCAGCGCCATCCGCCGCTGCGCCAGGATGGAAATCACCAGCCGCCGCATCAACAGCACCGCGAGGCCGGCCACCAGCAGGAGATTGGCGATATCGCCCAGGCTGACCTGCGCCCCAAACGGGAACCAGATCAGCCGCACATGCAGCACACCCAGCTCCGCTTGAAACCGGGCAATCCCCAGCAGCACCACGGCGGGCATGACAAAGAATCCTTCCACGCCGTCACGCCGCGTCCCCAGCACCACAATCCACACCATCCCTAGCAGGAAAGCCAGCCGGATGACCAGCGAGGCAGTATGGAATCCCGCCGCGACCGAATGCGAGATCCACGGAAAAATCACCTCGCCTGCAATGGAGTTCGAAATCATCAGCAGCGCCACCAGCACGGCATTGAGGCGGGGCAGCCATTTGGGCTTGCGCAGGTCAAACCACACCCACCACACCATCACCCAGCCGGCAAAGATGAGCGGAACGAAAAACACGTCTTCCAGCACATTCGACAGATCTGCACTGAATATCTGCGACCACGCCGCAAACCCCGACAGCAGGTTGAGCCCCGCCAACCCCAGCAGAACCGACCCGGCCCACGCGTAAGCCCGGTCCGTCCGGTCGAACAACATCACCGTCAGCACCACCAGCGCCAGCACAGCGTAGAGAATTCCCTCTACCACCCGGCTGATGTACGCCCGCACCAGCTCCAGCCAGCGCAGTTGATACGCAGCCGTCACCGCCGCCGCCTCGCCCAGGACCGGCGCGGTGTGAAAACCGCCCGCATCCGGCTGCGAAATCAGCGAATACGGCTCCATCCACACCCGGAACGCCAGCTCAATCGTCTCTCCACGGCTCGCAATCTCGTCGGGCAGCAAAAACATCTTCGGCTGGCTGAAGAAAATCGTAGGCCGCGATCCATCGAAGCGCCCAAAACTCCCCAGCAGCGCTCCATTCGCAAACGCCTGGTAGACATCGTCCACATCGGCCGGCCCGGACAGCGCCAGCTTGCCGCCAGGCAGCGTATCCACATGCACCCGGATCCGATACCACGCAAAACCCGCGTAGCCAGGATGCCCCTTGCCCGTCCACCCCGGAGCATAGCCGCTCATGCCGTTGATCGGGTCCTGCGCGCCCATGCCCGAGGTCAGGTCTACCGTCTCCCAACGCTCGTCGTTGAACTCGGGCTGCGCCCACACCGGCTGGCCAGTCTGCGCGTTGACCGGCGAATCTCCGCTCGAAAACTTCCACGGCCCATTCAGCGCCACGCTGCTCTGGCCCAGCTTTACATGGGCGCCGTCATGCCAGGTCTGGTCGCGAGCGGCCCGGTCGCGCGCCGTTTCCGCGGGCGCAGAAGACGCCGTTTGAGCGTGAATCTGCCCCATCAGCCCCACGCCCACGAGAATCAACAGGCAACCCAAAAGACGCCGCGCCACGCGCAGTACCTCATGAACCAGAAATGAACGAGAAAATGCCGCTTCCCGAACTATATCCAGTTCCACCGCACAACGATGAAAATTCTTTTCTGCGATCTGCGAAATCCGCACACCAAAGGTACGATCACTACACCTTCTGCGCCCGCTGCACCTCGCGCACGCCCGGCAACCGGCGCAGGCCCAGAACCATGCGGTTCAGATGCCGCAAATCCTCGGCGTCCACCACAAACTCCACAATCGCCTCGCCGTTTTCGCCGTCGCGCGTCTCCACCGCCCGGATATTGGTGTCGTCGTTTGAGATCACCGCCGTCAGCTCCTTCAGCATCCCCGAGCGGTTATCGCAGTAGATCGTGATTTTCACCGGGTACCGCTGCGCACGGCCGCCTGAATGCCCCGCAACCTCATCGCCTGTCTTGCCCCACTCCACGTCAATGCGCCGGTCGCTCTCATACAGCAGATTCTGCACATTCGGGCAACTCCGCGCATGAACGGCCACGCCCTTGCCACGCGTCACGTAGCCGATAATCTCTTCGCCACGAATTGGGTTACAACAGCGTGCCCGGTAGACGAGCAGATCGTTCTGACCCTCCACCTGCAGCGAGTCCGACCCGGTCAAGTGCAGCTTCTTCACCGCTTCCGACATCGCCGCTTCAGCCGTCCCGCCAGGCTTCGCTTCGCCCGTTTCCGCGTCCGCCGGTGACACAACCGATCCCGGCGCCAGCTTGTTCAAAACCTGCTTGGCCGAGTGCTTGCCGAATCCGATTGCGGCCATCAGATCGGTCGCCGTTGCCAGGCCGTATTCCCCGGCCACACGCGCCAGATCCTGGTCGTCCAGTCGCGCCATCGGCACCTTGAACTTGCGCGCATCGCGCTCCAGCAGCTTGCGCCCTACTTCAATCGCCCGCAGCCGCGCATTCTCATTCAGCCAGTGCTTGATCTTGTTGCGTGCCCGCGGACTCTTGACGAACGTAAGCCAGTCGCGGCTCGGCGTGTGCCCGTTCTGGGTCACAATCTCCACAATGTCGCCATTGCGCAGCTTGGTGCGCAGCGGAACCATCCGGCCGTTGATCTTGGCTCCTACGCAGGTATGGCCGACCTCGGTATGCACCGTGTACGCGAAATCCACCGGCGTGCCCTCGGCCGGCACAATCACCACTTTGCCCTTGGGAGTGAACGTATAGACCTCATCCGGGTAGAGGTCCATCTTCAAGCTCGAAAGAAACTCATTCGGGTCGGTCATCTCCCGCTGCCACTCGACCAACTGCCGCACCCACGCCAGCCGCTGCTCGTCCTTGGCCGAGATCACGCTCTCGCCGGCCTTGTACTTCCAGTGCGCCGCAATTCCCTCTTCCGCAATGCGATGCATCTCTTCGGTTCGGATCTGCACCTCAAACTGATGGCCGCCATCGCCCATCACCGTCGTATGCAGCGACTGATAGAGGTTCGCGCGCGGATTGGCGATAAAGTCCTTGATACGCCCCGGAACCGGCCGCCACAGCATGTGAATCAGCCCCAGAACGCCGTAACACTCCGCCTGCGTCTCCGTAATGATCCGAATCGCCAGCAGATCGAAGACCTGATCCACGGAAACCTTCGACTTCTCCAGCTTTTGCCACACCGAGTAGAGGCGCTTGATGCGCCACTCCACCCGCGCCTGGATATTGTGCTCGCGCAACTGCTCGACAATCGCGTCCTCAACCGTGGCGAGGAACTGCTCGCCTTCCACACGCCGCGCCTCGATCGCCTCGGCCACCTTCTGGTAATTCACCGGATCGGTGTAGCGGAAGGCCAAATCTTCGAGCTCGCCGCGCACCTTGCCCATGCCCAGGCGATGCGCCAGAGGTGCGTAGATGTCCATGGTCTCGCGCGCAATCGCCTCCTGCCGCTCCGGCTTCAGGTGCTGCAAGGTGCGCATATTGTGCAGCCGGTCGGCCAGCTTGATCAGCACTACGCGCACGTCCGAAACCATCGCCAGCAGCATCTTGCGGACGTTTTCCGCCTGCCGGTCTTCGCGGTTGGCAAACTGAATCTTGTCGATCTTGGTCACGCCCTCGACAATATGCGCCACCTGCTCGCCAAAGGCCGTGGAGATCTCTTCGCTGGTCACCGGCGTGTCTTCCACAGCATCGTGAAGCAGCCCCGCGGCAATCGCCGTCGCGTCCAGCTTCATCTCCGCCAGCACCTCGGCAACCTCCAGCGGATGAATGATGTACGGCTCGCCCGAGGCGCGCTTTTGCTCCGCGTGATAATGCACGCAGAACGCCCACGCCTTGCGGATGGGCGCCAGATCTTCGCTGGGGCGATTGAGATGGATGGTCCCGAGCAGATGCTCGAATCGCTGGCCGATCGGCCCGTCATGAACCAGCTTCGCTACCGAGGACTCCGGCGCGATGGCAGAATTTGCATCCACCTCAGGCGTCTCGGCCTGATGCAGCACACCCACGCTCGTCGCCGCGTCACTGCTCTGAGAAGCCTGCCGCACCAAGTCGTTATCGGGAAAAATTGGCTTGGGGCTGGCTGCCTGAGAAGTGGTAGGGTTGGTCGCCATGCTTCATTATAGGCCGATTGCATGTCAAAAACCTCAACAGTCTTCGCGACGGTTGCATTCCGCGTACACGCGAGCCAAAGAGCTTCCAAGTGCTCTAATGAGATATGGCAAAACCACGCAATCCGGGATCGTTTCCCGCAAAGAAGTCGACTCAGTCCGGCCAGTCTGAGGTCCCACCGAGATCACCCTTTTCTGGAAAAACAAGCAAGACCGCGCAACAATCGCCCGAAAAACGCGCGACTGCAGCGCCGGCCAGAGTTTCCGCCCGAAAACCGCTGCAAATGGCATCTCCAAAGCCGTCAAAGACTGCGCCCGTCCGCCCGGCTTTCGCGCCGCGACCGGCGGCCAATCTTCCCTTCGGCGCAGTCATCTCCCGCCGCGCCTCAGACCGCATCCGCCAGGGGCACCTATGGGTCTACGCGACCGACATCGAATCGGTCTCCGCGCCCAACGGCGAAACGCTGCTTCCGGTAGCCGACAACCGCGGCCTGCTGCTCGGCACGGCTCTCTACAGCCCGGCCTCCCAGATCGCCCTGCGCATGGTCTCGCATGAGCTTATTGATCGGCAGGCATGGCTGGAACTTTTGAGAACACGCTTGCAGCGGGCAATCACGCAGCGACTTCCCTTCCTCCATACCAACAAGCGCGGGTCCGACTCCTGCCGTCTTTGCTTCAGTGAGGCCGATGAGCTGCCAGGCTTGATCGTGGACAAATACGGCGATCTCATCATTCTCCAACTGCTCGTCAAGGGGCTCGATACGCCGGAGGTGCGGCAGGCGATTGTCGAAGTGTTGCGCGGCTACAGTAAGTTCTTCCAGCCTGCTGCGATCTGGGAGCGGCCAGACCCGCGCATCCGTGAACTCGAAGGCCTGAGCGAACCCTCTGCGGAGCCGCTCTATGCCGCTGATCCGAAGAGCCCGCTTTCTGCGATCACGTTCAAGCTGAATGAATTCAAATTCCTCTATAACGTCAACTCCGGGCAAAAGACCGGCGCATTTCTCGACCAGCACGCCAACTACCTCGCGGCAAAGCAATACGCATGGCTGCTCGCTCCCAACGGCCGCGCGCTCGATGTCTGCACCTACCAGGGCGGATTTGCTCTGCATCTGGCTCAAGTCTCGAAGCACGTCACAGCCATCGATGCCTCCCGCGCGTCGCTTGAAATGGCGGAGCAAAATCTCGCCGCCAATCGGGATGTGCTGGGCGATACGGAAATTGAATGGGTCTGTGGCGACGCCTTTGACATACTGCGGGAGTGGGCGAGCGCACGGCAACAATTCGACTCGATCGTCCTCGACCCACCTGCATTCGCCAAGAGCAAGCGCGCGGTCGAAGGCGCTCTGCGCGGCTATAAAGAACTCAACCTGCGCGCCATGCAAATGATTCGCCCCGGAGGCCTGCTCGTCACCTGTTCCTGCTCCCACCATGTCAGCGGCAGCGATCTTGAATCCGCCGTCGCGTCGGCAGCGGTAGACGCCCGCCGCCGCGTGACGCTATTGCAACGCCGAGGAGCCGCGCCGGACCACCCGGTCATACTCAATCTCCCCGAGACCGAATATCTCAAATGCCTGATCTGCCGGGTGGATTAAGCAAAAACCTCACTTCATGCGGAGAATAACCGCCTTAAATTCCGCAAATTTGCGGAATTTAGTTGCCACCTGCGGAGAATACGCGAGATAATCTCCGCATAGGTGCGGAGATTGCGCGAATACATCCACCAACTCGCCCAATGGCCCGAGTTCCACTGGAACTACGGCGCCTTCGCCGACAAGCTCGCCCAGGTCCGCCACCAACAGGGCCGTTTGCTTGGGCGCATGGAAGCCTTCGGCTTCCATTTCCAGCAGGAATCCCTGCTCAAGACCCTCACCAGCGACGTCGTCAAGACCAGTGAAATCGAAGGTGAGCAACTGGACACCGAGCAGGTCCGCTCCTCGCTGGCGCGCCGTCTGGGAATCGAAATCGCCGCGCTCAAGCCCTCCGACCGGCACGTCGACGGCGTCGTCGAAATGCTGCTCGACGCCACCGGCAACTACCAGGCCCCGCTCACCGCCGAGCGCCTATTCGCCTGGCACCGCTCGCTCTTCCCCACCGCCAGCAGCGGCATGAGGCGCATCCAGACCGGCCAGTGGCGAGACGACGCGCAGGGCCCCATGCAGGTCATCTCCGGCCCCATCGGCCGCGAACGCATCCATTTCGAAG
>Ga0302325_10018109_pt1 | contig 14856 bp, 9 predicted proteins | sample Palsa_T0_2_FD_201948 | JGI IMG/M metagenome (GOLD analysis project Ga0302325, IMG submission 201948) | Peat permafrost microbial communities from Stordalen Mire near Abisko, Sweden - Palsa_T0_2 | ecosystem: Environmental > Terrestrial > Soil > Palsa > Peat permafrost | place: Sweden: Abisko... | reverse complement strand
GATCCATTCGTCCTGCGGCAGGTTTCACCGCCGGCCACCATTGGGGGCGGCCGGGTGCTGGACGCGAAACCGCTTCCAGGACTGCGCAAGCTACAAGCCATGGATTGGCTGGAGGCTTTGCGAAGCGCTCCCGCAGAAGAGCAGATTCTCTTGCGGGTAGCGCGTCGCCGTGTGGAGGGGCTTTCGCTGCAGAGCCTGGCGGCGGAGACCGGTCTTGCCCGTGAAGCTGCCGAGCGCCTGTTGCAGCGCCTCGTCTTCAGCCAAACTTTGCTTCAGATTCCTGGCGAGATTCTGCTGAGCAGCCAGGCATTCGATGCAGCCTGTGAAGCCATCCGCAGCGTTTTGCAACAGCATGCGAGCGGCGTCAAACGATCGGAGCTCAAAACCCGAACTTCACTGCGTCCGGAGATCCTCGATTTTTCGCTGCAGCGTCTTGTTCGCGCGGACAAGCTGCAGTTGAACGGTGAGCTGGTTTGTCCGGTCCAAGCCGGCAAATCCCCGTCTCCTCCTGATCCGAGCCTGTCTGCAATCGCGGCAATCTACCGGCAAGCTGGCCTGTCAGCTCCCTTGATTTCCGAAGTAGCGGCCACCCTGAAACTCAAACAGAGCGAATTGCGCGGGCTGGTCACATTACTGCTTCGGGAAAAGATTCTGGTGCAGATGGGAAGCGAGGATCTCTTCATGCACCACGAAGCACTTGCCCGATTGCGTTCCGAGATCAAAGAACTTCACGGGCAGACAGTGGACATAGCCCGCTTTAAACAGATAACAGGGTTGTCGAGGAAATATGCCATTCCACTGTTGGAATATCTTGACCGGCAAAGAATCACTCGCAAAATGGGCGACCAGCGCCTGGTGATCTAGCCGGCTTACCTGGCATGGTTGGTTATGCTAACCTTTGGCCAGTGGACGCAAAAACAAAGATTAAGGTGATTGAGGACGCTGACGCGACCGGCGAGGTGGCGAAGGTATACGACGAATGGCGAGCCCATTCAGGGCGCCAGCAGATGCCCGGCATTCTCAAGTGCTTTAGCCATCGCCCTGATTTTTTGCGCGAGGTCATGAGCTTCAGCAATACGGTGCACTTTTCTGAAGGACACCTCACGCGCAGGACAAAAGAAGCGATCGCGAGCTGGGTCTCCTGGCTGAATCGCTGTCCGTATTGACTGGATTCGCATGCATACTTCCTGCGGGTTCAGGGGGCAGAAGAGAAAACGGTCCAGTCGCTGGTTGCAGGCAACCTTGAGGAAGCGGCGCTCGACGACGCACACCGCGTGCTGCTCGAATATGTCACTAAGGTGACCGAGGCGGCGTATCGCACGACCCCGGAAGATGTAGAGATCTTGCGCCACCACGGTTGGAGCGAGCCCCAGATTGCCGAGGCGGTGTACATCACGGCGATGTTCGCCTTCTTTAACCGCGTGGCAGACGCCTTCGGCGTCGCGCCGCAAGGCTATCTTGAAATGAACAAGATGACCAAGTGAGCGAATGAGCCGTAGTCCTGTACCTCCATCTTTCGATGGATGCGCCGGGGAGCCCGCCCGCGATAAAGTTCCCTGATGTGGCGATTTTGAGCCAACCCGAGGACGTTTGCTAAGGAACAGGCCGGTGCCCGCTCAGGTTCTGGTTATCGATTCGAATCAGGTAGGATTTCCATAATGATCGCTGGCGAAGCCCGCACGAAGAGACGCTTGCAGAATTTTGTCCTGGGTTCGTGCCTGTTCCTGGTCAGCCTCGCTGCTCTGGCGCTCGCGCTTTTTCCAATGTATGTAATTCGCCCGTTTCGGGAGCAAAAGCCTGCCGCTCTGCAGCACGCCCTTTGGGTCACGCTCCACGACAAGCCGATTTTGTTTGGACTTTTTCTCCTGGTCGCGGTGTGCGCGCTGTTTGTCTGGCGACGCGCCGGCTGGGTCGCGAGGCTGCTGCTGCTGGCTCCGGCTATGGGGATAGCTCTGATCGCGGCCGCTGCGTCGTGGGTCAATCCTTATGAACAAATGATGTTCCACCCTTTCGGAGAGCCCCGCTACGTCACCATCCAGCAAGCCGGCATCGACGCGAAAGACATGGTCATCGCGGTCACGCTGGGCGGGGAGAGCCGCGCGTATCCCATTCGTGAGATGGGGTATCACCATGTCGTGAATGACCGGCTGCATCAACTACCCATCGTCGTCACCTATTGAACGCTTTGCCACACGGGTCTGGTCTGGACCCGCAGCATACAAGGTCGCGAGTTGCACTTTCATCTGGCAGGCATCAACAACCAGAATTTCCTGATGCGCGATGAAGAGACTGGGAGCTTCTGGCAGCAGATCACCGGGACTGCGATTGCAGGCCCTCTGAAGGGTGCGAAGCTCAGCCTGGTGGCCCAGGATGAACTTACGTTTGGGCTGTGGAAGAAAGAACAGCCGAACGGCACCGTCCTGGCGCCTCTGCAGCGCGATGCGGCGCACTATGAGAAAGCGACGTGGGAGAGCGAGATTGCGAAGCTGCCCACCGTGATTCACGCAACCAAGGGGACACTTCCCGACCGGGAGACGATCCTGGGTGTGTCGATGAACGGAGCCGCGCGCGCGTTTCCATTGAGCAAGCTGACAATTGCATCTCCAGTATTGATCGATGACGTCGGGGGCAAACCGGTCATGCTCGTACTTGGCCCGGATGGAGAGTCGGTCCGCGCTTTCTCACGCGAGATGGGTACGAACACGCTCGAATTTTATGGCCGTGGTGGGGGAAACACCGGCGATCCTTGGGTGCTTTTGGATTCCGATTCGCTCAGCGACTGGAGTTTCGAAGGCTGTGCCTTTTCTGGACCGATGAAAGGACAGTGTCTGCGGCGGATCGATGCGTTAAAAGACTTCTGGTTCGACTGGCAGCACTACCATCCGGATAGCAGTATCTATCGCCACTGAATAAAGTTGGCAGATTGTTGCGCGACTCGTACCTTTCCGTTAGGTCATTTTCCGTCCGTTTGCCATTTCCCAGAGCCAGGACGAAAGAACAACACAGAATCTTGTGTTTCAACCTAATTGTCCACAAACAACTCCCCCCTTCGGATGAAGACGACTCCTGTACCGGCCACTATACTTCGCGAACAGAGGCACAAACCCCTGCCAAGCGCTTCCCCGCTTGTGTCCCTCGTAAGCTCCCTGGGCCCGCCAACTACATTGCAGGGAGATTAGGAGCAAATCATGTCTTGGAGGATTCTTGCCCGCGCAGGGCTCGCAGGCGCAGTGTTGTCGCTGCTTGCCATCCCGCTATCGGCGCAATTGACGGAGGCTACACTCAAGGGTGTTGTGACGGATGCTGGAGGCAAGCTCGTTACCGGCTCACCCGTTGAAGCAAAGAACGAGAACACAGGACAAACCCGCAGTGGTGTGACGGACGATCGAGGCGCGTTCGTTATGCCCGAACTCCCGCCCGGGCCGTACACCGTTTCGGTTTCGGCCTCCGGTTTTAAAATATTCCAGCAGAACGACCTGCAGCTCAAGGTCGGCCAGACAACTGAGCTCAACGTGCAGTTGGAGGTGGGCGGGGCCAATGAGGTCGTCCTGGTCACGGCCGATCAGGCCAAAATCGCAGTTGCCAGCGATGCGCGTCTCTCCGACACCATCGCGCAGGATCAGCTCAACGATCTGCCTGTTGCGCAACGGGACATCACCGGCCTCACCCGTCTCAGCGCAGGAGCGACGGCAATACCGGGTAATGCGAGTTCCACCAAGCTCTCCAACTCGCCCGTTGTCACCGTCAACGGCAATCGCTATCGCGGCAACAACTTTGTGCTCGATGGCTCGATGGATACAAATCCCAACAACACCGGCGAGCCTGCAATCGTGCCGACACTCGAATCTGTGGAGGAGGTCCAGGTACAGACGGGCAACTTCTCCGCCGAATTTGGCCGCGGCAATGGTTCGGTGGTGAACCTGCGCACCAAGTCGGGAACGAATCAGTTCCACGGGAAAGCCTGGGAATACATTCGCAACGCCGCCGCCAACGGGCGCAACTACTTTGCGACCCGCGGGACGCCTCTCACCTTCAATCAGTTCGGTGGAATCATTGGCGGGCCTATCTTCAAAGACAAGACCTTCTTCTTCGGTTCATACGAAGGCACGCGCAATGCCTCGGGCCAGGCGCTGCAATTCCAGGTGGAGACTCCGGAGTTCGCCAACTACATCTTCTCTACGGCGCCCTCGGGCGTAGCGGCGGGTCTGCTGAAATCGCATCCGGCGCCGGTCCCGCGCCCCGGAACCAACGGACAGAAGTACGCCGGCGAAGTCGACTTCACTCCTCCAGGGCAAAGCTCGCCAATCCCGCAATTGGCGACCGCCGCTGTCATCCTCGGCGATTACCAAACCGCCGATCAGTACCTGGGAAGAGTGGACCACTCCTTCAACGGCGGAAAGGACAAACTCAGCGGGCGCTGGATTTCCGAAAACGAGTACGACAACGGCGGATACAGTTCGCAAGTCGCCACCCTGGGCGAAGCGGTTCGAGGTTATCTAGGCCCTTTCAATGGCTTCTTCGGAGACGCCAACCTTGGCCATGTGCACGTTTTCAACAAGGTTATCAATGATGCGCGCTTCTCGTTCCTCGTGGTCAACACCGAAGTGGGCAAAAGCGACGCGGTTGTTCCGCAGATCACCATTACCGGCATCACCGCTCCGTTCGGCGACATCTTCGATAACGGCACGCACCTCCGCACCTATGAGTGGCGCGACACCGTCAGCATCCAGTACGGCCAGCATCTCATCCGCACGGGCGGTGAATTTAGAAAAATCTTCAAGGGTCTCTCGCTTTCGCCACCCACTTCGGGCTCATTCTTGTTCAGAACGGCGCTCGACTTCGCGCAGGATAATCCCTTCTCACAAACACTCACCGTGAACCCGTATACCGGCATTCCCACCGGGTTTCCGCGTTATTTCACCGTGTATGAGAGCGGCTTATTCTTTCAGGACGATTGGAAACTCAATTCGCGCCTCACACTCAACCTTGGCCTGCGCCACGATTACTTCGGCGCCGCCTCCGAAAAGCACGGCTTGCTTTCGTCGTTCATCCCCGGGCCCGGAGACACCTTTGCAGAGCAACTCGCCACCGGGTCTGTGGGCCGTGTGAAGCGGCTGTACACACCGGAAAAGCTCAACTTCTCTCCGCGCGTCGGAATCGCCTATGATCCGTTTGGCGATGGCAAGACGTCGATCCGCGCGGGCGGAAGTCTCGCATTCCAACCGCATCACGGTCAGTCCATCGCCGGCGCGCGCGCGCTGCCGCCCGACGCCATCCAGGGCGTGCTCAGCCCCGCACAGGGCATTGGAACGCAGATCCTCTATGGAATTCCCGTGCCTCTCAATCCCGGGCAATTCGCGCGCGGCTTGAACCCGCAGGGCGGAGTGCCGGGCCTGCAGATCACAGGCTTCGTTGTGAATCCCACGATCAAGACCCAGTACAGCGAGAGCTGGTTCCTCAACCTGGAGCGTGAGTTCGCCAAGAACTGGGTCGTCGAGTTCGGCTACGTCGGGACGAACGGCGTCAACCTCGAGCGCCTCGACGACATCAATCGCATCAAGGATGACCTGCTCAATCCAGCCCACTTCAACCAGCTGCGCCGCGTCAATTCCAACTTCGGCACTCTCACCTGGGTCACCAACGGTGTCTCCTCCAGCTACAACGCGGGAACTGCGGAGGTGCGCCACAACGTGGGCCAGAATCTCACGCTCCAGGCAAACTACCGATACTCGAAGTGGCTCGACACGAATTCCGATACGCAGCCCGGGCAGTTCACAGACAGCTCCGAGCCCGTCAAAGGTGCGCAAGATATCAATTGCCTGCGCTGCGAGCGAGGCCACTCCATGTTCGATATCCCCCAGCGCTTCACGATATCTGTTGCATGGGCGCCGAACCCAGTGAAACAGGATAACCTCCTGGCAGCCGTTGCAAATCACTGGGAGCTTTCGACGATTACGGCTCTGCAGTCCGGCCGGCCGTTCTCCGTATGGAACGGCGCCCCTTCCAACCTGAAGTGCGACAACAACGGCACCTTCACCACGGTGCCTTCCGACGGAGTCTGCACTTCCGGCACGCTCACCAACATCGGCGGCGACTACAACCTTGACGGCGGCGGCGGGCTTGCCGGTGGCTACTACGATCGGCCTAACGTTCCCGCACCTGGAACAGTTCCGTACTCCTTCAGCCAGGGACGGTTTCTCACCGGGCTGTTCGCTCCCAGTGCCTTTCCCACGCCCGCGTTGGGACAGGATGGAACACTGGGGCGCTTCACTTATCGCGGGCCGCACCAGATCAACGGGGACCTCGCTCTGGCGCGCCGCTTCTCGATCCGGGAATACGCGCAGATGCAGCTGCGGCTGGAAGCATTCAATGTGATCAACAAAGTCAACCTTTATCTGCCAAACCCCGATCTTTCCCTGGCTCTAACGGCCAACGGCACTTACTCGACCACCTCAATCTTCGGCAAGTCCACGCGTGCATTCGATCCCCGCACTCTGCAAGCCAGTGTCAAATTCAGCTTTTGAGGATGAATATGAAGAACAATCGACGTTTTGCAACTCTCGCTGTACTCATCTGTTTTTCTCTGTCGCCAGTGCTTCTGGCGGCGGCAACGGATGCAGGAAACATTTCCACGATTTCGCTATCGGATCTCCAGGACCAGGCGCGGAAGAGGATCAATGCAACCGCCCGCGTCTCGCTGGCTTCTGATTCCTCCTCAGCATTTAAGGGCATCGAAAGCCTCGAACCCGCTGGCAGCGGCCACATTCCGAACTACCTGCGCGCCATGGCCCCGATGCCCGGCGTTCCCGCCGCCTTCGCGCACGTCATGAAGACTCTGCTCTACGGTGGCGACATTGAACCGGAAATCAAATTGGGGATGGGCCTGCGCATGGCCCAGATGCACGGTAGTCCCTATGTGGTTGCACATATGGAGCGCTACCTCCGCACCACCGACAGAGGACGCGAAATCCTCACCGCGATCCAATCCGGCAATTTCGAACCGCTGCAGCCCGCCGACCGGCTCGCGCTGCAGTATGCCGACGGGCTCACCCGCGGCGTCCACGGCGTTAGCGACAGCAAATTCGCTCAAGTACGCGGTTCCTACAACGACTCGCAGATCGTCGAGATGACCATGACGGTCTGCATCTTCAACTATCTCGATCGCTTCGCTGAGGCCCTCAATCTCCCGGTTGAAGCCTGGGTACTCGATTCTCCTGCCGTCGAGCCCAAAGTCGACTCCGATCCACCCGCCGCCCGCATCGGCCTGATCTCCGATGCCGAGATGAAGGCCACCAGCGACCGCCTCGCTGCCATGAAGGATACGAAGAATCCTTCCAATGGTTGGGGAGTCGGCTTCGCGAATTCGATGCGGGCGCTCATGCGCTGTCCCGATTTAGCCAACGCCTGGATGAACTTCGGAACCACTTCCCGGCAATCGTGGGTGATCAGCCGCGAAACCCAGCTTCAGGTTTCGTTTGCGGTTTCGCTCGCCAACGGATGCCGCTACTGCACGCTGCATCAGGTTCTCGGCCTGCGCAAGCTCGGCGTCTCCATGAACAAGCTAATGGAGATGAAAAAGGATGACGACGCTCTTACGCCGCAGGAACGCGTCGCCGTTCTCTTCGCCCGCAAGCTTGCCAGCGATCCTTCTTCGATGACCGATGCCGATTACCAGGCCCTTCGCGCGGCGTTTGGAGAACAGGGCGCGTTGGACGTCCTGATGCAGACCTGCAACTTTGCAGGCTTCAATCGCTTCACCGATGGCCTGCGACTTCCCTCCGAAGATGCGGCGGTCCAGAACTACCGCGAGGTGTACCACACGGCTCAGACGAGCACCTCGTCCCTGCAGTAGTCCCCAGCCAATCTCGCCACGGGGCTCGCTTCCGTGGCGAGATTGGCAATCACCTGAAGGATGCGTGCTCGTCTTAGCCTTTTGCAAATTCCGCGACTTGAATACTCCTCGCGTAGCCGTCTGTCTATCGCCTTCAGCAGCCAGTCACTCCGCCGTTCAGCGTCGACTATGCGCCAAGCTGAAGAAGCGGACAGCGCTGTTTGAAAGGCTCAGAGAGATCTTCCGACAGCATGTCAGCTGGCCCGTCGAGACTGTGATTGCGAAAATCAATCCGGTTCTGCGCGGCTGGGTGAACTACATTCGGGTCGTGCCCGGGGACGCAATGGTTTCAGCTGGACACGGTGAAGTAGCGAATGGAAATCCCGCCCATCCGACCGATATTCACCAGCAAGGCCGCGGAACGACCGGGGACATCAGTCCACGAAGCTCCCGCGATCAGAGGTTTTATGGCTGCGCTCCGAAGCGAGTGAATGATTTCCTGGCTTCTGGATTCCGTTGTCCTCAGTAGAAGTAAGCTGGCCTTGTTGCGATCGGTCCTGTAGCCGGAGGCGATCCCGCCTCTGGCGTCCTGGCGGAATCCCGCAGAGTCCTGCGCAATCATGCATTGGCCGATTAGGGAAACTCCACCGAAGGATTGAATTAGCTACCCATCGACAGGTGCAGGACAATCTTTGACTTAACCATTACTGTTCATCCATGCAGCCGGCAGAGCGCTTTCTTCCCCTGAATGTGAGCGGACCCTGCTGGCGTTCCCCGCCAGAATTCTGCAATTTACGGAGCCTTGACGATGCGGCACGTCCTCTGGCGCACATGTCACAGCGATCCATTTCAACCCGGTGTCACTCTGTTTGTCGTGCCAAATCTTTCTGGAGACTCGAAAACAACATGAACAGCGTTCGCAATGTGGTGGCATTTGTAGTGCTTGCTTGCCTCAATTCCTCTGCGCAGCAGATCACGGGGAACTTTCGCGGAACAGTGACGGACCCAAGCGGCGCTGTCATTTTGGGCGCCGAGGTAACAGCACAGCAGGCGGAAACGGCCCTGTCGCGCACGACGACCACCGATCGCAACGGTAACTACGTTCTTCTGGAACTTCCGGTCGGACACTACCGCCTGCAGGTCGCAGCGAAAGGCTTTGAGGAATACGTGCAGGATGGCATCATGCTCAACGTAAACGAGACGGCTTCGGTCTCGCCACGTCTTGCCGTCGGATCGGAAAAGCAACAGGTGCTGGTGCGCGCCGATGCCGAGTTGATTGAGCCAACCGTCACCAGCATGGGCAAGGTTGTAGGGCAGCGCGAATTGGAGGATCTGCCGCTGAACGGACGCAACTTCTCGCAACTTGGGTTGTTGCAGCCTGGGGTCGTTCCCTTGACGCCTGGCATAGCCGAAGCGGGCGGATCGCTGCGCGATGGACAGGCTTATGCGGTCAATGGCCAGCGACCCGAATCCAACAACTTTCTCATCGACGGCGCGAACAACGTCAACGGCGTCGACGGCGGATTCGTCCTCAAGCCGCCGGTGGACGCGATCAGCGAGTTCCGCATCATCACGCATAACGCGAATGCCGAGTTCGGAAACGCGCTGGGATCGACGACCAACATCATCACGCGCTCGGGCACGAACCAGGTCCACGGGACGTTATGGGAGTTCCTGCGCAACGACGATTTGGACGCCAACAATTATTTCGCGCAGACGAAGGAGCCGCTGAAGCAAAACCAGTTTGGCGCCGCGGCCGGTGCGCCGATCAAAAAGGATAAGACGTTCATTTTCGGCTTCTATGAGGGTTTCCGCAATCGCCAGGGCGAGACAACACTCACCACAGTGCCGTCGCTGAAGCAGCGTACCGGCGACTTCTCTGAACTCTGCCCGGAGGGCTTCACGGAGGGCTTCTGCAACAATCCGGCGAACCAGCTTTTCAACATCTTTGCCAACGCACCGTACCCGAATAACCTGGTGCCGTCGGCTCAGATCAACCAGGTTTCAACAAACCTGCTGCCCTTCTTCCCACTTCCTAACGCCGGGACGAATCTGTTCTCCACAACGCAAACCTTAAGCAATAACACCGATCAGTTCGGCATCAAGGTCGACCACTACCTCGATCCGCGCGACACCCTGAACTTCCGTTACATGTTCAACCAGCTCTCCCAGGTCGATCCGCTATCGCCGGGGGGCGCCAGTGTGCCCGGCTTCCCGGTAGGGGAAAACCAGCGCGCGCAGAACTTTGTCGCGGAAGAAACACACACCTTTTCGCCCTCCGTCGTCTCTGTGGCGCGCTTCTCGTTTCTGCGCAACAAGTTCCTCTTCGGCGAGCACGAGAACCATCAGTTGCCCTCAAGCCTTGGATTTAAATACACGCCGAGTCTCGATATCGCTGCTGGACCGCCATTTGTTCAGGTAAACGGCTATACCACGGTGGGTGATCCGATTACCGGGCCGCGCAACACCTACGAAAATGTCTACGATATTTCCGGATCGCTGAGCTGGGTTCACGGCAAGCACGAGCTGAAATTCGGCGGCGGCTACGAGCGTCAGGTGATCAATGCGCTGCAAGGGATCGCGACCAACGGCTTCTTCGTATTCTCGCCGTTCCCGATAACAGACGCATTCGCCAGTTTCCTCACAGGGCAGCCGGTCGTCTTTCTGCAAGGCATCGGCGATTTCTCGCGCGGTATTCGCGGCAACAATGCGAACGGGTACGTGCAGGATACGTATAAGGTCACGTCGCATTTCACCATCAATGCCGGACTGCGATACGAGTTACCAGAACCCTATACCGAAATTCATAACCGGACGTCGTTGTTTGAGCCGGGGAAGCAGTCGCGGGTTTTACCAAATGCGCCGACGGGATTACTGTATCCGGGCGATCCCGGTGTGCCGGCGGGCTTGATCCCCACCGATATGAAGGCGTTTGCCCCACGCCTTGGTGTCGCATGGGATCCGAGCGGTCATGGTAAGTTGCTAATCACTGCGGCGTACGGCATCTTCTACGAGCCTTATTACACCGGCCAGGGTGGGCCTTTGCAGGCGCCGATCAGTGCACCTCCCTTCCTGGGAACGCCCCAAGTGAGCTTGCCGAACTTTGCGGATCCTTTCAACGGCAACCCTCCGGTCGCAGGGACGTTCTCTCCGTCAATCACGAACCTGACTCTGTCGCCAGCGTTGAAACTGCCTTACACGCAGGATTGGGACTTGAATTTGCAACAATCGTTCGGATCCGATTGGCTGTTTGAGATCGGATACGTCGGCACCAAGGGCACGCGCCTGCCGCGCTTTATCGAAGCGAACCCAGCGGTATTCGTTCCCGGATACGTGGACGGCCAGCCAATTTCGAATTCGAGCAATGCCGATCAACGGCGGCTCTATTCCGGCTGCACGCTTGCCGATTCGCCGAGCAGTTGCGTGTTTTCCTCGACCGGCGAGATCGCGGGCATCGCCAACTCGGCGTACAACGCGATGGAAGTGTCGATGCGCAAGCGGTTCGGCCACGGGCTGTCCTTCCTCGCGTCGTACACGTGGTCGAAGACGATCGACGATGTTTCGTCGTTCAACATCACCGGATCAGCGTCGAAGCCAGTCGCAGGCGAAAATGATCTCGCCCAGGATCCGTTCAATCTGGGAGCAGAGCGTGGGCTCTCGCTGTTCGACGCGCGCAACCGATTCGTTGGAAGCTATGTATGGGCCCTTCCGTTCTTTACTCAAGGGCAGAACTGGTACCAGTGGGCGCTCGGTGGATGGCAGTTGGATGGCATTGGCACGCTGATGAGCGGCACGCCGTTCAGCGTCTTCGACTCCAACGACGTTGCGGCGCAAGGCAGCGCGCCGGAGATCACTGGATTCTCCGCGCAGCGGCCCAATCTCATCGGCAACCCCAACAACGGGCCGCGCACGGTTGGCACTTGGCTCAACGCCAGCGCTTTCCAGCGACTCGATCTCACAGCCAACGCGGGCCAGTTTGGCACCGAGGGGCGCAACGTGAATGTCGGCCCTGGTTATGCCGACTGGGACTTCGCAACGCTTAAAAATTTCAAGCTGACAGAATCAAAACAGTTGCAGTTCCGCGCGGAGCTGTTTGACATCCTGAACCGCACGAATTTCCGGTTGCCCGACAGTGACATCAGTTCGCCGACGTTCAACCATATCCTTGCGGCGGAGGCTCCGCGCCAGATCCAGTTTGCGTTGAAGTTCATGTTTTAGCAGGCGTCTACATATCTGCAATTCGTGCGGCCAGGGACTACACCCCACGCGTTGTCCCTCACCGTCTCAAAGTTGCCGTGCCTCTGGAGGCTGGGGATATATTGTGGCAACGTTGAAACTGGTAAGGGAGCAGGAAGATTTCCCGCTCCCTTACGAGATGTTCGTTTGTTACGGGCAGGGCGTAGCCAGGAATAACTAAGCCTTCGCGCGGGCCAGCGCCAGGTTCATCAGGGTCTGGTGCGTTCCGTTGGCTTCAGGGCCGATCGATCCCGATGCCGATCGAAGTTGCTCATACTTCCCTTCCGCATCCAGGACCCAGGCTTCGCGCTGATCGCGCAGGCAGATGTCCAGAATCTCCCAAAGCCGCTGCCTGGGACCGGCGGCGAAAATCGGCGTGACCACCTCGATGCGTTTGGAGAGGTTGCGGAACATCCAGTCCGCTGATCCGATGTAGTACTCGCCGTCCGCGGGATCCTGCGCGCCGTTGGCGAAGTAGAAGATGCGCGAGTGTTCCAGGAATCGTCCAATAATCGAACGAATGCGGATGTTCTCAGTGTGGCCGGGCACACCCGGGCGAAGGCAGCAGAAACCGCGAACGATCAGATCAATAGACACGCCGGCGTTCGAGGCTTCGCACAAGGCTTCGATCATGTCCGGGTCTTCCAGCTGGTTCATCTTGGCGATGATGCGGGCAGGCTTCCCTGCACGCTTATTCTGTATTTCGCGATGGATCAGATCGAGGAGTCGCGGACGCATGGTCATCGGTGCCACCAGGATCGCGTTGAAGTTGGGCTGATCGGCATGGCCGGTGAGGTAGTGGAAGAGGTTGACGACGTCGCCGGTGATGCGATGGTCGCAGGTGAACAGGCCCACGTCGGCATAGAGGCGCGCGGTCTTCACATGGTAATTTCCGGTGCCGATGTGCACGTAGCAGCGCAAGCCCCTGGCTTCCTTGCGCACCACCAAGGCTGTCTTGCCGTGGGTTTTGAGGCCGCTGACGCCGAAGGTGACGTGGGCGCCGACGCGTTCCAGTTCGGCCGCCCAATGCAGATTGCGTTCCTCGTCGAAGCGCGCCTTGATCTCCATCACGCAGGCAACTTGCTTGCCCCGTTCTGCTGCGCGTATCAGCGATTTCACGAACGGCGTGTCATCCCCGATGCGGTACGCGGTCATCTTGATGGATACCGTGTGCGGGTCGTCTGCTGCCGCGCTGATGAAATGCTCGACGCTGGCGTCAAAGCTTTCGTAAGGGTGGTGGACCAGCAAGTCGGCGGTCTGCATGGCAGCAAAGATTGCGCCATGTCCCTCCGGCAGCGACGCCGGCCACAAAGGCGTCCATTCGGGATCTCGCAAGGTAGGGAGCGGCAGACCGAGTAGTTCAAACAGCGTGGTGTAGTCCAACTCTTCCTGCATCTCGTAGATATCGACTGGGCTCAGCTCGAAGCGTGCCCGGAGCATCTCTGTGATCGCCGGATCCGCCCCGGTGCAAAATTCCAAACGCACCACCGGTTCGTAGCGTCGCTGGCGAATCTGTTCCTTGACCAGTGCGCGAAAGTCCGCCACAGGATCATCTTCCAGTTCCACCTCAGCGTCGCGGGTGAGCCGCACCAGGGTGATGTTGGTGATCTGCATGCCGGCGTAGAGGGTGTGCAGATTGCCGCGAATGACCTCGTATAAGGGAACCAGCACCTTTTGGCCGGGCTTGAGATCCGCCTCCAGCGAAACCCACTGTTTCAGGGTTCCGGGCACTTTCACCCGGGCAAACATCGATTCGTCCCTGGCCACATCGCGCAGCCGGAACACCAGGGAGGTGGACAGGTTGGAGAGAAAAGGAAAGGGATGGACGGGATCGATGACCAGCGGCGTGAGCGCAGGAGACACTTCAGATTGGAAGTACTTGCTTGCTTCTTCCTGTTGATGGGGAGTGAGTTCGCTCCACGAACGCAGAAACACTCCGTGTTCGGCAAGACCGGGAACAATGACATGCCGGTAGCATTCTGCCTGGCGCTGCAGCGAGCTGATGATCTTCTCGCGGACCTGTTGCAAGAGGGCCCGCTGGGCGTCGGTTGTTCCATGGCGAAGGACCGCTTCGCGCTTCATGAAGAACTCGTCGAGGTTCGAGGTGAAGATGGCCAGGAACTTTGCCCTTTCGAGCAGCGGCGTGCGCTCATCCAGTGACTGTGCGAGCACGCGCTCATTGAAGTCCAGCCAGCTCAGATCCCGATCGATCCACACCGGCTGCAGGCCGGTGGGCAAGGACGCATTCAGTGCGCCATGGTCGCCAATAGACGCCAAAACTGTAGTTGCCATAGAAATCTTCCCTCGAGGAGACGTTCAGATTCTACGGCCCGACCCTCCAGGGAAGTGTGAATGGCAGGTTGCATCTGCGGCGATATTCTTTCCGGGGAGGGCCGTCCCTGCAGGACGGGTCCTGGTGGGACCTACACCCCCGGACTGCGTCCCATAAGCGGTAACTTGTTTGGGATGTGTTTCTTCAAACTCCCACAAAAACGTCATCCTGAGAGCCTGTGACTTTTTCGATCTTTACGTGTTTTCTGCATATCCAACCAGCTGTATTTCAAGCCCTTTCAAGCCCCCAACAAAGCCGTCATCCTGAGCGGAGCGCCTCACAGATTTATCGCGTGACACAGCACTTGTGGCGCGGAGTCGAAGGACCCCGGCGGTGCTTAATTTCCCCATGCTGTTCCGAGCTTTTTAACCACCGGGCCCTGCCATGGCTTTTCCCTGGGGCCGAGAACCAAGAACTTGCTAGCATCTTGCTATGTCCGGCGACCTAAATCTACATT
>Ga0302325_10018108_pt1 | contig 14856 bp, 8 predicted proteins | sample Palsa_T0_2_FD_201948 | JGI IMG/M metagenome (GOLD analysis project Ga0302325, IMG submission 201948) | Peat permafrost microbial communities from Stordalen Mire near Abisko, Sweden - Palsa_T0_2 | ecosystem: Environmental > Terrestrial > Soil > Palsa > Peat permafrost | place: Sweden: Abisko... | reverse complement strand
GCGCCAGGCCCTCGACCTGCTCGGCGTCAGCCACCGCCTCGGGGTCGCGTAGTCATAAGACCGGCCCCGGACCTCACGAAAGCCCAGGTAAACGGCCTACCATGCGGATCGCTGGGGGGAACTTCGGGTTAAACCCCCGAAGCGCAGGCAGCCGGGGCCTGTTGAACCCCGCCCACCCAGCGCGACAGCCGGGCAGCCGGCACAGCCAGAGCCTGGAAAAAAGGCCACGGCCAGCGCCTCAGGCCACCACATCACAGACGCGAAAGATCGAGGCTAGACACGATCGCCGGAGCGCAAGCAGGTCCTGCAGTCGCTAGCGTCCACAGACTTTCCGTCCCCATGGGTAACGTGATGCAGAAGCTTGACTGCGCGCAGCGTCGCATCCCTCTGCAATTCAATGTCTTTCCGAAGATCCTCTTCGTCGTACATCTCCTGTCCCAGGAATGATATGACCGGAATATGCTCACCGCCGTCACCCGTCGTGTACCCAGCCCATGAGTAACCGATCGAGACAGTACTGTGAACTAGCGTGTTGCGACGCTTGATGGCTACGCGTATATAATTGAGGCTTCCGGCCCACTGACCCGACGTCTGCGCATCAAGCGCTCGCTTTACAGCGACAAGCAACACGCCGGCAGGACGCGCACGCTTGGCGGCCGGATCTAGCTCATTCAGAATTTTGCCTAGAACGGCCTCAGTTTCTGCTGCCTGAACGATTGCGACTCCCCGCAGACGGTTCATTTCACGCGCATCGTCGTCCCCAGCCGGGGAATCCGGCGGCTCGTCGACTATCGACATGCGGTCATCCCGCGTCGGATACAACTGCCGCCACATCTCACGCCATGAAACGAACGCTTCACGACCGCCAACCCAGTGCAGCTCCATCTGTACAGCATCCCAGATACCCGCTACGCCTGGCGTCTGGAATTTTCATCCTGGTTGGTTCCAGGTGGACCGCTACGTCCCATGGTTCGACGCGCGACAGCAAGCGGCCAGGCAGGCAGCTCAAGGGCTACGTGGCTGACACTCGCGTGCTTGTGGTTGATTATTCTGTGCCGTTGTCCACGCCGTGGAGCAGTAGCCGCGCGTGGCTGTAGGGATCTGGCACTGACCGGTTCCCGAGTTCGCGTTCGAGGGCTTGCAGGATGTATTCCGGGCGCGGCGCGAGCGCCGGGCCGGTAAAAGCGGCGAGCTGGTCGAGCAGGCCAAGGGGCGCTGGCTGGCCGGCGATGTGACAGGCGACGAGGGCGAGGACGGTGACTTCCTGATACCGCTTGGTGCGGAGGCTGGTGGTGACGGAGGCGATGGCTCCGGCGAGCGCCGCTTTGGTGATCCCGATGAAGGCCGTTGCCGAGTGTTCCCGGCTTCGGGTGCTGATCTGCAGCCAGGCATCGGCCCAGTCGCGGGCGTGGTGTTCCCACCAGGCCGGCCGCGCCAGGGCTGTATGAGCTGGGCCAATGTCCCAGCTGGTGGTTGCGGCCACCGCGATGATGTCGGCGGCATCGAGGGGAAGGTCGGCGACGTACTCCCCGGCCAGGCCGCGCAGGATCGCCGACATGGTGACCAAGGTGCCGTGCCGTGCGAGGACGGTGACCAGGTCGAGCAGGCTGAATGCCGGGACACCGCGGACCCTGGCGCGCTGGCGCAGTGCGATGTCGTCGCACCAGAGCGGAAGGCTGCCTTCCCGGGCAATGGCGATGCCGTCCACGGCGGCGTCTTGCCGGGCAGCCGGAGTGCGGGTCTGAAGAGAGGAGGTGATCGCCTCCAAGGCTTCGGCTTGATCGCGCAGTACCGCCTGCTGGGTTGCGGTGAGGATGGTGCGCTCGATGGTGCCGTCGGGGCGCAGCGCGACGGTATAGGTCGATATGCCCAGGCCTCGCATCTGATCCCGGGCCAGGACAGTATCGGTGACCGCGGAGCGGGCGGCGAGCAGGTCCGGCAGCTTAGACCGGATACGGAGCCGGTCGTCGTCGCCGAGCAGGCAGAGCAGATGCAGCGAGGACAGGTCCGCCACGCATGAGCGGCCGGCGATTGCCTGCTCGGCAGCTCTTTCGCCAGCGGCACGCAGACCGGGCCGCAGATCGATCGCTGGGATGACGCCTGCTGGCCGCTGGAGGAGCACGGCGGCGTAGGGACGGTGGACGAAGCGGGCGATGTCCGCGTGACTTTTGCGGCCGCCCAGCACGTCCCGGATGAGGATCTGGAACGCGGCCGGGTCCGGCTGGCTGTCCCGCAGCGCTGCGCGCAGGGTTTCGTCGTCAGCGCTGTCCAGTTCCAGTCCGCCGGGACGGCCGTCAGCCTGGTCCCGCAGCTCGGCGACCGCACCGGCGATGTCTTCCGGGAACTGGGTGCCTGAGCTGGGCGGGGTGAGCAGGACTTCGCGGACCAGCAGCCCGATGGTAGCGACGCGGAGATCACCGTCAGGCAACCGCTGGGCAATACCAGTCATCGTCCGGGCGTCACCTGGTGTGAGAGGCACACCGAGGTGTAGTTGCAGCCACAGGCTCGTCTCGTCCTCGGCTACTGGGTCTGGCTGGTACCGGGCCAGAGCCTGGCGGGCCTTGATGATCTTCCCGTCGTTGAACAGCGCCCGGACCAGGTTCCAGGCCAGGTCCGGATCATCGCGGATCTCCAGGCCGCGTGCTGCGAAAGCGGCAGCTTCGCTAAAGTCGCCCTGGTTTCCCTTGCGGGCGACGTACCAGTTGCACAGGCCCACCCGTATGTCGTCGGCGAACGAGGCATCGGAAACGACGTGCCGGACCAGCTCCTCCGCACGGCCGAAGTTCTCGCTCCTGCCGTGCAGGTCAACCAGCTTCACGGCAAGTTCAGGGGCCTGCCATCGGGTGACCTGCCGTTCACATTCCTCGATGGCCTGGACGGCACCGTGATGCTCTGCGACCAGGCCGACGAGCTCGAGAGCGGCCATTGCCGAGACGTCGGACAGCTCACTTAGCCTGGCCAGCCCGATATCGCGCTCACCGGTCCTGAACCGCCAGATGGCCCGCAAGATCTCGTAGGTGTCATCGGGAAGCACATGCCGGTCGTGGAGTTCATCGGCTTCCGAGGGCCAGTGGCCGAGCCTAGCCAGCGCCGCGACACACCGGCCGGCCATGGGCTCGTCGGCAGGATCACGGAGGACGTCGAGCCTGGCCTGGATCTGCCGGTCAGCTGGCTGGCCAGTCACTGCGCATTCGACAGCGAGCAGCTCACGGCGGTATGAGCCGTCCGGCAGCCTACCCAGGAAGAACCGGTAAGCAGTCTCGTTACCGGTCAGGAGCGCCGCCGTCCCGCCACCGAAAGCAACTCCAGGGCAATCGAGCTCAGTATCGCGGGCCGTGCCGCCCTCAGCAGCCGGCAGGGCCGCCCGGAGCGCCGCCGTCGTGTCACCGCGGATATAGAGGTCAACCAGCAAGGCCAGGGCCTCGGCGCTCGGACCGTCCCAGCGGCGGCGTTCCTCGACCACCTCCCCGGCAAGGCTGACCGCACGACGGTAGTCGCGGACCGACAGGTCCCTGGCCGCGGCCCGCCGGTTGATCAGGGTCGCGAGCTGCAGCCGGACAGCGCCGTCCTGGTTCCCGGCGCCTCGCAAGGCACGTTCAGCGAACCTGACTGCATCCGTCAGGTCACCGCGCCGCGAGTAGATGTCTGCCAGAAACGACATCACATTCGGTGATGCGTCAAGTTCCTCCGCCGAGGCGGCGGCTATTGACGGCGGGATGTCAGCGGGCCTGCCATCGCCCTCGGGGATCTCGAGCTGACTCAGGCACATGTCAGCGAGCATGACCATCCCCCCGTCACGCGCGCGGAGCGCATGGTCGCGTGCAGCTGCCCGGTCATGGAACAGCAAGGCCAGGCCCGCAGCCGCCGAGGCGATCGGCGACTGCGGGCCGTCGCTGTCTGCGGCCTCGGCGAATGCCTTCCCTGCTTCGGCCCGGAAACCGTGCTGTTCAGCGTAGGCGCCGGCGGCCAGCCACAGGTCCTGCGTTGCCGCACTCCGGGCAAGCCAAGACGGCTGCATATCGAGCAGATAACTCACCGTCCTGCCTGGCTGTGCACGACCCGATGCCAGCCGTTCTGCCAGCCGCGCCGCCCCGAGCTGGTCGGTTCCCTCGGCCCGGCGCAACGGCCTCACCGCAGCCGCCGGCAAGACAGGGTAATACGCTGGCAGCTCCTGGATCAGCCCGCCGTAGCGCCTTACCAGTGCTCCCAGCGCATCGCGGGCCGTTCCGTCGAAGCGCTGGCTGCGGGGTATGAGCATAGTGAAGGTTTTCTTGTGCTCGGTGACTGTCTTCGTGCTGACTACCTGCCAGAAGGCTTCCTTGTCGTTGTTGACCATTACAACGACGATCGGAACGGAGTACCCGAGCCAGTAGGCCAGATGATCGTTGCTCTCCTTGAATGTCCAGCCCTTGTCTCCCTTGGCCCGTTCGAACCAGGAACCGCCGCCCTTGATCTGGAAGCCGATCAGCCCACCGGTTACCCGGTCGTCGTCGTTGACGATCTCGGCCAGCGCGTCCGCCCCGTAGTCAGGCAGCGAAGCGCAGCCGAAATTCCACTTGAGGTCGTCCTCGACCACGTTGTTGACGTGCCGGACCGCCCAGCTCTCCACGGTCTGCGTATGCCCACGTCTCATCCCGGGTGTACGGTCAGCCAGGCGCCCTCTGGCCGCCCGTCCCGGGTTCCTTGCGCTCATCATCCCGTCCGAATCAATGCTGCCGGTGGGACCGGTCTCCTGCTCGCTCCTCGCTCACCGGAGGGGTACGGTGCCTGCTCCTCTACCGCTGCCGCAGGCTGTTCTTAGCGGCAGCGATCCCTTCTTCAAACTTCCGGCGGCGTTCGCCCGGGGAGATGTCATCAACGGGCAGGCCGAGGTGGCGGGCGTGCTCGTACATGGGCTGCTGCCGGCTTACCGCTGCCCCATAGGGGTCGAGCGTCCCGTCGGGTCTGAGGATCGCGGGACGGTCGACGCCGAACAGGGCGAGAAGGTCGGCCGCCAGGCGGGAGGCGGCCTGCAGCCTGAGCCGGGCGTCGCGCATGTCGGCGAGCTGCACGCGACCGGTGACGGGGACCTTCACGACCGCTTCCATGGGCTGGTGCGCTCGCCCGGATGCGAGTCGCCATCCGGTGTGCTGCTCACTGTCGTCGGTCACCTCGTCGAGTAGCGCGATGCGGACCCACTTGTCACGGTGCGGGGTCAGCAGCACGGCGGTGATTACCGCCCGGCCGCCAGCATCCGTGCCAATGGCATAAGCAGTCAGCACGTCGAGGAGCATCTCCAGGCGAACCTCGACATCGTCGCGCCGGGCGGGGATGGTCATCCCGTCCCCGACTCCAGGCGGCAGGCCAAGCCAATGGGTGTCACTCGATGCGGGGTCAGCGGCGACCTCGTGCGCGAGCACATACGCCCCTGTGGTGTCTCCGCCGTCATGCAGGCCCAGCCGCCACCAGTACGGCGGTTCCGCGGTACCCGCCTGGCTGGTGATCACGACGCCGCCGGGCTGCCGGTAGGTCGCCGTCCCCTGGGCGACCGCCTCGACAGGTGCCTGAGCGGTGGACCAGCCGGCAAGGAAACGCTGCGCCGCGTCCGGGGTGATCTTCGGCGGATCCGGGAGCCGGTACTCAGGGACTACGGCGACAGCAAGCCATAGGCCGGACCCGCCGAGCTGACCGGAGATGTCGTCGATCAGGGCGAGGGCCTCCGCATCCTGGTCGCGCCCGCGGTCAGCATCTGCCTGGAGCCGCTGCTTTATCTCCGCGATGTCCCGCTGGTTCCAGCGCTCGCTGCGGGTTCCGTGCCGCGCGAACACGTCACCGGCCCTGAAAACAGTGCGCGTGCCTTTCACCGAGTCGGTGTAGTTGCCGTCGCATTCGAAAACGCAAAAGCCGGCCGCGTGCGGTGCCACATAGATAACTGCATAGGACTGGTTGCCGCACGGGTGCCTCGCGACCCGGATCTCGAACGGGTCCGGCAGGTACTTGGCCACTTTTGCGTGGACGGTGGCCGGGTCGAACAAGTCGAGCTGCGCGGCCTCGCCAGCTGGCTGCCCGTTGTCATCTGCCCCGACCACGATGTAGCCGCCGGCGATCATCATCGCGCCGATGTCCTTGGTGATCTCCACGACATCCCGCGTAAGCGACAGATCGCACCGGCTCTTGTAGTCGAGCCAGTCCCGCTCCCCCTGAAGGGCAAGCAGCCGCGCGAGCGTGTCAGCACCCACTGCCCCGGCCCACGGCGGAATGTCGCTCGTCACGGCCCTCACCGTACCGCGAGGGTCTGACAATTCCCGCCAGGTACGCGCGACCGGGGTCGGGTAGCCCGGGGGAATCTCACCCCCGGGCTCCCACAGAATCCGTGCGTAACAGTCTCCCGTTACACGGCTCTTGCCGTCCTGGTCATCCTCTGCTGAGTTCCGCCGCGTATTCGCCAGGAATAACGGGTGCAGCAGAAGATCCTGTTAGGCGCGCCCTTCAACGGGTCAGACCGAAGAGGACGTTTCCGTGCAGATCGGCGGGAGTGTGCTCGTTCTCCGTAGCTCCCGCAGTCACTCAGCGTGCTGTCGATCGCCGACCTCATGGCCTGTCTCCGGCCTTACTGCTCTGTGGTCCTAGGGTAGAAGCTCTGGACTGCACGGTCCTGCACTGCCCGACATGGATTTCCGCAGCAGGACCAGTTCTAACTTTTCGTCTAACATCGTGTCAGTCAGAATCCGGGAGCACCAACTTCGTAGAAGACCCGGTCAGGGCTACAGGCCGAGGCTGCGGGCGATGATTTCCTTTTGAATTTCGGTGGTGCCGCCGAAGATCGGCTGGACGCGGTTGCCTGCTGTGGCAGATGCCCGAGGGCTGGCATCTAGACCCAAGGCCTGACTGAGTGATGCCGGGCATTGACTCGGCAGCCGGCAAGGCCGAACTAACTACCCCATATTTGCGACTGTCATCTGAGAGGACGGTTCGCGGGTTTATGCCCGTCTTGTCGTTGTGTAATCAGGTGGATCTGTGGCGTTACAGCCGGTCGGCGGCCTTGGCTGTGTTTTGATGGCCAGATGAGCGAGCGCAAGCGGTACCCGAGTGACTTAACTGATGAGCGGTGGGCGCTGATCGAGCCGGTGATCACCGCGTGGAAGGCCGCCCACCGGTCGGTCAGCGGCCACCAGGGCGAATACGAGATGCGGGAGATCATCAACGCGATCCTGTACCAGTCCCGGACCGGCTGCCAGTGGGACTACCTGCCGCACGACCTGCCGCCGCGCAGCGCGGCCTATTACTACTTCGCCAGATGGCGCGATGACGGCACCGATCAGGCCATCCACGACCTGCTGCGCTGGCACGCGCGGGAGAAACAGGGCCGGCAGGCCGACCCGACCCTGGTGGTGCTGGATACCCAGAGCGTGCACGCGGCGGCGTCGGTCCCGGCGGACACGACCGGGAGGGACGCAGGGAAGAAGGTGCCCGGCCGCAAGCGGTGCCTGGCCGTGGACGTCCTGGGGCTGGTCGTGGCCGTCGTTGTCCTGGCGGCCTCGGCGCATGAGAATGCTGCCGGGATCGCCTTACTGGAGCGGGTCGCGGCGCAGGCCGGCACGGTGCGCAAGGCACTGGTCGACCAGGGCTTCAAGAACCAGGTCGCCGCCCACGGCGCCGGCTTAGGCATCGACGTGCAGGTCGTGGAGCGTAACCCGGCTGACCGGGGCTTCGTCCCCCAGCCCAAGCGCTGGGTGGTGGAGCAGACGTTCGGCATCTTGTCCTTTCACCGGCGCCTGGTCCGCGATTACGAGCACCGGCTGTCCAGTTCCGCGTCGCGGGTGTACTGGGCGATGACCGACGTGATGGCCCGGCGGCTGACCGGCACGTCGACGCCGTCGTGGCGGACCGCGTGAGTCCGGCGGACCCGGGCGGGGTCCTGCTGGACAGGATCGACGCGCGGGAGCAGGCGCTGGCCCGCGAAGCCGGGCAGGCCCAGGCCCAGATCGATGAGCTCACCGCCAGGCTCCGCGAGCTCGGCGAGGCGATCAGCGACCTGCAGGTCACCCGCAAGACCCTGATCGCCCTCGCCGGCCAGGACGAGGAGGCCGCCGCGGAACCGGCCGGGCCGTCTCTCGTGCTCCCCGATCACCCCGCCTACCAGCAGATCCTTGACGCCTTCGCCGACCTGCGCCGTCCCCTGCGGGCCCGCGACCTGTGCCAGGCGCTGGACCTGCCGGTCGCGGCCAAGAACACCGAGAACATCCGCTCCAAGCTCAAACGCCTGGTCAGCCGCGGCATCCTCGTCGAGACCGAGCCCGGGTTGTTCACCCAGCCACGCCCATAGCCAGACCGGCAGCCCTCCAGCCAGGACGCCTAACCCAGCTCAGCCGACGAAAAGGACATCAACTCGCGAACCGTCCTCTGATAGCGGCATGCTGTGCCCTGTCATGGCTGGGCTGTCGGGACCAAGGGGAGGCAGTAGATGCCGGGTGAGGCTTTGATCGCGCTGGCGCAGTGGGCCGGGCAGACGGTAGCGGCCGCGGCGGTCGGGGATGTGTGGGAGGCTGCCCGGCACAAGGTCGCGCGGCTGCTGGGACGTGGCGACCCGAAGAAAACCGAAGTAGCAGAGCGATGGCTGGACGAGACACACCAGCAGCTCACCGCCGCGGACGGCGCGGACCTCGAACCGGTTCAGGCCGAAGTCGCGCGGCGGTGGGAAGGCCGCTTTGCGGATATGCTGGATGAGGATCCGGGAGTGGAGGCTGGCCTGCGTGCCCTGGTGGAGGAGATCGCAGCGCAGTTGCCCACCGGGAGGGCGTCTGCGGCCGATCACTCGGTGGCGGTCGGGCGGGATGTGAACATCACCGCATCTGGGGGTGGGATCGCGGCGGGGTGATCCACGGGAACGTGACACCGCCGGACCCTACAAGTGCAGGTTCACGCTGTGCAGATCTGTCGCGTGTGGATCTGCGATCTGGTGTTAGGCTCCCGATATGTTGGCGGCGACGGCCTGGGATGACGTGAACTCGAGCGGTGCCCGCAGCAGAGGCTGGACCGTTATGGGAACTCTTCGAGAGCGGCAGCGCTTGGGTTATGCTCGAAGATCCCGTTGCTTCCGATGCGGATGGGTGTTCGAGCATAACGAAATTATGACTGACAGATGTCCCTACTGTGGGACCACGTATTCTCGGCCTAAAAGGGTAATTTACCCAATAACGACTCTGCGTCAGGTTATAGCGCTTTTCGGTGTAGCTGGTGCCCACCACCTTCTACTCGCTCGGCAGGCACTAGAGCCTGCGCTGAGAAAGCTTTATTCGGATCAGCCTGGCGGTCCTGTTGTAATCGCTTTCCTGTTCGCGCACCCGGGTTCCGACGCGATACGTATGCTGGACGCACGTGGAGAATACTTTGATGTGCGCACTGGCGACACATGGCACCTTTTCTATCCGGGCTACTATCGGTCGACCATGGGGCATGATTTTGAGCAAGGAGCCGGGGGTCGTCCGATTGGTAGGCAATACGCCGCCGACTGGTATTTTAGTCCAAAGGACTTTAATGAACTGCGCAGGCACGTCGAGCAGTCATCAAATCAACTCTGGGAGTACTCGGGCGGCACTGACCTGGTGCTTGTTAACGGCTGGGTGCCGATGCGCGGCGAGCCGACGATTGATTGGGCGTCTATTTCTGGGCAGATTACCGATCAGGAGGAAGGCACAAAGACCCTAACTCTCGCTAACGTAATTGAACGGATCAGCCGCGATCTTGAGAATGCAATAGAAGACGCCTCTTATGGGGTTAGGGAGGTCACCGATGGACCTCCGTCACCCGTAAGTCATATTGGCCGAGATTTTATGATCCAAGCCCTGAGCGGCATTGCCGCCGCGCTTGGAGCTAAAGCGTTGGGCGGATAAGACACCCTGTGCCCTGGCGACTGACCGGTCATCCTTTTCCCTGAACCCTAATTTTAGGTGCGGCGAGGCGAGTCGAGAAGTGCCCCCGCCACCGCGGACTCGGCCCGCTCATCTGCCCGAACCACGGTTCGAAGCGGCCCTGGGGCCCTACAGTGACTCTAGAGCGGCCACGATAAGCGGGGTAAACGCAGGGGAATCGGCAGGGCCCTCCGGAGGTCCTGACGGGCAAGACAGTAGGTCAGGGCTCAGTAATACTTGCCCCGAAGTGCCGGAGCGGCACTCTGCACGGTAGTGATCGTGAGCACAACATTGCCCCTAATCCTGGGCTGCGCCGCTGACGATACTGGCGCCGCTATGGTCGTCCGCGTTGAAGTCTAGGGGTGCGTAGCGTGCCTGAGTTCACGGTGCGGTCCGCCTAGGATCTAGGAGGGCATCGAACCGGGCGCCGGGTCAGGTCTCCCGGTGGGGCCCGGCCTGTCGAGCGGCTGGTCCGCTGATACTGCTGCCAGACGGCGGGGTCGATGTCGGCAGGGTCGTCGCGGTGAGCGTCCGAGATGTCCTGCCGGGGGCTGCGCGGTCATCCAGTGGCTTGCTTGAGCTCAATTGAGTTCGCCTCCGCGGTTCAGATGAGACTCAGGGCCACCAGCAAGGCGCCGCTTATGACCCCGGTCGCGGCTAGGACTCCAGCCTTGCCGAGTTGAGCGCCGTCGAGCGGCCCGACCGGTAGCAGTGTCGAGGCTGACATGATCAAGGCTGCGATAGCCCATGCTTCGGTGACCGGAGTGTGCAGCCATGCCGATTCCATGAAGAGCATCGCGCTGAGCGCTGCCAAAGTGATCGGCGCGGCCAGGTGCACTTTGGCGTCGTCTTTGCCCTTTGCCCGTATGACGGGAAGGGACGCCCATGGCAGGCCGGCTGCGCCGGCGACGAGGCCGAACGCCAATGCTGGCGTCCATGATTCCTGGATTATCGCGATGTGCCGACGGCGTGCCAAGAGCACTCTCACCCCCACCGCGAGGAGGGCGAGGACGGCGATTCCGGCGGTGTATGCGACGATCTCGGACACGCCGGCGGACCTGCGGAGGTAGGCGAGCAGGAAGCTGGCTGCGGTAGCAGCCAGGGACCACCCGGGATGATGCAGCTTGCGCAGTACCGGCGCCGACTGCAGCCGGTCCGACAGCGGGTCGAGCCACTGTGCCGCGAAGGCGCTGCCGCCATGCCCGGTCGCCCTGGCCAGGCCGAGGCCGAGCGTCGCGAGGACCAGCAGGCCGGCCGCCGCGGCAGGTGCCGGCTGCTGCAGTTGGGAAATGCTCCAGTGCGGTGGCAGCGGCTTGGACAGGTCCAGCGCCGTCCGGTATACCGAGGCATCGATAGTCATCTGGTGCCGGCGGTCTTGCAGCGCCGGATCCAGCGAGTAAGCCACTGCGAACGCGCCTTGCGCGGCGAGCAGGCGGGACGGTCCCAGCTCCGACTCGGCCACACCCAGGTTGAACCAGCCAAGCGCGTAACCCGGGCTGGCCCCGACCGCCTGCCGGAGGGCTTGCGCTGCGGCGCTGACCTGATGTTGCTGTGCTAGCTCGACGCCCAGGTCGTTTGCCGCCGGGAAGGCGCCGGGGTCGCTGTCCAGGGCCTGGCGGTCATACCGCGCCGCCTGCACGGCCCGGCCGGACCGGGCGGCGATGGCCCCGGCGGTCATGAGGAAGGCCGGATCCTGCGGGTCCACAGCCAGAGCCTGGCTCTGCAGTGCCGCTGCGGTGCCCGTGTCGCCGAGACCGAGGTAGGCTAGTGCTGCGTTGTTGTCCAGTACCTCCGGCTGGACGTTGAACACTTCTCCGATCTGCGGCAGCCAGTCAAGCGCGTCGGCATAGTCCTCCACCGCGGCGTGCAGGTTGCCTGATTCGCTCTCGTAATCGCCGAGTTGCTCGCACGCATAGTAGGAGACAACCGCGAACTGGAGCGCCGTAAGGGGGTTCGGCCCGCTCAGGGACCCTTCGCGCGAATAGCCCTGGACGCCTGCCAGATCGAGCGGACGGAGCGTCTGGACCGCCTCGGCAGTACGGCCGGCGGCGAGCAGCGCCGCGCCCCGGCCGAGTTCGGCCTGGTCGACGCCCAGGTTGTTGTCGTAGCTCACCAGGAGCGAGCGGCGCGCCGCGAGGCCGAATTCGGCCGCGGCGTTGTTGTACTGATGGAGGAGGAAGTCGATCTCACCCAGGCGCCACGCTGGCAGCGCGCTGTTATCCCCGTCGGCCGTTTGCCATTGCTCGGCGAATCGCTGCGCGGCCGGGAGGTTTCCTGCCCAGCGCAGCAGGTTCTGCCAGGCGTCGGCGATGTCGTCACTGGTGAGGTGATCTGTGTTCATGATCTGCTGATCGGGCTGCTGGCCGGCTTGGGTTTCGGCTATCAGCTTCAGCTCGTCCCCTCGGGGGCAGGGACCATAGCCGGGCTGGACGCTCCGGAACCGTGTCGGCCAGGTGGCTAGCGCCACGGCGGCATGACCCCGGAGCAGCTCGTCCCGGGCCCAGGTCCACGACGGGCAGCCCGGATCGGCTCCCGTCACCCCGTAGTCGTCGCGGTATTCAGGAATGAACGACAGGTCCTGCACCGATGCACCCGCGCTGGACGAGCCGCCCGAACTGGGCGGGATCAGCTCTACCGTCAACGGCGTCAGCCGGCCGACTCCGGAAGACAACGGGAGCGAGGCGTCATCCAGCGCGTCGACCGATGCCGACGCCGGTACTGGGATCAGGGTATCGCCATCCGGGTATGACGCACTTCCGAGCTGGCCAAGACGCTGGGCTGCGGTCACGGCCGGGCCGAAGTCCTGGCTTGCCTCGTCGGCCATGATGAGCAGTTCGAGGAACTCTCCCGGATAGGGACTGGAGCGAGCCAGCGGCGACAGCAGGCGCGCCGCTGCGGCCGGCTCGCCCAGGCCGATCAGCGCGCGCGCCACGCCCGGTGCCGCACCGCGTTCATCGCCTAGCGCCGACGCACGGTTGTACGCAGTGATCGCCGATCTGAAATCCTGCCGCGCGGTGAACGGCTCGCTGGACCTCAGGTAGGTCCCGGCGCTCAGGTAGCTGTCACCCAGTCCGGTCAGGACGCCGGTATCACGGGGATATTGAGCGGCCAGGCGGCTGAAGGTCACGACGGGGACCTGCAGCGGCCCAGCCACGTCTGTTGCTGACGCCGGAAGCTGGGCCGTTCTCAGTTGCGACTGGCCCACGAGCCATCCTGGCGTCGGATCGTGCGGGCACGCTGCCTCAGCGCGTTGCTCCTCTTGACTAAGGATGCCCGGGCTTGTGTTCCTGTCGGCGGCGAGCAACAGCAGCAGATCTAGTTGCGGTGCGCATCCGCCCGTGGCCCGGGCGCGATTCAGCACGCCGTAGGCAGCTGGCGCCGCGTTGATGATGGCCATCTTGGCGAGCTGCGGGATATTACCGCTCTGCGGCTGCGCGGCCAGCACGGTGAGCGCTGCCCCCAAGGCGGTCGCCCCGGAAGCAAAGCTGGCCGAGGACGCCCGGTCGAGCACCGCCTCGAGAGGGGGATACCGGTATATACCGGAAGGAGTGACGACAATCCTCTTCGCCAGAGAAGACTTCGAGTTCAGCAATGCCATTAGTGCCCGGGCACCTGGCTTCCCCAGCGCCGCGAGGGCATAGGGGAAGACGTCTGCGGCCGTGCGGATGCGGACCCCATCCGGAAGTCCCGCCGGGACTGCCTGGATGGCCGTGGTCTTCCCGCGCTGCTGGCCTGTCATGACTGGCGCGAGACTGCCCGGCACTACCGGGAGCCCGCGAGCGGCCAGACGGGATACCGGAGAGAACCCGAGCACAAGCAGCGCACCGGCGACGACGAGCGACACCACAACACCGCCGGGACGTCCACGCCGCCGCCCCCCAGCCGAAGGCCCGGGTCTTTCCTCCGCCGGGGTGCTATCGGCAGCCGGCGAACTGTCCCCGGCGCTCGGCCCCTTCGGCTGAATCACCCCTGATGCCATACCGTCCCCTGACTGCGCCCAGCCGGTAGGGTCACGGATATTAAGGCCGCCACCGCCAGGGCGACTCTCCGTCGGCAAGTCACGGACCGAACCCCCAATCGTCACTAACTTCCCCATCCCGGTCATTTTTTGACGCGCAAGCAGCCAGCGGAGATTACACGGCGTGGGCTGATCAGGTTTCCCCTCGATCGCCGACAGGTTTCGATCGCGCGTGCCAGCCAAGCGACGCGGGCAGTGAGCAGGCGCGTAGCGCGTACGCGGCGTAGGCTTCGGTTACGCCGACCGGGAGGGTGATGGCAGTGTCCAGGTGCAGCGCGGGCCAGATGCCTGGCAGCGGGAAGACCAGGCCGTGGTCGGCGTCACGTTTAGCCCGGACGGTAGTCTGCTGGCCACGGCCGACGGTAACGGGAGTACCTATCTGTGGACCACCCGGAATTAGCTACCGCGACGGCATATCGAACACCGGCGAGTCCCACAGAATCCCCACAACTCCGCGGCACGGTGCCTGATCCCACAGGAATCCCACGGACGAAACGGCACACTCCGGTACACTTGTTATGCGTGTTAAAGGCACGGAAAATAGCCGGTCAGCAGCGCCGATGCGCGTGAGCTGGGCTGTTGGAGCTTTCCAGGTAATTGCCCTCGGGGTGATAGACCTCCTGAAAAGCGGAAGCTCAATAGCATAATCTGTCACAATGCGCCGCTGATCAACACCGGTCACAGCGTTTCGCGCGGTGCGATCAAGGTCGCGACCACGCGCCATGGAATCGTCTCGCCGCGCCCCAACGCTCCCAGCCGCGGTGTGCCCACGACGACCACGCCGAACCAGCGGCCGCGGATGTCCCAGCCATCCGCGCGGACGTCCACACCGGTGAGCTCATCACGGCACAGCCGCCAAAGGTCCTCGCGATGGACGATGCCAGCCACCGCAGCCAGATGTGGTCGTGCTCCCGCTAGCCGCCGCGCGGCAATCAATGTCTCGGCCGG
>Ga0302325_10018107_pt1 | contig 14856 bp, 14 predicted proteins | sample Palsa_T0_2_FD_201948 | JGI IMG/M metagenome (GOLD analysis project Ga0302325, IMG submission 201948) | Peat permafrost microbial communities from Stordalen Mire near Abisko, Sweden - Palsa_T0_2 | ecosystem: Environmental > Terrestrial > Soil > Palsa > Peat permafrost | place: Sweden: Abisko... | reverse complement strand
TGGCACAAGCGGGGAGCGGGACTACGAGTCCCGCGCAGGCTGGAGCCTGCCCCACTAACCCTGTAACCTTTTCCACGCGCCTCGGTATTATTGAGTGAATGCCGGAAACGCGGGCCGACAATGTTCTTATGCAGAAGGTCCGGGATGGCGATTTGACGAAGATGGCGGTGCTGTTCGAGCGCCATCATCGCGCGCTGTTCCGTTACTTTCTGCGGCTCACGGGCAATCGCGAGTTTAGTGAAGACCTTGTGCAGGACGTGTACTTTCGCATGTTGAAATACCGGCACACATATCGGGATGGCAACCCCTTCACGTCCTGGATGTACCAGGTGGGGCGCAACGCGCACCTCGACGGGGTGCAGAAGCGCAAGGGAGATACACCGTTGTTCGAGCAGGGCCACGACGAGAGCGCGCGAGAGCCGGCCAGCGCGGAACCTGATCCGAGCGAGATCCTGCGCCGCCGTCAGGATCTGGGGTTGCTGCGCCGCGCGTTGGCGGCCCTGCCCGTGGAAAAGCGCGAGGTGCTGGTGCTCAGCCGGTTTCAAAACCTTAAGTACGAGCAGATCGCGGACATCCTGGCGTGCGACGTTGGAACCGTCAAGGTGCGCGTGTATCGCGCCATCAAGGCGCTCAGTCTGATCTTTTTTGAACTAGCTGGAGAGAAAGCATCATGAAGTGCGATCAGGTAAAGGAACATATCGCCGATTATCTGGCGGGCGCCCTGGGCCGCGCCGAGGCTGAGGAGCTGGACGAGCATTTTGCCCAGTGCGCCGCCTGCAAGCAGGAAACCGAGGCCCTGTCGCAAACCTGGGAGATGCTCGGACTGCTGGAACAGGAGCAGCCCAGCGCGCAAGTGGGGCCGCGCTTCTATCAATCGCTCGAAGCTTACCAGCAGGGGCTCAAGGCCGCTACGGCCGCTACGCCCGGGCCGGGGAAGCGCCGGTTTTTCGATTGGGGCTGGCAGGGGTGGGCCTGGTCGGCAGCCCTGCTGGTGGCGGGCTTGGGCGCGGGTCAATGGCTGGGCCAGCGCGACCGCGCGCGGAACGACCTGGCGGGCTTGCAGGACGAGGTACACCACATGCGGCAGTTGGTCACGCTGTCGCTGCTCGAGCAACAATCGGCCAGCGAGCGGCTGCGCGGCGTGGACTACTCCTCCCGCGTGGACCAGTCCGATACGCAGGTGCTGGCGGCTTTGCTGCATGCCGTGAATTACGACCCGAACGTGAATGTGCGCCTGGCTGCGGTGGACGCGCTGCGCAAGTTCGCGGGGAACCCTTCGGTCAAAGGGACGCTCGATCAGTCGCTGCGCAAGCAGGAGTCGCCCATGGTGCAGCTTGCCTTGATCGATTTCATCGTAGATACGCGGGATAAGACCGCGGTTCCTTCGCTGGCAGCTTTGGAGCGAAACCCTGCCGCGGATAAGAATGTGAAGGAAAAAGCCCTTTGGGGGTTATCCCAATTGCAGTAATGCCGCAGTAAGGCCGCAGTAACCGCAGTAAGAGGAGACGCGCAATGCAGAATCGATTTCCAGTTGTATTTGGGTTGCTCTTCGCGTGCCTGCCGCTGACGATGGCGGCAGCCGAGATAGAGCAGAATGAGACCATCCGGAAAACCTATCCACTGGCGGGCGCCGGGCCGAAGAAGGTCATCGTGGATAACATGAACGGATCGATCCACGTTACGGGCTATGCGGGCAACGAAGTCCAGTTGGTTGCGCAGATGCGTTTGCGCGCCGATTCGCCTGAGACGGCCGGGCAGGCGCGGCGCGACGTCAAGCTGGATATCTCGCAGGACGCCAACACCGTGCGCTTCTATGTGGACGGGCCGTTCCGCTGCCGCGACGGTGGTATTCACATCGACCGGGACCCGGGGTATGAAGTGAAGTACGACTTCGAGCTGCAGGTGCCGCAAGATACGGCGATAGATCTGAAGACCATCAATGACGGCGAGATCAAGGTGGCAGGCATAGCGGGCGATTACAAGGTGGACAACATCAACGGCGGCGTCGAGATGACGGAGCTGTCAGGCTCGGGCAAGGTCTATGCGCTGAATGGCAAGGTGAAGATCACCTTCCGCGAAAACCCGCGCGGCAGGAGTTCCTTCGGTTCGCTGAACGGCGAAGTCCGGGTCAGCTTCCAGCCCGACCTTAACGCGGACGTGCGCTTCAAGACGTTCAACGGCGGGGTATACACGGACTATCCGGTCACCTACTTGCCCCTGCCGGCCGCGGCCGCCGAACGGCACGACGGTAAGTTTATCTACAAGAGCAGTGACTGGTCCGGGGTGCGTGTGGGCCATGGCGGGCCGGAGCTTAGTTTCGACGCATTCAACGGCAATATTCGAATTCTGAATCGAGGACAATAATCATGCGAGCACCAATCAGCCTATCTGTATTTGTAACTGCATTTTTGACGGCGGCGAGCCTTACGGGCTTCGCCCAGGAGACACCGGACCATGTGAATGTTCCGCTGACGGATCCGTCACGGCCGGCGGTAGTGCATGCCTCCCTGATGAACGGCGGCATCACGGTGACCGGCTATAACGGCAAGGAGGTGATCGTGGAAGCCCGCCCCCGCCACGAAGGAGCGCACGAATCGAAGCCCGACCGTAAGGCTGAAGGCATGCGCCGTCTGGACAGCCGGGGCAGCGGGCTCAGCGTCGAGGAGCAGGACAACGAAGTCAATATTGGAGTGAGTTCGATGAATCGCACGGTAGACCTCAACATCCAGGTGCCGTTCAATACTTCCCTGAAACTGAAGTGCCTCAACGATGGCGATATCAAAGTGGAGCGGGTGAGCGGCGAGGTGGACGCGGACGATTTGAACGGCGGAGTGAAGCTACTGAACATCTCGGGCTCGGTAGTGGCGCATTCGCTCAACGAGGACGTGGTGGTGACCCTCGACCAGGTGACTCCGGGCAGGTCGATGTCCTTCAGCACCATGAATGGCGATGTGGACGTAACGTTGCCGGCGGACGTCAAGGCCCGCGTCAAGCTGAAGTCCGACAACGGCGAGATCTACAGCGATTTCGACGTTCATCCGGAAGCCAATCCGGCCAGCCCCAAGGTCTCGGAGACACATGGCAAGGACGGCCGCTTCCGCGTGCAATTCGATAAGGTCACTTACGGGTCGATCAATGGCGGCGGTCCGGAAATGCAGTTCACTACCTTCAACGGAAAGATCTATCTGCGAAAGAAGAAGTAGGCAATTCTTACCTGCCAGGCCAGTTAACCTATTATAATCGCCTTATAATCGCCCTTAGTCGTGTCCTGGATTCAGTGACTTGTACGGGATTGGTACGAGCAACCGTACTTGGCAGCACGATTGCTTCACCACTTGTGGATGGCTAGCCTCTCGATCGCCGAATCCGTTCCCTGGCATCCACTGGGCGCCGCGCCGCAAGGCTCCCTGCCGGTGCTGTTCGCGATAGATGCCGATGGGGTGATCCGCTCGGTCGATGCCGATGATCTGCTCATGGGAATTTGTGGCGGGAATGCCGCGCGCGCCGAGGCTGTGTGCGCGGGGATCCGGGCAGTAGGAGCCGGACACGCGGACACTTTCAGCGTGGAGTTTTCCTGCCGCTTGCCGGACCGCGAGATGCGCATGCGCCTGGTGGCGACTCCGTATCGCCAGGCGGCGATCGAAGGCGTACTGCTGGCCCACAAGGACGCGGACGTCGCGCCCGACGCAGATGCGGGCGCCCAGTCGTACAAGATGGAGGCGTTGGGCAGGCTGGCCGGCGGTGTGGCCCACGATTTCGCCAACATGGTCACCCTGATCTCCGGCTACAGCGACCTTCTGTTGAACCGCATGGGCCCGCATGATCCCGGCCGTCCGGAGCTGGAGGAGATTCGCCGGGCGGCCGCGCGCGGGGCGGCGGTGACCGCCCAGATTCTGGATTTCATCCGCAAACAAGTTACCTTGCCGACCATCGTGCAACTGAACAGCCTGGTGGCGGAGATGCTGAACCTGCTGCGCCCCATCATCGGCGAGCATATCAGCCTGGCCGTTGCTCCGGACCCCGGCTTGGGCGGGGTCAAGGCCGACTTTGCGCAGATGACGCGCGTGGTGATGAACTTGGTGTTGAACGCGCGGGATGCCATGCCGGCGGGCGGCGCCATCCGCATCCGCACGGCGAACCTGGACGGCCCCGCCGTTTCATGGCACCGGCTGCCGCCCGGCGGGTACATCATGCTGGAGGTCTCCGACACGGGCGCGGGCATGGATCCGGAAACTCTGCGCCAGATCTTTCAGCCTTTCTTCACCACCAAGAATCGCGCCGGCACGGGCTTGGGCTTGACCACGGTTCAACGCATCGTGGAGCAGGCCGGCGGCCGAATCTGGGCGCGCAGCGAACCGGGGCGGGGAACCACCTTCACCGTCTGTTTGCCGCGCGCGGAGCATGACGGCGAGGCTGCCGACCCACATTCCCTCCCGCAGGCGCGCGGCAAGGGAACAGAAACGATCCTGTTGGCGGAAGACGAAGCGAGCGTGCGCCGGCTGCTCAGGCGCCTGCTGGACGCCAACGGTTACCGGGTGATCGAGGCGGCGGACGGCCGGGAAGCCCTGCGCCTGTTGGAACAGCACGGCGGCTCGATCGATCTGTTGTTGACGGACATCGTGATGCCCGGCCTGAACGGCCGCGAGCTTTCTCAGAAAGCCCTGGCATCGAAGCCCGGCCTCAAGGTGATTTATATGTCCGGATATACCGATGAGGCGCTGTCCGACACGGGCGCGCTCGGGCCGGGCGTGTCATTCCTTCGCAAACCGCTCAAGCTGGATACCCTGTCGACGCGCATCCGCGAAGTGCTCGACGCTCCCGCGGTTCAATAACTGGCGGGAGCGCCCTCCGTATGTCATGCGGTTTTCTGCGGTTTTAGATCGCTTTTAGACGGTGTTAGACCGTGTTAGATCGTTTTAGATTGATTTACACTCTCCTTACCTAACTCCTGCGCAATTCTTGCGTCATCCCAGTAATCGAGCGTGGCCGCGTCCGACAATCAAGGGAGGGCGCAATGAGATTGGGTGGACGCCGTAGGTGGGTGATCTTGCTGGTTTGCGCATGCGGCGCTATCCGCGCGGAATCGCAGGAGGAGCGCTGGGTCAAGCTGCAATCGGAAGGCGCACGCCTGCGAGAGCAAGGCAAGTATGAAGATGCGCGCGGCGCTTATGAGCAAGCGCTGCGCGTAGCCGAGGCGTGGGGAAGCGCGGACAGCCGGCTGGCCCAGACTCTGAACAATCTGGCAGCATCGTGCTACGACGGCGGTCACTATACCGAGGCGGAAAGCTACTACCGCCGCGCGCTGGATATCTGGCAGCCGGACCAATCCGCCGATGCCCGCCGCATTCTCGCCAGCCTGTGGGGCAACCTGGCGGCGCTGTATGTGGCGACCGCGCGAGCCGAACAGGCGGAGCCGCTCTATCGCAAAGCTATCGGCTTGGCGGACCAACCTGATGAGGAATCCACCGCGCTGCGCGCTACGTTGACGGGCGACCTCGCGGAGCTGTATCTGAAGCAAGGCCGCCCTGGCGATGCGGAGCCTCTATTGTTACGCGCGCTCGACGGCGAGGATAACCAACCGGAAAGCAGCAAACTGGGGCTCCTGCTCAACAATCTGGGCGCAGTGTATCAGATGCAGCGGCGCTACCGCGAGGCCGAGACCGATTACCAGCGAGCGCTGCGAATTCATGAGCGGTTATTGGGGCCGGAGCATCCCAAGACGGCCACCAGCCTGAGCAACCTGGCGGACCTTTACCATGCGCAAGGCCGCGAGGCGCAAGCCATTCCGCTGCTGCGGCGGGCGATCGAGATCGATGAAAAGGCGCTCGGGCCGATGCACCCGGACCTGGCCACGCGCCTCAACAATCTGGGCGGCATTCTGATGAACCAGGGGTCTCTCGACGAGGCCGAACAACTTTACAGGCGCGCGCTGGGCATCTGGGAGAAAGCCTTCGGAGCCGGCAGCGTGGAGACCGCCGTTGCCTGGAACAATCTTGGCGATCTGGACCTGAAGCGCAAGCAATATGTCGACGCGGAAGTGTGCGATCGCCGGGCCTTGGAGATCTGGACCCGTCACCTGGGCGGCGATACTCCGCAGGCGGCCGTGGCCCTGCATAATCTGGCGGATTTGTATTCGGTCCAGGCCCGCTACGGAGACGCAGAGCCGCTCTACAGGCATGCCCTCGAAATTCGGGAGAAAGCCTTCGGACCGGAGAGCCTGGAGGCGGCTGCCAGTTTGAATGGTCTGACCGGGATCTACCTGCGAACGGACCGCAAGGGCGAAGCCGAAACGGCCGCCCGGCGCGTGCTGGCCATCCACGAGAAGATGTTTGGCCCCGACGACGCCAAGGTGGTTCCGGCTCTGGGCAACCTGGCGGAAGCGTTCGCCCGCCAGGGACGCGCGGAGGCAGCCCAGTCCGTATGGCGGCGCGCGCTGGCCATTGGCGAGAAATCGTTGGGTCCCGAGAGCAGCCTATTGCTGCCCGTGCTGAAATCGCTGGCGTTGGTGGCGCGCGATCGGGGGCACTATACGGAAGCCGAAGGGCTGCTGCAGCGTATGATCGCCATCGCGGAGAAGAACGCAGGCCCGCAGGAGTTGGTGCTGGCGTCTACGTTGAACCTGTTGGGCGACACGTATCGCGACGATGGCCGCTTCGCCGCGGCCGAGCCCTACTACCAGCGCAGCCTAGCGATTTGGGACCGGCGGCTCGGGGAAACGCATCCCGCTGTGGCGGCGGAATGTAACCGCCTGGCAGTGCTTTATCAGAAACTCCGGCGCATGGATGACGCCGAGTCTTTCTATCGGCGGGCACTGGCGATTCTGGAAATACACGACGGCCCCGATCACCCGGACGTGGCCACAACCTTGCTCAACTACGCCGGGCTGCTGCGCCAGGTGAAACGCAAGGGTGAAGCGCAGCGCCTGGAAGAACGCGCCAGAGCCATTCTGGCCAGCCGCACGCCGCCGCCGGACGGGGATGCTACCGGGCCTATCAGCAGCATCCGCTAGGGCGTGATAATATATGTCGTATGCGACGCGTCGTATACGACTATATGGCATGGAGCTGGTGTGCAGTCGGAATCGTCTGGCTGATCGCCGCCCTGGCGACCAAGCGAACCGCGCGCCACGAGGCCGTCGGCTCCCGCGTGCTGCACATCGTCATCATGGCGGCGGCGATTGTTCTGTTCGTTTCCTCGCTGCCCTTCGGCGCCAGGCTGCCGATGGGTCCGCTCGCCTGGCGATTCGTACCGGACTCGCCTGCGATCGCATGGACGGGCCTGGCCCTCACCGTGGCGGGCTGCGCGTTCGCCATATGGGCGCGCCTGCTGCTGGGCGGCAACTGGAGCAGCAGCGTGACCGTCAAGCAGGACCACCAGCTCATTCGGCGGGGACCCTATACCATCGTCCGCCATCCGATCTACTCCGGATTCCTGCTGGGGATGCTCGGCACTGCGCTGGCGCTGGGCCAATGGCGCGGCATCGCCGGACTGGCGCTGGCAGGCATCGGGTGGCGCATGAAATCGCGCGTGGAGGAGGCCTTTATGGTTGGGCAGTTCGGCGCCGCGTATATCGAATACCAGCGCCAGGTGAAGGCGCTCATCCCATTCGTTCTGTAAGACCATGGCCAAAGAAACGAAGTTGACCGGCATGGCGCAGGAGATCGAGGGCCACATGCGCGCCATCCGCCAGATCTTGCGCCGGCCCGTGGAAGCCGAGTTTGCGCGCGGCAACCTGACCGGCCCGCAGCGCAGCGTGATGCAAGCCCTGTTTCAAGCCGGCGGCCTTAGCCTGAAGGAACTCAGCCGCTCAGTGGGACTGGCGCACAGCACGGTCTCCGGCATTGTGGACCGCCTGCAGAAGCGCGGTATGGCGGAACGCCGGACCAACCCGGCCGACGGACGCGCCAGCACGATAGTGGTTACCGGGATGGTGCGGGACTACATGCGCGATATGTATCCGGCCATCGCTCTACATCCGGTGACGGCAGCGTTGCGCCGCGCCAAACCGGCGGAGCGCACGGCCATCGTCGAAGGCCTGCGCACGTTGCGCCGTGTAGTCGAAGCCACGGCCCGCCGGTGAAATTGTTATACTCGGGCTTCGACTTTATCTTATGGCGAATCCGAAATATGCGGTCTCCGACAGGCCGGTTCCGGTCTCCGAACTGGTCTCGACTCTCAGCGATGGGACCAAGGTGAAGCGCCGCGTCCCGCGCATGCGCGCTTGCAACGAGAAGGACGCGAAAGGGAAGCTTTGCGCGGGTCATCTGAAGCGGTGGTATTTTTTCGGTGATGAAGTGAAGGGGAAATTCGGCGCGGACGCCGAGGTGTATCGCTGCGAACATTGTAAGACGCTGTATCTGCCGAATGCCGAAGAAGTGCCCCGCACCGGCACCTTATCCTTTTAGCGGGATAGATGCGATGTGCGCGGGCCGGCCGGTTCGGTTAACGGCCTGAAGCACGTACCCTTGCTCGAACGCGGCAGGCCACCAACACCGATGGCCTGCCCCATGGCTTAATCCGCTGGCCCGGAAGATTAATTTCTATTAATGGATGCGCCAGAGCGGCTGGGTCGGATGTAGCATTTTGGCACCGGAAGCCGGAAGATATCACTATTTGAACAGGAAAGGCAGTTTTGCTAATGCGCTCTGATATTGTCCCCGGGGCTACCCTACCCGACTATGAGCTTTCCGACCATACCGCGAAACATCGGAGACTCTCCGAATTGCAAGGACAGCATCCCATGGTTCTGGTCGTCAGCCGCGGAGGTTACTGCCCCAAGGACCGCCGGCAGGCTGAAGGGCTTGTTGAACTCCATCGTGAAATCGAGGTCGGCTATTGCCGGCTTGTCACGATTAGCACAGACAACATCACTGAGACCAATGAATATCGCAGCGGAGTCGGTGCCCACTGGCCTTTCCTCTCCGACGCGGGGCGCATGGTCCAAAAAGATCTCGACATTGCCGAGTACACCGACCCTGCGCACAATCCCATGATCCCTCACGTATTTGTCCTCGAGCCCGATCTTGTCATTTATAAGATTTACAACGGCTACTGGTTCTTCGGCCGCCCCACGCTGGAGGATCTCCGCCAGGATCTGCGCGCCGTGACCAGGAAATGCCGTCCGGACTGGGACATCACAACGCCTGAACTCAAGGCAGCTTGGCAGCAAGGCCGCAAACAACTCTTCTACCCTTACGGCAAGACCTACGCCCAAACTCTTGGTGAACAGGACTAGGCGACGGATGGAGAGATCGAATTAGAGAGAACGATGAGGTGCAACGAAAATGTCGGAACCAATCAACAATAGCCGCCGACGCCTCTTGGGCGCTATGGCCATGTCCGTGGCTGCCGCCGAGCTTGGGGCTATCGGCACCGCGAAAGCGCAATCCGGCACGAACGCACGATCGTTCGGCCCACTGAAGCAGATCGATGCCGGGCTTCTGAACATTGGATACGCCGAGGCCGGACCGGTCACCGGCCCCGCGGTCATTCTTCTGCATGGCTGGCCGTACGACATTCACGCCTATGTAGATGTCGCCCCGTTGCTCGCGTCAGCCGGCTACAGGGTGATCGTCCCCTATCTGCGCGGGCACGGCACGACGCGCTTTCTCTCGAGTGAGACCTTCCGGAATGGCCAGCAGTCGGTGGTGGCTCTCGACACCATCGCTTTGATGGATGCGCTCAAGATCCAGAAGGCAATCCTCGCCGGCTATGATTGGGGCGGGCGCAGTGCGGATATCATGGCGGTGCTTTGGCCTGAACGCTGCAAGGCGCTCGTGTCGGTGAGTGGGTATTTGATTCCGAGCGCTGAAGTGAATAAGACGCCCTTGCCCCCAAAGACTGAACTGCAATGGTGGTACCAATTCTATTTCGCGACGGAAAGGGGCCGTTTAGGCTACGAGAAATACCGCCGTGATTTTAACAAGCTCATTTGGCAGATCGCTTCGCCCAAATGGAACTTCGATGACGCCACCTTCGACCGCAGCGCAGCGGCCTTCGATAACCCGGATCACGTCAGCATCGTGATCCACAACTACCGGTGGCGTATCGGCCTGGCTGAAGGCGAGGCGAAATATGACAACTTCGAAAAGCGGCTCGCCGAATTTCCGGTGATTACGGTGCCTACCATTACGCTGGAAGGCGATGCCAATGGCGCACCACACACCGACGGTAGTGCGTATGCCAAGAAATTCTCGGGCAAATATGCGCACCGAATCGTTAATGGCGGAATCGGGCACAATCTGCCTCAAGAGGCTCCGCAAGCTTTTGCGCAGGCTGTGATCGACGTCGATGGTTACTGAGTCGTCTGCGGCTTCGAGTCCGGTTATGAAAAATCTTGTCTTTTGGTCTGGAGCCGCGGCTCTCATATGCGGGGTCGCCGCGATTGCATCGGGAGCGGGAGACGAAGGACGAATGCCTGATTTGGAGGGCGCGGTAACATGGCTCAATTCCGCTCCCTTGAGCAGTAAGTCGCTACGCGGGAAGGTAGTGCTGGTCAACTTCTGGACGTACTCGTGCATCAACAGCCTGCGAGAGCTGCCGTACATGAAAGCCTGGGCTGCAAAATACAAGGATGCCGGCCTGGTGGTTCTCGGCGTGCATGCGCCGGAGTTTGGTTTCGAGAAAGATCCGGCCAACGTGAAGACTGCGGTGTTCGACTTGAAGGTCGCGTACCCCATCCCGATCGACAGCAACCATTCGATCTGGCAGGCCTTCCACAACGAATACTGGCCTGCAGACTACCTAGTCGACGCAAAGGGACGAATTCGATACCACCATTTCGGCGAGGGCGAGTATATCAAGTCCGAGCACGTTATCGAGGCACTTCTGCGAGAAAATGGGGTCACCGGTCTGGACGAGAGCACGGTACGTATAACGGCTGACGGGGCCGAGGCGCCACCGAGCGAAGATGTGCGATCGCCCGAAACCTACGCCGGCTACGCTCGCACCGAGAACTTCGCCTCGCCGGAGCGGATGGCGCGAGACGCACACATGACCTACAGCCCACCGGCGCGGCCCGCATTAAATCAGTGGGGACTCGGCGGATCGTGGAAGGCCGGCGCCGAGAGTGACACACTGGAATCGGCGCCCGGCAAGATTGTGTTCCGGTTCCATGCGCGCGACCTCCATATGGTCTTAGGCCCGTTGAAGAACGGGGCACCCGTTCACTTCAAGGTGAAACTGAATGGCAACGCGCCCGGCGACGATCGTGGATCCGATTCCGGCGCCGATGGCACAGGCGAGGTGCGACTACCGCGGATGTATCAGCTCATCCGGCAGAAGGGGCCGATCGAAGATGCGACCTTTGTGATTGAATTCCTCGATCCCGGCGTCGAGGTCTTTTCGTTCACGTTTGGCTAGCCCGTCATTCTGCCCTAAAGCCTGCCCGATTAAAATAACTGTCCATTTCCCGCCTAACCAAACAGAAACTCCATCGTTCTATAATCAGAGCGTCTATGGGAACTGGGAAACCGAAGGCCGACCTTTTGCCTGGCACGCTGGACATGCTCGTGCTCCAGACATTGATGCGGGGCCATTTGCATGGGTATGCGATCGCGCAACTGATTCAGCAATTGTCCGACGATCTGCTGCGTGTCGAAGAAGGCTCTCTTTACCCGGCTCTGCAGCGGCTTGAGCTGAACGGCTGGATCGAGGGCGAGTGGGGCCTCTCGGCCAACAACCGGCGCGCTCGTTTCTATAAACTGACTTCCGACGGCCGCAAGCACCTCGCTGGGGAGTCGGCCCGCTACCGCCAGGTCACCGGCGCGGTGGCCCGCATCATGGGGTTTGCTTAATCAAACGGAGAAATGCATGCGAGCGGGTTCACGTTGGAAGCGTTTTCGACGGCGCTTACGGTATTGGCTGGGCCACAGTGAAAGACAGCGCCTGCTGTGGGAAGAGATGCAATTCCATATCGAGTCCATGACTCAGGAGTTGGGCGCGCAGGGCATGTCCGAGCCGGACGCGCGTGCTGCGGCTCGCAGAAAGTTTGGCAATATGACACAAAAATCGGAAGAGGCGCGCTCCACCTGGATCACGCGCTGGATGGGCGATTTCGCGCAGGATTTACGCTACTCGTTTCGCGGCATGCGGCGCGACGCCGGGTTCACCGCGTTTACCATTCTGATTGCCGGCCTCGGCATCGGCGCCAGTTCCACGGTCTTCAGTGTGGTCAACGCGCTGCTACTACGCCCGCTCCCATTTCGCGATCCAGGACGGCTAGTATGGATTTCCAACGGCGACGACTGGACCACCACCCAAACCGAACATTATGCGGACCTCCGCGATTTGAACCGGTCGTTCTCCGATCTGGCGGGTTGGTCGGGGTTCTACCGCGCGGGCGATCAGCAACTGACGGGCGCCGGCGAGTCCGAGCGAATTACCAGCGTTCCGGTAACCGGCAACCTCTTCGCGCTGCTTGGTGTGGCGCCTGCAATGGGAAGATCGTTCACCGCCGAGGAGTGCCAGGGAAAATATTACGCTCCTCCGGCCATGCTCCTGAGCTACAGCTTTTGGCGAAGGCGGTTCGATTCAGACCCCAACGTCGTGGGCCGAAAGCTGACTTTGAACAACGGGCCGGTGACCGTGGTGGGCGTGCTGCCCGCGTCCTTCGATTTCGCCAGCGTCTTTGCTCCTGCCACGCCGGTAGATATCTTTATTCCCTGGCCGCTGAATGACAAAAGGAAGCCCACGGGAAACACGTTGAAGGTCGTCGGAAGACTGAAGCTTGGCGTGACTGTGCAGAGCGCGCAGGCTGAGTTAGCCATGTTGGGTAAACAGCTAACGAGCCAGTATCCGGATCGGAACCCGATCGTTCCGTGGCTGGTCCCACTGGCGCAACATGTCAGCCGACCAGTCGGTCCGGCCCTGTTCGTGCTAGCCTGCGCCGTTGGTGTAGTGATGTTGATTGTATGCGCGAATCTTTCGAATCTGCAATTGGCGCGGTTAGGCGCCCGGCAACAGGAAATGGCGATGCGGGCGGCGTTAGGGGCGGGCCGCTCGCGGCTGCTGCGGCAGATGCTCACGGAGAGCGTGGCGCTCTCGTGTTGCGGTGCGGTGCTGGGACTGGTCCTCGCAGTGGCCGGGACGCGCGAACTGGCGCACGTCCATGCATTCAACCTTCCTTTGCTCCAAAGCGTTCGGATCGATGGGAGCGCGCTCCTTTTCACCTTGCTGGCGGCGGTCGCTTCCGGCGTACTCTTTGGCCTGCTGCCGGCGCTATGGGTGGCGATGCTGTCTCTTCGCGAAGGCATGCAAGATGCCAGCCGCGGTTCGAGCGGCGGCAAGCGACATGCCTGGGTCCGAGACGGGCTGGTGGTATCCGAACTGGCCTTCGCCTGCATCCTGCTGGTCGGCGCGGGGCTGCTGATTCGAAGCTTTCTCCGCGTCCTCGACGTGAATCTGGGATTCCAACCGGAGCGAGCGGCCGCGCTGAGGATTGACCCGAGTTTCCGGATCTCCGGTTTCCCGCAGCAGAACGCTTTTATCGACGATGTGCTGAATCGCGCCCGCTCTGTCCCTGGCATTGTGGCGGCAGGGATTACCGACGTCCTGCCGTTGCGCGACGACCGGTCGTGGCAAGTCTCTGCTGTAGGACAAGTTTACGGGAAGGGCCACCCGCCGCCAGAGCCGTTCATTCGCGTGGTGAGCGACGGGTATTTCGCGGCGGCAGGAATTCCGTTGCGGTTGGGTAGAGAATTTACGGAGAGGGATCGCGCATCGAGCGAGCCCGTCGCGGTGATCAATGAGACGCTGGCCCGGACACTCTGGCCGGACCAGAACCCAGTGGGCCAGAGGGTCGCGACGGATGGGGGACGGAGGGTCGTCGGCGTAGTCGCCGACGTCCGTCACGAAGCTCTGGAAAAGGCGGGCGGGCCGGAAATGTATCTGCCGATGCGGCAAACCGGGGACTACGCGGCCATGCAACTGGTCGTGCGAACCGCGCTTCCACCGGACAATCTGGCGGCAGGGATTCGAACGGCGCTGCGGCCGATCGACCCGAATCTGCCGGTCCGCGAGTTTGTGACGTTTCAGGATCTGGTCGACAAGGCGGTTTCACCGCGGCGGTTCCTGGTGCTGTTGCTGGCCGGATTCGCGGCTTTCGCCTTGATACTCGCTTCGCTCGGGATCTACGCCGTGATTTCGTTTTCAGTAAGTCAACGAGTGCAGGAAATTGGAATTCGGATGGCGCTGGGAGCGTCCGCCACCGACCTGCAACGCGGCATCGTGCTCCGGACGCTTGGATTGGCCGCTGTAGGTCTCGGGTTGGGAATGGCGGGGTCGCGAGTTTTGTCGAGCGCGCTGGGCAGCCTGTTGTTTGGGATAACGACCGGCGACCCGGTGACATTTATCGAGGTGGGAACGCTGCTGATCGCGGTGGCGGCGATCGCCGGGTATATTCCCGCCTGGAAAGCATCCAGGATCGATCCGATGGTTGCGTTGCGGTCGAATTAACCCACGACCTTGGCAGCCTCGTCGAGTCACTCAACGAGCCGGAATATTTGCGGCCTGTTTTCAACACTTTGGGACAAATGGCTCCATTGTACTGTAGGCTCCGGGCTTATCGTTAAGGCGAAAGAGAGAGTTTCGGTCCACCTGTTCTCTGCCGTGAAGACCAAACATCCAGCCTAGAAAATCCTCGCGCTTCCTTTGTGGAGCGTCACTGCCTCAATCGCCGGACTCTCTCTTTCTTACACCAGTCTTACCAACCTACACCAGCAGTTTCCAGGGCGCCCGGTAATCCCTCGCCAGGAAACCGCGCGCGGCCTCCTGCGCCACGGTCGATTCGCGCTCGTCCCAGTCCAGGCGCATCCGGCTGCGCAGCGCCACGTTGCCTAACAGGCACGTGGAGGTCGA
>Ga0302325_10018105_pt1 | contig 14856 bp, 9 predicted proteins | sample Palsa_T0_2_FD_201948 | JGI IMG/M metagenome (GOLD analysis project Ga0302325, IMG submission 201948) | Peat permafrost microbial communities from Stordalen Mire near Abisko, Sweden - Palsa_T0_2 | ecosystem: Environmental > Terrestrial > Soil > Palsa > Peat permafrost | place: Sweden: Abisko... | reverse complement strand
TTGTGCCAGGGATCCCAGGCAAAACCAATCTGTGGCGCAAAGTTCAAGTTCGGCTGGCGAACGCGATTGCCCAGCCCCGCTCCCCACTGATCCAGAAGGTTACCGGAGCAGCCGGGATAGCCTGCGGCCAGAAGGGCTGAACTGACCGCCGAGCAGGGGATGGGGGACAAGTCGGTATCGGTGCGTCCCGTGTCACGGATGTAGCGCAGTCCGTAGTTCAGGGTGAGACTGGGTCTGATCTTCCAGGAATCGCCAACATAAGCTTCAAAGCGGGTATCAAACAAACCGCCGGCGGGATAGCCGAAGGCGGACAGTTCGGTACTGAAGCCCTGTCCGTTGCCCACGTAACCGCCGGTGAATGGATAGTCGGCGATGTTGGGGTCGCAGCCGCTGAAGGGCACAGCGGGGTTGGTGTCGAGATTGCAAGAATAATACGGAGTCGTTTGCACCGTCCCGACGGGCACCTCGTTAAAGTTGACATACGAATTCAGATACGGGGCCAGTCCGTTGAACGAGGCAAGTCCGCCGGTGGAGATGCCGTTGACGGTTGCGCCAAAACGAATGATGTGCGCGCCTAGCACCCGGCTGGCATCGTATTTGATCTGCTTGTTGCTCTGAAACGTCTGCTGTGGCGCCAGATAGTTTGGCCCTGTATCGAGACTGGTGTCGTTGAAAATAAGCTCGGCAAGGGGGAATGGATTGATGGAAGACGGTTGCGAGTTGGTGTCTCCGATGATCTGGTTGTGAAACTTGAAGTATCCGAGGCGGATGCTGTGGGACCAGTTGCCTTCACTGATGTCAATGCCCAGCGCATGAGTAGGCGCGTAGTCGCGGTTGGCGTAATAGGAGAAGCCAGTGTTGTCAGAGGACGGAGAATAATTCCAGTCGTAGGCGAACTTATAGAAAATCCGGATTCGCTGCGTTGCCTGCCAGTCGAGCCGGCCGCTGGCCTGCGAACTCTTGAAGGGAGAGCTGATGCCCTGCGTCAGGAATTGAAAGGGGGCGCCCACATCGACGGCATCCTGAGTGTCCTGCTTGAGCCGTTCGGAATCAATAAAGAAAAAGAGCTTGTTCTTGATGACGGCGCCGCCGAAGCGGCCGCCGAACTGGTTGCGCTGAAACTGCGATGAAATGTCACCGGGAAGATCCGCAAAACCGGCGCGGTAGTCGCGGAACTGGTAGAAGCCCTGGCCGTGATAGTCGTTTGTGCCGGAACGCGTGGCCAGGTTGACGGAGCCCGAGCTGGTGATCTCGGTTGAGATATCGAGCGAGGAGCGGCCAATACTGAACTCCTGAATGGAGCTTAATGCGACGTTCTGAGTGGTGGTGCCGACGGTCTCGTCGCTCACGTCGAGGCCGTCCACTTCGATGCGGGGAGTGCGGCCGTAATCGCCGTTGATGGAAATGGAGTTGTAGCCGACTTTGGTGGGATCAAAGTTTTGTCCGTCTTGCATCTGGACACCGGGTTCCAACTGAGCGAGGTCGAGGAAGCTGCGTCCATTGACCGGCATGTTGTCGATCTGCTCGCCACTGAGTACACCTTGCACTACGGATTGTTCAGTGTTGACGGCGACAGCGGCGCCTTGCACTTCAACCGTGGTGGTCTCCTGGCCGACCTCCAGCTTCACATTGCCAGAGGTTGTTACGGTGATCTGGACCGGGATGGTTAGTTGCTCCGTCTTGAAGCCCTTGGCCTGCACGCGAACCTGGTAATCGCCGACGGGTAGGCCACCCGAGTTGTAGGTGCCTGCCGAGGATGTCCTGACCGTGACGACCTGCCCGGTAGCGAGAGACCTGATCGTGATGGTCGCCCCCGGCACGACTGCGTTGGTCTGATCCGTGACCGTCCCCTGAATACTACCCTGGCTGACGGTGGTCTGGGCGAGCGAAAGAAAAGACGACGACACCAGCAAGGCTCCGAAGACGGCCTTTGAAAACAGGCAGGAGAAGCTCCCGCGTAGACGGCGAAGATCCCAGGCAGACATGAGGCACCCTTTCCGGTTTTCCAACGAGGTTCCAGAATGCCCAGGAGCTGTAAGGAGATCCTCGATTCCTGAAAGCGCCGCTTCCACCGAGGAGCATCCGCGAGCAACTTCTGGACGATACTGGAATATTAACCCGCAATTAGACCAGACTCGCAGCGAATCGGCAACGACACTTTAACGCGGCCTGGCCATACGGTAGGGGCGCTGCCCGTCCCGATCCTTCGGGTATACTGGGGTGTTTCCTCAACAGCGTGACTCCGGCGTGACTCTGCGCGTTACTGTGTACTATCGCGCTCTAGCAGAAAGGATAACCGATGGCTTCTCCCGCAGTGGATTTTGCCCGCAATAATCAGCCGCGTTTCCTCAGCGAACTGAAAGATCTTCTTCGCATCCCCAGCGTTAGCACGCTCGAGGAACATAAGCCCGACGTACAGAAAGCCGCCCACTTCGTAGCCGATGAATTGCGCCGCATCGGCATGGAAAACGTCGAGGTTATTCCGACGAAAGGTCATCCCCTTCTCTATGCCGACTGGCTGCACGCGGCAGGCAAGCCCACCGCGCTCTGCTATGCGCACTACGACGTGCAACCGCCCGACCCTCTCGACGAATGGCAAACTCCACCGTTTGAACCCACCGAGCGCAACAACAACATCTATGCCCGGGGCGCAGTCGACGACAAGGGCCAGCTCTGGATGGAAGTAAAAGCCCTTGAATCGCTCATGAAGTCCGGCAATGGCAAACTCCCCATCAATGTCAAAGTCATCTTTGAAGGCGAAGAAGAAGTCGGAGGCGAATCCATCGCCGAGTATGTCCGAAAGCAGAAAGCCAAGCTGAAAGCCGATTTCGCCCTCGTCTGCGACACCGAGCTGTTTGCGCCAAATCTCCCAACGCTCTGTGTCGGCCTGCGCGGCCTGGTCTATACGGAAATCGAGGCCGTCGGCGCCATGATCGACCTGCACTCCGGCGTGTACGGTGGCGCAGCGCCCAATCCGTTTTTCGCTCTCATCGAAATCATCAGCAAGCTGAAAGATTCGAAAGGTCACGTGCTAATCCCCGGCTTTTACAAAGGCGTGAAAGCGCCCAGCAAAGACGAACTCAAAGCCTGGAAGCGCCTGCCCTTCAATGAGGAGCACTATCGCAAGACCGAAGTCGGCTCCAAGGTCCTCACCGGCGAACCCGGCTACTCGGTTTTGTATCGTACCTGGGCCCGCCCCACGCTCGAAATGCACGGCATGCCCGGGGGGTTCATCGCCGTGGGCGCCAAGACCGTGATTCCAGCCAAAGCCACGGCCAAGGTCTCCATGCGCCTGGTGCCCAACCAGGATCCCGACGACATTGTGAAGCGGTACACCAAGTTCGTGAAGAAACTAACGCCCAAAGGCATCGAGACCAAGATCAAAGTGCTCAGCAAGGGTCCGGCCTGCGTGGTCGGTACCGACAATCCCTACATCAAAGCCGCCACCGAAGCGCTGCACGATACATTCAAGAAGGAAACCGTCTTCATCCGCAGCGGCGGATCGATTCCTATCGTCAACGATATCTATCAGGCGTTGAAAATTCCCAGCGTAATGATGGGCTTCGGCCTTCCCGACGACAACCTGCATGCCCCCAACGAAAAGTTCCACATCCCCAACTTCCACAACGGGATTGAGACCATCTGTTTGTTCTTCGAGAAGCTGGGACGAAAGTAGGGAGCGGGAAGAACCATGTAGGGATTGGCGCCTCGGCTGTCCCCAAAGATCCGAATCCTGTTTTCCTGGCGTGAACAGCTCATCGGACACCATCGCTCATGAACATACTCGACCTCGTTGTCGGCAAGCCCATCCGGACCAGCGACGAACGCGCCGAGCAGATCGGCCCTACGCAGGGCATCCCGATCTTTGGTCTCGATGCGCTGAGCTCAGCTGCTTATGGCCCGGAAGCGGCCCTCAGCCTTCTGATTCCGCTTGGCCTTCTTGGCGTTCGTTATATCGTTCCCATCAGCGCGGCCATCATCACGCTGCTGGTGATCGTTTACTTCTCCTACCGCCAGACCATCGCCGCCTATCCCTCCGGCGGTGGCTCTTATACCGTAGCGCGTTTCAATCTTGGTGCACCTGCCAGCCTGCTCGCCGCAGCCGCTCTGCTTGCTGATTACATTCTCACGGCCGCAGTGGGCATTTCAGCCGGAGTCGGGGCTCTGGTCTCGGCCGTTCCGGCCCTGCTGCCGCACACCGTTTCTCTCTGCGTGGGCATCCTGATCGTCATTACCATTCTCAATCTCCGCGGCGTGCGCGAAGCGGGCACTGCTTTCGCGCTTCCTACTTACCTGTTTGTCGGCACACTTCTCATAACCATCGTCGCAGGCGTTTTCCGTGTGCTCCTCAGCGGAGGCCATCCCACGCCTGTAGTTGCCCTGCCGCCTCCGCCGCCCGTGACGGCAGCCGTCACCTACTGGCTGCTGCTCAAGGTCTTCGCCAGTGGTTGCACCGCCCTGACGGGGGTGGAGGCCGTAAGCAACGGCGTGAAGGCTTTCCGAGAGCCCACGGTGAAAAACGCCCAGCGCACTCTCACGGTGATTATTTTTCTGCTGGCTGTGCTGCTGGCGGGAATCTCTTATCTCGTCAAGGTTTACGGAATTGCTGCAACTGATCCCGGCCAGCCTGGCTATCAAAGTGTTCTCTCCATGCTCACCGCCGCGGTTTTCGGCAAAGGCTTCTTTTACTATCTGACCATCGGCTCAATCCTTGTCGTTCTTTCTCTATCCGCCAACACCGCCTTCGCCGATTTTCCGCGTCTCTGTCGCGCCATCGCGCAAAACAACTACCTCCCGCACGTGTTCGGCTATCGCGGGCGGCGACTGGTCTACACCTATGGCATCGTCATCCTGGCACTACTGTGTGGCGGCGTTCTCATTCTTTTCGGTGGGATTACCGACCGGCTGATTCCTCTCTACGCTGTCGGCGCGTTTCTCGCCTTTACGCTCTCCCAAGCCGGCATGGTCATGCATTGGAGGAAGAATCGCGGTCCGAATTGGCTGAAGAGCGCACTCGTGAATGGACTCGGTGCTCTGGTCACCGGCGTTACGACAAGCGTCGTGCTGGTTGCGAAATTCGTGGAAGGCGCATGGATTACGGTGATTTTCATTCCCCTGACGATTGTTTTCTTCGCTATTGTCCGCCGCCACTACCACCACGTGAAAGTGCTCACTACCTGCAAGCTTCCAGTCGACGCGGCAGGTCTCAGCCAGCATCCCATTGCGGTTATTGCCATCGACCGCTGGAGCAACATCACCCGCCAGGGAATTGAATTTGCTGCCCGGCTTTCCCCGGAGGTAATCGCCTTGCACGTCGAGCCAAACGAACATTCCGAATTGCTTCAAGACGACTGGGAACACTACGTTGAGAAGCCCTTCCGTGCGGCAGGCAAGCAGCCGCCGCAGCTCCAGCTTTTGCCTTCGCCCTACCGCTTCGTCATCATTCCTATCGTTCAGTACGTTCTCGATCTTTCGAAGAAACATCCCACTCGCAGCATTGTTGTGGTCATACCGGAGCTTGTGGAGGACAGATGGTACGAATACTTCCTCCACAATCAGCGAGGCCGGCTTCTGGAATGGGCGCTTCTGGCGCGCGGCAATGAACGCATCTTCACGGTGAGTGCGCCCTGGTACGTCAGGGAGCGAAGCTGATTCCAGGATGGCCTGAGGATTCCCAGCATAGCGATATGGGCTTCGGCTTCCCCGACGACGACCTGCTCGGCTGTCCCGAGCGGAGCGAGCCTACTTCTCTGCGGGCATCGCAATCTCCTTCTGGTAAGAAGCGCTCAGCGTACGTTTGCTTGTCGCGATCGGCAGCAGAGTTGGGTAGAACTGTACAAACGTGGTATCGACAGCTGCATGAGCGGCGTGGCAGCTGTAACAGTCGGCGGAGGTGGGGATCATCTTCGCGGTTTTCCCGTCGTCGAAGCCAAAGAAGGCCCATTTTCCCGGAAAATGCGCTTCGTCCTTTACATGCACTTCCACCGCCATGACTTCAGCGCCCTGATAGTTGCCTTTCTGGTTAATCGAGCCCTTGCCCTCTGCGCCGCGAGCTTCAAGTACGAGAATAGTTTTGTCGGGCCAAGTGCCAGTCTCCACGAATGCCTTGTACGCCTCAGGATTCACAAACACGTTGTCGAACATGTGGTGGCCCATCTGCATCGCTGGGTTGTAGCTCATGTCGAACCCGGTGGTGAGGTAAACCCACTGGCGATAATGTTCGGGCAACTTCAGCTGGGCATCACTGGTATATTCCGGGGCCGAACTCGGCGGCGCTGCGTATTGGCGGAAGGCCGCTGCTGGCAGCAGAACCATCACACTGAACAGTAGGACCGTGGTCTTGTTGATCATGCAAGCAGTATCGCGCCACGCGATTCAAAGGGCCAGACCTCCTACTGCAAGGTTCCGGCGATTCGCTGCATTGTTGACCTTTCCGGCTGCGGCGTAGGATACGATTCTTTATATGCACGCGCTTCGCATTCGTTCCGAGACGCCGCGATGGTTCTGGATTGCAGCGATCTGGTCAGGTATCGCATTGTTCGATGCGACTCAGACCGTCTTCGTCATGCGTGCGGAAGGCATGCACCACGCCTGGGCCCAACTGTTCGTGACCCTGCTGCTTTCGTGGCTGCCGTGGGCCCTGGCCACGCCGCTCGTGCTGCGCCTGGGACGCCAATATCCTCCGGCACGATGGAGACGCTTCTCCACGTGGGGCTCACATCTCTCTGCTTGCGCCACCATCGGTCTGGCTTACGCCGCATGGACCGCATCGCTCGAGGAGCTGCTGAACCCGTGGGCCAAGCTCCCAGGTCCCGATCCGTTCGCTAATCTTTGGCTGCACAAGTTCTACGACGGACTTCTCTCGTACTTGATCCTTTACGGCGTCATCCTCATGGTCAGCTACCTGCTGGACTCCCGAGAGCGCCTGGCTCTTCAACAAACCGAGACCGCTCATCTCAACGAGGAACTTTCGAAAGCGCAGCTCAACGCCCTTCGTAAACAAATAGAGCCACATTTTCTGTTCAATACGCTCAGCGCCATTTCTGGCCTGGTGCGAGAGAAAAGAACCGATGCGGCCGTCAGCATGATTGCCGGGCTGAGCGACTTTCTTCGCCGCGTTTTGGAAGATTCCGGCCGGCAACAGGTGACGCTGGCGGAGGAACTGGAGTTCGCCCAAAAGTATCTGGACATTCAGAAGGTGCGATTTGCCGAGCGCCTTCAGGTCAGCGTGAATGTCCCCGGGGAACTGTTTCTGGCTCAAGTTCCCAGCCTGATTCTGCAGCCCATGGTCGAGAACGCCATTAAGCACGGCATCGCGAAACGAGTGCAGGGCGGCGCGATCCGCATTGCCGCGTTTCGTTCCAACGGCAGGCTCACGCTCAGCGTCTATAACGATGGTCCCAGCCTGCCCGCGGAATGGCAGACAACTCACTCCGGGATCGGGATCTCCAATGTGCGAACTCGACTGCAAGGCCTGTATGGAGACGCGTTCGAGTGGAGCATGCGGAATCGCGAGCCCGGCGGAGTGGAAGTATCGCTCTCCCTGCCCTTCATTTCTCTGTCGTCCAAGGATTGATTCATGCGCCCGAACGTCCAACAGGAGAACGTCCGATTCCAATGAAGATACGCACGCTCATTGTGGACGACGAACCTCTCGCGCGCAGTAACCTTTCCGTGCTGTTGCGACTCGATCCAGAGATTGAAATCGTCGGCGAATGCAGCTCAGGAGCAGACGCTTTGGCGGAGATCCGCAGCGCGATGCCGGACCTGGTATTTCTCGACGTTCAGATGCCGGAATGCGATGGGTTCGACGTGCTCGAACGCCTGGGCAAACACCTGCCTGCCGCTATCGTCTTTGTGACAGCCTACGACCAATACGCGCTGCGGGCTTTCGAGGCCGGAGCGCTCGACTACCTGTTGAAGCCCTTCGACAACGCCCGGTTCGATCGCGCGCTTAGCCGCGCCAAGCAAAGAATCCTGAGTGGCAAGGATTTGCCGCGAACGCCGGAGCGCCTCGCCATCAAAAGCGTCGGGCAGGTCTCGTTCGTGAAAATCTCCGAGATTGACTGGATCGAGGCTGCCGACTACTACGCGTGCCTGCACGTGGGAGCAAGAACCCACCTGTTGCGCCGCAGCATATCGGAACTCGAGCAAGAACTGGATCCGGCCATCTTTTGCCGCATCCACCGCTCGACCATCGTCAACCTCACTCGAGTTCGAAGTCTGGAGCTCAGCGCGGCTGGCGAATATGAAGTGGTGCTCGAGAACGGCTCATCCCTCCGCTTAAGCCGGCGCTACCGCAAGCGGCTGCAATCTCGTTTGAGCGTCCGCTGTGCCGACGGATCCTGACTCACTGCTTTGCGTTGTTTTTCCTGCGTACTCGCGCTACCATTATCCTGCTCTCGCGGTTCTCCCACCTCGTCCTTTCCTCACCCAAAAACCAGGCTTTTGTTGCAATGTGTGTGCAACCCAACGCGCTCGGATGCAAGGCCATACAATATATAGTGTTATATTGCTTGACCCCGCCCCGATTTCACCGTTACAGTAGCTCTAATTTGTGCCTTCCCTTTCCAGCCGGGGATGGAATTGGTCTGAGCAAGCACCGTTTCGGCGCTGAGGGTACCGGTTTGGTAAACAGGCTGGCAGGCAGCACAACGAACAACTGGCCACTGACAACTGGCCTCTGGCCACGGCGTCTCCAAGGAGTTTACGTTGCTTAAACTGAAGCGGCTTCAGATTCTCGGCTTCAAATCGTTTTGCGATCGCACCGACCTCAAGTTCCACGGGGACGGCATCGCCGCCATCATCGGTCCCAACGGCTGCGGCAAGTCGAATATTGCCGACGCCATCTCTTGGGTGCTGGGCGAGCAGTCCGCCAAGACGCTCCGCGGATCGCGCATGGAAGACGTGATCTTCGCCGGCACGCGCGACCGCAAGCCCACGGGCATGGCAGAAGTGTCGCTCACGCTGATCGACCCCGAAGAGTATCCCGGTCCGGACGCCGATGCGCCCACCGAGATCGACATCCAGGATGAACTTCCCGTCAGTGCTGAAGCCGCGCGGCGTCCCGCCGACGACTGGGACGAAGCTGCCATCCGCGCCCGCGCCGCCGACGAAACCGAGCGCGCGGTCGAAGAAGCCCAGCCCGGCAAAACCGAAGAAGTGGAGATTCTGCAATCGAAAGTAAACATCCTGGCGGTGGCCTTTCCTGACGACGAGCCGGTGTTCGCGTTGCCCGTCCACTCCGTCGTGCCCGTCGCGACTTCCGCCGTCCTGAACGGCGCACCCCAGGTCGTGCTCAAGATCCGCCGGCGCAAATTCAACCAGCAGCAATTCCGGGCGGGAGAAATCGTGGTCACGCGCCGCCTGTTCCGCTCCGGGGACAGCGAATACTTGCTGAATGGCAAGCTCTGCCGACTGCGCGACATTCAGGAACTTTTCATGGGCACGGGCCTCGGACCCGAAACCTACGCCCTCATTGAGCAGGGACGCATCGGCCAGATTCTCAGCAGCCGTCCCACTGATCGCCGAGCCATCCTCGAAGAAGCGGCCGGAATCACGAAGTTCAAAACCAAGAAGCGCCTCGCCGAAGCTCGCCTTGAAGATGCCAAGGTGAACCTCGCCCGCATCAACGATATTTTCGACGAAGTTACGCGTCAGATGAATTCATTGAAGCGCCAGGCCTCCAAGGCCGAGCGCTATGCGAAGCTGCGCGAAGAGATGCGCGCCCAGCTGCGCGCGGTTCTGGCCAGCAAGTTTGCCGTGATCGAGCAGGAGAGCACCGAACTCGACGCCCAACTCAACGCCCTCGCCGAAGACATGCGGCACCGCACCGAAGCCGTGCAGCAATTCGAGTCGGAGCACGGCGAGGGCACCGAACGCGGCTATGCCATCGAGACGGAATTGCGCGAAAATCGCGATCGCCTGAGCCAGATCGATTTGGAGATCGATCGCGCCCGCGCTCGCCGCCGTCATAACGACGAACGGTGCGCCGAGTTGGTGGTTCGCTCGGCCTCGGCCGAAGCGGAACTGGCCCAGGCTCGTCATCGCCTGACCGCGCTTGAGGCCGAGCGCGATGCCAACCGGCAGGTGCTGGAATCCGCCGCGGCCGATCTGGCCGCAGCCCAACACGAGTTGGCGTTGTCCCAGCAGGAAGCCGCAGCCGCGGCAACCGCGTTGGCTGAACTCGAACACCAGCAGGAAGAATCGCGCGTCGCCATCTTTGATACAGTCTCGTCCGCCTCGCGGCTTCGCAACCAACTCGCGCAATCCGAAGAGCGCCTCGCAGGAGCGGACCGCGAAGCACGCCGTCTGCAGGCTGAAATGACCAGCGCCAACCTCCAGGTGGAAGCCTTCGGCGGCCAGCGCGGCCAACTGGCCCTCGAGTTCGAAACGGTGACGCAGCGCGTAGCCGGAATCACTGAAGAGATCAGCCAGCTTCGCCGCTTGGTCGAGGCCAAGCGTCTCGATGAAACCAAAGCGAAGACTCATCTTGATCTGCTCCGCGCAGAATTTGCCACGGCCCTGGGGAAAAAAGGATCTCTCGAAGCGGTTATCGCTGAACATGGCTACTCAACCGAATCAGTTCGCCGTCTTTTCCAGTCGGGAGTGATGCAGAGCGGCCTCGCGCCGGTCGGTGTGCTCGCGGATTTTCTTGAAGTCGAGCCGCGCTTTGAGCGTGTGGTGGAAGACTTCCTGCGCGACGAATTGAACTACATCGTGGTCAAGTCCTGGGATGCTGCCGACGAAGGCCTCCGGCTGCTGCGCAGCGACGTCGACGGCCGCGCCACATTTCTTGTTCATCCCGAAGATTCGCAGGCCAAGTTCTCCTTCATCCTCGACGAAGCCGCGCACTGCGCCCCGCCGACCGAGTCTATCGTGCCGCTGAAGCACACCATCCGTGTTCTCGACGGATTCGGAAAGTCTCTGGAAGTAATTCTGCCGAAGCTTCGCGACGGCTACATTGTTCCCGGATCTGATACTGCACGTGGCCTGGCCCTCGAAAATCCCGACGCATTTTTCCTTTCGCAATCCGGAGAATGCTTCCACAACGTTACCGTCACCGGCGGCAAACAGCGCGCCGAAGGCCCGCTTTCAATGAAGCGCGAACTCCGCGAAGTTCTCCGCCAGCTCGAAGACCTGGAGCGCGCTCTCCGCGAAGAAGAGATGAGGGTGCTGACTCTCGGCCGGGAAATTAAAGACTTCGCTTCCTTGCTGGAACGTCTCGAAGGCGAAAAGCGAGAAGCCGAGCGCCAGTCGATGACCTCTGGCCACATGCTGCAGCAGCTTGATTCCGAGATGGCCCGCGTCACTGAGCGCATGGGCATTTCGCAAGCGGAGCTACGCCGCCTTGCTGCCGAACGAGCCGAGCAGGAATCGATTATCACGGCGCGTCAGGAGGAAATCGCCGCGGCGGAACAAAGTCGCGCTCAACTCGAGCAGCAAATCGCGTCAGCCCAGGAATCTCTCGGTGCCCTGCGACAGCGTCGCGAAGATGCGGCGCAAAGCAGTTCACAGCGCGTGGCCCGGGTCGCGGGGCTGGAAGAGCGCCATCGCTCTGCGACTGCTGCGCTCGGACGCATCGACTCTCTGTTCAGCGAAATGAGTGAGCGCCTTCATGATCTCGCCTCGCAGATCGATGCGGCCGCCGCTGAAAAGCTGCAGCGCGAAACCGAAAACCTCCGACTCGAACAGCAAGCCGCCGACTTCGCGGCCGAGCGCAATGCGGGCCAGGCTCGGGAGGGTTTGCTTCAATTCGAAAAGGACCAACTCCGCGCCCGCCTCGCTGAAATCGACGAACTTCTGCGCGGCGCCCGCCGACTTCTCGACCAGGCCCGCGACCGCCGGGGTGAACTCCAGGCGGCTGCCGCCAAGCTGCAGGCCGACGCCAAGTACATGTCGGAAACTTGTCTGAACGAACTCGGAGTTGAACGCGCCGCCTTGTTGGCCGACACGACAATCATCCTCCTAAAGGGCGACGAACTCGTAGCCTGCGATCACTCTTATCGCGAGATGCGCGCCAAACTCGAAGCCATGGGCCCGGTGAACATGATGGCGCTCGAAGAGTACCGCGAGACTGCCGAGCGCCACACCTTCCTCGACGCCCAGCGCAAAGACCTCATCTCATCGATCGAGAACACAACCGCCACCATCCGCGAGATCGACGAAGTCTCGCGCCAGAAGTTCCAGGAGGCCTTCACCAAGATCAACGAGAACTTCGGAGAGACTTTCAAAAAGCTTTTTGGCGGCGGCCACGCCTTCATGAAGCTGACTGATGAGGAAAACTCCGCCGAGAGCGGCATTGACGTAGTCGCTTCTCCTCCCGGCAAGCGCCTGCAGAGTGTGTTATTGCTCTCCGGAGGCGAAAAGGCGCTCACCGCGCTCGCGCTGCTGGTCGGCATCTTCCAGTACACACCGAGCCCGTTCTGCATCCTCGACGAAGTCGACGCTCCTCTGGACGAGGCCAACATCGCCCGCTTCACCGACCTGGTGAAAGAGATGAGCATCAAGACGCAGTTCGTCCTCATCACGCACAGCAAGAAGACGATGAGCATTGCGCCTGTGCTCTACGGCGTAACTATGCAGGAGCCTGGCGTGTCGAAGCTAGTCTCGGTCCGTTTCGGAGCAGCGTAGGGATTGGGGTTGCGGGCCGGTTCAGCGCGAATCAGACCTTAGTTCGACCGCTCCTTGGATCTGGTCAGGAGTCGCCTCGTATCTCCATGACAGTCAGGTTCAGAGGTTGCCGACTTCGGCCAAACCCGCCCCAGCCACGATATCCACTCTCATCCTCAGCTTTTCCACAACCACCTGAACGCAATTCCGTAGCTCCCCCTCGATTCCCGAATGCTCTTGACGGCCAACGTTTCCCCAATCAATAGGATACGGACTTCTTTCTTCGCCGTAATCTCTGCCGTTGACAAAAATTTCTGAGAGGCTAAAATACGCCTCGCTCCTTACCTGTAAAATTTCAACATGACTCCTAAACTTCTCGATCCCGTAATCCTACAAACCGATTTCCCCGATCTCCAACTTCTCGCCAGCGGAAAGGTGCGCGACGTTTACCAGTTGGATAATGAACGCTTGCTCTTCGTCGCCACCGACCGCATTTCGGCTTTCGACTATGTGCTCGCCACCGGCATCCCTCACAAAGGCCGCGTCCTGACCCAGATGTCGCTGTTCTGGTTCCACTTCCTTTCTGACATTATCCCCAACCACAGCATCACCGCGGACGTGGATCGCTATCCGCAATCTTTGCAGAAGTATGCCGACCAGTTGCGTGGCCGGTCGATGATCGTGCAGCGTGCTGAGATGTTCCCCGTTGAGTGCGTGGTGCGCGGCTACATTTCGGGGTCGGCCTGGAAGGAATATCAGGCGACGGGCAAAGTTTGTGGCATCGCACTGCCGGCGGGATTGCTTGAGTCCGAGGCCTTCCCGGAGCCCATCTTCACTCCGGCCACCAAGGCGGTGAACGGCCATGATGAAAATATTTCATTTGCGAGGATGTGCGAGATATTAGGCACAGAGACCTCCAGCCACCTGCGCGAAATCACCCTGCGGATCTACAAAAAGGCCGCCACTTACGCCCGCCAGCGGGGTATCATCGTCGCCGACACCAAGTTTGAGTTTGGACGCACGCCCAAGGGAATCACGCTGGCCGATGAGGTGCTCACGCCGGATTCTTCCCGCTTTTGGCCCGCCGCCAAGTACGCGCCGGGGCGGGGGCAGGAGTCCTATGACAAGCAATACGTTCGCGATTACCTGGAAGAAATTCGGTGGAACAAGCAGCCACCGGCCCCAGCTCTGCCGGCCGAGGTAGCCAACCGGACCAGCGAAAAATATCTCGACGCCTACCTCCAGATCACAGGGCACAAACTGGATGTGTAAGCGCCGGGCGTTTTTCGGCAGAACAGTCCGCGGGAAGGCGTTGCGAAGAATTGCTCGCAAGAGAGCGGGCGGGAGAGTAGCATGACCGCGGCGGACTGGTTGATTGTCGTGGTTGTGTTGTTGAACGTGGTTTCGGCCGCTGTCCAGGGCTTCTTCGCGGAAGCTCTGAGCATGGCTGGCCTGGTAATTGGTTACATCGTCGCCGCCTGGCAGTATCAGCGCCTGGCGGAGTGGTTTATGTCGTTTTTGAGGAACGAGTGGCTGGCCGATATTTTCGGCTTCCTCCTCATTTTTTTTGCGATCTTGATCTTGTTCAGCATCGCCGGCAGGGTCGCGCGCAAGCTGATGAAGGCAGTCGGGTTGAGCGGGTTTGACCGTTTTCTGGGTGCTTTGTTGGGCCTGGTGAAGGGCGGGTTGGTGGTGGCCGTGGTCCTGATGGGAATGACCGCGTTCACGCCCACCTCAAAGATGCTGGAGAATTCGCAACTGGCGCCCTATTTCCTGGTGATCGGAAGGGCCGCCATTTGGGTGGCGCCGTCGGCGTTGCGGGCGCGATTCTATGAGGGACTCGACTTCCTGCATCGGGCCCCGAAAGAATTGACCGGCACTCCCGCGTCCAAGTCGAAATAGATGCTGTGCCGGCAGGGCAGTTCGTACATGACATTGAACGAAAAGAGAGAGACCTAACGTGAAAGATCAACTGGAAGCACTCATCCTGCAGATGTACAAAAGCAACATCCTTTATTCCGAGGGCGTGCGCGAATTCAAGAAGCGCTTTATCCTCACCGTCCTCCAGGAAAATAAGGGCAACCAATGCCGCGCTGCCCGCGAACTGGGAATGCACCGCAATACGCTCAGCCGGACCATCGACGAGCTCAAGATCGACGTGCGCCAGCTTCGGGATGGGGCGAAACGCCCGCCCCGCAGCGCGCGGCCGGTATCGCTGGAAAAGAAAGCGATGCGCTAGCCGTC